>Ga0074195_1001358_pt1 | contig 35089 bp, 34 predicted proteins | sample EPASupsiteHSE623_FD_64525 | JGI IMG/M metagenome (GOLD analysis project Ga0074195, IMG submission 64525) | Bioremediated contaminated groundwater from EPA Superfund site, New Mexico - Sample HSE6-23 | ecosystem: Environmental > Aquatic > Deep subsurface > Groundwater > Contaminated ... | reverse complement strand
GACGGCAACCATCCGTGCCTGGCTCACACGCGTGAGCAGATCATCAGGCGCGCCGGTGGTGACGCCGTTATGAAGACCGCAGAGTATATGGAAGGAGTCCGTCTCTTCGCTTTGCCTCGAGCTTCGCCCCGGCGCGCCGCGCCGCCGGGCGAGAGAAACGGCGATCCGTTCCTCGTCTATCCCTACGCCGGCCGGAAAGCCGTCCATGATCCCCACGAGCGCCGGGCCGTGCGCTTCCCCGGCGGTAAGATACCTGAGCATTTTACACCTCAAAAAGGCGGCAGGAGCCTTTTTCTTCAAAAAGGTGCCAGGCACCTTTTGATGTCGTTCTTCAATTTTACAATTTCGCGGGAGGCCGCGCGGGGTCCGCCGAACCATTCGGCGCTTTTAAGCGCCTGATAAACCAGCAGGTCAAGCCCGGCTATCGCCGTCCCATCGCGCCGTTCCAGAAAGGGGGTGCCGCGCCGCCCATAGGCGAAATCAAGATAGAAAGAACCGGACGGCCCACGGCATTCCATGCCGCGCGCCAGGGGGCCGTACATGCCCAGCGGAGTGGCGTTGACGAAGATCGTGGCCGCCGCGCCCGGAACGGCTCCGAAAGCGCGCGCCGCGAACCGCGTCCTGGGGAACAAAGCGGAAAACTCGCGGGCCAGGGCCGTGCCGCGCCGGGCCGTGCGGTTATGTATCTCCACAGCCACGGCTCCGCCTCGGGCGAGCGCCCAGGCGGCGGCGCGGGCCGCGCCGCCGGCCCCCCAGATAACGCTCTCTCGGCCCCGCGGCCGGCAGCCGGCCTCTTTAAGCGCGAAACGGACCGCGGAAACATCGGTGTTGCAGCCGCAAAGCCGGCCGTTCTTTATCCGCACCGCGTTCACCGCTCCCAGCGCCCGCGCCTCGCCGCTGACGGCGTCCAAAAACGGGATGATTTTTTCCTTCAGCGGCAGGGTCACATTGCAACCGGACCAGCCCAGAGCCTTCATCCTCTCCAGAGTCCGGGACAACGCGGGACCGCGGGTATTAAGAAGAGAATATTCGAACCGCGCGCCGGAACGGGCCGACAATATTTTAAAGATAAGCGGAGAAAGGGAGTTACGCAAAGGATAACCTATAAGTCCGGCTTTTATCATAAGGACTTGTTACCGCAGTTTTTTTATCCGTTTCAGGAGAGAGGAGAATTCCGGGATGCTGAGCGTCTGACGGCCGTCCATTACGGCCGAGGAAGGGGATATGGAAGCCTCTATCATCAGTCCGTCGGCTCCGGCTTTTACCGCGGCGACGGCCTGTTCCGCCACCAGCGCGCGGTCGCCGGTGGCGTGGCTGGGGTCGGCTATGACCGGCAAAGCCGTCGCGGCCAGCGCGGCCCGCAGGATCCCGAGATTAAGTCCCCGTCTGTCCGGTCTGGAAAAAGAATCCCCGCGCTCGCAAAGCAGCACCTCTCCGTTCCCGTATCTGAGCAGGTACTCGGCTGAAAGCAGCCAGTCCTTCAACGAAGCGCCCGGCGCCCGCTTAAGAACTACGGGGAGGCCCGCCGCGGCGGCCGCCTTCAGAAGCTCGTAATTGCGCATGTTCCGCGCGCCTATCTGAATAATATCGCAGACCCGTTTCAGGCTCGGCAACTGGCTCTCGGCCGTAACCTCGGTAACGGCCGGCAGCTTCGCCGCGCGCCGGGCCTTCCTTACTATTCCGCCGCCTTTCGCGCCTATACCCTGGAAAGCGTAGGGGGAGGTCCTGGGTTTGTACAACGCAGCCCGCAAAGCCGTGGCTCCGGCCGCCTTCAGCCTCCGGGCGGCGGACAGATAGGCGTCCCCGCCTTCTACCGCGCAGGGACCGGCTATCACTATAAAACCGCCCGGTTTTCCACCGCCGCGCAAAACGGAGAGGTCCGGCGGCGGCGCGCTTACCGCCAGGGGACAGGATTCGGCCAGGGTAAGCTCGGCTGAAATTACCTCAGGCAGGTTCTCTATGACGGCCAGCCTGGCGCTCAGTAAACCCGGCTCCGGCGCAGCCGCCAGCAGAGCGTCCCGGCGCACGGAGATCTCCGCTCCGGGCAGCAGGCCGGCGAGCAGGCGGCGCAGCCGAGCCACGGCCGCCGCGCCGAGCCCGCGTTTCAGTCTGAGTATCACTTTTTCTCCTGCAACCCGCGGCTTTGCCTGATTATCTCGCGATAAACCGCCAGCAGGGCCGGAACTAATTTCCGGTCCTTCGCGTTGGCCGACACCCCGGCCAGGACTTCGGCCTCGCGCTCCGGGTCGCGGACTTTTTCCTTCAGGCTTTTCAGGGAGCCCGCCAGGCGCAGCCGGCGGACAAGCAGGCCGGCCAGGCGCGCGTCAAGCCCGTCTATTTCCCTTCTCTTTTTCTCAAGGAGATTTTTCATCCGGAGGTGGAACAATTCTATTAAATTTTTGGCCCCATATCTATTAATGATACAATGGTTTTTATGGCGGAGTCGCTGGAACTCAAGGATATAAGCAACAAGCTGGAATTTCTCGGCGGCTTCCTGGCCGAAGTATCCAAGCTTTACGGCCTGGAAAAGAAACGGGAAGAACTGAATAAAAAGGAAAGCCGCGCCGCCTCGGCGGATTTCTGGGACAATACCGAAAAAGCGCAAACCCATCTGAAGGAACTGAACGACATCAAGAAGGATGTGTCCCTCATCGATTCCATAAAGACGGAGCTCGAAGATTTCCAGGTGCATTTCGAGCTGGCCCGCGACTCCGACGACGCGGCCGAACTGGCTTTGGTAATGGCCGGTCTCAGGGAAACCGAAAAAAAACTAAGCGCTCTGGACTTCGAACTGAAACTATCCGGCGAACTGGACAAAAGCGACGCCATAATAAACATCCACGCCGGCGCCGGAGGCACCGAGGCCTGCGACTGGGCCCAGATGCTGCTCCGCATGTACACCCGCTGGGCCCAGAACAAAGGCTTCGCCTTTACGGTGACCGACATCCTCCAGGGGGAGGAGGCCGGGATCAGGAGCGTTACGGCTTTCGTGAAAGGAAAATACGCCTACGGCTATATGAAAAGCGAGATCGGCGTGCACCGCCTGGTCCGCATCTCCCCGTTCGACGCCAACAAACGCCGGCACACCTCCTTCGCCTCGATGGATGTGCTGGCCGACATCGGGGAGGAGATAGAGATAAAGGTGGAGGACAAGGATATCAAGCTGGACACCTTCCGCTCCGGAGGCGCGGGCGGGCAGAATGTCAACAAGGTGGAAACGGCCGTGCGGCTCACCCATCTCCCCACCGGCATAGTCGTGGCCTGCCAGATAGAACGCAGCCAGCACCAGAACCGGGAAACGGCCATGAAAATGCTGAAGGCCCGGCTCTACGAGATAGAGATGGACAAAAAGCGCAGCGAGATGGAGCGCCATTACGACGCCAAAGGCGACATCGGCTGGGGGCATCAGATCCGCTCCTATGTTTTCATGCCCTACCAGCTGGTCAAGGACCTCCGCACCGATTTCGAGACCTCGCAGATCGACGCCGTGATGGACGGCAATCTGGACGGTTTCATGCACTCCTACTTAAGCTGGAAGGCGAACGAAAAGAAGGGGAACGGCTGAAAGAACTCCCCCTTTTCCCTTTCTTCCGCCATATGTTCACAGAAACACACTCGCATCTCAACGACGAGGCTTTCGCCGGCGACCGCGAAGCCGTGATAGAGCGATCTTTCCGGAACGGCGTGGGCGGGATAGTGGAGATCGCCTGCGGAGCGAAGGAATGGGCGCCGGCGGAGGAGTTGTGCGCCGCGCACAAAGGCCTGATCACCGCCGTTTTCGGCATACACCCGCAGCACACCGGGGAACTGTCGCCGGAAAACCTGGGGAGGCTGACGGATTTTCTGAGAAAGGACTGCTGCTCCGGACTCGGAGAGATCGGATTGGACTATTACTGGGACAATTCCCGGAAAGCGGCCCAGGCGGACCTGCTCGCGGCCCAGCTTAAGCTTTCCAACGCCTCCGGCCGGATCTGCGTTTTTCACGCCAGGAACGGCAGAGACGGGCGAAATGACAACGCCTACTCCGATCTGGCGGAAATTTTAAAAAGCGAATGGACGCTGAACACCAAAAAAAGGGCGCGCGGCGTGCTGCATTGTTTTTCCGGGAACTGGGAAGACGCCAAAGCCGGGCTGGACCTCGGCTTATTCCTCGGCGTGAACGGAACCTTCACCTATAAAAAAAACGACGATCTGAGAGCAATAATCAAAAAGGCGGGCTGGGCGAATATCGTGCTTGAGACCGACTGCCCGTATCTGCCGGTACAGAGCATGCGCGGCAAACGGAACGATCCGTCCTATATACCGGAAATAGGCGCGGCCGTGGCCTCTTATCTGGGCGCAAGCCCCGAAGCCGCCGCGGAATTCACTTCGGCCAACGCGCTAGAATTGTTCCGTCATACTCCGGGGAAATGATGCTTATCACCGGCATAATCGCGCTGTCACTGTTGCCGTCGGCGCGCGCGGCCGCGCCGGCCGCAAGCAGCGCCGTGGTTCTGTGCGAGGATATCCGCAAACCGTTCTTCAGGCTGGAGCGGGGAAAGGCCGTCGCTCAAAGGACCAATTCCCTGGCCGCGTCCTTCGCGCTGCCGAAGCCGGCCGGCGTGCGAAGAGTTTTCGTCCTCGGAGAATCTGTCGCCTCTTTGCTGGGAACTCCGGAATGGATAAACCTGAAAATACCGGAAAACATCCGGCTGCAAACTCTGTCCTGGGACCCCCGCCTCACGCCGCGGCCGGCGTCCGTAAAGATCCCGGGACTGGAGACCATTAATTGCGGCATGGGCGGCTACGACAGCCGCCGCATCTTGGGGGTTTTCAGGGAGATCCTGGCTTACGAGCCGGACCTGATAATAATCCTGAGCGGCAACAACGAATCCGCCGGCTATCCCTGCGGCGGGCTCTCTTTCGAACTCCGGCGGCGCGGCAGGAACCTGCTGGAAAGATTCTACGGCTGGAGATACGGAAAATCGGAGGCCGCGGCGCGGGCCTCGCTGAAGCTGCACGAGCTCCGGCTGGACGACATGGCCAAAGAGGCCGGCAGGCGGAAGATCCCCGTCATATTCTGCACCCTTCCGGCCAATATTTCCGGAATGCCCCCGGGCGGAACGCCTCCTCTGGCGCTGCCGGGCTTCGCCGCCGGAATGGCCGCGCTGGAGCAAAAACGCTTCGCCGAAGCCGCCGGATTATTTTCAGGCAACCTCAGGAACGACCCCTACGATCTTTTCTCCCGCTTCTATCTGGGCAGGGCGCTTGAGTCCGCCGGACGCTTCAAGGAGGCGCGCGCCGAATACTCGCGGGTCCTGGACCTCGATCCCAGGCAGGACCGGGCCTCGCCGGAAAGGAACGCCATGATACGCCGGGTCGCGGCCCGCCGCGGCGCGGGCCTGTGCGACCTGGAAGCCGTTTTCTACGCGCTCTCGCCGAACGCCCTTCCCGGTTTCCGCCAGATAACCGACGGGGTCCATTGGTGGGATTTTTACAGCCGCCTGGTGTGGGCCGAGCTGTCCGACGCGGCCGGTTCCATGGGGCTCGCTTCCCTGCGCGAAGTGCCGCGCCTGCGGCCGGCCGTCGCGTTCGGGCCCGTGGAGCTCAGAAAAACATTCTCGTACGCCGTCTCCTCCATGGAGAATTTTTCCACCCACACATTAAAACCGGAAGAAACGGGCGCCGGAATATTGAGCGAAAAAGCTCTCGCGGAAATAACCTTCGCGGAGGCCGTCAGCCCCGGGCTCATGGAACGGACGGCTCTTTCGAAAAAAGCTTTTTCCGATTTTTTAATAAAAAACTTCTGGTCCATGGAATTTGCGGATCGTCTGGAAAAATCCCGTCCTTATTTTATCGCGCATCTGGCCGAGATGGAAAGGCGCAGGGGAAACTTCGCCCGGGCGCTGCGGCTTATCGGGCTCGCCATGGCCGCGCAGCCGGACAAACCCTACTACGGGATCATAAAAGCGCTGGCCCTCTCCGGGCTGGGGCGGAAAAGTGAAGCGGAAAAGGAATTGTCCTCCGTCTGCGCCCGGCCAGAGCTGAAAGGAACGGCCCTGGCGGCGGCCGAAGCCCATGGCCTGAAGCTAAAAACGCCGCCGCCCAGTCCGGCGCGTGCGAGCGGCCGGGACCGGGACACCTCTAAAAAACTGTCCGACGAGGGGGTGGCGAGGATGTCGACGGGGGATCCCGCCGGAGCGGAGCGCCTGCTGGCCGAAGCCATCAGGATAAATCCCGGCAACGCGGAGGCCCTGCTGAGCCTTTGCTCGCTGCGGCTTGCAAAGAAAGGATCACCCGAAGCCGCTCAGCTCTGCGGCGCCGTTCCGGCCGCAGCCGAATTCTATCCCCCGTCCGCCCGACAAACCCTGCTGTCCGAACTGGACAAGCTGAACGCCCGGATCAAAGAATCGCAAAAACAAGACCGCTAAGACACTGAACTGTACAGGAGTTGTCGGGGGAACTGCTCGATCACCGCGCATAGCCGTATAATCTCATCATCCAAACCGGGAAAATAAAATCATGTCCGGATTGAGCGGAGCCTCCAAATGATATAATTTAACCTGGAAAGCTCAGTTGAGCTTTCCCGCCAACATAGCGGGCGCCCTCTGCGGGAGGCGTACTAACCTATGGTTGTGCCGTTTCAGGGGCCATGCCCTTCAGACGGCCACCCAGTCGGGCACGGCGCGCATAGCGCTTGGCCCTCCGCCCGCTGCGCGGGGAATTCCGCAGGATAATTCTATTCCTTGATTCTCTCAATGAGAATCATGTGAGCCGCAGAATTCTGATTAACGGAAGAACATGATTCTAAAATTAAGCGGACATAACAACGAATTAGAAACGGAGTTTGAACTCAAATTCCTGCGTTCCCTGTCCGTCAGGCAGAGATTCGAACTGATGTGGAAAAAATCCATGGAAATGAAACGCCTCCTCGGAACCAATGGACACGGAAAAACTTCTAAAATCTTTAAAAGAGCATAAAGTGGATTTCGTGGTTATCGGCGCCACCGCTTTTCCCGTGCACGGCTATGCGCGGGCAACCCTTGATATAGACATTTTCATCCGGCCGGAACCGGCTAACGCGCGCAACGCCCTGGCCGCGCTGTCCGCCTTCGGCTATGACATGGCGGATGTCGGAGAAACCGATCTTCTCACGAAAAAACTCCTTATACGCCAATATCTGGTGGAGACCGATATTCATCCTTTCGTTAAAGGAGTATCTTTTGCCGGTGTATGGAAAAACAGGGTCCGGGCCAAATTTGGAGACACTTTTGTTAATTTCGCCTCGCTCAATGACCTTATAAAAATGAAAAAGGCCGCCGGCCGCCCCAAGGATATTGAGGATTTAAAATTCCTCACAAAATTAAAGCGCTGAAACGCCGGGATTACGGCCGCGGCGGCCCCCCGATCGAATCGACACATGCAGACCGAAGAGAAAATAAAAAAAATACTGAAAGAGCGGGTCCTGGTGTTCGACGGGGCCATGGGCTCTTATCTGGCCAGGCTCGGGCTTACGGCCGGCGACTTCAAGGGGCACGACGGGCTCAACGAATATCTTTCCCTTTCCCGGCCGGACATCATCAAGCGCGTCCACCTGGATTATCTCTCGGCCGGGGCCGATGTGGTGGAGACCAATACCTTCGGCGCCACCCGCTTCGTGCTCGCCGAATACGGCCTCCAGGATAAGGTAAAAGAACTGAACCTGGCAGCCGTTAAACTGGCCGTAGAAGCGGCGAAGGAATTTTCCACCCCGGACAAGCCCCGCTTCGTGGCCGGCTCGGTGGGTCCGACCAATAAGGCGCTTTTCGTCACCGGCGGCGCGACCTTCGACGAGTTCTCCGCCGCTTACCGCGAACAAATGGCTGCTTTGCTGGAAGGCGGAGCCGACCTCCTGCTGGTGGAAACCGCGCACGACATTCTGAATGTAAAGGCGGCGCTGGCCGCCGCGGCCGGCCTTTTCGCCGGAACCGGCCGTTCCCTGCCGGTTATAGTTTCCGTGACAATGGACCGCAACAATGTAATGTTGAGCGGCCAGGAAGCCGAAGCGGTCTGGGCCGCGGTGGAGCATTTTCCGCTGCTGGCCCTGGGCTTCAACTGCTCCACCGGGCCCAAGGACATGGCGCTGCGGCTGGAGAATCTATCGAAGGTGTCCCGGTTCCCGGTCTTCGCCATGCCCAACGCCGGCCTGCCGGACGAGAACGGCCGCTACAACGAAACCCCGGCGGAGTTCTCGGCCGCGCTGAGAAAATACGCCTCCGCCGGCCTGCTTGCCGCGGCGGGAGGCTGCTGCGGCACCGGACCGGAACACATAAAAGCCCTGGCCGAAGCCCTTAAGGGACTGCGGCCCGCCGAACCGGCCGCTAAAACCCGCTGGGCGGTCTCCGGCATAGAACCTCTTTTCTTCGACGAGATAGAACCGCCGCTCCTGGCGGGGGAACGCAACAATTCCATAGGCTCCAAGAAATTCCGCGATATCGTGGGCGCGGGCGACTGGGACAAAGCCGTGGATATGGCGCGCTCGCAGGTCAAAGCCGGGGCGCACGCGCTGGATGTCTGCCTTTCCAACCCCGAGCGCAACGAACTGGAGGACGCGAAGATCTTCCTGCCCAAACTGTTCCACGCCGTCCGGGTCCCGGTGATGATAGACACCACGGATATAAAAGTGATGGAAACCGCGCTTAAACTGGCGCCGGGGCAATGCCTGCTGAACTCGGTCAACTTCGAATTCGGAGAAGCCCGCCCGCGCGAAGCGGCGGCCCTGGTGAAGCTTTACGGCGCCAAACTTGTGTTCGGCCTGATAGATGAAGACAAGGAAAAAGGCCTTCCGCTCGCGGCGGACCGCAAACTGGAAATAGCGCGGCGCGGCTGCGCCTTTTTCACCGAAAAATGCGGCCTGGCGGCGGAAGACCTTATTTTCGACGCGCTGGTTTTTCCGGTGGGCGTGGGCCGCGAATACGCCCGCAGCGCCGCCGAAACCCTGCGGGCGCTGGAACTGCTTAAAAAGGAATTCCCCTCTTCCAAGACCGTGCTGGGCGTCAGCAATGTTTCCTTCGGCCTGCCGCCGGAAGGCCGGGAAGTCCTGAACGCGGTGTTCCTGCATCACGCCGTCAAAGCCGGCCTGGACCTGGCCATCGTAAATGTGGAAAAACACCGCCGTTATACGCAGATACCTCCGGCCGAGATAAAACTGGCCGAGGATCTGCTCCTGGCGCGCGGGCAGGACCCGGCCGGGGCGTTCGCCTCCTATTTCCGCGGGAAAAAAAGCGCCGCCGCGGCGACCGCGGCCGAAAGGCCCGAGCCGGCTTCCCCGGAAGAGCGGCTTTACCGGACGATAATGGACGGCTCCAAAGCCGGCGCGCGGGAAGCCGTTGCCGAGCTTATGGCCGGCGGCGCGGACCCGCTCGGCGTGATAAACGGTCCGGTCCTGCGGGCGATGGGCGAAGTGGGACGGCTTTTCTCCAAAGGCGATCTGATAGTGACCGAGGTGCTGCAAAGCGCCGAAGTCGTTAAAGAGGCGGTCTCCGCGCTGGAGCCCTCCCTTAAGGCCGGCGATGCCCCCAAACGCGGCAAATTGCTGCTGGCCACGGTGAAAGGGGATGTGCATGATATCGGCAAAAATCTGGTTAATATAATTTTCGAGTCCAACGGCTTCGAAGTGGTGGATCTGGGCGTTAAGGTGCCGCCGGAAGCCATAGTGGCGGCCGCGCTTAAGGAAAAACCGGATTTCATCGGCCTTTCCGGCCTTCTGGTCCGCTCCACCGAACAAATGGCCCTCACCGCGCGGGAACTGGCCGACGCGGGGATCTCCGCCCCGCTGCTGGCCGGAGGCGCGGCGCTGACGGCAAAATTCGTCGAAACCAATATGGCTCCGGTTTACAAAGGAAAAGTCGTATACGCCGGCGACGCCATGGACGGGCTCAACAGCGCGCTGCGGCATGTTGTATCCGGCGGAAAACCTTCCGGACGGATCGCCGCGGAAACCCGCGCGGCCGCGGTTGGAAAACCGGCGCCCGGGCCGGCTAAAACCGCGGTCCGCAAACCCGTGAATTACCGGCCGGACGATATACCGGAGCCCAAAGACCTTGAACGGCATTTCTTCGGGGATTACGACCTGGACGAGCTGTTCTCTCACATGGACCGCGATCTTTTCAATCAGCGCTTCCTGAACCTGAAGAAGACCGGCGACAGCAAAGCGGCCGCCGCCGAGAAAACCGTGGCGGAGATACAGGCCGAGGTAAAAAGCGAAGGCCTTATCAGGCCGCGCGGGGTTTACAGGTTCTTCCGGGTGGATTCCGACGGAGACTGCCTGCTTTTCTACGGCCCCGACGGCAAAGCGCTCGAGACCATAGAGTTCCCGCGCCAGCACGACGCCGAGCGGCTTTGCATAGCCGATTTTTTTTCCCGCCATGGGGAGCGGCAGGATTTCGCCGCGCTGCTGGCCGTGAACTGCGGCGGCGGCGTGGCGGAATTCGCCAGACGCGAGAGGGAAAAGGGCGCCTACCTGCGCTCTTATATCGTGGAAGCGCTGGCGCTCAGCCTCGCCGAGGCTTTCGCCGAGACCCTGCATTACAGGATCCGCCTGGACTGGGGGTTCGCCGAACCGCGGAGCGGGAACGCAAGGCCTTTCCGGCGGATGGATTACAGGGGCCGGAGATTCTCTTTCGGCTATCCGCCGTGCCCGGACCTGGCAAATCAGAAAAAGCTTTTCAATCTGCTGAAGCCCGAGCCGGATGTGAATATCCGGCTGACGGACAATTTCATGATGGACCCCGAAGCGGCGGTGTCGGCTTTCGCGCTGCATAATCCAAAAGCGAAGTACTTCCAAGTTTAAAGCCCGGATGAAAAACCACTTCGAATGGAAACACAAGGTCGCGCCCGGGGAAATAGACGGGCTGGGCCATGTGAACAATCTGGTCTACATCGCCTGGTTCCTCGCGGCGTCCGCGGGCCATACCGAGGCCTGCGGGATGCCGGCCGGGCCGGAGCGCGCCGGGAACGAAGGCTGGGTGGTGCGGCGCCATGAAATAGATTATCTCGCCCAGGTTCTGCCGCAGGACTCTGTAACGGTCAAGACCTGGATAGAGAAAGCGGAAAAGGCCACGGCCATCCGCCGCTATGAAATAGTGAACGCCGCCACCGGCCGGCTGGTCTGCGCCGGACTGACCGTATGGGTCTGGATAAATTACGATACCGGCCGGCCTATACGCATACCGGAACGGATCTACGCCGCCTACGGGGTGGAGCCGGGAAAAACAGCCGACCGGCCGCCGGCATCGGTTTAGGGACCGGCCGGAAAACTTTGGAAAACTTAAGTACTCAAGGATCAATATGAACAACGACAATCGGACTGACGGGAGCGGCGAGGAAAATTTCGCGGAACTTTTCAACAAGAGCTATAAGGAACCGTCGCGAATGGAACCTGGGCAGAAAGTGGAGGCGGCCATCGTGAAAATAACGGCGGACCTGGTCTTCCTGGCGGTGGGCGGAAAAGGCGAGGGCTACCTGGACAAAAAAGAGCTGCTGGACGCGGCCGGGAACCTCACCGCGAAGGAAGGAGACAAGATACGGGCTTTCTTCCAGTACTCCGAGGACGGAGAGATGCATTTTACCACCAAGATCGGCTCCGGTCCGGCCGCCCGGGCGCAGCTGGCGGACGCCTGGCGCAATGGATTGCCCGTGGAGGCGGCGGTTTCCAGGGAGACCAAGGGCGGTTTCGAGCTGCTCATCGGTACCGGCATACGGGCCTTCTGCCCATTTTCACAGATGGGCCTGAAGCGGGAAGAGGATAAGGCCGCCTATATCGGCAAACAAATGCAGTTCGAGATCATAGAACTGGGAGAGCGCAATATCGTACTGTCGCGCAGAGGCATCCTGGACCGGGAAAAAAAAGCCGCCGTAGAAGCCGTCAAAGCGACTTTACAGGAAGGCTCGCGGATCACCGGCACGGTCACTTCCATACAGAAGTTCGGCGCGTTCGTGGATATAGGCGGCATCGAGGGGCTGCTGCCGGTTTCTGAAATAGCCTGGAGCCGCACCGAGAATGTGAGCGACCGGCTTTCGGTCGGCCAGCGGGTGGAAGTGGCGGTGAAGAAACTGGATTGGGCCAATAACCGCATTTCGCTGAGCCTGAAGGATATCCTGCCGGACCCCTGGGACCTGGCGGAGGAAAAATGGCCGGCCGGTTCCTACCACACCGGGACGGTTTCGCGGCTGGCCCCGTTCGGGGCGTTCGTGACCCTGGGCGAGGGCGTGGACGGACTCATCCATATCTCCCGGCTGGGGGACGGAGAACGGCGGCTGCAGGATCCCGGAGAGGCCGTTCAGGCGGGTCAGAGCATCGAAGTAAAAGTGGAAGCGGTCGACCGGACGAATAAAAAGATCTCGCTGGTTCCGGCGGACAAAAGCCGGGCGGAAGAAGAGGATGCGGCGACGCTGGAGCGGTATAAAAAGCACGATCACGGGGCGCGGCGGCAGGAACTGGGAACGATGGGCGAGATTCTGAGGAAGCGGCTGGAGGAAAAGGACCGGAAGAATAAGGAGTAGTTTTGCGGAACCGGAAGACCCGGGCAGCGGCCGCCTTTATCATTTTTCTTTTCTGATGTATTCCGTTCCGGAGCGGTCGATGTAGAAAGACCTGTTGTCCCGGGCAACGCGGGCCAGGCCGTCTTTGAACGATGTGACTTCGTCGTATCTGAAAGGGACGGCCTCTTTGCCGGCCTTATCTATGTATCCCCATTTGCCTTTGATGTCTTTCAGCACCGGGGCCAGGCCTTCGCTGAACGCGGCGCACATAGCCCAGTCGAAAGAAAGCCGCACTATCCCCTGCGGGTCGATATAGCCGCATTTGCCGGAAGAGCCGGCCAGCTCTTCGGCGTGGGCCAGTCCCTCGCTTACAGGGCCGATATTGAAGAATTCCCTGGGCTTAAAGATCTTCGTTTCCAGGTTTATAAAACCGTATTGCAGCCGCAGGCGGGCGGTAGCGAAGCCGCCGCGGAAAGGAAACGCCTCGTCGTACACGGGGGGAACGGCCTCGCCGCCGGCTTTGTCGATATAACCGTAAAAAGCCCCGGCTTTCACCCGCGCCAGGCCTTCGCTGAAAGCGTCTATTTCATCATACCTGGTAGGCGTGAACTGGCCCGATCCTATATCCAGCAGGCCCCAGCGGCCGTCTTTCCTGGCGGCGGCGCGGCCTTCCGCCGCCAAAGTCGCTTTTTCGTATTCAAAAGGTATCAAGACGCGTCCGTTCTTCCCTATATAGCCCCAGGCCCCGCGGAGCTTGGCCGGGGCCGCCCCGTCGTGAAACTCTCCCACCGACTGATAAACGGCCCTGACGACCGTTTTGCCGGTCCGGTCTATATAGCCGTAACGCCCCTTCAACATCACCATCGCCAGGCCTTCGCTGAAAGGCCAGGCCGAATCGAACCGCGGACGGATGACTATTTTTTTCGTCCTGTCGGAATAACCCCATTTTCGGCCGGCCCGGAAAGGCGCCGGCGCGGAGTCGGGCTGCGCCGAGGCGAAAGACGGCAGGAATAAAACGATCAGAAGCAGTTTCTTCATATCGTATTTATATTACCACCTTATATACGGGCCGTTCAATCGTACGGGAGGCATTTTTGTATAATGGCCCATATGAAACAAAAAATAGCGGTTTATCCCGGCAGTTTCGATCCGGTGACCTTCGGCCACCTGGATATCATAGACCGGGCCTCGAAGATCTTCGACCAGGTGATAGTGAGCGTTTTTGTGAACAGCGCCAAACGGCCGATGTTCACGGTGCCGGAGCGGGTGGAACTGCTGAAAACGGCGCTGAAAGGCAGGAAGAACGTAAGGATAGACTGTTTCGAGGGCCTGCTGGTGGATTATGTGCGGCGCAAACGAACCAAGGTGGTGGTCAGGGGGCTGCGCGCCATCTCCGACCTGGAGCACGAATTCCAGATAGCCGGCATAAATCGCACTCTTTACCGGGAGATAGAGACCGTTTTCTTCATGCCGCGGCAGCGGTACTCCTACCTGTCCTCCAGCGTGGTGCGCGACATCGCCCATTTCAAAGGCGATATCTCCCGCCTGGTCCCGCCATGCGTTGTCAAAGCCGTCTCCGCCCGTGGAAAATAGTTCAGGCGGCTAATTCGAACATTTTTTCTATGGAACGGCGGGCTCTGGCCGCTATGGCGGCGGGAACGGTTATTTCCAGCTCCGCGGGCAGCGTCTCCAGTGTGGAGAGAACATTTTCAAGGGTGATCGCTTTCATATAAGGGCACAGACGGCACATGGCTATGAAGTTCTTCTCCGGGAATTTTATCCTGGCCAGCTCGCCGAAACCACATTCCGTGACCAGCAGATAGGCCGGGGCGCCGGTATTGCCCACATAATTCATCATATCTCCGGTGCCGCCCATAAAATCCACCGCGCTGATTATATCGGACGGGCACTCGGCGTGCGCCAGCACCGCCAGGCCCGGGAAATTCTTCCTGTACACCGCGATGGTCTTAGCGTCGAATTTCTCATGCACCACGCAGGAGCCGTTCCATAAGATAATGTCTTTTCCCGGGGTTTTGCCCAGGACCCTGGCCAGATTGGCGCCCATGAAGCGGTCCGGGATAAAAATAACCCTCTCGCTTTCCTTGTAGATCTTCCTTAATATCTTCTCGGCGTTGGCGCTGGTGACTATGCAGTCGGATTCAGCCTTCACTTCCGCCGAGGTGTTGATATAGGTGACCACCGGCAGGCCGGGATGCTCTCTCTTCAGCTTGCGCACATCTTCCGCCGTCACGCCTTCGCTCAGCGAACAACCGGCGTTCCTGGAGGGGACGAACACCCTCTTGCCGGGGTTGAGTATTTTCGCCGTTTCGCCCATGAAATGCACGCCGCAGAAAATTATGACCCCGGCGTCCGTTTTCCTGGAATCGTCCGCGAGCTTGTAAGAGTCGCCGACGAAGTCGCCCGCGCCGAGGATGATGTCGGGGGTCTGATAGACATGGGCGCAAACCACGGCGTTCTTCTCTTTTTTTAGGCGGTTTATGGCCAGGGTGAGGCCGGCGGCTTCGGCCATGGAGCGGGAGAGGCAGCCGGGCCGCAGGCCTTTCGCGGCCAGGCGGTCTATCTCTTTCTTTAATTCATCCGGATCAGGCATAGGCGTGTTCGCGGGCGGCGGAGGAACTGGCGCTTCGGGCACGGGTCCTCCAGCGCGTCAAGGCTATGCCAGTGCCGTATCAGGAGCTATGCTCCTCAGACGGCCGGCCGCCCTTCAATCTCACGGACCCGGCGTCCGAGGCAAAAATTACGGCAGCCCAGTCCGCCCGGCCTCCTGTACGACCAGGTCGGCCTCCGTGAAGGCCCTCTTCGCCAGTTCCTCCGCTGCCCGCTCCTTGTTTCGTATCATTTGATCTCGCTCATGGGGCGACCCGGTTTTTATTTTATCTGGTAAGGATATCCGGGAAATCGGAGAAGATGCCGTCCACGCCGAGACGCTCAAGACGCAGGGCGTCGGCCTTTTCATTCACGGTGTATACGCAGACCTTAAAACCGGCCCTAAGGAGCATGGCCACATTGAAGCGGGACGCGGAGCGCAGACCGAGATGGAAGTTAACGGCGCCGATCCTCCGGGCGCGCAGCATAGCGGGCAGCAGGGTGGCGGAGTTAAGCCCGCGGCCAAGATAGCCCAGAGCCAGACCCTTATCCAGCGCGCGCAGCCGCTTCAAGGTCCCGTAATCGAAGCTGGAGAACAGCGATTTTTTAGCAAGGCCGGCGCGCTCCCGCACGAATTCCAGCAGATCTTTTTCAATGCCGGGATACTGGTTGCCGTCGTTCTTTATCTCGAAATTTATCCAGTCGGCTCCGGGCGAGATGGTATTTACGACCTCCTCCAGAAGCGGCACCCTTTCCAAGGGAAAACCGAATTTGTTCCCGACATTCCTCTTCCTGAGTTCGGAGTAGTCCAGCGCGGCTATTTTTTCCGGGCGGCCTCCCGGCGCGGGGACGAGATAATCGTGATGGACCACAAGTTCGCCGTCCGCGGTCCTGTGGACATCGAATTCAAAGGCTCTCGCCCCCATCTTTACGGCCAATCCGAAAGCCGAAAGGGTGTTTTCAGGCGCCCGGCCCGAAGCCCCGCGATGCGCTATTATCTTCATAGGAACATGTCCCTGGCCCAGCCGAAGAATTCCTCATGGAACTCGAATCCATACATTTCGTCGCGGCCGGTCCCCGGACCGTGAAAATCCGTTCCGGCCGTGACCAGCAGCCCGCAGGTTTTCGCCATTTGCAGAAATTCCCTTGTCAGGGCGTTGCTGTGCGCCGGATAGAACGCCTCTATCCCGTCCAGCCCCATCTCTTTCCACTTCTCCAGTTCCAGGATATTTCGCACCACCCCGGGATGGGCCAGAACCGCCAGGCCGCCGGCCGCCTTGACGATCTTTATCGCCTCCTCCATATCGGGGCCGCAGGGCGGCACATAGGCCGGTTTACCGTACGCGATATATTTCTCGAACGCCTTCTGTCTGGTCTTCACCAGTCCCTTTCTCCTCATCAGGTCCGCCACATGCGGTCTGCCGCAGCAATGATCCGACCCTATTCTCAATTCCTCAAAAGAGATATTGTGTCCCTGCTCCCTGAGCAGCGCCAGGATCTTTTTGACCCGGCTTATGCGGCGCTCCCGGAATTCCGCCAGTTTCTCCTGCAGGCCCCGGTTCCCGATATCCACTCCGTAGCCCAGAACATGCAGATTGTCGTGAAGCCGGGTGCTCAGTTCCAGACCGCGGACGAAACGGACCTTTAGTTCCCGGAGCCGCGGCTCAAGTTCGTCCCAACCAGCCGTAATGTCGTGATCGGTGAGAGAAAAATAGCGCACGCCGGCCCTGGCGGCCTCCGCCGCCAGCTCCGCCGGCGACAGGGTCCCGTCCGAATACCTGGAATGCGAATGGAGGTTTATCAGATCCGTAATATATACCCGCCAAAGGGTAAGAAAGGGCCGGCGGCGCGGCCGCCGGCCCCATAAACCAGATTCAGCCGACCGTGACTTCCTTTACTTCCGGCACTTCTTCCTTTATCATCCGTTCCACCACATTTTTGAGCGTCATGGCGGCATGGGGGCAGCAGCCGCAGGCGCCGGTGAGACGCACTGTCACCACGCCGGTCTTTTCGTCTACTCCCAGCAGCTCCACCGAACCGCCGTCGGCCTCCAGCATGGGCTTGATCTTTTCAATAGTTTTCTGCACCTTGTTTTTCATGATGGCTCCGTATGGTCCTTTGTTCCGAGCATATAAATTATAGCACACAGGCAAGAGCGGCGATAAAACGAATAATAAGGAAAAGGGCGCGGAAGATTTTGCTATGATTTCCTGGTGTGATGCGTCACACTAACCTGAATTCCGCAGTTGGAAACGGTTTCCATTGAGGAATCAGGCGGATTGAAAAGTTCTGCGGAATTCCCCGCTCTGCGGGTCGAGGAACCAGCGCTATGCGCGCCAGTTCCGAGAAGGTGTATGCCGCGCGCAGCGCACCTCGAGCTCTGCGAGAGGGAAAAGCTCAACTGAGCTTTTCAGGCTAACCATGCTTCGCGAAGAACAGGATGTGCGGCAGATCCCCGGCGACCTGAAGAGGCGCTGGTTCAGCGACGATTTTTTCGACCTCATAGTCTGGTTCGACGACCGCGGCCGCTTCCACGGTTTCCAGCTCTGTTACGACCGGACAGCCGCGCCGCGGGCGCTGACCTGGCGGAAAGACCTGGGCTACGCCCACGACAAGATAGACGACGGCGAAAGCCGCGCGGGTCTTCACAAATCCTCGCCCATGCTGAGCCGCGACGGTTTTTTCGACGCGAAGTCCATAGGAGACCGGCTCGAGGCGGCAGGCGCCGGACTCCCCAAGGAGCTCCTGGAACCCGTGCTTGAAAAAGTGCGGGCCTTCCGGGCCGCCGCATGAGGGCCCGGTCCGGCTTATGGCGGATCGTGGCCGCGGCCGTATGCCTGGGCTCGATATGCGCCTGCGCTCCCGCCGCGCTCCGCTCCCCCATGCCATCGGGGGTGCCCGGCTTCACCATACCGAATGTACACGGCCTCGCCGGAACCGGCCCCGGCCTGGGTCTGCGCGGGCAAGCGCCGCGGCGGGACGAGATACCGCAGCTGCGGACTTATGGGATAACGGATATCCTTATATTCAAGAAACAGGAGACAAAAGAGGTGGACCGCGAGATCGGCTGGCTTCTGGCGGCCGGCTACCAGCGGGACCGGATACATACCATCCCGTTCCCCTGGAAAGATATGGGGGCGTTCCGGGACAACTGCGCGCTGACCGTGCGGGCTCTGCGCCTGCTGCGGGACCTGCGCGCCGATGGCTCCCGGGGCGTCTATCTGCATTGCACGGTCGGCGAGGACAGGACCGGCTATCTCGCCGGGCTTTTCCGGATGTTGGTCGACGGTTGGGACGAAGAACAGGCCTTCCGGAGGGAACTTTGCGCCCACGGCTTCGGGGACGGGAACACGGCGAAACCGGAATGGGTAAAAAAAGCGGTGTTGAAGGAACTGTCGCCCCTGTATTCGCGGATGGCGAAGCTTATCTCCTCCGGGCGGTTAAAACTGGACTCTCTGGATGAAGCGGTCTGCGACACCGAACCCGAAAAAACCGGGACTCCACCGGCCGGAGACCGCTGCTATTGAAATTATGGCCCCAAAACATTTTAAACCCGGCATGGGAAGCGGAAACGGGGGGCTTACCTCTCTGCCCGGCGGACGGCGGGTGAAAAAGACCGATCCGAGAATATACGCTCTGGCGCTGCTGGACGAGCTCGGCGCCCTGCTGGGCCTGGCGAAGGCCCGCGCCGGCAAAACGGACGCCGCCGAACTGGAAGGGATACAAAGGGCGCTTTTAAAAACCGCCGCTGTAGCCGCCGGCATGGACTTCAAAGCGGAATTGAAAAAGGAAACCTCCGCTCTCGAGGGCCGTATAGCGGACCTGGCGGTGGCCGTGAGGCCGAAAAGAGAGTTCGTTCTCCCGGGCGGGAGGGGAACCGAAGCCCTTCTTCATCTCGCCCGTGCCAAAGCCCGTCTCTGCGAAATCGCTCTCTGGAAGATCAATTCCCGCGAAGCCGCCGTCCACCTGAACCGCCTCTCCGACCTCCTTTTCCTCCTCGCATTAAAAAGGTAAGTGGGTGCCTTTTTGAAGTCTTACATCTTCTCGGGGGCGGAGACGCCCAGGAGGTCCAGACCGGAGGCTATCACACGGCGGACGGCTTTCAGCAGGAAAAGGCGCCGGGCGGAACTGTCCGGGTCCGCGGGGTCCAGCACCTTGTGCTTGTCGTAGAACGAGTGGAAAAGCGCCGACAACTCCGACAAATAGGTCGTCAGATGGTGAGGCGAATTGTCGCGCACGCAGGTTTCCAGCACGCGTCCGAGCCACATCAGCTTCAGCGCCAGCCCGCGCTCCTCGGAATTAAAAACGACCCCGCCCGCGTCGAACGGACGCTCCGGATCCACCCCCTTTTCCGCGGCATTGGCGAAAATGGAACAGATGCGGGCGTGCACATACTGCACATAGAACACCGGATTGTCGTTGCTTTGCTTCTTCGCGAGGTCTATATCGAATGTCATGTGTGAATTGGGGCTGTGCATCGCGAAAAAGAAGCGGCAGGCGTCCGTCCCCACCTCGCTTATCAGCTCCTTCAGCGAGACAAAATCCCCTTCCCGCTTCGACATCTTGACCGTGTTGGAACCTCGCTTAAGAGCCACCATCTGATGTATGATCACCCTGAAGACGCCATTGCCGCGGCCAAGCGCCGATACGGCGGCCTCCATCCGGGGCACATAGCCGTGATGATCAGCCCCCCAGATGTCTATAAGGCCGGTGAATTGCCTCTCGAACTTATTCAGGTGGTAGGCGATGTCGTTCAAAAAATAGGTGTTGCTGCCGTCCGATTTCACCAGCACGCGGTCCTTATCGTCCGATTCCATTCCGGACGAGGTGCCCAGCCACACGGCCCCCTCTTTCTCATAGGTCATGCCGCGTTTCTTAAGCTCTTCCAGGGCCCTGGCCGGAGCTCCGGCCGCATGCAATTCCGACTCCAGGAACCAGCGGCCGAACTCCACGCCGAAGGCCTTCATATCGGCCCTGTGAAGTTTCAGCATTTCGGCCACGGCGTGCTCCGAAAACCGCTGATTCGTCCAGCCGGGGGCGTCCGCCGGCAAAGCCGCCGCCATTTCCTTCAGATACCCGCCCTTGTAGCCGTTCTCCGGAGGCTCTTCGCCGGCCAGCCTCGCCTTCAGGGACCTGCCCAGCAGTTCCACCTGCCGGCCTACATTGTTCACATAAAACTCTTTTTCCACCCGATAGCCCAGGAAGGACATTATCCGCGCCAGGGAATCGCCGAGCGTGGCGCCCCGGCCCGAGGCCAGATGCATTGGGCCGGTGGGATTGGCCGAAACGAATTCTATGTTGATCCGCTCTTTAGCGTAAGCCGGCTCGGCGAAGTAAGAGGCGTCGGAGATTATCCGTGAAACGGCGGCCGCCAGCGCCGCGTCTTTCAGGCTTATGTTGACGAACCCGGGAGGCAGAACCTCCACTGCGAGATCGCCGGACAGGGCCTCTTTCAGCGCGGCGGCTATCTTCAGCGGAGGCTGCCGCAGCGATTTGGCCGCGGCTATGGGCCAGGCGACGGAAAAGTCGGATTTTATGTGCGGCGGAGGAGCGGAAAGGGCCAGCTGTTTCAGTCCGGCCGGCTCAAGACCGAAAGCGGCTGCGGCCCCGGCCCTGACGGCCGTCTCAAGCTCTGAGATCTTCATTATTTTTTCTTTCTGGCGGCCGGCTTCGCTTTTACCGCTTTTTTTGCCTTGCGGACGGCGGCAGGTTTGCCCCGCGCTTTGGCCGCCGCGGAAAGAGCGCGCGGCGCCGGGGCCTTCCGCTGCCACTTCACCCGGGCATAGTTTTCGTAAACCTTGTCAAAATCGAAAAATTCCCTGGCTTTGCGCTCGAAGACATGGACCATGAGGCCGCCGTAATCCAGGACGCGCCAGTTTTTGGACCGGCTCCCGTCGCGGTACACGGCGTAAACGCCCTCTTTCTTCAGGTTGACCGAGATCTCCTCTTCCACGGCTTCCAGCTGGGCCGGATTGTCCACGGTCGCCGCCACTATGAAATCCGTTATCCCTGAGCGGCCGGCCATATCGTACACGACCACGGCCTCGGCCTTTTTACTATCGGCGAGGCGCGCCGCGGCTACGGCCAGTTTTTTAAAACCCGCCCTGCCTCCGATATCTCCGCCGTCGTGGGCCGGACCGGCGCCGGTTTTATTTTCGTTCATATGGTGTACCGTTGCGTTTTCAGTTTTTCCAGAAGCGCGGCTTCCGCGCGATGCTCGATATTCTCTATGGCCGAGCTCATGATGGAGGATATTGTATTAAATATCGTGGAGAGGTTGTTTTTCTCGTAATTGGAGACCGGAACGGATTTGACGAATACTATGTGTCCCGCCGGTTTGCCGTGCGCGCGGCAGACCATCAGATAGGAGGTATCGTTCAGCCACCTGTTCTCCATGCCGGCCCTGGTATCCAGCGCCGGCTTGCCGGCCTGGAACGATTCCATATCCACCACCTGGTCGAACTCGTCGTTGAACTGGTTATAGGCGTAGCCGTAGAAGTTCCAGGCCCCCTCGAAATACAGGGAGATCTCCTTCACGGTGCGCTCTATGAACTCGGCGGCCGATCTATGCTCCTGCAGCACCAGCCGGCTCATGTCGAACAGCATGGTAAGCTCGCTGGAAGTGTGCTGCAGGCGCTTGGAAAGCACGCGCACGATCTCGGTGAAAATGGCTATGCCGTTCTCCGGATGGGATTTTACAAAGCGGAAAAATTCACCGCGCTTTATCCCGTACAGGGAGGAGTCTTTTTCCGCGCGCGCCCGGGCGAAGCGGCTTTGGTTCTCCAGCACCGACATTTCCCCGAAGAACTCGCCGTCGGAAAGTATGGCCAGCTGTTTGACATTCTCGCCGGTCTCGTCCATCCCTTTTTCGATCGCCACCCGCCCGGAGATCAGTATGAAAAGGGTGTCGCCCTCGCTTTTCTCCTGGAATATTATATCGCCGGCTTTATAGGACGACCTCTTGAATTCCGCCGCGAATTCCTCCAGCATGGCGTCGGAAAAGTTCCTGAAGAGCGGGATCTTTTTAAGGTTTTCGGTTTCTTTGTCCATATCCATCCTCCCCGGTTCAGACTCCCATGCTGCACAGCTTCTTGAAGGTCTCCTGGTCGTGCGCCTTGGCCAGCGCCACATCGAACTCCACCAGGTTCTGCTTGACCAGATTGACCAGCGCCTTGTCCATAGAGATCATGCCCGTCTTGGCTCCGGTTTCTATGGCGCTGTAGATCATGTGGGTCTTTCCCTCGCGGATAAGGTTGGCTATGGCCGGGGTCATTATCATTATTTCACGCGCGGCCACCCGGCCTTTCCCGTCCTTGCGCGGCAGCAGGATCTGGGAGACGACGGCCTGCAGGGCGCTGGACAGCTGCACGCGCACCTGGGTCTGCTGATGCGGCGGGAACACATCGATGATGCGGTCCACCGTGGAGGGGGCGTCCTGCGTATGCAGGGTGGCGAAGGACAGATGCCCCGTCTCGGCCGCGGTTATGGTCAATTGTATGGTCTCCAAATCGCGCATCTCGCCCACCAGGATTATGTTGGGGTCCTCGCGCAGGGCGGCCCGCAGCGCGTTGCTGAAGGACTTGGTGTGCTGGCCTATCTCGCGCTGGCGGATGACGCAGTTTTTGGCCTCGTATGTGAACTCTATCGGGTCCTCTATGGTAAGCATATGCCCTTTCTTTCTCTGGTTGATCAGGTCCAGCACGGCGGCCAGGGTTGTCGACTTACCGGAGCCGGTGGGGCCCGTCACCAGCACCAGCCCTTTATGCAGGGTGGAGAGATTGACGATCGCCGGGACCAGGCCGAGCTGCTCCGGCGTGGGGATAATGGACGGAATAACGCGCATTACGGCCTCTATGCCGTTGCGGGCCACCAGCACATTCAGGCGGAACCGGGAAACTCCGGTTATGGCGAACGAGCAGTCGAGTTCCCAGTTGGCCTCGAACTTGGCGCGCTGTTCGTCGTAAAGGGCGGAATAGATCAGCGCCTTGGTGCCCTCCGCGTTGAGCGGGGGCATGGTGGCGGCGACCGGCACGATCTCGCCGTTCAACCGCATCATCGGCGGCTTGCCGACGCAGATATGTATATCGCTGGCGCCGCTGGACACAGCCGTCTTCAGTATCGTTACCAGATCTATCATTTCAGCCCCCTCTCTTCGTCAAAATCCGCTCCGAGTATGACCCTGACCTGCGCTATGGCCAGCTTGTCGAACCTGGAATATATTTCCAGCCCGTCCAGTCCCAGAGCCGCTCTCATCTTGCGCGCAGCCTCTATGTTATCGGAACAGTTTACTATTTTTGTTCTCTTTTCCCCACTTCCGTGCGTGCCGTAGCTTATCACATCGAACCCGCGGGTCCTGAGATGTCTGGCGGCGCGGACCGCCAGGTCGCGGCGGCCGGAAGCGTTCAATACCTCCACCCGGATCACCGCGGCGGCGTCCCCGGCCTCCTCCGCCGCCGGACGGACCCGCTCAAAGTCTTCCTTTATAAAATCGGAGGAATCCAGCCGCAGCGCCTCCAGCGAAAGCAGCAGCAGATCATGCGCCGAAAGGTCGGTGGCCCCGCTCTTTTTGAGTCCGATCAGGAACCGCGCGGCGGCGGCGAGCCGGGCCGGCCGGGAGCGCCAGTTGTCCAGCGTGTCATGAACGGCGTCCAGGTCCGTCTTTTTTACCTCTATATAAGGAGCGGTATCCCCGGCCGGGGAGAACAATCCGGCGATTTCGGCCGCCCGCCGCGCCGGAGCTCCGCCGGCGGCTTTCCCGCCCGGCAGCCTCACGGCGTTCACCGTCCCGGAAACCGGGTGATAGACGAAAAACATCGGCTCATCCCTGTTCAGCAGGACCAGGCGCACTTCCCGCCCGGCGGCCAGCCGCCTGGAAACCGGCGAAAGAAAATGCGCGGCCGTGAAGAACAGCACGGCGGCTCCGCCGGCAACCAGGAAAATTATCCTCGTTTTTTCAGCAGTTCGTTCCATATTTTAACGCTCTCCGGGCGGATCCGGCGGCCGCGCGCGAAGGCCTGGCCGAGCTTCACAAACTGCGCCGCCGTATAAGCGGCGTCCAGATCCTCGAAGGCTTTTTTTCTCAGCGCCCCGGCCTCTTTGAACCCGCGTCCCCTTTCCGCCAGATCGGCCACAAAAACGATCTTTTCAAGGAGCCCCGGAGCAGCTTTCCCCAGAAGATGCGCTTTGATCGCCCCCAGCACTTCCCCGTCCCTCACCCCGAACCGCCCCGCCGCCAGAACGGCCCCGGCGGACGGATGAAGCAGGTCCGGGGAGCCGGAGCCGCCGGCCAAAGCCCGCAGCCGGCGCGCGGAAAATTCCCGGGCCGCGTCGTGAAGAAGCGCGGCAAGCGCCGCTTTTTCCGCGTCGGCCCCGTATTTGTCCGCCAATTCCGCCGCCAGCGCGGCCGTTCCCAGCGAGTGCCTCAACCGGGCCGGGGACATCATGCCGGCCAATTTCCGGCGCAGCCCGGAAAAATAAAGTCCGCGGGACAAAACGCGCTCCCTGGCCCCCTGCGCAAGCCCGGCCGTGCCGGAACCGAACAGGAATTCTCTTCTGAGAGCGTTCGAAGCCGCCGCCGGGAATATTCCCTTCAGCAAAAAATACGGTGTTTCTTCCGGGTTTTTCAGCGGCGCCCCCTTCCGTATGCCCACCGCCAATCCCGCCATGGAGAGGATCCGGCGGTATTTTTTCCAAAGATGGAAAGAGCCCAGACAATCGGACCCCATGAGAAAATACAGCTCCGCGCCGGGATATTTCCCGCGGAAAAATTCCAGCGTCTGCCAGGTATAGGTCGTCTTTCCGCGCGCGTGCTCATATGGATGCACCCGTACCCGGTCCCGGATCCCCGCGGAGGAGAGGGCGGCTTTAAGCATGGCGGCCCGGTCCCGGAAAGAGGCGCCGGGAAGCGCCTTGCCGGGGGAACGGAAACTGGGCACTATGTAGAGGATCTCCGGGGAAAGCTGTTCAAGAGCGGCTTTTATCAGCGAGATATGGCCGCGGTGCGGGGGGTCGAAAGAACCGCCATACACTACCACCTTTTTTCCGGTTTTTTTTTTCATCGGCCTGCGACCCGGCGGCGGGGATTATTTAGTATAATATACTTCTTATATACTTCTCAAATTCCCCGGCCGGGACTATGGCGACAACCCGCGACAACTGTATAATCCTTCTGATAGAAACGCCGGTGCCCGAGCGCCTGGCGCCCGAACTCATTGCGGCTTTCGGCCCCGACAGGGCCGCTCATATCAATCTGGACCTGCTGCAGAACGCCTACAAACTGGCGAAGAATTTTAAAGATGCGATACTGATACTCTCCTATGACAAAACGCCCAAGCACCCCGACCTGACCTGGCTGGATAACGACGATCCGGGCTTCCTGCAGGCCAAAGGGAAAAGTTCCGAGGAGAGGATCTCCGACGCTTTCCGGCTGGCCTTCAACACCGGGGGGAAGAAAGCGTTGATAATAAACCACCTTTCCCCGGCCATAAAGCCGGACTGGCTCTGCCAGGCGTTCGAAACCATGACCGATAAGAACATCGTATTGGGGCTCAACCAGACCGGCACTCTCTACCTGGCCGGCGCCGCCTGCGCGAATATGAAGGCTCTGGAAGGACTGCGTTTTTCCCCCGCGAAAGCGGCCGAGGAAACAGCCGAAAAAGCCAGAAAAGCCAAACTTTCCGTATTTCAGCTCCCGGAAGCTTATGCCGTGGAGAACGAGGAAACGCTTAGGAAATGGCTGGATGCCAGGGAATCCGCGCCCTCCGTTTTCATGAAAGAACCGGTTAAGCCGGCCGCCGCGCCGATATCTCCGGCCCAGCCTCGGCAGGAAGATAAAAAACACGGCCGTCGGCCGTCTAAACCTGCCCCGGCCCAGCCCCCGCTTCCAGGCACGCAGCAATAAGGCCAGGCTCCCGGCCCGGAACCGGAATAAAGACATCCTTTTCGGGACGGGATCAAGGGATTGATTGACTTTTTCGGCCAAAAAAACTAGCATTATTACGACTTCTAATGGGGCGGATAAGGATTTTACATTTCCGTAACATATTTTCACGGCAAACTGCGGGGCGGAAATATAAAAAAAAGTTACTAACAAAAAAAGTGCTTGTTTTATAAGCGTTTTCTCTATAGGGCGGGATTTTACTAACAGGTGTGTATAGGCTGTGGATAACTCAACCGACATTAAAGAAATCTGGCAGAATATCCTTAAAAACCTCGAAACCAGAATCGGCCATGAAGCGGTCGATCTTTGGCTTCGATCCGTAAAGCCGCTGGTAATGGAAGGAGACCTGCTGCGGGTGGAGGTCCCGGACCCCTTCGTATACAGCACCATCCGCGGACGATACGAAGCCCCCCTGCTGGAGTCGGCCAGGGCCGTCACCGGAAGGACCATAACGCTTAATTACTCCATGGCCCTCAATTCCAGCGAACCCAAAACCGCGCCGCGCCAGGAGCCTGTCCGCGAGGAGCGCCAAAGCGGCGCCTCCGGCATGGGGCGGACGCCGGCCTTCGCCTTTAACCCGAACTATACCTTTGAGACCTTTATCGAGGGAGCCTCCAACCGCTTCGCCTACGCCTCGGCCGTCTCCATCTCTCAAAATCCCGGTAAATCCAATCCCTTCTTCATCTATAGCGCGCCAGGCCTGGGCAAAACGCATCTGCTTCACGCCATAGCCAACGAGATATTGAAAAAAAACCCGGGGGCGCGCATTCTTTACACCGCCAGCGAAAATTTCGTCAACGAGTATATAGAGCACCTGCAGAATAAAACCCCGGAAACCTTCAGGAAAAAGTACCGGCTGCTGGACTGCATTTTGCTGGACGATATACAGTTCCTTATAGGAAAGGACAAAAGCGGAGAAGAATTCTTCCACACCTTCAACTCCCTTTTCGAGTCCAAAAAACAGATAGTGGTGACCTCCGACCGGCCGCCGAAGGAACTGGCCCTGGAACAGCGCCTGGTCTCCCGCTTCCTGTCAGGCCTGGCCGTTGATATAAAAATGCCGGACCTGGAAACGCGAATAGCCATCCTGCGCCAGAAAAAAGAATTCCATAAATTCGTGATAGCCGACGATGTTCTGACCTTTATAGCGGAGAATGTTAAAAAAAACATCCGCGAACTCGAGGGCTGTCTTATAACCGTGGGCCATTATTGCGACAATATGCACATTTCCCCCACCATAGATATAGTCCGAGAGGTCATAAAGGACCACATGACCACGGACGACCAGGAAGACAGCCGCATAACGGTGGACATAATAAAATCCGTGGTGGCCGAAAAATACGGCATGGACATGAGGGACTTCAAATCACCGAAAAAAACGGGGGCGATAGCTCTTCCTCGGCAGATCGCAATGTATCTGGCAAGCTCCCTGACCGACATGTCCCTTCCGGAAACCGGCGCCGCTTTCAACAGGGACCACACCACCGTGATGTACGCAAAAAACAAGATAGACCAGATGATCTCTTCCGACCCCTACTTTAACGAGGTAATGAACCAGTTGATAAACAAAATAAAAACTGTTAGTAAAGCGGCGAAAAACTGATCCCGCGGTCTCTTTTGTGGAAAACCTTGATAAAAAAGCGCGGTCTGTGGATAGTTTCTTCCCGCTGAATCAACAGAACTAACATTATACACAGCCCCTCTTATAGATGGAGATGACAGATGAAAATAAACAGTAACCGGGAAAATTTCATAAAAGGTCTGCAAACCATCCAGGCCGGCGTTTCCTCAAAAACCGGCACCATTCCGATACTCCAGAACTTCCTGATGGAAACGGAAGACAAGGGCCTGAAGATAGTTTTCACCGACCTGGAAATGGCGGTGAAGCATCACATAAATGTGGATGTGAAAAGCGAAGGAAGCATAACCATACCGATAAAGAAGTTCACGGAAATAATACAGAATCTGGGAGAGGGGACGGAAGTCAGCGTTTCAGCCGACGAAGCCAACAGGGTGGCCGTTCATAGCGGTAAATCCAGGTTCAAGGTCAGCGGCGCGCCGAAAACTGATTATCCCGTGATCCCGGACCTGGACGAGACCAATTCTTTTTCTCTGCCGGCGGGAAACCTGTCCTCCATGATCTCCTCCACCCTTTTCTCCGCCTCAACGGAGGACGACAGGCATTTTCTAAACGGCCAGCTGTGGAAGTACGAGAAAGAGTCTTTTTCCCTGGTGGCCACCGATGGGAGGCGCCTGGCCATGTCCTCCTCCGGCGGGATAAAAGCCAAAAAGGAGTTCAAGGTAATAGTGCCGTCGAAGATCCTGAACGAACTGGTACGGTTCATAAAGACCGCGGGAATAGATGAAAAAGAAGAGGTAACGGTGGGATTGGCCGCCAATCAGATAGGTTTCCGGATAAATAAAACACTTTTCATTTCCAGGCTTATAGAGGGAAACTTTCCGGCGTACGACCAGATAATACCGAAAACAAAAGAGATCTCGGTGGAAATAGACGCCGAGAAGCTGGCCGCCGTCACTAAACGGGCGGCTATCTGTTCCACGGAGCGGGGAGGAGCCGTAAAATATTCCTTCAAGAAAGGGGCCCTGGTGGTAAACTCCTCTTCCCAGACCATGGATTTCGAGGACGAGATAGAGATAGACTACAATGACAAGGAAATGCAGGTCAGTTTTAATCCCAGATTTATACTGGACATATTGAAAGCCGGCGGAGAAAAGAAGATACTTTTGGAATTCAATTCTCCTTCCACCCCGGTCGTGGCCCGCGTTCCCGGAAGAGGAAATCTGCTGTATATAGTCATGCCGCTAAGGGTCCAATAGGGAAGAAAGAACCGGCATGTTTCTAAAGAGAAAATCGTCCAACTGGAACAATATAGGGAATGTAAAGAATTCCTGGAAAACCCTGGGAGGGGTGGTTCCGGACAGGCTCGTCATTCTGGGCGCCGTCTGGAAAAAAGAACTGGGGCGGCTCGGAGAGCATTGCGAACTTGTGGCCGTGGACAGGGGCCATATCGTGGTGAGGACGGAATCGTCCGTTGTTTATAACGAGCTGGCCATGCGCAGCAAACAGATAATCAGGGGGCTTAACAAGTATTTTCCGACGCCCTGGCTCAAAGGCATAAGGACTTCCGCCGCGCGATAGGCGGAACAAAAGAATTCAAGGAGAAGACGGCATGAATAAAATTACCAACGCCAAAGAAAGCTACGACGCGTCCCAGATCCAGGTGCTGGAGGGGCTCGAGGCCGTCCGCAAGAGACCGGCCATGTATATAGGCTCCACCGGTCTGCCGGGTCTTCATCATCTGGTTTACGAAGTGGTGGACAATTCGATAGACGAGATCCTGGCCGGCGGCTGCAACAACATCGAGGTGGTGCTTAAAGAGGAAAACATCTGTTCCGTGTCCGATAACGGCCGCGGTATTCCGGTGGATCCCATGAAGGAGGTGAAGGATCCCAAGCTCAAGGGCAAGTCCGCTCTAGAAGTGGTGCTGACGGTCCTTCACGCCGGCGGAAAATTCGACGGCGGCGGGTATAAGGTTTCCGGCGGACTGCACGGGGTTGGCGTTTCCGTGGTCAACGCGCTTTCCGAATGGGTGGAGGTTGAGGTGCGCCGCGAGGGGAGGGTGTGGTTTCAGGCCTATGACCGCGGCCGGCCCAGGGCGGATGTGAAGGCGAAGGGGGAGACGAAGGAGCACGGTACCACGGTTTCCTTCAAACCGGACCCCCAGGTTTTCGGAGATGTCGTTTTTTCGTTCGACACGGTTTCCAACCGGCTCCGCGAACTCGCGTTCCTTAACCCGGGAGCCCGCATAACCATCATTGACGAGAGGGACGATAAGAAACACACTTTTTTCTTCGAGGGAGGAATAAAGCAGTTCGTGAAATTCCTGAACACCAACAAGACCGTGCTGCATGAAGAGCCCATCTTCATTTCCCGGACCGACGGGGAAGTGATGCTGGACCTGGCTATACAGTATAACGGGGATTATTCGGAGAGCATTTATTCCTTCGTTAACAATATCAAGACCATAGAAGGCGGAACGCATGTGTCCGGCTTCAGATCCTCCCTCACCCGCGTCATCAACGATTACATAAAAAAATACGACCTTCTCAAGGACAAGGCCTATAGTGTCACCGGGGATGATGTGCGCGAGGGTCTTACCACCGTCGTTTCGGTGAAGATCCCCCACCCCCAGTTCGAAGGGCAGACCAAGACCAAGCTCGGGAATTCCGAGGTCGAAGGCATCGTCAAGTCCATAGCCGGCGAGATGCTTAACGTTTTTTTCGAGGAACACCCCTCCATCGCCAAGGCTATCTGCCAGAAAGCGATAGGGGCGGCCGACGCCCGCGAAGCCGCCAGAAAAGCGAAGGAGCTGGCGAGACGCAAGGGGTCCCTGACGGAATCCGGCCTCCCTGGAAAACTGGCCGACTGCCAGGAGCGCGACCCCAAAAAATCGGAGATCTTCATAGTCGAGGGAGATTCCGCCGGCGGCTCCGCCAAGCAGGGACGCGACCGCGTTTTTCAGGCCATCCTGCCGCTCAGGGGCAAGATCTTGAATGTGGAGAAGGCGCAGCTGGTAAAGATAATCTCCAACGAACAGGTGCGCACCCTGATTTCCGCCATCGGCACCGGAGTAGGCGAGGGGGAGGACGGGTTCAAGATAGACAATCTGCGCTACCACAAGATCATACTAATGGCCGACGCCGATGTGGACGGCCAGCATATAAGGACGCTGCTGCTGACCTTCTTCTACCGCCAGATGAGGCCTCTGATAGAGCAGGGACATGTTTATATAGCCCAGCCGCCCCTTTACAAGGTGAAGAAGGGAAAGTTCGAGAGCTATTTCGATAATGAGGAAAAGCTTCAGGCCTGGCTGATGAAGGAAGCCGTTACCGGCGTTACCGTGAAGAACAACAAGGGCAAGAAAATTGAGTCGAAGGAACTGGGCGAGATCCTCGCGCTTTCCATCTCGCTGGATAATGTCGTCCGCAAAATGGAGTCCAAGAACCTCACGCTGGCGGATTACCTGAAATTCGCGGCCGAAGGCAGGATCCCTATGTACCGCGTCGAGACCGGGCCGGAAAGCTACCGCTACTTCCTTACCGAGGGGGACTGGCTCAACTATTCGAACGAATATATAGCCAAAAGAAAAGAGGCTCTGGCCAAAGAATTGAAGGACGGAGAGGCCGGGGTGGAAACGGAAAGCCTGGGACCGGAATTCCAGTCTCTGGGCGAATTCGGCCGCATAACCAATCTCAACCAGAAACTGAAAAACCTCGGCTATTCGGTGGGGGACCATGTCTGCTCCGAAGAGGCGAAGAAAGGCTTCCTGTTCGAGGTCTGCACGGAAAAGACCGCCGTCAAAACGAACGACATAAAGAGCCTGCTGGAGACGGTCCTGAAAATAGGCGCGGCCGGCGCGTCGATACAGCGCTACAAAGGTCTGGGAGAAATGAACCCGGAGCAGCTCTGGGAAACCACCATGGACCCGTTCCGGCGCCGGCTGCTGCGCGTGTCGCTGCAGGATCCGGCCGAGGCCGAGGCTATTTTCACCACGCTCATGGGCGACAAAGTGGAGCCCAGAAGGGTTTTCATAGAGCAGAACGCTCTCGAGGCCAGGAACCTGGACATCTGAGCCGTAAGGCGGATACCATTTTTTAAGGAGCAAGTATGACAGAACACAAGGACCCCAAACATCATCAGCCGGCCGAGAATCTATTCACGACCATGGCGGAGCGCGATGTAAGCGAGGAGATGAAGTCCTCCTATATCGAATATTCCATGAGCGTTATCGTGGGGCGCGCGCTGCCCGATGTGCGCGACGGCCTCAAGCCGGTGCATCGGCGCGTGCTGTACACCATGGACGACATGGGCCTGCAGCACAATAAACCCTATAAAAAATCCGCCCGCGTGGTCGGCGATGTCATGGGTAAATATCACCCGCACGGCGACGCGGCGATCTACGACACCATGGTCCGCATGGCCCAGCCTTTTTCGCTGCGCTACACCCTGGTGGACGGACAGGGGAACTTCGGTTCCGTGGACGGGGACCCCGCCGCCGCGATGCGTTATACCGAAGCCAGGCTCTCCGGCATAGCCGACGAACTGCTGGCGGACCTGGAAAAAGAGACGGTGAAGTTCACTCCAAACTACGACGGCTCGCTGAAAGAGCCCTCGGTGCTGCCCGGCAAGCTTCCCAACCTGCTGGTGAACGGTTCCAGCGGCATAGCCGTGGGCATGGCCACGAATATTCCCACCCATAACCTGGGCGAGGTCTGCGACGCCACCATAGCCGTTATAGAGAATCCGGACATAGAGGTCAAGGAACTGCTGAAGCTGATCAAAGGCCCGGACTTCCCCACCGGCGGCATAATCCGCGGGCGGAAAGGCATAAAGGATTATTTTGAAACGGGACGCGGTTCCATCAAGACCCAGGCCAAGGCCGATATCGAGGAGATAAAAGGCAACCGCGAGGCCATAGTGATCACCGAGATCCCCTATCAGGTGAACAAATCCGCGCTGATAGAGAATATAGCCGAGCTGGTGAAGGACAAGAAGATCCCGGATATTTCCGATATCCGCGACGAGTCCGACCGGCGCGGCATGCGCATCGTCATAGAGATAAAGCGCGACGGCAACGCGCAGGTGGTGCTCAACCAGCTTTACAAGCACACGCAGATGGAGACCTCCTTCGGCGTCATTATGCTGGCCATCGTGGACGGCCGGCCCAGGATACTTCCGATAAAGGAAGTGATGCAGCATTATGTGAAGCACCGCCGCACGGTGGTGGTGAACCGGACCAGATACGACCTGAACAAGGCCCTGGCCCGCGCCCATATACTGGAAGGCTATCTGATAGCCCTGCGGAACATAGACGCCGTGGTGGAGATCATAAAGAAGTCCAAGGACGCCGGCGAAGCCAGGCAGAAGCTGATCAAGCAATTCGAACTGAGCGAAATACAGGCGCAGGCCATACTGGATATGCGCCTGCACCAGCTCACCCGCCTGGAAGTCGGCTCCATTGAGGAAGAGCATAAAGGCCTGATGAAGCTTATAGCGGAGCTGCGCGCCATCCTGGCCGATCCCAAGAGGGTGCTCAAGATCATCGTGGACGAGCTGAAAGAGCTGAAAGATAAATACGGCGACAAGCGCCAGACCGAGATAACCGGCGAAGTGGCCGAACTCGATATCGAAGACCTGATACCCGAGGAAAAGGTCATCATCACCATGTCGCACGGCGGCTATATAAAGAGGATTCCGGCCGACACCTATAAGGTGCAGGGCAGGGGCGGCAAGGGCATAATAGGTTCGGATGTGAAGGAAGAGGACTTTATAGAGAAGCTCTTCGTCACCTCCAGCCATGCCACGATACTGCTGTTCACCACCCGCGGCAAGGTGTACGCGCTGAAGGGCTACGAGATCCCCGAAGGCAACCGCACCTCGCGCGGAAAGGCCATAGTGAACCTGCTCCAGGTCAAGGACGAAAAGGTGACCTCGGTGCTGGCCATCGAGTCTTTCGACGAGGCCAAGGGCAGGGAATCCTTCCTGGTGATGTGCACCCGCAAGGGCAACATCAAGAAGACGCCTATAAGCGACTTCGCCAATATCCGGCGCTCCGGCATAAACGCCATTACGCTGGAGGACGGCGACATCCTGACCAGCGTCGGCCATACCGACGGCAAATACGAGATCATCATCGGCACCAAGTGCGGAATGTCCATCCGCTTCAACGAGTCGGATGTCCGGTCCATGGGACGCAACGCCATGGGCGTGCGCGGCATCCGCCTGGACAAGGAAGACCAGGTCATCTCCATGGAGGTGGCCGAGCCGAAATCCAAAAAGACGCTGTTGACGGTCTGCGAGAACGGTTACGGCAAGAGGACCGATCTCGACGAGTACCGCAACCAGCACCGCGGCGGTTCCGGCGTCATCACCATAAAGGCCACGGACCGCAACGGCGCCGTGATAGCCCTGCACCTGGTGGAGGACAAGGACCACCTTATGGTCATGACCGAAAAAGGCAAGGTCATACGGATGCCCTGCAAGGATATCCGCGCCATCTCGCGCAATACCCAGGGCGTGCGCCTGGTGAGGCTGGAAGAGGGAGACAGGATAGGCTCCGTGGAACCCATCGTGGACGAGGACGCCGCGGCGATAGAAGAGAAGAAATAAACCGCGCGGAGAAGCGGACGGGGAAGCTCAGCGGCTCCGTCCGCTTTTTGTTTGAGGCAGGAGGACCGGCATGGATACCAAAACATTTCTTTCGGCCGTCTTTACGCTTACTCTGGTCATGGACCCGCTGGGCAACATGCCCCTGTTCGTCTCCACCCTTAAGGATGTGCCGGAGGCGCGCCGAAGGCCGATAGTCATCAGGGAACTGTTCATCGCCCTCGGTATAATGGTCTTTTTCCTGCTGTTCGGGAAATATATCGTTTCGGTGCTGGCCATCGACCTCACGGCCATGTCGGTGGCCGGGGGCATAGTGCTTTTTTTAATAGCTTTGCAGATGATCTTCCCGATGCACCCCTCCCACTTCGCAGATAATCCGGACGGCGAGCCGTTCATAGTTCCGCTGGCGATACCGCTGATAGCCGGACCTTCCACGCTGACCACCGTTCTTCTTTTTTCCCTTCAGGACCCAGGCAAACTGGAGATCTGGGCCGGAGTGGTCGGGGTGTCGTGGCTGATTAACGCCGTTATCCTCGGCGGCCTGGCAGGGCGCCTGTCGCGCCTGCTGGGCCAGCGCGGCCTGCTCGCCATGGAAAAGCTGATGGGCATGATCCTCATCACCATCTCCGTGCAGATGGTAATGACCGGTCTCAAAAAATTCATAGCCGGCTGATCTTCCTCCGCTGCGGCACAGGATCGCCCCCAACCGCCAGCCGGGGTGATGTGTGTGCTGGCCCAAAAGCAGGGCTGTTCCGAGAAAGTCCAGCTAATCAATAAATGGCGCAGGGCCTGCCGGCGGACCCGGGTCGGGATCCGGCAAGGTTTTACCGTCTCACTCGGGACAGGTTCCACAC
>Ga0074195_1001357_pt1 | contig 35092 bp, 31 predicted proteins | sample EPASupsiteHSE623_FD_64525 | JGI IMG/M metagenome (GOLD analysis project Ga0074195, IMG submission 64525) | Bioremediated contaminated groundwater from EPA Superfund site, New Mexico - Sample HSE6-23 | ecosystem: Environmental > Aquatic > Deep subsurface > Groundwater > Contaminated ... | reverse complement strand
TTTGCATCATGATGGACATCAATGAGGATTGGATAACTGGTAAAAGGTATTTATCCTTGGAGGAGTAAAATTGAATCAGGATACAGGGCCACTGCGATTTTACAGCAATTTTGGCACGCTACCTGAAACGACAATGATTGACTACAGCTGATGGAGATCGTTATTTTACCAGACAGCAAAACCATCGATAAGCAGCTCATTGATGCTGGCGATGCTGCTGCTAAGGACTTCAAAAATCGCGGATTCGATCAGCAGAATTGGTGGAATTAGGAATAGATATGTCTCTATCTCTCGGAGACGCTCCAGAGCTTTCTCCCCTTTTGGAGTCGTTCTATATCTAATGTGATTCCCTGCCTCAACTTCAAGAAGGCCATTCACGGTCAGCAGATCTAGATACGGGTTAATAGTATAGAAATTCAGGTTTGCCTGGCAGACGATCTTGGTTTTGCCTGCACCATCTCCCCTGCAGATTTCAAGGATTCTGATGATGAGTTCATTTTTGCTTCTCTTGATGCGAGGCATATTTTGTCGATCCTTTGTACCCACATCGCAATAATTATCTACCACTCTTTGCAAAAATTCCCGTACAAACCCGAGCAATATTTTAAAAAATGGTCGGATCGGTATCGAAACCTATTGTTCAATTGTACCTCATGATTCTAATCCATATATGCCAGTTTCCCTTGGAACTCACTATTCCTATTTGAAATAATGAGGCTGTGCAGCGCCACTCACCCGGCTGCGATGTCCCGGCCCACGAGCAGCCGCCCGGCGATCACGCTTGACAGCAAACGAGAGCCGCCCCTGGCGGGCATCCGGCCACCGCTCGTGCACGGCATGGTTCTTCGTCGCTGTTGCCTTTCTACGAGATATCGACCTCCAGTCTCGGGCCATACCATTGAATCCATTGAGCGTGATAGTAGAAGGACGATCCAAACTCCCAAGGCATTAGAGAATTCGAATTATTTTCTATTATGTCGTTGATAATATCACTTTCAAATTTGACGGTTTTGTCTCCCCTGAGCACCAGGTATTCATCACACGTGTTACATCGACCATTTTCAGATATCGCGAAGCTACTTCCACAATGCGGGCAACAGAACCATTTTAGCCAACAATGCGACTTCAGAGTCAGTATAAATTCTGCATTCATTTTAATCCCTAAATTTATCCTGAAGATAAATGATTAGTCTGAAATCCTTATTACTATTAATATTTCATATGTATCTGATTAAGAATGTGTTCTAATTAAATCCATTACTTATTTTAAGTATCCTGTCGATAGAGATCGGTTTCTTCGATCTCACAACATCTTAACATCATCTCATTTTATGGATCTTATCCGGTAGCATGACACGATTGACAAACCAAAAACCGTTCTTATCCCATTAATATTTCTCGTCGCGATCATTAATAGAATATAAAACACTAGCGCTAACATATAGATCATCATGTGAGCAGTCTAGCCGATCGAAGTTCTATAATATTTAAAAAAAAGAAAGCTTAAATAAAGAGAATTATCGTATTGAAAAGAAGCTTAACTCTTTCAAAATTGCCAAAATAAATTAAAATCATCAGTTTCGAGAATCCTTCTCAATAAAATTAAATATTTGAATCCTGACAAAATCTCCGAATAGCAGGTTAGTTAATGTTTTAATGTACGCTTGACATTAGAAATATTGCTGAGATTAGGAAATAACCAATTGATCTAAATCTCAAAAGCAATGACAATGGGGAAAGGAAGATGGCCAAACGAAGTAGGCATACGATCATCTCTCAAATACTGGATATTTGCAGAGGTGGCGCCAGCAAGACCAGAATAGTCTATCAGGCTAACCTCAATTTCAGAACTGTAAACCCGTATATCGATTTATTAATAAAAAATAATCTGATTGAGGCGAAGCGAGGAAATAGAGTACTGTACGAAACGACGGAAAGAGGAGAGGCTTTGAGGGAAGACTTTGAGCAGATAAATAGCCAATTAACCGAACTCTTATAATTTGGAGATATTCGATCTCCAGGGTGGATGGCCTCGGAGACGAGTAGCCGCCTCGCGATCCAGCTCGAACACAACAATGCCGTATAGCGGGCCTCCGGCCTCCCGGATCTCCAACCCGAGGCGCGTTCCGGCCATCCCGCTCGATCACGGGTGATTCGCGCTTGATCGGATTCCTGCGGGCCATCCACGCCGCCCAAGGCTGCTACCGCTCCCGTTTAGCTCGCGTGCCTGGGTGGCGTAGAGCCTTCTATTGAATCCTTGCCACACCCTGCCAGCCAAATTATTAAAGCCAAAAACCTTTTGGGAATCTCTGGCCCGATCCTTTAGAAAAAATTTATATGTAAAGGACTACTAATAATAATAACCTATAATTTTGGGATAGAGGTGTAATCATGAGAAACGTAATTGTATTGGCCTTCTTGCTAGCTCTATGCATTCCGGCCATGGCCCAAACAACGAATATGACGGAAATGCCTGACATGATGGGAAATTGGACAGGGGTTATGGACAGCGTGGGCTGGGAGAAGAATACAGCATGGATGCCCAATGAAACCGTCTCCTATTGGCCAAACGGCGAAGAGATGCTGATGATTACGGAACAGAATGGAAGCATGTTCTCTGGCAAGATAGTTTCTATATTGAGTCCCAGGTCCATGGAAGTGGCGCTGGGTATCATCGGCTCAGATAATATGACCATCAGCATGGTGGATGAGGATGGCTACTATTGGGGCGAGATGATGTCTCCCACAAAGATGGAGCTGTTCTACCAGGAATTGGACGATGAGGGAATGGTTGTATCTGGTGGCCTCTTTGAGAAAATGTGAAAATTGAAAAGCGGCGGTACGAAAAGCCGCATTTTTCTTTCTTTATAAATTACTCTACCAATACCGATTTTTCTGGGCACAGACAATTCATAGAATCTTGTGATCTGCGGTGGGTTTGGAAGATTTGCAGACGTCAGGCCAGCGAGCTTGCCTGCCATGAACTGCCCTGTTCCGCTCGATTGCAAAGCGCAGCCGCCGAGCGAGCTCTCCGGCCTCCGTCCTGCCTGTGTTCCCCCACTGCTGCTTGACTTCTATGAGATATCAATCTCCAATCTGGAGCCGGCCCACTGAATCCATTGAGCATGATAGTAGAAAGAAGACCCAAACTCCCAGGGCATCAGAGAATCAGAATTATTTTCTACAATATTATTGATTACATCACTTTCAAATTCTACTGTTTTGTCCCTCTTGAGCACCAGGTATCCATCACATACACTGCAGCGACCATTTTCAGATATTGCGAATTCCCTGCCGCAATGTGAGCAGCAAAACCATTTTAGCCAGCTGTGTGACTTCAAAGTCAGTATAAATTCAGCATTCATTTTATCCCCCCTAGATTGATCCTGAAGATCGATTACTAGCCTGAAATCCTTATTACTATTAATAATTTATACGTATCTGATTAAGAATGTGTTCTAATTAAGTCCATTACTTATTCTAAGTATATTGGTAACAGAGATCGATTTTTCTTCGATCTGACAGCATCTCGAATATTATCTCAATTTATAGATCATACCGGTAGCTACTACGATCGACAACCACTCTTATCCTTTGAATTATTTCTCTTCGCGATCATTAATTGATTTCGAAACATAACATAACATATAGACTACCAGATATGCATTCTTCAAAATCAGTATTTCTTAAAATTTTATAGAAAGAAGGCTCGGTCCTAGAAAAATTTTCGAATTACAATGAAGCTTAAACACTTTCGGAATAGCCCAAAAAATTGGAAGTATAGGTCTCAGAAAACTTTTTTTATAACATTAATTATTTAAATTAATAAGATATATTCCGAACGTTAGATTAGTTAAGGCTTTAATGAATGCTTAACATTAGAAATATTGCTGAGATTAAGAAATAACATCAAATTCTATGAGGTACTCAACGGAGGAAAGAAGATGGCCAAACGAAGTAGGCATACGATCATATCTCAAATACTGGATATTTGCAGAGGCGGCGCCAGCAAGACCAGAATAGTCTATCAGGCCAACCTCAATTTCAGAACCGTAAATCCCTATATCGAATTATTAATTAAAAATAATCTGATAGAGGCAAAGCAGGGAAATACCATAGTATACGAAACGACGGAAAGAGGAGAAGCTTTGAGGGAAGACTTTGAGCAGATAAATAGACAATTAACCGAACTCTTATAATTTGGATATATTCGATTTCCGATTTCCGATCTCCAGGGTGGATGGCCTCGAAGACGAGCGGTCATCCGGCGATCCACGCTCGACCGCACGAGAGCAGCCGAGCGGGCATCCGGCCTCCCGGCATGCAGACGTTCTCTCGCTCATAAGAGAGCATGCGCCCAAGTCCAAAATCAGCTTCAAAGGTCATGGTCCGAGGGTCATGGGCGGGATATTCTAGGCCGCCGTGGTCGAGCAATCCGTTCATTTTGGCATAATGATCCTCCCGTCAAACCTTCAATCCAATTCCATTCCAAATTCCAATCCCGACAGCATTACAGTCGGGTGCGTCAGGACGATTCAGAAACTCTCACTTACACTTTTGCTCGCATTCTTCATCACATCAAGTTTTACGTCGGTAAGATACTTCGCTTCGGTGTACGATTCGGTGATCTCGCCACAAGCAGATAATGCGATGACAGGCCCACGGTTTCGAAAAGCTTGCACTCAAAACACAGCGGCATTCGCGAATCATCGGGCGGAATCGAGCTTTCCATAAAACAAATCGAAAACCTTCGACTATCCGCGTCAGCGCCAGACACTAGCCCGCGGTAATTCGGTCTTCTCAACCAAATCCTCTTCTCAATCGGTGGAATACCCGCCCACTGCCACCGGAAAGACGGTTATACCCGTCCTGGAATTGCTGTGCTCCTGGGTGAGAAGATATTCGTCGATCTGACTGAGTGCACTTATGAGGATCAGAGCGGTGGACAGGGAGAATGGCCGGGATCGCGTTGAGAATTGGCATCAATACGATGCTGTTGGCCTATTGCAGGGTCAATCCCCACGACTGCACACCATTGATTCGCACCATCAAATCACACCCATCAAATCGTAGTCTTTTAATATGTAAGATACGCATAGATCATATCACGAATCGAATGAGCAACAAGCGAATCTAGAGAGGCGCGCGAAAATTTTATGCCCAGCGTCAGATACACCCGAATCGAGATAACCCCGGATGCCTACCGCTCTTTGGAAGCGGAGGCTATCTTGCAGGGAAAGACCCTGAAGAGGCTGGCATCAGAGCTGATACTGAGAGGCGTATCCAAGAAGGCGCTGGATTTTGTTCAGGAGCCGATCGACTCTACCGCGCAAAGTGCGCCTCGCCTGGAGCTGGACGAGGAAACGACCAAGGTGGTCAAGAAGATCGGTGCCACTGGAATGCATATCAGTGGTCAGAATCTGGAAATGTTGAGAAAGGCCATTTTGGAGGAGGGATATCAAGGGGCAATGCTGTACGTTGCCCAGCATACCGCCTCTGCGGAGAGGGATGAGCTTCACCGCGTGCTGGCCATCTTCAGGCGCTACAGGCTGTCGCCTACGACCGCTGCTGACCTGATCGAGAATCTGAACGAGATAGAATCGGGCCAGTGGGAGTAGAAACCGCGATCATAATTTTCGTTTGAACTTCTGTGGATCGTCCTGATCTTGCTCCGTCCTCCGGATTCACTCATCCTGTTAGCTCTTTCTTTGCCACTCTCCTTGCCACGTTCATTGTCTCATTTCCTCACCTCGTCCTTGCCTCATCCTTTGTCGCATCCATATCCTTCAATAGCTCAATGAGCACGGAGAAGACCGCCGCCTCCAGGGGATCGTCCAGGGCGTAGAACGCCTCGCTGGAGCGCTTCTTTGCCATTGCAGCGAGCCCTTGTGCCGTAGACCTGATACTCCTTCTTCAAGGCTCGACCGGCCCTGGCCCAGCGAGCTGATAGGTCTCGCACGCCCATGCGCACGCTCTCAAAGCTGCGGCCCATCAGAAAGCCTCAAGAATGGTTTGACTCGCCGTGCTCGCCTGCGCTTTTCGACCATTCTTTGCAGCTGGCCTTGCCGCAGGGCGGGGCCCTTCGGCGAAGCAAAACACTCGATCGGCATATTTTATCATCTCCTCCAGGTGCGGATCGGATGCGGGAGCGTATAGGAGCACGACGGAATTGTTCGCCGCCTCTTTCAAGGCCCTGGCCACGTACTCCACCATCTCGGCTGCGTCCTCGTAGAGCAATGGGTCGTGCTCCGGGATGAGGAGCGTATGATGATTCTCCTCCAGGATGGTCATGAGCTGGAAGGCGGTGAAAGCCCGCCTCACCTCCAGGGATGTGAAGCTCCGATCCAGGTGGCTCAGAATGCGTGAGTAGTTCCCGCAGACGTAAAGGACCCTGAACTTCTGCAGATCGAGGTGCGCGTTCATGGCCCCGACCAGCGTCTGCACCGGGGCTACGAGAACATGGAATGTTCGGGAGCCAAGACAGATCATGGGATGCAGTTCAAAGTCCATGACTGAATCATTCGATCACGGGAAGAGATAAGATCGAGGAATGCGCGGGGCGAAAGTGACGATGCACTGGATGAAGTATTCCAGCAATAATCTGCATCTCATAATTGTTCCGCGAATTTTATGAAATGCATCCGGAACTAATACATCAGCTATTTTGCATCATCGGTTGTCAAGGCTGACCAAAAAAGAGGTGATTCATCCCAAAGGCTCATACGCCCATAATTCGATTTCGAGAGCCAGCATAACGCAGCCTACGGCTTCATCAATCCCTGACCCAGAGTAAGTACTTTGTGCGGGTCGCAGGAGCATTCAGAGTACCTGTTGTAGTACAGCTTGCTGTACCTGGTGGGAATATACGAACTCCATGGATAGCAAAGAGGTCTCTTGAAATCATCCCATGGCGTAGTATAGCATTTCTTCCGCCCGCAGGCATCACAAACGCATGAATCGCTAACCTTCTCATCCGGATAACCAATCCGAATATTTGTGGCCGTGCTGCCCACGATCTCCAGGTTCACCGGTCCGCCATAAGGCGAAACGATGGTGGTATTGTTTGACTCGCTCCCGATAATATCTATGCCTATGCCGACAGGCCCCGCGCTGCTCAGACCATATGCGGTAGATGCCATTAGGATCAGCATCAGCGCCAATATCATTGCTTCCCTCAAACTTTCGCCCCCAATTTATAATTAAGTCTATTAAAATGTCTTGGAAGTAGAAAAACCTTTTGTTTGAGCGGTGTTTCGGATTCTGCCAGCAGCGAAAAAAGAATTTATTTGCTCAAGGGCGACTCATCCATGCCGAGGAACGTGAGTGCGTTCTCCCCATACTCGACGGGTGCATAATGGGACCCGACATGCGGGAGCCCCTTGAACCGCACGAGCCACGATCCGTTGATCTGCCCAGCCATCCGGACAGAAACCGCATCAGGAGTCAGAACGTCTGCGGTACCCACAACGAGCATTACATCCTTTCGGATACTGGAAAGGCCGTCATAGGTCCCGTTCCACGCGAGGTTTGCCTGTGCCTCTTCGCGGATGCCCTGGGACTGGTTAGGATCGACATCAACCGCTTCAATGATCCCGAGCAGTTTTTTTGTCTCGGGAATCCGGATGCTGTATGACGTAGAATCCAGGACCATTTTTCGTACGCGTTCAGGGTGATCGACGACCAGCTGCTGGGTGATCGAAGATCCCATGGAGACCCCGTACACATGCATGCTGTCATAGCCAAGAGCGGTCATCAGCCCGGCAGCATCATCCGCGTACCGGGAAATAGAGGGTGTCGCATTATTGTCACTGCTGTACCCCATCCCCCGGTGGTCATAGGTATAGACGTGGTATTTCGAGGCAAGGATGCCGATGAAGGTCCGGTTCCAGCCATCCATGGTACCGCCGAATCCCGCGACCATCAGGAGTGGTTCACCGGATCCGAATTCACGGTATCCCAGCGTAACCCCGTTGACCTGTGCATACTGGACGGGTGTTGCGTCGAACGATACGGCCTGAAGTTGACAAATTGTCTGACCCGCGATCTGGCCGGTACGGGAGATATCCGTACACCCCGACGTGGCGAGGAGGCAAATTGTGACGGCGATTACCAGGGTATAAATCTGTATCTTACTCATGAAGATCCTCATAACCGATTAACCATTATCGAAATCGGGTTGTGGCTCTACTCCTAAAAATAATTAACTCCTCTTTGCACAACCATTAAATCTCTCTTGATTTAGTTACGGTCCGTAAGCTACCCATCCCCTGAAGGAGATGGGCTTTCAGTAGCCCTGCTAGATCTGGTTCCAAAATCAGAGATCTTCGCGGACCTCCAGGCCAGCTTACATGTAGCGACGATCTACAGAGGTTCCAATCTGGTTGGAACATTGGCCTCATGCTTGCCGGAGACCGCTTCAAATCGTATTTCGACGGTTCCCTTTCGGGTAAAGTCTGGCAAGCACTGACAGGATCAAAGCATAACGGTTTACCACGTGGGTGTCTTCAGCGTCCAAGTCAAGAGGTAAGATAGTATGGATATTATATTAAGTTATTGCATGGCAGAGCATAGCGAAATTGATGGGACTTTACCCAATTCCTCCCGCCCCCTGAAGGGAGCGGGTCTCCTTGGTGATTTACTATGAAGCTCATTTATGTAGCAGGCAAAGGAGGCGTGGGAAAGAGCGTGACTTCGGCCGCGACGGCCATCTGGACGGCGAGCCAGGGCAAGGATACTCTGGCCTTCTCCATGGACCCTGCGCATTCACTGTCTGACATCTTCGACGTTGATATCGGAAGCCAGCCAAGAGCAATCCGCGATCACCTTTATGCCTTTGAGCCGGATATCGCCGAGGAAGCCCGAAGCTTCTTTCGCAGATATAAGAACATCTTCACCGCCCTCTTCGGGCTCTTCGAGGTAGAGGTCAAGCCCGAGGACTTCGGGAACATGCCCGGCGTCTCCGAGCTCATCTTCATGGACAAACTCAACGACATCTTCGTGGAGAAGAAGTACGAATACGTGGTCATCGACTCCGCACCCACGGCCATGGTCCTGCCGCTGCTGCAGCTTCCATCCATCACCACCGGCTTTGTGACAAGAGTGCTGGGCATGAGGAACAAATGGATCGGCGTCCTGAACCTTCTCGAATCCGGATTCGGAGACTCGATTCTCAAGGAGATCAGGACCATGAGGGTCAAGGCCGAGACCATGCGCAACGCCCTCATCGATCCCGAGACGGCGAGCATCACCGTGGTCACCATCCCCGAGAAAGCCGCAGTTGAGGAGAGCCGGCGCTTGATCGAGACTGTGGAGTCTCACGGGGTGCACGTCTCATCCATCGTCATCAATCACGTGATAAAGGAATGCGACTGCCAGTTCTGCCAGCGCAAGATGGCGTCTCAAACCTCTTACATCCTGGATCTGCAAAATAGGTATGCTGACAAGCGCATAGCTATCCTTCCCGACTACGGGGCCGAGGTCAAGGGAGACGGGCTCATGCAGGTAGCCCGGGACCTCTACGAAAAGGGCCAGATGAAGGTCTGAAGGCATAGCTCTTAGCTCTTTTGGGATCCTGCCCGGGGCGCGGGCGATCGTTTGATCGTCTCAATGCGCCTCTAAATCCAGTTTTTCGTCACTCCGGCCTCTCTCACGCCGTCCTGCGGTTGCAGTCAAAATGAAGCTAAAGACCAGCAGCGCAAAGAATATGATGAATATGGTCCTCATGCTTCCGAGAAGAGCCGGATAATGCTCAGGTGTGATGTTTTCTCCACTCAAATAACGGGCAAATACCACGGTGGTGATGGCCATGCTCACGGTATTTCCTAAAAGCCTCATGGTCTCCTCCAGGCTTGATCCCACTCCATACATCTTCCTGGAGATGCAACTCAAAATTATCTTTACCATGGGTGGAGCGAAGAGTGCTCCGCCTACCAGCAACAGCAGGAACTCGACCATGACTGCCTCCAGCCGCGTGGCCGAGCTCAGGAATATCATGGGAAGCACACCAAGGAGAGTCACCAGGGCCCCGGCTGAGGAGATGAGATCGGGCCTTATCCGGTCCGAAAGCCTGCCTGCATAGCTCACGATTCCGGCCATGATCAGGGTTGAGGCGAGAAGAACCAGGCCGACCTCTCGGGCATCAAATCCTCTGATGTATTGCAGATAAAGGCTGAATAGGAATATGACCGCAAAAGACCCGGCATTGTAGATTAGAACAGCGCCATTGGACTGAGTGAAAGGCCGGTTTCCTGCAAAGAGTCTGGGATCAATAATCGGACTTGCGGTTTTCATCTCCCACCAGATGAAGACGATGAAAAGGGCCAGACCGGATAAGAGGGAAAGAGCACCGATGGGGCTCGGCAGCACAGAAAACCCGGCTATGAGCAGGAAGAGCATCACGGCGACCAAAATTGAGCCGACCAGGTCAAACTTCTGCCCCCTGGAAAAGGCACACTCACCCGGCAGCTTCCATTTTATGAGCGCCAGGACAAGAAGATCGACCGGCAATGTAAGCATGAAGATGTCTCGCCAGCTTGCATAATAGGTCAGAAGGCCGCCGACCTGAAAGCCGATGGAGAAGCCCACCAGGCTGGCTGCGATGTTGATCCCGAGAGCCTTTCCCCTCTCATTCTCGGGAAGAGAGAGGCTGAGCAGGGCAAAGGAAGTGCCGAAGATCATGGCCGCCCCCACACCTGTCAAGAAGCGAGCAAAGATCAGTACCAGAGAGCTGGGAGCCAGAGCCGCCAGCAATGCCGAGACGAAGTATAAGCAAATTCCAAATCCAAAAATCTTCTTTACACCATATATATCGGCCAGCCGTCCGAAAGGAACAAGAAACATGGAGGCCGCCAGGAAGAAAGCTGTAGCAAGCACGCTCATCTCCGAAGCCTTCATGGAAAACTCTCTGCCGATGGTGGGGATAGCCACTATCAGGGAGGAGACCATAAATGGAGCGAGGATGGACCCGCCCGCGGATATCAGAAGAATGTACTTTTTGCCGACATTGGACGCCAATTTTTTTGACCCCCCGAGTCAGGTTGGAAATGAAGCTGTTAATAATAGCGTAGGAGCTAATTCAATAAAACTCTTGGCCAAGACTCCCTGGTCGGTCATGCAAAAAATATTATAATTATAAAAAAGATACTCAAAATTGAATTGAAGATTCCCTTAGTCCTTGCCTTTATGCACGGGTATTGAGAGATGGACATCGTTTCCATCTGTGGTCAGGAACAGTCACTGCCTTCTACGTGATTGACCTCCAACCCGCTCTCTTGAAGGCTGCTACGCGTTTTATCGCCGCAAACAATCATAAACAATCACCTGCGTCGGCTCGTCTGGCTCGTCTCTCGGTGCCTGTAGGCCTGCCTTTAGGTCTTCACCCCATAATGATACCAATAAAAGGAGCAGAAAAATTCGTAACAGTTAAACCTAAATCTAAATAAATAGTATGATTATTCATGAGGACGCAAATCACAGTTCTGATTTTTATTGCAGTACTTACATATATTGGTACTTCAGAGAGTGCTCCGCCCTCGTCGCCACCTCCTGAAAGGATTCTAACCGTCGGTGCTCTTCTGCCCCTCCATGGGGATAGCAGCAACCACGGAATATCGGCACAGATCGCTCTGCAGATTGCTGAGACGGATATCAACAAGCTCTTCTCCGACTTGGGTAGAACGATTCGGGTTCATGTGGCGGTTGAGGACACGCAGACCGATCCCGACATAACCCTTAAAGCCCTGAAAAAGCTGCAGGCTCAGGGAATAAAGATTATGGTAGGGCCTGAACAAAGCCAATCTCTAGCCAAAGTGCGAGAATACGCCAATCAAAGCGGAATTATCCTGATAAGTTGTGCCAGTACAGCGCCCTCCCTTGCCATCAGAAACGACACGACCTTCAGGCTCGCACCTGATGATGCCACTTTGGCGCATTTGTTGGCGTTTCTGATGCAAAGGGACGGAATAAAAGTACTGATTCCACTGGCTAGAAGAGATCTGTGGGCCGATGGTATGCTCAACGCCAGCAGGAGTGAGTTTGAGCGAGAGGGTGGAATAATGATGGAGGCTGTGCGCTACGATCCGCAGAATACGAACTTCTCAAATCATTTGAACCTCTTGCGTTCCGAGGTGAGAAGCGCGGTTAAGGAGAAGGGAGCTGACCAGGTGGCCGTCTATGTGTCAGCTTTTGACGAAATCGTCACCATCTTCTCCCAAGCGGCCGGAGACCCGGTGCTCTCTTCGGTCAGATGGTACGGCAACGATCTTTCTGCAGTGGCAGTAAGTCAGAATCGGAATGCAGCAGAGTTTGCGGTTTCGACGCATTTCCTCTCACCAGTATACGGGGGAATGGGCGGAACCAAATATGAACAAATTAAGAAAGGGATCTTCAATGAAACTGGGCGCGAGGCCAGCTCCTTTGCGGCCAACGACTATGACGCACTCTGGCTTATTACCTGCACATATTTGGTGACGGGTTCCGATGATGCAAACGCATTCAAACAGGCATTTCCCGTGGTTGCCGGAAAATATCGAGGCGAATTTGGATGGATGAAGCTAAATGAGGCTGGAGATTTAAAAGATGTACCTTATACCCTGGCCAATCTAAAGGAGGAAAATGATACCTTCCAGTGGGTGCCTTACGCAATCCTATAGGGGGCGCGGCCGCCCACGCCCTCCCGTGCGTGCGAGCCTGCTGGATGCGGTATTCATAATCCACGGTGCAAGCCCAGGAGCCTGCCAGATCTCCCTTCAGCTTGTGGGTGTGCAAGGATGGATGAATGCGTCGCAGATGTCCTTTTTGAATGTGCCAGGTGCGGTCAATGCTGCCTTGGCGGCGCATACACAACTGTCGATGACCAGGACATCAATAGAATAGCGGCGGGAATGGGACTTGAGCCTGAAGATATCCGCGAGGCATTCACAACCTCCGACCCCGAGAACATCATACTGTTAGTCTGGTTGTCGTTTACTATCAACATCCTCTTTCCTTTGAGTGGGGATATGTCCGGGCCGGGATCTTCATAGTGCCTAGGGCAGCACCTTGGCCATGATGGTGAAGTGAAAGGTGCTGCCAACGCCAAGTTCGCTCTCGACCCAGATTCTCCCGCCCATCAGCTCGACAAGCTTCTTGCTTATGGCCAGGCCCAGGCCCGTTCCCTCGTACTCCCGCGAGAAGGACATATCCAGGTGTGAGAAGGGCTGGAAAAGATCGCAGATATCCTCCTGAGATATGCCTATCCCGGTGTCTCTGACTGCGAAATGCACCTCCTGCCTGACTCCTGCCCGTGCATAGGAGATTGTGAGCGCTATCTCGCCTTGTTCTGTAAACTTCACTGCGTTGTTGAGCAAGTTCAGAAGTACCTGGCATAGCCTGGTTGGATCGCTTACAATGGTTTCGGGCACCGATCTGTCCATGAGGTAAGCGATATCTATCCCTTTCTCAAAAGCTTTTTTTGCCACCAAGTCCAGAGCATTCTCCACAAGGCTGCGCAGGTCAAAGGGCTGCTCCTCAAGCTCTCCCTTCTCGCTCTCCAGCTGAGTGAAGTCCAGGATGTCGTTGATCATAACCATGAGCGCATCTGCCGAGTTGCGGATGGTATCCACGAAATCCATTTGCTCAGAGGTGAGGTTCTCATCCAGAAGCAGACTCGTCATGCCTATGACCGCATTCATGGGTGTGCGCAGCTCATGACTCATATTGGCCAGAAATTCGGATTTGACTTTAGTCGCTGCTTCAGCGGCTTCTTTAGTCCTTAATAGCTCATGCTCAGCATGCTTGCGCTCGGTGATATCTCTGCCGACTCCGATGATGGCTATAACATTCCCTTGATCATCCAGCACCGACTTGTCTGCCCAGGCCAGCCAACGCCAGCCGTCTTTTGTCATCGCCCTTTGCTCTATATAGCAAGTGTATGGCGTCCTGTAGAGCTTCTCCATCTCTTTTGCAGTTCTTTCTCTATCTTCTTCGTAAACCAGAGGCATGAACTTGCTGCCTAACAGATCCTCTTCCGTCTTGCCAAACATTTCGCAATAAGTTGGACTAACAAAGAGGAACCTGCCCTCCGTGTCCACTTTGACAACAAGATCGGTCTGGCCTTCTACCAAAAGCCTGTATTTCCCTTCTCTCTCCCGCAGTGCCTCCTCAGCCTGCTTGCGCGAGGTTATGTCCAGCATGACACCTACCAGTCCGGATACTATGCCGTCAGCATTGGTGTACGTGGCCTTGTAAAATATGACATCGTGCTTTATACCATCAGAATACATTACAGCGGACTCATAGACTTGAACACCAGGCGCGTTTAATAACGCCAGATCCATCTCATTGTATTTATCAGCCAGATCCTGGGGGGCTACATCGTACACCGATTTTCCGATTATTTCCCTTTTGCTTAAGCCCAAATATTCCTCGAAGGCTAAATTGCAGCCCTGATAGATGCAATTCCTATCTTTGTAGAAGATCGGATTTGGAATGGTATCTATTAAATGCTGAAGGAAACGCAAATTCTCATGTAAAGCTATTTCTGCCTTCTTGTGTTTTGTTACGTCACGCATAGATTCTATGGATCCCACCAGATTGCCCTCGGTATCGTAGAGCGGTGAGGCCTTACCCCAGAGATAGATCCCCCCCGGCTTAAAGGAGGGTATATAAATCTCAGCAAAAATGGACTCACCTTCTCTCTGAAATGCACCGTACGCCCTCTCTACTTCATCAGCCGGCTTCGTGACAAGATCGATTAACATGGGCCTTCTGCATCCGTAGAATGGCAAGGCATATTCATAATCGCCTTTGCCTAGGATCTCCTCGGCCTCAACTCCTGTCAAGACCTCAATAGCGCGGTTCCAGGCTATAACCAGGCCATCTTTATCTATCACAACGGTTGCATCAGGGAGGAAGTCGATAATGTCAGCCAACCGTTGCTCTGAATTCATGATATCCAATACCTCTACTTTGGCTAGCAACGAAGCCCCTCCATCATCTCCGGGCAATATCGGCAAAATGACTCTGAAGAGATAGGTTGGCCACGGGCTTCGCATCGTATTTCGGTTTGCCTATCGAGAAATTTCATGTTAATACTCCAATCCGGTAGTGAATGAAATGGGATTAATTTTTAATATAAAATCCTTTTGCTAATTATCTTGAGACACTTGAACTCGTCCTTATCAAGATTCCTGATTACGAAAAAAAACTTGCAATCCATTTTCCTTTGCCTTCATTTTTGGCCCGGCGCAATTTGCGTCCATTCAGCCGGAGGTGTATCTGGCATGCTTAATGTTCTAATGATCAAATGATCTTAATCTTGGAAAAAGGTCGTCTCGATCTCAGACACCTCATAAGAAAAACAAATCTATTTATTCGAATAGTGTCCATACTTAAATACAAATTAGCTACCAGGAGACAATTTTATGAAAATGAAAATATCTAGACTATTAATTGCCCTATTAGCCCTTGTTCTGATGGCATGTTTGTCTGGGGTCCAGGCACAATATACGACGCCATCAAGTGGATATTCAACCGCAACGCCAAGTGCGACCACGACTCAGAATACCGATCAGTACTCTCAGTATTATACCATGAATACGGGAACTGCTCCCAGCTTCCATATCGGAGCGCCTCAACAGTTTGATATTGCAGGCAGCACGCCCGCCACGCTGTATTTCAGCAACCAGATGCAGGCAGTCCCGTTCGCTCGATATCAATCAAGTCCAACATATTCAGTAAACAACTCGCTATGGATTAAGGGAGCAACGGATTGGTCGCAGTATGCTGTCGTTCCCATGGGCTCCACCGTGTCACTTCTGGCCATCTCTCCGATAGAGGGCAGCGGGACTCTCAACCTTGTGGACTCTGACGGAAAGAGCTATAGCTACAACTACTTCTTCTATACCAATAGCCAACTGACATTCTACGCAGATTCTCCCGGACGGCACACTCTGTCCTTTGTTGTCGGAGGGGTCTCAAGCAACCCCGTAGTAATAGATGTTACAGGCACAGTCACAATGACCTATAATCCAGCAACCAATCCAACAAGCAATTACTACCCGTCGACATTCAATTACCCTGGGTACTATGAACCATACTCCATCAAAGGTCCCCAAGCAGCGCTTGACCTTGCAGACGCAAACAAGGCGTACCAGAAAATGTATGGCAATTACTACAATGGCGACTGGTACTATGGGATCTACGCATGGCTAAATGCAGCCTGAATTAGACAAGGTTGAAAAATCAATAGCAATCGCATACTAATGTTGCGTAGATAACACTCTTCCTTTTTTCCTCCCAATGAATCGCTATTATCGTCTGTCTATGAGCCCACTAATAGATCTATGCTTGACGACGATATGAATTGAAAAGCTCAATTGAATTACTTTCAGAATATGCCGCTTTGGCCTGACAGATATGAGTGTAGCAAAAAAAAGGCGATGCATCGCCTATGCAGCGCCGCCGCCCATAGTGGTAGAATTTGCCCATGTTCAGAGGCTGGTTACGTTCATGGTTTGGTTAGTCATGTTCAGAGGCTGGGTTACGTTCGTGGTTTGGTTAGTCATGTTCAGAGGCTGGGTTAAGTTCATGGATTGGTTAGTCAGGCTTTTAGGCGTAGTAGCATTCTGGGGCTTGGTCAGATTCATCACTATTGCACCTTTCAATGAAGCCGGTTGCGGAATTTGGCTGCTGAAAAGGCCGACGCTGGGTATTTCGCCGGATGAGACAGCATTGCGCTGACCTATGTAGGCGATCTCCCCTGAGGAGACGGCATTGCGTTGACCCACGTATACGATCTCCCCTGAAGAGACGGCATTATATTGTCCCACATAAGCTATCTCACCTGAAGAGACAGCATTAGACTGTCCCGCATAAGCTATCTCTCCCGAAAAGATGTTTGGACTTGTCCCAATGGCCGTTAGCAGCAAAACAAACAAAGCCGCTGAGATAAATACCAAGCTTTCGAAAATAGTTTTTATGCTCTGCAATTCAATCACCTCTCACCTATAGTTTTATTGTCTGTTGGGCTATTTGTCTCTTTCCAATAGGCCTCTTCATTCTTGAGGAGTGAACAGAATCATCCAACGTCGCCGGCATCAATAATAATTGTTCCGGGAGGTATGAGTGGAAGCCATGGATTTGCATCCCAATGTCAAGATCGCGGAGGATGTGAGGATGTCCGAAAGTTATTCCTATCCGAGAACTCCTCAAGAAGATCGCTTCCAAATCGATAGCGATTGTAATGATTATAATTGAGCTGCTGAGTATGGATATTTTGAATAAATGAGGGGCCCGGCCAGAGCCGAGCATTCTTTGCAAAGTCTAGCTCGCTTCAGCTCGCCTTCCCCTTGTCCAATTCTTCAAGCTGATTCACTCTGAGCAACACTATATCCATGGCATCTTCGAAGAGCTTCCTGTTGATCTCCAGCCCAAAGTACTTTTTAAGCTTCTCAGAAGGCGTCATGGTAGTGCCTGCCGATAGATATGCGATGTAGTTCTTGTTGAACTCGGCAGGGTCCTCCTTGTACATCTTGAAGAGTGACAGGGTTATGGCCTCGGACAGAGCATAGTTGAAGGTGTAATAGTTGTTGGTGAAGTAGATGTGGCTCACATACGTCCAGCTGGGCTGGCTCTGCGGGTAGTAGGCGACCTTGTCGCTCCGGTATTCTTTATCCAGACTGGCCCAGAGGGCATTTAGATCCGAACCGCTTGCATTTCCCTTCCGGCTGACGATCTGATGGGCCTTGTGCTCGAACTCGGTGATCATGGTCTGGAAGGTGAATAAATTGGCATAAGCGCTGACATGGTTGGCCAGAACCGCTATGGCTGTATCTCTATCGTAGTTCTTGATGGCATAGTCCACGAACAGCTCCTCATCGAAGGTGGAAGGTATCTCCATTTCATAAGTCGTGCCTCCACAATAGACATAATCCACAGACTGCCCCATCAGGTAAAAGTCGATGGCATGACCCATCTCATGGGCTATGGTGGATTTGTCGTCGATCAGACCGTTGTAGTTCAGGAATACGAGCGCAGGGCGCTTCAGAGCACAGAGGTCCTGGGCGTACTCTATGGATTGCTTTCCATGATCCGGATTCGGATAAACATCCACGGAGTTGCTTGTAACGGTCTTTACAAATGCCTGGACAAAGGCCGGGTCCATCTGGGCGAGTGAGCCCTCAATCTCCTTTAGGGCATCTATGTAACTGGTTTTCTGGTCAGGATTCTTCATGAGCTGAAGGAGCAGGTCGTAAGGTGCCAGACGATCCACACCCATCCTGGCTCTTCGGAACTCAAAGTAGCCATCAAAATCTCCTTTTCGCTCCTTGAATACATGGTTCATCTCCTCGATTTGTGATTCATTCAGATAGGAGCCAAACATCGTGGCATTGTAGGCATCGGAAAAGTTCAGCTGCCGGGCGTACTCATCGTCGAGCTTGGATTTTTTGACATAAATGGCTCCCATCTCGTCAGATTCATTGAACAGATGGTGATATCGCTGGTCATAGCATTTTCTCCGGTCGTCTCTATCCGCATTCGTCATGAGAAGCTCGTAATAGGACGAGGAGTTGACCGCAAACTGCTTGCCGTCATGCAGAGTTATGTTCCCTGCCTGGGTGACGTTGTTGGTGATCAACTTCTCGGCGTTTGTGTCCAGCTTCATGAGCTGATTGGAGAGATCGGCCAGATATGCAGCCTGAGTTTCATTCTGGGGACGGTGATCCACATAGCGGATGTATCCGGCCTCAAGGTACGGACGGTATTTCTCTAACTGCGGCTCCTCAGCAAAGAGCCTGTCCCATTCCGATCTCGGCAGCGACTTCAGCAACACCGTGGCGAAGGAGGTAGCCTTAGCGTATTCAGTGGACAGGTTCTGGACATCGGAGAGGAATGATTGGAAGAACTCATCATTGACGTTCAGGCTGTTTTGCGCGTTGGCATAGGCATATAAAACGTTCATCGATTTGGAGAAGTTTTCATCGCTCTCAATGTAATCAAGCAGCACGGTCCCGGTCAGGTTGCTGAACTTGGGCCGGAAGCTCCGGTTGATCTGTTCGGAGGCCAGGCTCAGCCTCTGATACTCTGCCTTTGCAGCGTCTTTGTCCCTGTAGAGAAATGATAGGTCCCAGGATGTGGTGACATTGTTGGCATCAAGACTCCGGGAAGTGTTGTTTTCTGAATTTCCTGAGGTATTCAGAGGCGGAACGGCGTCTGTCGAAGCCGCAAGAGCAGTTGCTGCCACGACAGATAAGACGGCTACCATGCCGACAAGTGCAATGTGATTCATCTTCTTGCTCCCTTTTTTGGCACTGGATTTCAGCCACGACGGCCCAAGAACGGGTATCTGCAAGGGTAATTAACTGTTCTTCTTAAAACCTTTTGGCTAGAGCAGGCTGGATTTTGAAGGATATTACGGCTAATTCTAAAATTTAAGCGACAAAGAAGATTACAAAATAACTGGATAAGGGAGTCTGGAGCTGCCCTGTTACGATCGCAATAGCCTCAATACTCTTGATCTCAATGCGGCGTGGGCTTGTGTTTTTGACTGCACTCTTTGCGATTTTTCTAATGAGGAACAAGGTGTCGCGAGATCTGGATTTTTTCAACTTTCTTCAATAGTCCCGCCCGTTTTTTCAAAGATCCTTTTTTCAATTTTTACTCCGACTTGTATTGCTTTTTGGCATATGGGATTGAGCCTTGGCTCAGGCTCAATTTCCCAGAGAAAGCTATGCCTTCATATTATCCCCTGACTCTCTTTTTAGATTTGCATTTTTAGACGTCTTCCGTTCAGCAGAGGCGGCTTTGCGATTGCAGAGCCGCCTGGGAGCGGAATCCAACCGTGAGGTCTTGGTGCTGATCTTGGCTTAATCTCTTAACCACCTCCTAAGAATAGCTCATTCTTGTTGATATAATTAGCTATTTAAGCAATATGCAGAAAATATTTGGCTTAAAACCTAATTATTCTCAAAAATTATGAAGCATTATGAGCGACTATGAGCAACGGCAAATCAGCTGATTTGCCAAAAGAGATGCGGAAGATGTCGGTTCGTTCCCTTTTCCCGGAACCTCCAGACAAATCCGTAAGATCAATCATGCCGCATGCCGCTTTCAATACTATCTCATTTTAATTATCTATATTTAGCAAATTTTGTTTCTCTTGAGCTTGGACCTGCCCACCTTTTCGATAGCCTCAACCTTCACGCCGTCCCATGACTCGATGAACCCCAGCTCCTCGGCGATCTTGAAGAGGCCCATGCCCTCAGGCGTTCTGATTATGGCGCTGCTCATACCAGGCGCACTTCCCAGGCCGCCGAGCGATATGTCCGAGAGTTTCGCCGTGAAGTCCGCACAACCTGCGCAGCCGATCTTTACGAATTCGGCAAGGGTCGGCAATGGGATGGTCTGCACGCTCCTGTCCCGAAGCGTTACGGTCATCTGTCCCTCGCCTGCGCTCAATTTATCGATGCGCCAGGACGGCTGTCCGACGGCGTTCGTAATCTTTTCGATTACAGAATCACTGAATGCCTCAAAGCAGAACAGCCCGAGCGAGAACCTGACCTTCTGGGCGAGCTTTATAGCGTACTCATTGGAAGACATCCTCAGCAGTCCCACCGCCTGAACCGAACATGGCGTTCCCGCCAGAGCTATGTTTTTAACGTGCTGGTCTTTGATCAGATCTTTGACGCACTCCAGGACTTCATTGCTGGTGTACTTGCTTCCTGCGCATTTTTCCAGATCACTTGAATCGTAGACCACGCGCGGATGCGACTTTTGCGACCAGCGGTCCAGTCCCATGACCAGTGCACAGTCAACCAGCTCTTCGTCCAGCGCCGCAGAGAGCAATGCGCTCGCAGCACCTCCATTCTGGAAGCGCGCAGAGCTTCTCTTGGACCGCACATTTTTGATCTCAATGTAGGGGCCGATGATGTCTGGAGATACGATTAAATCGGCATTGTCCGGCAAGCGCGGGCAGGCAGCAAGGCACGCCTTGCAGTCAATGCAGGGATTGACCTGAACTGGACAGTTGCGGTTGTGATCATAAGCCAATGAGTCGGCGAGACATACGGCGATGCAGGCTCTGCAGCCTGAGCAGAGGCTCTTTTGCCATACCTTCTCCTCCAATATCTGGCTTGGGAGAGGAGCAGCATTTGTGGAATCAATCTCTTGCATATAATTTACACACCTTCATACACACCTTCATAATGAGTGCTCTTCATCGAATTGAATTTCGAATGAAAGCAACAGTCACATTCAGTCAATTCGAGCAAGGACACCATCTTTCCAGACCGAGCAGATACGCGGCTCCTGCTATCGTGCTCCCATAGAATACTGTTCTACAATTTTGGCTCAAGGCCGCACCCATCAGACTGTCGATAGTGCCGTTGGCGAGAGTCGATCCGGTTATCAGGATGAGCTGGCAGCTCTCAAACATCTCCTCTGCCTTCATTCCGTCCAGAATTCTCACGCGGCAGCGGACCGATCCTGCCTCAGCCAGATCCGAGACCATCACTCTTTCCGGACCGAGGGCGCTCACCAGTGCTTCCAGAAGGGCAGGCTGCAGGCCCACCAGCCCCACCTTTTCCACGTCCTGTTCTTTTATCCAGTCCGCCATCGTGGCTGCACATCTCCTGGGGCCGTCATCCTTGCAGTGAACGGTCCCCTCGACCTTGCCCAGGTACCTGAGAACTGCATTCATCGTGGCGATCAGCGCGGCCCGCTCGCGCCCTCCGGCGAGCGGCAGCTCCAGCACTTCGCCAAGAGTTCCACGAAAACCGCCTTTAGCCGCGCAAAATGCCTGCCCGACAAAGCCTTTGTAAAGGGCCTGCATGAGAACTTCCTTTCCTCTGAGGATGGGAAAGTCGTCCCGGCCAGTATCTCCGATGGCCTCGGCGGCGCTGAGAGGACGGCTTATGACCACTTCATCCAACAGATTCACTCTGCAGCAGACATTTTTTGGGGCCTCCAGTTCTGCAATGAAACGGCTCTTTGCCTCCTGCAGCAGATCTCTTCTCGCCATTCTTTGCCTCGAGTAATTTGCTTCGCTTTTATCGCTTATGCTCTGACGCAATGATGCTCGGTTACGGCTCCCCAGCTCATGACCTCGTCCGGTCCGCCCGTCATGGCGATCTTTCCCTTCTCCAGGAGGCAGGCCCGGTCTCCGATGCAGGCCACATCCCTCAGATCATGGGTTACGATGATGCACGGAACACGGGCGGCATGAATGCTCTCGCGCAGATCCCTTCTCATGGCAGCCTGTTTTCTCACGTCCAGCGCGGAGAGCGGCTCGTCCAGCAGCAGGAGGCCGGGATCGATGATCAGCGCACGTGCCAGTGCCACGCGCTGCTTCTGGCCTCCGGAGATGTTGGCGGCCCTGGCCTTCCTGATCTCCCAGAGCCCTGCTGCCTGTAGATGATCCTTTACCATTGCTTCAATATCAGAGCGCGGCACATGACGGGTGCACAGGCCGAAGGCCACATTGTCGTAAACGCTCATGTGGGGAAAAAGGGCGTAGCTCTGAAAGACATATCCGACGTTTCTGGCCTCGGATGGGACGTTGATCTTGAGGTCCGAATCGTAGAGCGCTCTGCCGTTCAATGCAATCCTGCCAGCCTCTGGGTCGATCAGGCCGGCCACCAGGTTCAGCAGAGTCGTCTTGCCGCAGCCGTTATCCCCCACCAGCATGAGTATCTCGCCCTCGGCCACGCAGAGCTCGACCTCCAGCTCATAGTCCCTCAGCCGTTTTCTGACATCAATTTCCAGCATGCTTGCGGGACCTCCTTGTGAGCATCTTTACCAGAGCGATTACTGCAAATGAGATGACCACCAGGATCAAAGATAGGCACAAAGCGGCATCCAGATCTCCCTGCAGGGCGGTGTAGATGGCCAGCGGCATGGTCTGCGTCCTGCCCTGAAAGTTTCCGGCAAACATGATGGTGGCTCCGAACTCACCCAGAGAGCGGGCAAAGGCCATGATGGCTCCGGAGACGAGGCCGTTGCAGGCGATGGGCAGGATTACGGAGAAGAAGGCATAGATCCTGGATGCTCCCAGAGTGCGTGCGGCGTTCTCGTAGGCCAGATCCACGTCCTCAAAGCTCGTTCTGGCCTGGCGGATGTAGAAGGGCGAGGAGACAAAGACCTGGGCCATGATCACGGCCAGGGTGGTAAAGGCGATGCTGATGCCGAAGGCGTTCAGGTAATGCCCCACGATGCCCATCCTGCCGAAGGCCATGAGCAGAGCAATGCCGGCCACGGCGGGCGGCATGATCACGGGCAGATCGATCAGAGTGTCGGCCATCTCCTTGCCGAAGTAGTTGAAGCGGGCGCTGACGTAAGCGATGGGCGTGCCCATGATCACCACGACTGCGGTGGTCAGGGCGGAGGTCGTCAGGCTCAAGCGCAGGGCATCAATCACCACCGGATCGTGCAGAGACCTCAGCGTCGTGTCCAGAGGGCTCTTGAGGAAGAGCGAGGCAACCGGCAGGGCGATGAAGCTCATGGCCAGGATGAGCAGGATGGCGATGCCTGCTTTCAGCGAGTTCTCCTTCAGCCGGGCAAAAAGGCCCAGGCTCACGGGTTCCCGGGTTTTCACCTCTTCCAGATATCTCAATTCAGTTTGATTCGCAGCCATATCAACGCCCGGATCTTCCAGCTTCAAGATTGCATTCAACCAGATCAAGATTTGGGTTTAAGCCCCATTCAGCGATTGCAGGATTTGAACGGGCCTGCTGCAGGCCTTTTTGAGTCTGCTGGCAAATGGAGGCGGCCAGAGACTTATTCACTGGCAGCCCTGGATGCTCTGCCCTGATGCCCAGCCCTGGATGCTATTTTTGTTCTGTTCTCAGGCCGGGGCTCTGGCCGGTGCGGAGGCGGCCTGTGCGGTTGCGTTCGCCACAGGCACGAAACCGTACTTCTCCAGGATGGCCTTTCCGGCATCTGAAGTTACCAGCGCAATGAATTTCTCGCTCTCGGCAGGGTACTTGGCATCCTTGAGCATGCCGATGGGGTATTCGGCGATGATGTTGTATTCATCGGGGATGTTCACCTTTTCCACCTTGGATGACAGATCCTCAGTGATATCGGAGACGTAGGCAAAGCCCACGTCGGCTTCGCCCAGGGCTACCTTGGTCACGATATAGTTGACGTTGGTCTCCTGAGAGATGACATTGGCGAGGACATTCTTCCTGTACTCCGCTCCATACGCGGAATCATTGCCGAGCTTGTTTATGATCTGCATGGCATAATCACCCACGGGGACATCCTTTGTCCCTATGACTATCTTCAGCCCCGGCTTGGCAAGGTCCGTCAGGTTGCTGACCTTTCCGGGATTGTCCCTGGGCACGATCAGAGACAGCCTGTTCTTCGTGAAGATTATGACGCTGCTGTTGTTCATGAGCCCGTCAGCCTTGAGCGCATTCATCTGCTTCTTGTTGGCGGAGACGAAGATGTCCGCGTAAGCTCCATTCTCTATCTGGGTGCGCAGAGCCTGGGAGCCGTCGAAATTGAAGACGACGCCGATGCCCGTCTCGTTCTTATAGATCTGTCCGATCTCACCGAAAGCGCCGGTTAGCGATGCCGCTGTGAAGGCAGTAAGCTCTCTGGGCTCTTCGGCAAAGCCCGCCGATGCGATCAATACAAGGGCCGCGAGCACCGATATGAGCATTCTCTTTTCCGTCAAGATTAATCACCTGTAATAGACTTGATTTTTTGATTTGTCAGGGGTCTAGTCCATCTCAGAAACGGTATTATTACTATCAGACAACCTCATAGCCGTGCTTTATGAGTATCGCTTTTCCTTCATCCGATTTGACGAGTTCCAGGAATTTCTCAGCCTGATCCGGATGTCTGGAGTCGGATGCTATGCCCATCGTGTACTCCGATTTGACATTATATTTCTGGGGAATCTCAACAAAGGCGACCTTGGCTGCATACTCCGAGCTGACCTCTGACTTATGGGCAAAAGCCGCATCCGCCTCACCAAGGGCCACTTTGGCTACTATGAAGTTGATATTCGTCTCCTGGGAGATGACGTTGGCGAGGACCTTCTGCTTGAAATCAGGCCCGAAAGCCGTATCATTTGCAGTTTTGTTCAGGATCTGCATGGTCGCATCAGTGATGGGCAGATCCTTGCTTCCCGTGACGATCTTGATGCCCGGCCTGGCGAGGTCGGAGAGGTTCTCGATCTTTGCCGGATTATCCCTGGGAACTATGACCGCCTGCCAGTTTCTGGCCAGCACAAAGACGCTGCGATTGTCGATGAAGCCTTCCGCTTTCAGTGCATTCATGTGCTTGTTGCTGCCGGAGACGAAGACATCGGCATAGGCTCCATTCTCAATCTGGGTGCGAAGAACCGGTGCACCGTCAAAGTTGAAGGCGACGCTGACATTGGACTCGTTTTCATAAAGCTGACCCATCTCATTGAACGCTCCGGAGAGGCCGGCAGCGCAAAATACGGTCAAATCCCGGGACTGCTCCGCAGCCAGGCTAAAAGACGTCGCCAGGAGCAGAGCTGCAAACAGCGCCAGAAATGCTCTTTTTCCAACCATTTTTCACCCTCCATAGACTGTTATTTGTGAGTACGGGCGACTGCAGATGCTTATAGATCGCGAGATGTTCCGGATTTGCAGATCTCTCGATCATGCATCTGCAACGATGTAAGCACAGATGCTAACTTTTTCATGATATGTTAGCATTTGTGTAAAACTTATTAATCCTTGCGCTCGTCCAATGCAGGCACCGCCCATTTCTCATCCAAATTTATGTTCAGGGTGTTTAATTCCGATCTTGTTTAATTCAAATCTTGATGGCGAAGACCGCCCAATCGAGCTGCTTGATGGCCCCCCAGAGGTCGAAGGACATCTTCATCAGGCCGTATTTGCGATAGAGGCGCTGACTGATCTTGATCTCCGTGTCCCCGTTGGCACGCTCCGCCGTCCCCTCAATGGTCACCCCATGGGGCTTTCCCAGGGCATCGGATGGTGTGATGCGCACGTGAGGGTTGTTTTTCATGCGTTTGACCTTGCCGCTGTTGGCGTAGGAGCGCACAAAGAGCATGTCGTCCTCCACCACGAACCAGACCGGCGTCGGGACCACCTGGCCGTTCTTCTTGACGGTCTCAAGCCGGATGTACTCAAAGTTGCGGAATTGCTCAAGCTTCGTGTCCTCTCTCATGCCGATCCGCTCTCCTTGGACTCAATCAGCGCATTGGCCAGGCAGTCCACCAGATGCATGGTGCCTTCGTACCCCAGGAGCAGCTGGTGCGATGCTCCGAAGCGATCGTGGCTCGGCAATCCCACCCGCTGGAGTGGAACCTTTTCCTTCTTGGCGGTCTGTCTCCCTGTGAAGGGTCCCACCATCAGCTCGATCTCTCTCGTCGAGACCTCCTGTGCGATCTCGGAGTAGTCGGCGCCGGTCATGATTCTGGAACCGGGCGCAAGCTGCGTCGCCGCCTCGGCGAAGCAAGGGTTGATCGCACCCGTGGCAATGATCTGCGGCCTCATGCCGAGCTCCGTCATCAGCCGGGTCAGGCCCAGGACCATCTCCGTGTCTCCGAAGACCGCCGTCCTGGCGTCGGCCACGATCTTGTGAGCATCGACCATGGTGTCCAGCAACCGTCCTCGCTCTCGCTCGTAGCATTCGGGCATGGCTTCTCCCGTCAGCTCCTCCAGACAGCCCACCAGGCGGTCGCAAAATTCAAGACCGATGGGCAGAGGAAGCGGCGTGTGGGGTATCTCAAACTCCTTCTTCAGGAAGTCTCCCGCTCCCGGCTCCTGCACCAGTCCGCCGATGGTCACAGTCGCCTTGGAGTTGGCACAGTCCCGAATATCATCCAGAGGCGTTCCTCCCAGGGGAATGCGAGGCAGATCCTCCGTAAGAGGCGCATCAAATGTCTCCGAGATGTCCGGCAGGAGGACGTACCCCATTCCCCAGTCGTCCAGCAGCCTCTTGAGATAGCGAACGTCCGCCGGCGAGACGATGGAGCCCACCAGGATATTGATTCGCCCATTGGCCTTCCCGTCCGATCTTTTAGCCAGGGTCTGCACCAGGCTCTTCAGGGCGACCCGGTAGCCCACCTCATGCGAGGCGGCGTAGGAGGGCGTCGAGACGGAGATGAAGGTCACGTCCTTTGCCAGAGGCTCCTCCGCCTGGAACTCGCGGACGATCTGGGGCACATCATCGCCGATGGTCTCGGCGAGACAGGTGGTGGCGATGCCGATGGCCTTGGGGCTGTAGCCTTTGATCACGTTGCGCAGCCCCTGCTTGAGGTTGGCGGCTCCTCCGTAGACGGCGCCCTTCTCGCTCAGGGCGGAAGAGGCGATGTCCACCGGCTCGCGGAAGTGATGGGCAAGGTACAGGCGCATGTAGGTGCTGCAGCCCTGCGAGCCGTGAAAGAGGGTCATGCAGTTCTCGATTCCCCTGAATACCAGCACGCTGCCCATGGGCATGCACATGGAACAGGGGTTAACTGTGGCAAGGCTCTTGGATAACATTCTCTACTCCTGCACAGACTGCCAAATCTGATCGGCTGCCGATCGGGCTTTGCCTCTTTACCGGGAGCTGCCAGACCGGGCTGTTGATGGTGATGTCGACCTCGCGGGCGAAGTTGACCATTCCGGCAAAGCCCTCGAAGCTGGTGGTTCGATCGTGATTGAAGTCACAGAACGCGATTCCCAGTTTGTAGGCCAGGAAGCGCTCTTTGACGCCTGCCACCAGCAGGTCTGCACCCTGTTTGATGAGAAGCTCCTTCAGCTCCAGTGGATTGGCGTCGTCGATGATCACCGTGCCGTCCTTTACGATGTAGGCGATCTTCTCATAATCGTCTCGATCTCCGGTTTGCGTTCCGATGATGACCACGTCCATTCCCAGCTCCTGGAAGGCCCGGACCAGGGAGACGGCTTTGGCCGCGCCGCCCATGTAGATGGCAGCCTTCTTGCCGCTGATGCGGGCGCGGTGGCGCTCGATCTGGGGTATGACCCGTGCTGTCTCCCGAAGGATGATCTCCTCAGCTTTTTCTTTCAGCTCCTGGGAATCGAAGAACTCAGCCGCAGTGCGCAGGGCCGAGGACATGTCCTGCAGGCCGAAGAAGCTGATTCGCCTGTAGGGAATGCCGTATTTTTCTTCCAGCTTTTTGGCGAGGTAGGTCATGGAGCCGCTGCACTGCACCAGGTTGAGCCTGGCCGTATGAGCCCTCTGGATCTCGGCCACTCTGGCGTCGCCGGTGAGGGTAGCCACGACCTCGATTCCCATCTCCTCGAAGAAGGGCTTGACAGACCAGACATCTCCGGCCACGTTGTACTCGCCGAGCAGGTTGATGGAGTAGCGGCTGGCGGGCGTGTAATCCCTGGTTCCGATCAATTCAAAGAGCGCATTGCAGGCCGCCTTGTAGCCCTCGTTCTTGTTGCCGCGAAATCCTTCCGACTTGACGGGCAAGACCGGGATGCCGAGTTCCTCGGATGCCTTCTTGCAGACGGTCCCCAGGTCGTCTCCGATGATGCCGACGATGCAGGTGGAGTAGACGAAGATGGCAGGCGGATGGAACCTCTCCGCCAGCTCCCGCAGGGCAAGAGCCAGCTTCTTCTCGCCTCCGAATACCACATCCAGCTCCAACATGTCAGTGGAGAAACTATTTCTGTAGAGGTCAGGACCGGAGGAGGCGGCTCCCCGGATGTCCCAGGTGTAAGCCGCACATCCGATGGGGCCGTGCACCAGGTGCAGGGCGTCGGTGATCGGATTTAGCACCACCCGGGCTCCGGAGTACACGCATGCTCTCTGGCTGACGGCTCCGGCCAGGCTGTCGTTGCTGCAGGAGAGGGGAAGGCATTCGTCGCCCTTCTGCTGAATGTGCCCTTCTCTGCCTTCGAAGATCTTGACGATCATTTTTCCTCAAAGCACCATCTCAAAGTGCGTGTCGTCCGAGTCCCTGTCCCTTCTCTCCAGGAACGTGTTGCCGATCATCTCCACCAGCCTTGCCGCTCCTGCATAACCAATGATGGGGAAGTAATGCAGATTGGCCCGATCGGTGATGGGGAAACCTACCCGCACCAGAGGGATATCCTCGGCCCTGGCGATCAGCTTGCCGTAGCTATTGCCGATGAGCATGTCCACCGGATTGTTCTTTATCTTCTGGTGCAGGAGGAAGGTGTCTCCCAGCAGTGCTTCGCAGTCGGGGGCTACGCTATGCACCTCTTCGGCAAACTTCTTGTCGGGAGTGCCGGTCAGGGCAAAGACGGGGTTCATGCCCATTTCCACTGCCAGGCTGAGCATGCCCACCACTGTGTCCGGGTCTCCGAAGACGGCCAGGCTCTTGCCGTGGAAGTGGGGATGAGCGTCGGTCATCATGTCCACCAGGCGTCCCCGCTCGTATTCTATCTCCTGGGGAATGGGCACGCCCATGAGGCTGGAGACGTTCATCACAAAGGCATCGGTATTGCCAATGCCTATGGGCATGGGGCCGATGACGGCGGGAATCTGGAACTTGCCCTTCAGGACCACGGCTCCCGCGGCTCCGGCCGTCCTGCCCAGCGCTATGGTGGCACGGGAGTTGGCGGCGTCCACCAGATCCGGGATGGTAGTTCCGCCGGGCGGATAGAGCCCTCCCGATTCCGGTGTCATCGGCGCGTCGAAGACGTCCGTCGTGTCGGGAAATACGATGTACGGGACGCCCATCAGGCCCAGGATTCTCTTGATCTCGCGGATGTCTCCCGGGTCCACGAAGCCCGGTATAACGTTCAGTTTGCCGTTCGGCAAGCCTTTGCGGGGGAAGCTCTGGGCAATGGCCTTGACGGCATTGTCGTAGCCGGTGATATGCGATCCGACGTAGCTCGGCGTACTGGCGATTACCACGCGCACTTTGGGATCGAAGAACTCCTCTTCTTTGATCTCTTCCATGAAGGAGGAGACATCATCGCCGATGGTCTCGGAGGAGCAGGTCGTATTGATGGCCAGCACATCCGGATGATAGACGTTGATGACGTTGTCCACAGCCTCCTTCAAGTTGTTCCTGCCTCCGAAGACCACGGAGTCCTCGGTGAAGGAAGAGGTGGCGGCCAGCGTGGGCTCGCGGTAGTGGCGGGCCAGCACCATGCGCAGGTAGGAACTGCACCCCTGCGAGCCGTGGGTGATGGGCATGCAGTTGTGGATGCCTTTATAGGCCAGGATGGCCCCGACGGGCTGGCAGATCTTGGCCGGGTTGATGACCAGGGTCTCGCGCTTTGTCATCTCTTTTGGTGTATAATCAAGCATTGCTGTTCTGCCTCCAGGGCGGGGTTATGAATTTCCAGGTGGGGCTGTTCACGGACATGTCGATGTCTTTGGCGAACTGTACAAATCCCTCAAATCCGGTGTAGGGGCCGCTGTAGTCGTAGGAGTGCATCTGGCGGGAGGGGATGTGCATCTTCTGGAAGACGTACTTGTCCTTGATTCCGGAGCAGAAGAGATCTATTCCCAGATCCTTCACCAGCCGCTCGCACTCATGATGGCTGTAGTCATCGATCATGACCTGGCCGTCTTTCATGTGGGGCAGCAGGCCCTCGTAGTCCATGAGCCTCGGAATCTTCTCCTTCTTCTTTTGGAGGGCGGCATCGTCATAAGCCGAAACCATATTCGGGTCGCGCTCGTAGTGGATATCCTCCAGGACCTTGGAGCGTCCGGTGTGGACAATGCTGGAGAGGACCTTTCTGCCTTCGAAGTCGTCCCGGTGGGCGAACTCGTAGCCTGCCACCACCACGTCCATACCCAGGGTCTCGAACATATTCCGGACGTGATGGGCGCGTGAGCCTCCCACCAGTATCATGACCCTTTTTCCGGCCAGCCTCTTGCGGTACATATCGATGGTCGGCTGGATTTTGGCCATCTCCTCGGCGATCACGGCCTCGGTCCTTTTGGTCAGATCCGGGTTGTCGAAGAAGGCGGCCATATCCCGCAGGGTCTTGATGGTGTCTTCCACGCCCAGGTAGTTGACCTTCAGCCAGGGGATGCCGTACTTCTCTTCCATCATGCGGTTGGTGTAGTTGATGGACCGGTGGCAGAGCAGGATGTTCAGCTTGGCCCGGTGCGCCTTGGCGATATCATGGAATGAAGCGTCGCCGGTGAAGGGGCTGACAATGCGGTAGCCCACCCTCTCCAGCAGATCCTTGACCACCCAGTAGTCTCCACCGATGTTGTACTCGCCGAAGACGTTGACGTCGAAGGGTCCGGGGTTCTCCAGCTCCTCCGTGCCCACCAGATGCTCCATCAGGGCGTTGGAGGCGATGTGGTGGCCGGCCGATTGGGAGACGCCGCGGTAGCCCTCGCAGCGCACGGGTATGACCTTGATCTTCAGATCCTCCTCGGCCTTGCGACAGACGGACTCGATATCGTCGCCGATGAGGCCGATGGGGCAGGTGCAGAAGACTGAGATGCATTCCGGCTTGAAGATGGCATAGGCCTCGCGGATGGACGCGGCCAGCTTCTTCTCCGCACCAAAGACGATGTCCGTCTCCTTGACGTCCGTGCTCAGGCAGTAGCCTGCATAGCAATCCCTGCCCTCTTCCTCGCTCATGAGATTGCGGCGCGTTCCCCAGGTGAAGTAGGCGCAGCCGATGGGGCCGTGGGTGATGTGCAGGATATCCTTGATCGGCCCGAAGACCACTCCTTTGGAGCCGGCGTAGGCACATCCGCGGTTGGTCAGGATGCCGGGGATGGTGCGGTCATTGGCCTCGATCCTCTGCTCTATCTCGCAGGCATCCTTGACCACGACATGCTTCTTTCGAATGTCGCCGGTCTTCTTGGGAAGGCCTTCCAGCATTCCCTCGACCACCTGCTTGCTGCCCGCAATGGTAACGGGCTCTCTCTCGACTCCGCTCATGTTATGGCCTCGTTTCCTCTCTCTCCTGTTCTTATTCTCACAGACTCATCCACTGGGCAGACGAAGATACGGCCGTCGCCATAGTTTCCGGTGCGGTTGACTTTGGTGATGACGGCCACCACCGCCGGTACGAACTCGTCTTCCACCATGACCGATATCATTCTCTTGGGAATGTACGACATGCGTTTCTGGCTGGACGGTTCCAGGGACGATGAGGACGTGGAGGGCGTGGGATGGGGGATTTGCAGGCCCTTCTGTTTGCCCCGGCCCGTGACCTTGTAGGCGGTGATGGCCGGGATGCCGATGACGTCGAGGGCGTTCTTGGTGGCCTCCATCTTGTTCATCTGGATGATGGCCAGGACTTCTTTCATCTACAGCCCCCGCGCGCCGGTTCGGATGGTGTAGGCCTCCTCGACGGCTGAAATGAAGATCTTGCCGTCTCCGATGTTTCCCGTTCGGGCGGAGTCCTCGATGATCTTGACAGCGCCTTCCAGCTTATCGTCGTCTACCACCATCATGAGCATGGTTTTGGGAAGGTTGTCGTAGACCATGTCGCCCACCTTGATGCCCTTCTGCTTGCCTCTGCCGAAGACCTCGATGCGGGTCAAGGCGGTGAAGCCGCCTGCTTCCAGGTTGTCGGCGACCCTGTCCACAGCCTCGGGCCGGATGATGGCTCGGATCATCCTCATTCTACAACACCCCATTCCATCATGACCTGCTCCAGCTCTTCGTACTCCATGGGCTGCGGGATGACGAACATCTTGTTCTCATCCACGGCCTTGGCCAGTGCCAGGTAGGCCTTGGCCTGATCGGAGTCCGGAGCGTACTGGATGACCGTCTGCTTGTGGATCTCGGACTGGTGCACGACGTTGTCCCTGGGAACGAACTGGATCATCTGGCTGCCGATCTTCTTGGCGAAGGCCCCCACCAGCTCCTTTTCCCGGTCGACGTTGCGGGAGTTGCAGATGATGCCGCCCAGGCGCGTTCCGCCCGACTCGGCGAACTTCTGGATGCCCTTGCAGATGTTGTTGGCCGCGTAGAGGGCCATCATCTCGCCGGAGGCGACGATGTAGATCTCCTGGGCCTTGCCCTCACGAATGGGCATGGCGAATCCGCCGCAGACCACGTCGCCCAGGACGTCGTAGAAGACATAGTCCAGGTCCGGCGTGTAAGCTCCCAGGTTCTCCAGCAGGCCGATGGAGGTGATGATGCCTCTGCCGGCGCAGCCTACGCCGGGTTCCGGACCACCGGACTCGACGCATTTGATGCCGCCAAAGCCGGTCTTCAGTACATCATCAAGCTCTACTTCGCCTTCTTTTCTGAGAGTATCGAGAACGGAAGGCTGCCTTCTGCCGTTCATGAGCATCTTAACTGAGTCCGCTTTGGGATCACAGCCGATTTGCATGATCTTCTTGCCCATAGTGGATAGGGCTGCCGTGAGATTTTGCGTGGTGGTCGACTTGCCGATGCCGCCTTTGCCGTAGATGGCCACTTGCCTCATATTTCACCTAAATTATCTTGCAGTTTTGATTTTGTTTTTGATGAGATGAAGGCCGGGGCGGTGACCCGATTTGCCACCGGCCTTTCGCCATGCCAGGAAGTTGGGAGAACCCAACTTTGAAGGATAACTCCTTGAAATGAAGTGCTTGTCGTATCTGTGGTAGTCTTCGCCCCGACTCACCTCCAATCATGAAGGATGCGGACGGGTTATAAGCAATTATTTGAGAAGATGGCGGCGAATATCGGATTTGTGCAGCGGGATTATGAGAAGGTATGAGAAATGAATAACAAAGGTGAACTTGTTCGTCTGATTAAGGAACATATGCTTCTTATATGTTCAACTGCCTTTTTCCAATCTTGAGGCATTTTATTCTTTAGGGCGCACTACATAGAATATAATTGCCTGATTGTTAGCTCATAATGCATAATCCACACTGATTAATCATCTTGCTGCTCTTGTTAATGATGTTCGCTCTGAGTAATTCTTTTTCTCTTTATTCCCTATGTTGTTCTCTCCTTATCCAAATAATCCTCAAGATCGTCCTCTTCCCTCATTTCTTCTTCCATTCTCTTCAAGAAATCAACTCGATCCTTCGCAATATAGCTATCAATATCTTGTGACTCAATTAATTCCGCATCAGCTTCCTCAGCGGCCTCTCGATCCATTAGGCTTAGAAGAGTGGCTTCCTCATTCTGAATGACCCTTATCTCCATTTCATCGAGGATTTCTTTCTCTGTTTCTAAATCTTCTGCTATTTCCTGTAATTTCGCAACCCCAGTTGCTTTCAATTCTTTAGAGACGGCTTCCATCTTTTTCAGAAAATCTGCTTTTTCTTTTTCACTTACCTTGTCTGTATGAACAGCTCGTTCTTCTGCAAGAAAGCCATCGATATCCGGCCACTCATGAAACTCCATCTCATCTTCCTCAGCGGCTTCTCGATCCATTAGGCTCAGAAGAGTAGTTCCATCTCTCTGAACTACCTTTCTTTCCCATTCGTCAAGGATTTCGTTTTCAATTTCTAAATATTTTACCGTTTTCTGCGCTTCCACAACCTCAATCGCCATCTTTGCTCTAGCTATTCCATACATCTTTTTTAGAAAATCAGCCTTTTCTTTTTCCTTTGCTTCATTCAGAAAAGCCGCGATCTTTTCTGCGTGATAAACGTCATTAATTTGCGGCTCATTGAATTCCACCTCAGCTTCCTCCGCGCCCTCTCGATCCATTAGGTTCAAAAGGGTGACTTCCTCTCCCTGAATGGCCATTCTTTCCCTTTCATCAAGGATTTCGCTCTCTATTTCTAAATCTGCTGCAGTTTCTTGCACTTCTGCAACCTCAATCGCCTTTTCTGCTCTAGTCACTTCATCCATCTTTTTTAGAAAAGCCTCTTTTTCTTTTTCTCTTATCTTATTTAGGAGAGAAACTCGCTCTTCTGCAAGATCGATATCAATATATCGTAATTCATAGAACTGAGTTTCGGCATCCTTAGCGGCCTCTCGATCCATTAAGCTTAGAAGAGTGGCTTCCTCATTCTGAATGACCTTTCTCTCCATTTCATCGAGGATTTCCTTCTCTGCTTTCTGCGTTTCAGCAACCTCAATCGCTTCCTCTGCTCTTGCCACTTCGCCCATATTTTCTAAAAAATTATTTTTGTAACTATTCAGCCACCCAGTTAAAACTTCATTTTTCCGCCCAAATATCATGAACCTCGCCGATCAGCCTATAATTTAAATATTAATGATACTCATACAAGTGAAATAATGGAGGGAGGC
>Ga0074195_1001355_pt1 | contig 35170 bp, 34 predicted proteins | sample EPASupsiteHSE623_FD_64525 | JGI IMG/M metagenome (GOLD analysis project Ga0074195, IMG submission 64525) | Bioremediated contaminated groundwater from EPA Superfund site, New Mexico - Sample HSE6-23 | ecosystem: Environmental > Aquatic > Deep subsurface > Groundwater > Contaminated ... | reverse complement strand
CCTCTGCCACCACCAGATCGAAGCTTCCGATCACGATGACCGTGCCCGGTGCCAGATGGCCCGCCCTGGCCTTCAGGGCCGCGTAGCCGATGGCCTGAAAGATCTCTTCGCGGGAGACCTGCGCGGCGGTCTTGCTGCTTGTACTCTTCATCTTCAAGCTCTCCGTGGATTATTCCACACTATTGTCTGCTAAAATCCGCTAAATCAGGATTTCTAGCGGCAAGGCAAATATATATAATGGCAACGCCTATCTTCTTGCCAAGTGGTTGATCTGGAGGCACGAGTTTGGGATGCTTTGAGGACTTCATGGAGTTCCGAGAAAAAGTGGAAAAAGTCACAAAAAAACTTCGAAAAAAGCAGGGCTCGGCCACATCTAAGAAATACCGAATGGATAGTTCGGATCTGTCGAATCAATAATTGCCCATTTCTAAGGGCAATCGCAGCCAAATCAAAGCACTTCGCGAAGCATTTTGTTTTCATTTTGGTACATTAGCCGATCGGCAGATGAAGATCGCAACAGGTCTCGCGAAGAGTTGTTTCCCTGCAGTGTGAGAACTCCACCTATTGCCCATTCAGGACCTAAACAGGACCTAAATTCGTCAAAAAAGATCTTTCGACTGGGACTGTTGGAGGTATTTCCTCAATGATTTATGACATCAACTACTTTATAGCATACGATTAAGCAGAATGTCAGCACCATTGGAATTATTGCCAGATTGAGCATTGTGGACAGTCGCTTGTTCCATAACGACGAAGCTGAAAGTATCTCCGAAGCGCTAAGAAGACCAATTAGGCAAATTACGGAAATTACACTTACCTCTGAAACGCCCATGGTGGAAAAAGTGCTGACGACGGACGATGTGGTACTTAGAGTACTTGTTGTACTCAGTGTGCTGCTTACTGTGCTTAACATAGACGATAACATATTCTCCACCCGGACGATTATCCTAATCCTTTTATGAAGTATCTCTTCGGTTTAGTATAAATAGATTCTCGTCTTCTTAGGTTTGCTCAGCATGGATGATTCCGGCCATAAATACAATCCTTGGCTGCAGAATGCGAAAAGCAAGCCATTCTGAGAAGCAGATTCAAAAGATATTCGGCCAAGCTCCAGGTTATTCCACAGAGTCGCTGCAGAACATGGCTCCATAATCTTTATAAAGAAACAATTGAATCAACATCAAGAATGTATTAGTTAAATAGGATATTCGGAGGGAGAGGATAATGAGATGTTTAGCTGCTGGCGTGGTCATATCACTGATTTTAATTAATGTTGCCCTGGGAGATCTCAGCAACCAAAATACCAAGTTCATATACCATATGGATCAAAAGGTTAAAGGGAACGGGTTTTTCAACTCTTACGGAGATACAAATACATATGATCTCCAAATGAGCAATAATGGGCATGGATCTGGGAGCTATGATTATGAATCCAAGGTCTTTGCCATGAAGGAGGCAAAGTACAATGAGGGCTCCCAAAATTACGATTATGATACACGAGAACGGCAAATAACGATGAATGAAAGCGTTGACTATGCCTTCTCTCCGATAGCTTTCAGCTTTGGCAAGAGCTTCCATTCAGGGGCGTTCAAGAGCCTGGGAGAAGAGGAGACAAGCATCGAGAATTATGGTGAACCTATTTCTATGGTTGCTTCTTTCGATTCGATAAGCACGATGAGCAAGAGCATCTCTGCCAACTTGTACTGGAAGAATACTACAACCGACGCCACAGACCCGCAGCTAACAGAGCTTGATTATACCGATGTCCTAAACACTAAAATGAATATCGATGCAGCCTTCACCGGAAAGGCTCACATAGGCGTCACAGGGATGGATGACATAGGCGAACCCACCAACCCGATTAAAGCCCCAAGTGTGAGAAATCTCATCACGAATAACCTGATTGATGAGGATTATCTGGGAACCTTCCATATCGTAAAGAAGATGTCTCAGGATTCCACTTACAAGAGACATAAGGAAAGGGACGGGTGGTTGCCGTGCTGTTCAAGCGGTTTTGCAGACATGAGCCCATCAGACCAGAAGCCTTTCACGTCGGCTAAAGGCATCTTCGATTGCACCTGTTTTAAGGCGCCTTCGACGGCTCAATGGCCAAGGGTTTATGCTTAATGATTTGATGGTGGTTTTTCCCTCAACCTCATTTATCGCGAGCGGGAAAAGGGGGCCAGGAAGACAGCACCACGCAGGTGCACCGCGCAGGGCGCGGATAAATCGGCCCCTTCATGAATGCTTTTTTTCGTGTTAATCGAGTTGATATTCAGAGAGAGTAGTCTCATTGGATTGAATTCCCAATTGCTTAGCATTAATTATGATGAATTTAAGCGAATTTTGCGCGTTCTCTTTGTTCGCGAGACTTCAGCCGGCATTCGGCGGTCAACAATTCCACCAGAGATCGAGATTTTTTGAGCAATTGGCGCGATTCCCATTCATGAGTCGGATTTATTCGCACTGCAATAGACCCGAGATAAGGATGAGCGAACCGAAGTATAGATATGTATGAATAAATATAGATTTTTTTAATCATGCAGTTACTTTGAAAAATGCTTTAAACCGTACTTCAGCACCTTAAATTTACTCACATGAACGATTATTTGACAGAATTGCCAACTAATGAAAATAATCATAGATTTTCATTTGATGAACGTTGTGGATTTAGGTCGAGATTTGATTATCGACAGCTGCCGACTTCAGCATCCCTGAGAGCACGCACCGTATGTTTGATACTTACTTACAGTCGGGGAGTGCCCGAATTTGAGCGTAACCTTTTAGTGTTAGTTTGGTTCATCAGATTTAAAAAAGGCGACTAGTGCTGAATTAGGCTTAGGAAGAAAGTCCTATAAATATCTATATGATTCAAAGCCAGTTACTGAATTGATTTGGTGATAAGAGGGATTGGCTTATGCAGCTTGGGCTGTAGATGAATTGCCATTTTATTGTCGCCATAACTAATATTCCGATCAGGAAAGCTTAAAATTATCTCATAATGACCATTTGCGACTGAGACAGAGAGATCATAAAGTAGTCCGAGAATATTATAATAATTGCAGGACTGAGATTCCTTGAGATGCCTGCTTCGGCTTAATTTTCCATAGAGGTTCCTCAGTCGCCAGAGAATTTGATAATGTTTTCGCGAATTTCTCTATGTAGCCTGTGTCCCTGTGATGGATTTTCATGGACTGTGGGGCTAAATCCAGGGATTTGCGACTCTTCAGCCGGGAGGAGCGCGGCCAGACACATGAAAAAAAATTGGACGGGCTATTCAATACTTTTTGCCCGACATTTTTTTTTGTTTTAATTTTAATAATAGTATATTAGCAAGGAATGAGGAGGTTTGCCTGTCGTGATCACAAAGGCGCAAAGACACATAGAGCGCATGGAGAATTCAAACAAACTAGAATCCTCTCCAGTGCCTCTACGCCTCATTGCCTCTGTGGTTGGTTCATGCAAATTTTCACAACCATGGGAGGGGATATCTTGAGCTTGACCATAGCAGCGATGCCTGCCTATAACGAAGAGCATTCCATCGCAAGAATGGTCCAGGGTTGCAGGAAGCACGTGGACCGGGTAGTGGTAGTGGACGACGGCAGCTCCGACGCCACGGCAAGGATAGCAGAAGCCGCGGGCGCCCATGTGGTTAGGCATGAGAGGAATGGAGGCTACGGTGCAGCTCTGCGGACCTGCTTTGAGGCGGCTAGAAGTTTGGGCGCGGATGAAATGGTGATCATCGACTCCGACGGCCAGCACGATCCTGAAGAGATACCGAAACTGCTCGCGCCCCTCAAGAGAAACGTGGACCTGGTGATCGGGTCCAGGTTCTGCAACGGGAACGGCAGAGAGATTCCCGCCTATCGCAAGATCGGCATGAAGGTTCTGGACATCACCACCAATATGGTTGGAGGGATCAATGTCACGGACAGCCAGAGCGGCTTTCGAGCCTACGGGAAGCGGGCGATAGACTGCATTAACATCGACGGCGACGGCATGTCCGCGGGCTCCGAGATACTTCTGCAGGCCAAGGATAGCAAGCTGAAGGTCGAGGAGGTGGAGATCCATTGCAACTATGACGTGGAGAGGGCGTCGACCCAGAACCCGGTGAGCCACGGAGTCAAGATTCTGCTGATCCTGCTGCAGGATATGGAGATTCGCAGGCCGCTGTACTATTTCACGCTGCCGGGGATGGTGCTGGCGGCTGTGGGAATTGGGATCGGCCTTGAGCTTCTCAGGATCTTCTATCATGGCGGCCCGCTGAATTACGGGCTGACTATGGTGATGATACTGATGACTCTGGTTGGATCATTCATGGCATTCACGGGCATAATTCTTCATGCTATCTCCAGGTTGATCGATCAATCCATAAAGCGGATGGATGCTTCGAGGAAGACGAGGGCGGGGATTTTCGACTATGGGGGTCTGAAGCGTGAGTATCGCGGTGGTACTGGGAACACGGCCAGAGATAATTAAGATCAGCTAGGAGAGATAAATAGAATCCTAGCTTAATAAGCCAAATCAGAACTCGAAATGAAGCAGGTTTTTGAGTCCATTTATGAGGCGTAAACATCATGAGCATCTTGGATGGGAAAAAAGTTTTAATAACTGGTGGAACAGGTTCATTCGGCAACGCTTTCATCGATTATGCGCAGCAATACGATACCAAATTCATTATATTTAGTCGCGATGAAAAGAAACAGCATGATATGTATGTTGAGCGGATGAATGATAATATCGCTTATGTAGTAGGAGACATCCGCGACAAAGGCAAGTTATTAAAGTATCTCAAAGACGTTGACTACATTCTGCATGCTGCTGCTCTAAAGCATGTTCCAACCGGAGAGAACTTTCCTGAGGAGGTCATTAAGACAAATATCCTCGGCACCCAAAATGTAATAGATGCTGCGGAAGAATCTGGCGTCGAAAAAATCGTAAATCTGAGCACGGATAAGGCAGTTTATCCCATAAATGCATATGGAATGAGTAAGGCATTGGCTGAGAAGTTAATCAGCGCTCATAATGGCAATACTACATGCATGAGCTTGAGATACGGAAATGTTCTGGGCTCAAGAGGATCTGTGATTCCTCTATTCTTGAGCCAAATTAATAATAATAAGCCAATGACTGTAACCAATTACGACATGACCCGCTTCTTATTGCAATTAAATAATGCCGTTTCCCTGGCGCTCAAATGCCTTGAAGTTGGGAATAGGGGAGATCTTTTTGTCATCAAGCCGCCTGCCTGCAGCGTGCGCACGCTCGTAGATGCATTTGAATTGCATTTCCAGAAGCAATTGGAGCAGAAACATATTGGGGTCAGACCCGGCGAAAAGATGGATGAGACGCTATTGACAACAGAAGAGATAAGCAGATCCTCAACCATAAAGCAGAATGGAATTATTTATGCCAAGATATCCCGACTTGATAGGGACATTGGCGACTATTTCTACAAGGGCGACGACTTCAAGCCTTTAGAGCCATTTACCTCTGCGAACACAATTCAATTGGATGCAGCCGAGGTTTTGGATACCATCCGTCAGGCGGGCTTGCTATAAGAATCGGAATTACTGGTGGCCAAGGTTTTATAGGCAGCCATCTGGCCAGGCATTTGGAGGATCCAATATTATTCGAAGGGGACCTGACGGATTTAAGAGATGCTTGTGAGTTCGTCATTAGCTGCGATAGAATTTATCATCTTGCAGGAAAAAATAGAGCGCAACCTGGAGAGATACTCAAGAATAATATCATATCAACCTCTAATTTAGCTCTAGCCTGCAAGACTGAGCGAGTAAATCCTGAGATAATTTTTGCATCATCTCAACAAGTCATCTGGAACAGCGAATCCGAATACGGATTTGTGAAGAGCGTTGAAGAAGAGATCCTAAAAAAGACAAATAAATGGTGTATATTCAGAATTCCCAACGTTTATGGACCGGGATGCAAGCCATTTTACAATTCAGTAATTGCCACGTTCTGCTATCAGATTTCAACAGGTGAATCCGTTACAATTCACGATCCCTCAGTTAAACGTGAATTCATATTCGTTGACGATTTGGTGGAGCAGCTTCTCGATCCAGAATTCAATTCGCTGAAATCGATAAAAGGCGAGACTATGGCCGTAGGGGAAATTCATTCCTTCTTGACGGATAAATTAGGTGAACATAAAAAGTTGGAAAAATGCTTGCAGTCGTATAGGCAATTGGTGGATTAGGTGCATCCCATTCATAAGAATGAAACCGGATTATTTCAGGAGCTGGCAAGAAATAAAGATGTGAAATTTGGCCAGATTAGTCTGCTAGTTATCAATCCGGGATGCTCACGAGGTGGCCATCATCATGCCAGAAAAGAGGAATGGTTTTGCTGTATCCGAGGACAATGCCGAATGGACTTGGCGAATATCCATTCAAATGCAACAAAGGAAATATTGCTTGATGAGAGTGCGAGATATTTCTTCAAAGTTGAGCCTTTTTGGAGTCATACTCTGACAAACATAAGTAAAGCAAAAGCCTGTTACATAATCATAATCATAAGCGAGGAATATAATGAATCCGACCCAGACACATTTAAATTTGAGGGATGAAGGGATTGACAACTGAGCTAAAGGTAATGACTATAATGGGCACCCGGCCCGAAATTATCCGCTTATCGGAAACTATTAAGAGATTAGATAAATATACAAACCATATTCTGGTACATACCAATCAGAACTATGATTATGAGTTGAACAAAGTCTTTTTTGAGGAACTCAATTTAAGAAATCCAGACTATTTATTGGATGTAAAGTCCGCAACAATCGGAGAGCAGATCGGGAAAATATTGACCCAAACCGAGAAGGTCATGATAGATGAAAAGCCGGATGCAATTCTTATTCTGGGCGACACAAATAGTGCATTATCCTGCATAATCGCTAAGAGATTGAAGATAACAATTTTTCATATGGAAGCCGGGAACAGATGTTTCGACGAAAGAGTTCCGGAAGAGATCAACAGAAGAATCGTTGATCATACATCCGACATTAACATGCCTTATACTGAGCATGCCCGCAGAAATCTATTGCGGGAAGGATTGAGCCCGGAAAACATTTTTGTAACCGGTTCACCGATGGCGGAGATACTTAAATTTAATATGGATAAGATCGAAAGATCTCGAATATTGGATGAACTCAATCTCAAAAAGGATAATTACTTCTTAATCAGCATACACAGAGAAGAGAACGTGGATAATTTAATTAATATTAAGATCATTCTAAAGGCTCTGGATCTGATAGCAAAAGAGTACGGATATCCACTAGTAATAACTACTCACCCCAGAACCAGAAAACGAATCAACGAGCTTGGTATGCCAGACAATGATTTGTTCATATTTCATAAGCCGTTTGGTATCTTTGATTATGTTAAGTTGCAGAAGAATGCCTATTGCAATTTATCAGATAGCGGAACAATCCACGAAGATGCAGCAATCATGGGAATACCTGCAGTGGTTGTCAGGGAAAGCTCGGAGCGTCCAGAAGCATTTGATACAGGCAATGTTATCTTGAGCGGAGTTGATCTATCATCAATACTATTATCAATTGATGTAGTAAGGAAGCAATACGAAGAATCAATTAGCTTTAAGACCCCGACAGATTACAAGGAATTAAATGTCTCTGATAAAGTTGTTCGATTGATCATAGGGCTATGTAAGCTAATTCCCAAGAAGAAATATCTATCTATGAATTCAGATACCTGCGATTGAGTCAGATGGTAGATATGAAGATATTGATTGTAGTTAATAATTTTGTTCCAGAGATCGGAAGTGCAGCACATATCTATTTTGATCTTGCCAAAGCATTTGTCAAACGAGGCCATGAAATAGACGTTATCACCACTTATCCCAGAAAATTCAATCTTGCAAAGGTGGATCAGGAAAAAGCATTTCCATTAGACGAAGAAATCGATGGCATCAAGATTCATAGGAGCAAGCATATTTCCCTAAGGGATAATATGATTCTAAGAGGTAGCGAGCATTTCTTATGCTCTGTATATTATCTACATATTTATTTTAAATTAAAGAAGAAGTTTGATTCATGCTTGATCTACATTCCACCATTGCCTTTGTATTTTTTTGCAAGAATGATAAAGAGAGTAGATGGTACTCCCTCGGTGCTGAATTACCAAGATTTTCACCCCCAGGAGCTCACTGATGTGGGTATTCTAAGAAACAGCCATGTAATTAGTATCTTGAAGTATATTGAAGGCCAGTCGTATAAGAAAGCCGATTTTATCACGGTACTATCCGAGGGAGGGATAGATTATATTGTCAGCAGGGGAGGAGACCCATCCAAGATCGAACACATTTACAACGGGTGCATGATATCGGATGCAAATGAACCTTTGGCGAAGATGTCTTTCAAAAAGAAAGAGGGAATCGAAGACAAGATACTCATATCTTATGCTGGCATTCTTTCACCATTTCAAGGATTGGATAATATTCTGAATGCGGCCAAGGAACTAAAAGAGCACAAGAACCTGATTTTCTATTTAGTTGGCGATGGGTTGATCAGGGATCATTTGGAACAAAGGATAAATAACGAGAGTATTTCTAATGTCAGGCTATTGCCTTTGCAGCCGAGGGATGATTATTTAAATATCATCAATTCATCTGATATATCCATTGTTTCTCTTGACTATAGGATGAAAGCTCCATGTATTCCCGGCAAACTGATAAATTTAATGGCTATGAAGCAGGCACTAATTGCTATTGTTCCTGTGGATAGCGAGACCGCTAAAGTTATTCGGAGATCAAAAAATGGAGTCATTGTCGAACCAGGAGATGTAGAAGAATTGAAAAGAACAATATTGCATTTCAGTGAAAATATGAGATTTCTACAGGCGATGGGTGAGAATGGCTACACATTCCTGAAGACAAATATGGATTTGAATAAGATTGTTTTAAGATACGAGGAAATCCTTGGAGCTATGGAAGCAGAATAAAACTTGATCTTTGATTTGGGTGCAAATGGCGAAGAAGATTCTCATAGGAAGTTTGCAGTACAGTCCGATCTATAAATCTCATTGCTTCGCATTGGGGAATCAATGCGAAAAGAATGGATATTTTGTTAAATATTTGCTTAGTTCTGAATATAAGTGGATGCTTAGCGAAAAAGAAATAGACAAGACCAAATTTATAGCCAACTCTAAGGATATACCATCAGCTATCTGCGATGGATTAAATTATAAATATAGATTAGAACTGAAAGAGCTTATTTCGGATTTTAAACCGAATTATATCTATTTTCATAATTATCATCCATTTTTAAATTACTATACTGCACAACTAGCACGCAAAATGGGAATTACCTTTATACAACATGTACATGAACCATATGTTGAAGATAAAAGTGTATATAGAGGCATTAAGAGTTATTGGCTGCATATATTTGAATTCATGCAAGGACGGTTATTAGAAAAAACTGATATTGCGGTCGTTTCTTCTAAAAGGGCCTTATATCTCTTTAATAAACGATATAGTAATTTTCAGGGGAAAAAATTATTGATACCTCTAATGTATGAGGACCTAGGCGAATCGGTTTCACCTCTCAATCGAAAATACATACTTTTCATAGGCCCACCTGTTCCCGCTAAATCACCTGAGACGTTCTTGGATATTGCAGATTACTCGTCTAAACATTATTTGAACCTAAATTTTCTAATCATAACACGAAAAGAGGTAGAAGACGATAGATATTGTAAGGACAATTTAACTATCTTTCATAAAGATAAAATTAGTGATGAGGAGATCGGATTCTATCAAAAGCAAAGCATTATGACTGTTACGCCCTACAAGGTTGCAGCACAGAGTTCTGTAGTATTGACATCATTTATGTTCGGAACGCCAGTTGTATCCACCGATGTAGGCGGCATGAAAGAAGTAGTAAGTCACTTAGAAACAGGTTATCTTCTTAGTGTAGAATCAAACATTGACGAATGGATCAAGGGCATTGTATTTATAAAGAAAAATTTTCATGATATGTCATTATGTTGTAGAGACTATTTTATTAAGAATTCTTCAGAAGATAATTGGCCAAAATATTTTCAGGAGCTATTTAATAAATGAAGGAATATGCGAGAGCACGGATATGTGAGATCGGCTGCGGTGAAACCAAACAATTCAATAATTCTATTGGTATTGATATGAGGATAACTGGGAAGACGGATGTGATTGCGGATGCACGTAAATTGCCTTTCAAGGATGAAAGCTTTGATTATATCTATAGTAGCCATATTATAGAGCATTTCTCTCATGAAGAGGTCGAAAGTGTTTTAATTGAATGGATACGATGCCTTAAAGAAGAAGGAGGTTTTGAGTTAAGATGCCCAGACCTAAGGGCGAGAGCGCTCATTTTCTTTCTTAGACCTTCATGGGATAATATAAAAAATATATATGGAGAACAAAACTATAAAGGAAATTATCATAGTTGTGGCTTTGCATATAATTTGATTAAGGAAAAGCTCGAACTGAATGGGATTACTAATGTAAAGCGAATCCTAGATGGGTACAAATGTATTCCATTCATCCCCTGCGACTTGCATATTAAAGGCATCAAACATAGAGATTTTCATACAGGGGCAGAAGAATGAAAATTGCCCAAATAATTTCTACACCACCATTTGCATGGGCAACTGGCGGTTGTGCAAGAGTTGCTTTTGAATTATCTAAGGAACTAGCGATGCGTGGGCATGAAATTACTATAATTACTACAGATTTATATAAACCGAATATAAGGTATATTTCCTATTCCGATCCAGAAATAATTGACGGAATAGAGATTAAACGATTTAGGTATGTCTCCGATTATCTAGCTTGGCATAAAAAATTATATATATCTGTCCCATTAATAAAATACCTAAAAAATAATTTAATTAATTATGACATTGTTCATTTACATGATTTGATCTCCTTGCAAGCATATTATACATCTAAATATTGTGAAATATATAATATTCCCTATGTCTTATCGACACATGGGTCCGTAAATTGGCTATGTGAGAAACGATTTCCAAACACCTTTTATAAAAAATATATTGGTATTAATATTTTAAATTATTCAAAAATTATTACAACGCTGAATGCGCAAGAAGCAAAAATGTGCGAATCACTAGGGATAGACAAAAAGAAGATCGAAGTCTTATCTAATCCAATTAATTTGACATATTATAGCAATTTGCCAGATAGAAACAGTTTTAAATGTAAATATAATATCAATGACAAATTTAAATTGGTTTTATATGTGGGCCGAGTTGAAAAGAGTAAAGGATTAGAGTTATTATTATCAGCTTTTTCAGACGTTATTAAAGAGATAGTGAATTCTATCCTAGTAATAGTTGGTCCAGATGATGGTTATCTTCCTAATTTGATACGAATTGTGAAGATGCTGAAACTAGAGCAAAATGTTATAATTACTGGTTATATTGATGAGGATGAAAAATTGGCAGCCTATTTATCTGCAGATGTCCATGTTTCCCCTCGTCTCTGGGAACCTTTTGGAATCACTTTGATAGAATCCTGTGCTTGCGGTACACCAGTAATATGCAGCAAAGGTTGTGGTATCGCAGATATTATTGAAAGTGGAGCTGGATTCACATTTAGTACGAAAGAAGACTTGAAAACGCATCTCATAAATATTTTATCGAGTGACGAAAATTTAATTAAAAAAATTAGAACTGATTGCAAAAAAATTATTTTCACTCATTTTAATTCCTCCAAAATAGCAGATAAACTAGAGAATATATATGAGAGAGTAAATACAAAGTAATAAAAATAGTGTAAAATTAGTAAGTTTCTCGTAATTCCTTAAACATCATATACCATTGAATAGCGTTGACCAGATTATATAACTGCACAATATGGACAAAACTTAGAGCCTTGCCTTATGCAAAACAGGATGGTAAATCCTAATGGAAAATAAAAAAGAAATCCTAATCATAAGTCCAGCTCTATTAGAAGCTGGAACAATGAGGGGGGGAGGTATTGAAAAGATAGATTATCGAGTTGCACAAGAGTTATCAAAACAATTTAGAGTTACTATATTTGGTCCATATTATGAAATCTATGAAGGGAAAAAATATATAAATGATAATTTTTTCATCGAAAATGTCTTTTTCCCTGCAATGAATACTTATCCACCAACCTCTGTCACTCAACATTTTTTCATTTATTTTATTCTAACTCCTATTTATTCATTATTTTTATTCGTTAAATCCATTCGATTTATGAACAGTCGCGAACATTTAATTGTGATTGTACATGGTGGTCTTCAAGGTCTAATGGCTGCAATAGCAGCTAAGATCTCAAAAAGAAAAATAATATACTCTGAAGGTAATTTAGCTCCTTGGATTGATCTTTATGTTAAGTCATCAACGCTTCGAGCCTCGCAAAAAATGGTTCATACGTTGGATTTAATTATAAATAAAATGACAGGATCGCTATCTGATTACATAAGAGTTCAAAGCATCTTGATTGAAAAAGGCATGGTATGTAACGGAATTGATTCTAAAAAGATTAGGGTAATACCTGGTGGTGTAGATATCGATAATTTTAAGCCAATTACTCCTATTACGGGTGTCACTTCGATTTTAGAAGTGGGATTTATTGGCAGGTTAACTGATGAAAAAGGGGCCCAACTGCTCCTAGAGATTGTTAAGAAAGCTTTGAATGAACTTCCAAATGTTCGTTTTATTATCCTAGGAGATGGCCCATATTCGCATGAATTTTCCCTTTTACCTAATATTGAACATTTGGGATTTTTATCAAAAAAGGATTTTATTATGTGGCTGTCAAAATTACACGTTGTATTATTTTTTCAAAAAGATTTGGGTTTAGCTGAACTGGAGGCTATGGCTTCAGGAAAAGCACTCGTTGCTCTGAATTTGGGTGTAGTGTCAAAAACTATAAAGCATTTGGAAAATGGAATGCTTTGCACACCAGATGCGCAATCTTATATCAGTACGATTAAATTTTTAGGAGAAAATCCCTTTTTAATCGAAAATTTGTCAAAGAGTGCGAGAGAAACAGCGGTCAAGTACTTTAGCTGGAATGCTATTGGCTGTGATTGGGCCTCTCTTTGTGCGGAGTGCCTAAGAGATGAAAAGATATGATGACAAATAGTGGCAGAGATATTTCCCATCATCGAGTGTTTATAGTCACTTTTGGGAAAGGAACACTCAGTGGAGAACCACAACTATATAAACTTGAAAAAATCTTTAGTTCAATTTTCGGGGAAGATTTTACAATATTAGTGTCAAACAGAGCGAGCTCAATTTCCGCCACCCAAAAATGGGATGCTTCTATATACTCACTTCTTCATGATGGCATGATTGAGTATCTTCACATACACTCAATATTGAGGAAAAATATCCGAAGCAATGATGTTATTGTATTGTTTGGTGTCTCAAGTGTGTTTCAGATACCTGTTACCCTTTTTTCAAAGATTTGGCGTGCAAAAGTGCTGCTATATTATGGTGGCGCGCCTAAATCTACCAGAACTTCTATTTTACTCTTACTCGCTGATAAAGTAATCCTTGGGAATCCGAATCTATCGCGTTTCTTTGGCATTCCTCAGTGTTGCCAAAAGAAATTAGCTGGCAATGGTCATCTCTTTGTTGATACTCCCTTTTTCAAACCACTGAAACACTATGGCGAGCGAAAGAAGGTAGTTGGTTATGTTGGAGTATTAACGCAAGTAAAAGGTGTATTGAATTTTTTGCGAGCCATACCTATAATTTTGCAGAATCATCATGATATACAGTTTATGATAGTAGGTGACGGAGATCTTAAAGATGAAGTTGATCGATTAGTAAGAGACTTAGATGTTGATAAATATGTTACCTTGACTGGATGGATAGATTATAAAAAGCTACCACCGTTTTTAAATGAAATGAAACTAATTGTGTCACCATCATACAGCGAGGGCCTACCTTCGATAATTATAGAAGCCATGGCATGTGGAACTCCTGTACTTGCAACACCTGTTGGAGGAATACCCGATATAATAAAAGACGAAGGTACAGGATTTATTATGGAAAATAACAGTCCGGAGTGCATAGCTAAAAATATTTTAAGAGTTCTAAATCACCCAAACCTTAGCGGAATTATAGAGAACGCATGGGAATTGGTGGAAAAGGAATTCACTTTTGAAGCAACAATCGGAAAATATAGGGAACTTCTGGAGAAACTATGAGGAGCCAGAAATGGATCTAGTGCTCGAAGCTAAAAAGAGGTTTGTACTTATAATCATGATACTTCTTATATTCGATTCAACCATTCTTTTGAATATCCATTTCGTGAGACAAATTGTTGCATTCATTTGTCTAACTCTTCTTCCTGGATTATTAATCCTTCAAATTCTAAAATTAAACAAAATAGGTTCCACAGAAGGATTAGTCTTGTCGGTCGGATTGAGCGTTTCTTTTCTAATGTTTTTTGGATTATTTATAAATAATTTTTTAGCATATTTTGGCTATGAAGCACCATTGTCGACGATTTCCCTTATGACATCATTTAATATTGCGATTATTATATTAGCTATTATCGGATATAAGATAAACAATACTCAAATCCTTGCATTTCCAAGTATTAATTTAACTTTACCAGAAAAGGCTTTTTTAATTATTCCTATTTTATTTCCCGCTCTTAGTTTGTTTGGAATTCATATTATGAATTCTACCAGTAGCAATATAATATTGATGATTCTGCTACTCCTAATTCCTGCTTATGTCTCACTAATGGCTATGCTCCAAGATCGAATCCCTGAAAGGATTTACCCATTCATTATATTCTTAATAAGTGTTTCGCTTTTGTTGATGGTTTCCCTGAGGTCAAATCACATCATGGGAATAGATGAACATAGGGAATATCAACTGTATGGGCTAATACTTAATGCCGGACACTGGTCGATTCTTGAACCGGATAATATCATTAATACATGCCTAAGTGTGACATTACTTCCTGTAATATATCAATCTCTCTTAAGGATGGATGGGGAATACATATTTAAGATTTTATACTCATTTTTCTTTTCACTTTCTCCGATCATCATATATATAATCTCAAAAAAATATGTTAACAATTTATGTGCTTTTTTTGCTTCAATTTTTTTTATAGCATATCCAGCATTTTTTTGGGCCGAATTAAATTTCCGTACTAGAGTAGCAGTTATTTTTTTTGCCTTGGCATTCATGGTCCTTTTTCTTGATAACCTAAACAATTTAAATAAACGGGTGCTATTTATTTTCTTTGCGGATTCATGCATCGTATCTCATTATGCAACTTCCTATATATTTTTCTTCGTTCTTCTCCTGACTTTGATTGGGATGAAGTTGATTCCTATATTAGATGTCGGTTCTCATAAATCTCTAAATGTAGAACCTTTTTGGGATAATTCACGCAGATCTCTGGCCATTATCCTAAATCCATCTTCTCTGAAGATGAAAGTAAGTATGACGACTTTAATATTGTTTCTAGTAACATTATTCTACTGGTACAGTCAGCTAACAGGTGTTGCATTTACCAGTGGCTTGGGCTTCATGTGGACTACCTTTATGAACTTAAACCAGTTTTTTGTACTTGAATCAAGGGGAGTTACCACAAGTGATATATTGGGGACAAGTGTCGCCTATAGCCGTATTCTCCCGAAGATAGAACTGATTTTGTCACGGCTCTCTCTAATCTTTATTGCAATTGGCGTGCTAAGCACAATATGGAATCATAAAAAAAGAATCTTCTATCCAAATTTTGAATATGATCATACTGACAAATTTTTACGGTGTAAAATTGACATGAATCTTTTTGTTCTCGCAATGGTATGTAGCTTGGTATCAGCAGCCGCATTTATTCTTCCTTACCTCGCTAGAAACTATACACTAGGACGGACATACCAACAAATGTTTATTATTCTTTCCATGTTTTTTGTTATTGGCGGGATGACTGTCGCAAAGTGGATTAATGTAAAACCTTGCTTGATTTTGCTTATCGTGCTTATACCCAGCTTCATGTGTGGTTCAGATACATTGAATCAGATGTTTGATATGCCAAGGAGCGTAGTTTTGAATTCTGAAGGTTATGCTTATGATTACCTATTTGTTCATGATCAGGAAAGCTACTCTGCAAAGTGGCTGAAGGAATACTGTCAATATGATGGATTTAAGGTTTATACAGATGTTACTGGCCAATATCGGCTGATAAGTCAGGCTGGTATTCCTCTAGGATCCATCGATTACACTTCATTGATTGACAAGAGGAAAAAAATATCGGATGGCTACATCTATTTAAGATATTACAATGTATTTAACCGCAAATTAGCTGATAGAGCATATATGGGTCATGACATCGTTGAATATCTCGATCGATTCATTATGAGGAGGTTAATTTACAGCAACGGAGGTTCAGAAATCTATTTATAATTTTCATAAACCATCTCTAATCTATCAACAACGCTCACCCAGCTATATTCTCTTGCTTTATCTTTATTATTTCTTGAAATTTTATCTCTCAGCTCATCATTTTTTAGAAGCAACAAAATCTTTTCAGCGATTTGTTGCGGATTCATTGGCTCAACCAGATATCCATTTTCTCCATCCACGACAATTTCGGGTAATCCTCTTACATTTGTTGCAACAATCGGTAAACCGGAAGCCATTGCTTCCAAGCTGACCAGTGGAAATCCTTCAGATAGACTCGGCAATACAAAGATATCAGAGGCAATCAAATATTCAGGAATCCTCTCATGAATAATTCTTCCAACAAATTTTATATTTTTACTTAAATTCAATTCATCGACTAGATTCTTAAGTTTTTCTTTTTCTTCGCCATCTCCGACAAGCAATAACAGCAATTTGTCATCATATTTAGTTACGATTTTCATGGACTGTATTAGATATTTGATTCCTTTAATTGGGCGCAGCGTACCTACATAGATGATCAATTTCTTCCCATTTTTGATATGCAATTTAGCTCGAGATTTTTCTTTCGATAAAGTCTCAAACTCTTCTAAATCTATCCCGTTTGGGATAACAGCAATCTTTCCAGCAAAGGTTCTCTGTATCGCTTTCTCCATATCCTTGGTAAGAGCAATCAAATCATCTGCATTTTCCAATACTACTTTTGATATTGGCTTCTTGAATGTCCATGGGATATATATCTCAGAACCTCTTAACCATACAATGTAAGGCTTTTTAAGAACTTTTTTTGAAATAACTGCAGGTATCCCTATCAGGATGCTTTGAACTTGAATAATTTCTGGATTAATTTTTTTAATTTCAAAAAATATTTTAATCCAAAAAGAAATAATTCCGAGGAACCTTATTTTTTGCGAAACGATCCTATGTATATATAATCTTTCATCCACAAGTTTGGGTTCATTCGCCAATCCCTTATCCATTGTAGTTATTACATGAACTTCATGACCTCTCTTGGCTAAATGCCTGGCGATATTATAGGTAGCGATTTCAGTTCCGGCAATCCATTTAGGCGGGAACAACGAGACCAAGATGATTATTCTCATCTCTTAATCGCCACAGCAAACAAACTATTTGACTCAATGTACCCAATTAGCTCCAAAAAATATTTAAAATGCTTTAACGATTTATGTTTGGCCATAAATCCGATTGATAAACATTCGATTCTTACGATTTCAAACCGCTTTTTCTCCAACATATCTCTCATTCTATTTACATCAAAAATCTGCATGTGTCCAACTCGATGGAATTTCGAACCGCATCGTGGACACATAACCATATTCTTTTTTAAGTCTTCATTATTGGGCACTGTGATAATCAGGCATCCATCCGTTTGTAGGATTCTATGAATCTCGTCAAGGCATTTTTCCAATGTTTCATCGTTCAGATGTTCTAGAACTTCAGTTGCAAATACTGTATCAAAACATTGGTCTTTAAAAGATATTGTTGAAATGTCACCTCTAATTATTCTCGGATGCTTTGAAACTAAATCCACTCCAATAGCATTAGGAATTAAAGAGATTAGTGCTCCGGATCCAGCACCGACATCTAAGATGGAATTCCCAATATACTTTTTGGATAATCGAATTATTTCGGGTGATAGTACATCCCCTGCATAACTTCTCTCAGGCTGCTTATGGTAATTTATAATTGAGCTTTTGTCCCATTTCTCCAAATTCATATTCTCCACCGAACCAGCGATTTTGTATACAAGTACTTCCCATTCTTAGTCAATGGTATTTCTTCAACAAATTCCATGTTAATCGCACAACATTGTCCCATTATCAATTTTATCTTTTTTTCAATATCTCTTATTTCTAATTCATTAGGTTCAGTTTTTAGAATAATTAAAATTTTTATTTTATTGTAATCCTCTTGAATAACCTGAAATCGTCTCACCCAATCCTTTAAGTAAAACAAATGAGTGAAATACTCTCCATGAATAATTGTCCCATCTTCTTTGATAAAATGATCTGTGATTCTGCCAGTAATCTTCTTTAGGGTAGGTAACATGTTTCCACATTTACATTTTTTAGGTCCTAGCTCAGCCAAATCCCCTATTTCATATCGTATAAAAGGCATTGAGTAATTATGAAGATTTGTTACGATGACTCTTCCTTCTTCACCTTCCTTGGCTGGAAGATTCTGATCGTTTATAATTTCAATATGATTGTGAAATTCAAGAATATGCATCAATCCTTTATCACATTCACCTGCTAAGTTATTCGTCTCTCTCGAACCATAGTAATCATGTACAGGTATCCCAAATATTTTTTCAATTTTTTTCCGCATTTCATAGCTTAAAGTCTCCGCTGAGCTAATAAGTGTTTTTGGCGCATAAATAATCAATTTATTTCTTTCAGCATACTTGCATAATTCATACAGCGAACCTGCATAACCTCTTATTAATTCTGGTTTGTAGGCATTAATACATTCTATATATTTCTTTTTATCTTCCTCTGTCATTCTAAAGCTATTTAAAAATAAGGTATTATTCGATCGATTAACTATTTTGTCTATCCACCCCATTCCTCCTTGAAAAAGATCTCTTTCGGAACCCCATAGAATTATTTTTCGAGCATTTAATTCGTCAATACCGAGGATATTATTATAATAATAATAGAATGTTGCATTTCCCCATTTTCTATATGAATCATCTTGAATGAATCTTATGGGTTCTCCGGTAGACCCTCCTGAGGAATTGTAATACCATTTCCTTGTAGTATAGTCTTTAGAGATCAGTTCCTGGTGATGCTTTCTTATTAATTCTTTTGTCAGTATAGGTATTTCGGTAAATCTCGATAGATCAACAAATCCATTATTTACCATCTTAATCTCTCTAAGAAGGCGATGATAATAGGGCACATGTCGGTAGGCGTGTTGAAGCAAATTTTGAAGATTGGTTTCCTGAAATCTTAATAATTTATCTTCGTTATCTGCGCCTTTCATCTCGATATATTCGCTTCCATAGCTATGTTGCGTTGTCTTTATAATGATATTTTGAGCAAATTCTCTTATCATTCTCTTGGGCACTTCCTATTGATATATATATAGCTGATGGCTCGTCACTCTTTATGGGCGGATTCGAATTATCTAAAGGGTCACGAATACCTTAATTTTCAGGTCGGGGATGAATTGGACCCTCTCTAAGATGGTAGATATTAGTTGTTTGAACTTAGGCAGATGAGATATTCAAAGTCGGCTGATACAATTGACCGTTCAGTCAGGACATTCGGAATCACAGGAATTTCCCAAAAGAGCATTGGAAGAAGATTATAACGACCAACGGACTAGAAAGGATTAACAAGGAACTCAAGAGGAAAAGTAGAGTAGTCGGTGCATTTCCGAATGAAGGAGCGCTTCTCAGGCTTGGTGTCAACATCCTCATGGATATCAACGAGGAATGTTGACTGGTAGAAAGTATTTATCTATGATAGAGGAGCGAATAGGCGTGATACGGGGCCAGAATTTTTACAGAAAATTCGTCACGCTACCATTTTTTTGGAATCTCCTTTTTTTTAACATGATGCTTAACAAGCCTTTTATGAGGTAGGGCGCTATCGTTTGACTGTAAATTATTCAAAATTACTAACCTATCCACATGGAATAACTGCTTAATTGCATTATTTGGTTCCTTTACATATTAAGAAGCTCCCCAGCGAGCAAGAAAATTTGAATTTTGATATAGAGGTATCTAATTTAGCAATAGGATAAAACAGATCACGAATATTATTCATTGCTAAAATATTATGACTATACCATTTAAAATTTACGCAGCCTCTTACAGAAATATCCTTAAATCCGCACTCTTTATAAACAGCTTCTATTTCTTTGGGTGAAAATCTTAAGTAGTAGATGCCATTTGGAAATTGACCTTCTTTCAAGAGCTCAGAGTCTAGATGGGAATTCCAGCTATAAACCGAACACACACACACACCGTTTGGTTTCAATTGATCATATAGATTTTTTAATACAGTAGTTCGTTCCGCTTCTGTGGGGATATGTTGTATTACCTGCACGCAAACAATTTTGTCAACCTTTTCCATTAAAGGCAATGATTCAGTAATATTGCAGACATGGGTTTTTATGTTCTTAATTCCGGATTCCCATGCTTTCTTTTTTAATACTTCAATGCTTCTTGAGGAAAAATCGACCCCATATACTTTCTTACATCTTCCTGCAATATTCCTCGTCAATCTTCCTGTGCCACAACCCGCGTCCAGGACTATATCCTCTTTCCTCAAATTTAGGCTATACATTAGCGCATTCTTCTCAACCCAATCATAGTAGTATCCTTTCTGCAAGTACCAATCTTCAAATCCCTCTGCATGCTCATCTCTAGCTCTTATCTCTTGTTCTTGGTCGCTCATTCAACGCCTCTTTCTTAATTGATATCCTTTTAATAAGCCTGTAGTCCTTGAATATTCTTTTGGTAACCTTAATATCTATCTCTCTTCCCAATCGCTTTATAAATATGGTTCCTCGCTATCTTGAGTGGGTATGGGGTAAAGTTTAATAATATCAATCTTTGAATTATTATCCGTGACCATGTCTCAAGAAGACCTATTCAAACATGCATTGAATCTTCAAAATCCTTGGCAGATTAAATCGATAGAATTTAGCAATGAAGAAAAGCGTCTTGACATTCATATCGATTTCGAAGTTGGCAGTAGATTCGAATGCGCGGTATGTAAAACCACAAATTGCACAATCCATGACACAAAGGAAAGAGTATGGCGTCATCTTAATTTTTCCCAATTTAAACATGTATTCATGCCAGAGTGCCGCGTACAGAATGTAAAAAATGCGGATCAATCAGGTCGATTAATGTTCCCTGGGCAAGGAGAAGCGCTGGTTTTACTTTGCTGGGCCCAAAATATGCCAATACAATCCGTAGATGAAATCATAGACGAGCATGATGCACGGATTTGGCGGGTATTATCACATTATATTCCAGAATCGAGATCTGAAGAAGAATTCTCAAGTAAAGGTTGTCGGCGTTGATGAAACGTCATGTACAAAATTCCATAAGTATATATCGCTATTTGTAGATCTTGATAGAAATAAGGTTCTTTACGTGTGTGAAGGAAAAAGCTCGAATGTAATCACTTCATTCAAAGAGGACCTTGAGAAACATAATGGTGCAGCAGATAAGATAGAGACGTTCTGTTCGGATATATCTCCTGCATTCATTTCAGGGATATCGGAGCAATTTCCTAAATCATCTATTACATTTGATAAATTTCACGTTATGAAAATGATTAATGACGCAATAGATCAAGTGCGTCGCGAGGGGCAGCATCGAAATGCGGAATTGAAGAATTCTCGATATATGTGGCTCAAAAATCTGTATGATCTCTCATCGATTGAAAAGAAAACGCTGGACTCTCTCAAAGATATGAATCTAATGACTGCCAAAGCATACAATTTTAAGCTAAGTCTGAAGGACTTCTGGACATTTAATGATGCTCTTCTTGCAGAGGATTATCTTAAAAAAATGGTATTACTGGGCAACACATAGCAAGATTGATCCAATTATTGATGCAGCAAAAACCATAAAGGCGCATTGGAGTGGTATTGTAAATTATGCAGAAACCAAAATAACCAATGGGGTGTTGGAAGGATTAAACAGCATAGTCCAATCCGCAAAAAGCAGTGCAAGAGGATTCAGAACAACAAAGAATCTCATACTAATTATTTATCTTAGACTTGGAAAATTGCAGTTCAATCTACTCATATAAAACAGCGAGGAACCATAAATATAATGGTCCTACTTTTTGCTCATTAATTTAATTAGCTTAAATGCCCTGGAATAATCTCTATGGTATACATAATGAGTGGCAATTTTTCCGCCAAAGCTTTCTTTGAACATGTTAATTCTATCTTTTTGCTCATCTCTTGTTAGGCTATATCCTCCCATATCAAATTCTTCTATTCCTTTTTCTTTTGCATATTGTATCGCCTTCCAAATTACCAGTCTATTCGCATTACCTATCATTGATGCTACCTCTTCAGAAACTTCTAATCGCTTTGATCCAGCAATTAATGACCGAATATTCTTTTCATCTTCTAAATAAAAATGTCCACCAATAATTTCTCCATCGAACTCTTCAACAAACAAAGTGCCATTGTTTTTCAGGAATTCGACATCCTCAGTGTTGGCTGGCAATCCTTTATTCTCTCTAAATGATAAATTTATCTCATAAAAATCTTCATAATTCTGGTTCAATTTTATTTTAACTCCGCTCTTTTCTGCGCGCTTTATTCGCCGTCTGCAACTATTATTCGCCATATTTTTCCATATGAGGTCCATATTTTGAGTTAAATCTATAACTAGTGTGTTGAAATCTGCACAACTAAATCCTTCCGCATCAATTTTATGTTTACATGCTCGGAAAAATACGCGATCATAGCCCTCAATGTCGAAGGGATATTCACTAAACCATATTTCTTTCGTTTTGAAAAAGCATTGCTTTCTCTTGATCTCTAGCATTATGCCACATCCGAATTGTAAAAGTATTTTCGTTTGGATAAAACAATGTAGATAGATATAATATATGAGACTATTGTTGAAATTATTGCACCTTCAATTCCTATTAATTGTATTAACGTTATATTCAAAATTATATTTACTAATGCCAGTACGACTGCTGCTTTGGATGTTATCTTCACTCCTTCCATGCCCACTGCGTTCATTAGCCACCCATAGATACTATCAACACTGATGCATATTCCTGCTAGACCACATAATGACGCAAGCTTCAGATCAAAAGGATATTTAGGTCCATATAGCTTTAAAATGATAAATCCAGATCCGACAGCTAAGGGAAGACCAAACGCAATTAAATATGGCACTAATTTATTAATTTTTTTAAAAATGGCGTGTTTATCTTGGCTTTTTGATGCTACAGGGAAAAATACTGTAATAAATATACTTATAAGAATTGTCATGACACCTGTCACAGAATAGCTATATGCCGAGTAGATTCCAACATCAGTAACTGTCATATATTTATTAATTAAGATTTTATCTATATTTAGATAAAAAGCGGATGATATGCCTCCAATTATTGAATACACACCATATTTTGACAGTCTGCTCGCCCAAGAACAATCGAAATCAAATCTCAAATAATTGCGAATTATAAATAAAATAAATCCTCCTGTTATTCCGTATGCAATATACATCGAGAATACCATTGCCTCAAACGATATGAAATTGAAAATAATAAAGATTAGAAAGGCTGACAATAGGATAATACTATATATTGGCTGAAATATCGCATATATCTTCATTTTATGCAAACTCCTAAGTGTGCTTGTTGAGAGTGTATAAAATGCGTATATGGCTGCAAATACCGCTGATAGATAGAAAAATTCTTTGGAAATGGAAAATATTTTTGAGATTTGGGATAGAAATATGAAATAGATAGCAAGGGAAATGATAGTGAACATGGATACCGAGATATAAGTAGTTGATAGGATACGTTGTTGTCTAGCGAAGTCTTCAATTTCTGCATTATACTTTACCATTGCCGTACTGAATCCTAAGAGCATTGGGATATACAGAAACATAGCAACAGATTGAACGAGGGCAAAGGCTCCGGATCCAGAAGGCCCCAAGACCCTGGCGGCAAGAATGTTGACTGAAAAATAGAATATTGTAGAAATAACAGTTCCAGCTCCCACAAAAGTGAAATCCTTAAATATTTTTTTTACATCATCATTCATTCCTTCGTGGAATATTCTTTCATAGCCAATAGATACTATGTTCATGAATGTTTTAAGGATAAGATCTTTCATTCCCTTTTCTCACCGAATATCATTGATTTTATTGGGACTAGATTCCTTTCTATTATGTTCTTATTAATGCCGCCTAGCAAATAAGGCATTATATTAGTCTTCGGTTTTTCTCCATCACACATTTCTATATCCGATGCAAACCTAAAATCGATATTCTTCTGGCTCGAAATAAACTTCAGCAAGTTATCCATCACCATTATGAAGTATGGATCGGTCATGCACGGAGAATGCAGACAGATATGAAATAATGGGAGATTCTGATTATAATATTCTAGAAAACATGCCTTTAACCAAGATAGGCCGACAAAGGGTGCTACTTCTGGGTTCACATTACCTGCAAAGAGCATATTGGAGATTGGTACGATCAATAGAGGGAGCATTCCCCTACTCTGATAATCTCGTTCCGAAGGATAATATGGCATACATATTCGTGGAAGTCTAGACCAATCATAATGAGCTGCTCTTGAATGAGTCGGAGCGGAACATTCATGAGTTATTTCGGATTCAATAAGTGCTTTGACCGTGTCATTGTTTATAGACCACCTGCCTGCAACAAAAGACTTTGGCTCAATCCTGAGTTTTTCCTCCAAATATTGCTTTCCTTTGCTTATCATCCCCAATTGCTCTTCGTAAGTGTAATCTCTCAAAACGGTAGAATTTGTTGATTGTTTACAATGTCTCCTTAGATAGAGATCCCCCGCATGAAACGTAATTCCATGTTTTAAAAATTCATGCCATCCTGGATGGATATGCAGTCCAATCTCATGCTTAGCATTTTTGGGGAAATATTCCACGACTTCGGGACACACAGCAAAAGTAACTTTAGCATTATATTTTTCTGCAACTTTAATTAGATTAGGGACGCCTAATTTAACGCCCTCAATTGCCTTTTTGTCGGCAATAACCACTTTTTCCTTCACCAATCCGAATTCGGTATGGCATACGATAATTATATTAATAAATCAGCCTCATAAGGTCATATAATAAAACGCTTTGCTTTTCACTTCTTCTTCGTCAAACATCCCTCTCACATCAACCAATACGGATTTGTCATCCATAAATTTCCTAATATTCTTTCGTCCCATCTCTCTGAATTCCTCATGAGCCACCGCTACAATTACCCCATCTATCTCCATATCATCAAAAGGCTTTACACCAAACTCCTCGATCTCCTTTTCCTCAAGCATTGGATCATATCCATACACCTCCACACCATACACCTTCAATTCCTCGATGATACTTGTAGCTGGGGATTCCCGTGTATCTGACACATTTTCCTTATAAGTCAGACCCATAATTAGAACTTTCGACCCTTTTATAACTTTGCCTGCCTCGTTTAATCCTTTTATCATCATATGAGCAACGTGTCTCGGCATATAATCATTAACTGATCGCCCTGCAAGAATAATCTGTGGATAATAGCCAAGCTCCTTTGCCTTATGCACTAGGTAGAATGGATCGACAGGAATGCAGTGCCCGCCCACTAACCCAGGGGTGTACTTGTGGAAGTTCCACTTCGTGCCAGCCGCCTCCAGCACGTCCTGAGTATTCAGGCCCATCTTATGGAATATAAGAGAAAGCTCGTTCATGAGGGCGATGTTGAGATCTCGTTGGATGTTTTCAATAACCTTGGCAGCCTCTGCGGTCTTGATATCCTTGGCCACGAAAACATGGGTTATTAGACCATAAAGATCAGCCAGCATCCTGGTGCTCTCTTCATCCATCCCAGAGACAATCTTGGTTATCTTGTCGAGACTGTGCGCTTCGTCTCCAGGATTCACACGCTCCGGGGAATAGCCGATCTTGAAGTCTGTGCCGCATATCATTCCGGATTCTTTCTCCAGGATGGGAACGACGATCTCCTCTGTGACTCCGGGATAGACTGTAGATTCTAGTACTACTGTTGCCCCTTTCTTCAGGTTCTTGCCGACGACTTCCGCCGCAGACTTAACAGGAGACAAATCGGGTTCCTTGTGCTTTGTTACAGGTGTGGGCACGCAGATCAGGACGAAATCAGCCTGCATTATCAAATTTGGATCTGATGAGCAGAGAAGCTTGCCGCCGTTGCTGCCATTGATTCGATTAATCTTTTCTGCTACAATATCAAAACCAATAGTCCTCAAATGTCTTGAAAAAGCTTCTGCAAGCGGCTGGCCGACATAGCCCAGGCCAACTACGCATACCGTCTTATCCTTCAATTCTTCTGAAACCATCTTATCGTCCCTTCTAATCCTGAATTCAAATTAAAGTCTGGTTTGCATCCTAATTTCTCCCCGGCTGATGAGATATCTGCCAGAGAGTCTCTGATATCTCCCTGCCTTGGCTTTTCATAAATCGGATCGAGCTTGATGCCGATGATATCCATAATCTTGCCCCCAGCTCATTCAGGCTTACTCGCTCTCCGCACGCGATGTTGAATACGCCCTCCGCCGGGCTTTCCATGGCAAGGATATTGGCCTTCACCACATCTTTTACGAAGGTGAAATCTCGCGTCGTCTCTCCGTCGCCGTAAATCACAGGAGGCTCATGGGCAAGAACCTGGTGATAAATCTGGGTATAACCGCCGCGTATTGAGACTGCGGATTTTGCCTCAGTCCATAAACATTGAAATACCTCAGGCAGGCGGTCTTCAGGCCGTAGACCTCTGAGAAGACTCTGCAGTAATACTCCCCTGCCAGCTTGGATATGGGCGTAAGGGGATTTGGGATTGGGCTTCATCTCCTCTCTCTTGGGCAGGGTCGGAGTGTCGCCGTAGGCCGAAGAGGATGCGGCATAGACGAGCTTTCGGACATTGCAGTCTCTGGCGGCCACGAGCACCTTGAGGGTTCCCTCAACGTTGGCCTCGTTTGAGGCAATGGGATTGTCCACAGATCTCTGCACTGAGGGCATGGCTGCCTCGTGAAAGACGGTATCCGAGCCTGAAAATGCATCTTTTAGTAGATCCAGGTCGGTAATGCTGCCTTCAATGAAGTTGATTTTGTCTATGATCTGATCGAGATTCTCTATCCGTCCCGTGGATAGATTATCGATTACTGTTACCTTGTGCTCCTTCAAGAGCTCCTCGGCTAGATTCGAGCCGATAAAGCCTGCACCGCCGGTCACTACGACTTTCATTAGACTTGGCCAACTCCTATTGGCAATAATTATTGAAATAAATTATTATTAAATTTATTAATTTTGTCGGTTACAATATAAAAATTTGATCAGAGCCTAAATTGAACAGCTCAGATCTTCACGAATATCTGCATAGCCTCATTCTGCTTCTTCAAGGCCAGCAACACGTGCATCTTATTGTTCAGCGCCTGACTGTAGGCAGGATCGATCTCCAGAGCCTTCTCATATGCCTGCAGGGCATCTGAGTATTTTCCACTAGCCTCAAAAGCCACTCCTTCGGCATTGTAGGCCTGCTTATACTTGGGATCTATCTCCAAGATCTGGGCGAATAGCTGAGTGGCCTGGGCGTTGTCGCCTGTGACCATCAGAGACATGCCCTTCCTGTAAAGAGCATCCTTGTACTGCGGGTCGAGAGCCAGGGCACCGTCGAACTTGGCCACAGCCTCCTGGTACATTCCCTGCGCTTGCAGCAAATTTCCTTCCCGCAGCCAGTTGGACTTGCTCTTGTTATCCATTTCTGTTGTTCGAGCCGCTGCGGCAGAGGCATTGTTATAATCCTTCATGGCCGTGTAGGCATCGGTGATCCCAGACCAGGCAGCAGTTTTTTTGCTGTCTATACGCAAGGCGGCACTATATGATTGTAGCGATCCGTTGTAGTCCTTAAGAGCTCGCTGTGTATCTCCCTTATGCACCCAGGAATCTATATAGTTCGAATCTTGAGTGAGAGCCTTATCGAAATAGGCCAAGGCATCGGTATAATTCTTGGATGCATAAAGCTGGTTTCCCTTCCAATCGAAATATTCAGTCTCTTCTGCCATACATATGGCACTCAATAAAAAAAGGCAAATAACTACGCCAATATTTCTATGTATTCTCATATTGTTTCCCCCAAATCTTTTTTTTCATGCTTTTGCTGCATGGTATAACTGCATATTTTTTAGGAAAAAATTATGCTTTAATCTGCGTCAGCGATCGGGCCGCATTTACCCGCACATTGCGGTCTTTATCATCTGCCATCGCACGCAGCAGCGCCTCATTGGCTCTGGCGTCTCCCATCACTCCCAGAGCCCAGGCAGCATCGGCTCGCATATCGTCACTTGCATTTTCGTCCTTAAGCATCTTAATGGTGGGCTCCACTGCACTGCTCTTGTTGATCATCACAAGCACGTTCACGACCGCATGCCTGACATCGCTCTCGCTACTCTTGAATGTCTCAATCAACGGCTCAATGGCCCTTTTATCTGCGATTCCTCCCAGCGCTACTGCAGCTTCCAGTCTAACCTGGCCGCTATCATCTTTCAGCGCCAAAATTAATGAATCCGTGGCAGGCATTCCTATCTCGATAAGGGCTTCTACAGCTTTGGTTCGCACTTGGCTGTCATTGTCCCGAAAATTTTGTATCAAAGGCTCGATCGCTCTGCTATCGTTGAGCTCTCCCAGAGAGCTGGCCGCCTCAACTCTGACGCCGCTATAGCCGTCTCCAAGAGCCTGGATCAAAGGCTCAACGCCACTTGCATCCCCTGTATCGCCTAGAGCTTTTGCCGCACTCATTCGCCGAACACCACTGTCGTCCTTCAAGAGTTGAATCAACGATTCCGCAGCCCGGGTGCCTTCGATGGACCTTAATGCCCATCCGGCTTTCTCTCTGATAACGGCATCGCCGTCCCCCATCGCTTCAATCAAAGGCTCTCGAGCCCTGCTATCATTGATCTGCCCCAAAGCAACGGCTGCCCAAAAACGACTTTGATTATCGCTGTATTTGAGTACCGAAATTAGAGGCTCCACCGCTCTCGTATCTTTGATCAATCCTAGAGCCGCGGCAGCTTCCCAACGGATGAAGCTCCCGTTGATGTTGTTATCACTAATATTCAAAGCATCGATCAGCGGCTCAACGGATGAATTTCCTATCTTCGCCAGCCCCAGAACCGCCCACTGCCGGACGTTGCTATCGCTATCCTCCAAGGCCCGAATCAATGGCTCTATGGCCCTCGCGTCTCCGCTCTTCCCCAGTGCCCAGGCCGCCTCACCCCTCACTTTTGCATCTTTGTCGGTTAGGTTCTGGATGCACTTTTCGATGGCTTTGGCCTCTGTCGGCTCTCCTAGAGCAGGATAAGCACTAAACGCCATCATTATTAGGATAAACATCAGACACAGAGCGAAAATAGCTTTGGAAATGACTATCCCTCTTAAGTTAGTTTTATTTTTGCCTAAATGACGCAAAGCAGATCATATCTTCAAAAATATATCCACGGCATCCTTTTGCTTGCCTTTAGCCAGCAAAACATGCATCTTATTCGTCAGAGCCGGGCTCCATTTAGGATCGATTTTCAGCGCCTTTTCGTAAGCTGCCAGCGCCTCGCCATACTTTCCCTGAGCTTCCAGGGCCTGGCCTTTGGCGTTGCAGGCTTGCTTGTACTTGGGATCGATTTCTAAGATATGATCCAGTAGACTTATGGCTTGATCCATGTTGTTTGCCGCCATTCGCGATAGCGCCTTTCTATACAATGCATCCTTATACCGGGGATCGATAGCCAGAGCCCGATCGATCTCTATCTCTGCGCCGGAAAAGTTTCCTTGAAGCTGAAGAATTGTGCCTTCTTTGACCCAATAGCCTTTGTTCTTGGGATCGATCTCTTTGAGCTCTGTTGCGGCAATTGAAGCATTGGCATAGTCCTTACGGGCCGAATAGGCATCAGTTAATCCAGACCAGGCACCAGCCTTTTTATTATCCCGCCCGATGGCCTGATAATAGGATTTAATGGAGTCATTGTAATTTCTGAGCACCCTTTGAGCGTCGCCTTTATGGGTCCAGGCATCGGCGTTTCCGGCATCCTGATCCAGCGACATGTTGAAGTAGTCCATTGCTTCGCTGTAGTTCCCGGCTGAATATAGCTTGCTTCCAAGGTTGTCGAAGTATTTTGATGCATCTTCAGCCACGCAAAAGTTGCTCAAAATGAAAATGCATAGTACCAAGTGAATTAACTTCAAATTGATCCCACTCCGAGCATTATTGTACTCTATCTGGCTCATACTTCAGACCGTCACGAATATTTTCATGGCGTCATCCGGCTTTCCCTGAGCAAACAGCGCATGTATCTCGTTTACCCGCGGCATGCTCCACGATGGGTCAATCTCAATACTGGCGTTATAGGCCGCCTGAGCATCCGCGTATTTGCCCTCCGCCTCAAGGATTAGACCCTTCACGTTGTATGCCTGTTTATACTTGGCATCTATGGCCAGAACCCTGTCAAGCAGCTCCATAGCCCCTGAGTCATTGCCTATTGCCATGAACGAGACTGCCCTTCTGTACAATGCATCTTTGTATTGGGGATCGATGTCCAGAGCACTCTTGTACTTCTCCGCAGCCATATCATAGAGTCCTTGCATCTGCAACAAATTGCCTTCCTTCAGCCAGTTCTCTTTCCTCGTCGGTTCGATCGCAGTAAGCTTGGCTGCTGCGTCCGAGGCTTCTGGATAATTGTTGAGAGCGACATAAGCCTCGATTATTCCTAACCAGGCGGTTTTCGTTTTGTTGTTAAGCTGCAGGGCCTTGTTATATGACTCCAGGGAGGCATTGTAGTCTTTCTGGGCTCTCTTGGTATCGCCAATGTGAACATAAGCATTTATAAAGTTCGGATCTTGGTCTATGGCCTTGCCGAAGTAAGTTAGAGCACCTGTATAATTCTTGGCTGCAAGGAGCTTGCCGCCCTTCCAGTCGAAATAGTCAGTCTCCTCTGCGGCGCAAATAGAGCAAACCACAAAAATACATAAGGCAAATGCAATAATTCTCATTCTTGCCCCTTCATCAGTTCTATATTAGGGATTTCGAATAGTTTATAAATATTAAACATACTATCATCAACTTGCTAAGTACTCCAAGAAATTACTCCAAGAAATTACTCCAAGAAATAAGGCCTCAATCTATTCATGAAAGCTCCATTCAAATGATGTCCGCAAAGAGTCTTTGAAGCCGTTATTTCTAATTTTTCGGTTTCATAACGCTGCCGTCGGTATTTTCAAATGAAGAATTAACGGCTTTTGTTTGAAGGCCATCAATCTCAATAACAGATCACCATTCCGCCACCCGTATCATCAGCCCATTCTAGCTTCTTTTTTTGTACCGGTTGCCGGGTTATCCATGCAGCAGAATCTGATCGATCCCACTATCAAGCGAATACTTTGCCTCAAATCCCAGTGCCTTCATCTTTGCAGTATCCGCCTGGGTGTGCATTACATAATTCCGAATAGGATTCTCTTTGTACTCCGGCTTCAGGTTTGTTCCCAATTTTCGGTTCAGCAAATCAACAACGTAATTGAAGCTGTAGGACTTCCCCGTACCCAAATTGAACACCCCGGTCCCCCTCCACGCAGCCATGATCATGGCCTCAGTGACATCATGAACAAAGGTGAAATCCCTGGTCTGCTTCCCATCCCCATAGATCAATGGAGCTTTTCCTGCTTTCATGGTCCGGAGGAACTGGGTGATCATGTTGGCATAGCTTCCTTTGGCCTCCTCATGAGGGCCATAGACTGAAAAAAACCGAAGGGCGGCGTAGTCAATGTTGTAGAGCCTGCGGTACAGCTCCGCCACGCGTTCCACAGCCAGCCTTGCTTCCGTGTAATAATCCGTAACCTGAATGGCTGCATCCTCCCTGTTAGGCGTGGGAAGGCCGTTGTAAAGCGAGGATGAAGATGCGAAGACCACTTTTCTGGTGCCGCTTCTTTTGGCCAGCTCCATGATGGCAATCATTCCATTGATTGCCTCTCCTACGAGGAGCGGGTTACTTTTGTACATTGGTGAAGATGATGGAATACCGAGGTGATAAATTATGTCGGGGCTGAGGTTTAGGGCTAGACAATCGTTGCATGATCCCTTTATTACCTTGATGTCCTTCCGGACGAGTTCGAGATTGCTCATGCTTCCTGTATGAAAGTTATCCAGGACGGTTACCTCGTGCTTGTCCACGATTGCTTCCACCAGGTTAGAGCCGGTGACTTCCTCCCATGCCCATGAAGGGGCAGGGCTTCCTATGTCATCGATCTAACTTGCTTTGAGAGTTTGCTCAAAGTAGGGGTCGGATCTTGATAGGCTCTTCCCCTCAGTCCGAGGGTGCGAATGTTCAAGCTGGCATTGATGTCCCGGTCCATCTCCAACCCACAGTTCAGGCAAAGATGGGTTCGTTCTGCCAGTGTCTTAGGGACTATTATACCACATTTGGAGCATTTTTGAGATGTATATCTTGCATCCACCAGTTCTACCGTTTTGCCAGCCTTTGCAGCTTTGCTCTGAGTGAACTGGATTAGCTTTCCCCATGCATGGTCTTGGATATGCTTTGTTAGATGGTGATCCTTAAGCATACCGGATATATTTAAGTTTTCAAATACTATTAGATCGGCTGAATCTGCAAGCTTTCTGGATACTTGATGCAGGAATTCGTCTCTTTGGTTCTGAATGCCTTGGCTTATCTTGGCAACCCTGGCATTTGCCTTCCGTCTGTTGCTCGATCCTTTCTTCTTCCGGGAAAGGTTCCTTTGGGCGACTGCAAGCTTGTTTTCAGCCTGGACATAGTACCTTGGATATTCAATTGTTTCACCGGTGGAAAGAGCAACCAGGCTCTTTAGGCCCAAATCTACGCCCAAGGCAGTCTTGGGTTCTATCTGAGGTACATCTTCCGTCTCAGATACTAGAGTAGCATACCAATGGCCCAAGTGGTCTTTCTTTATGGTGCAAGTTTTGACCCGCCCTTCAACTTCTCGATGCTTGAAGATCCGGATCGTGCCAATCTTGGAGAGAGTCAGCTTTGAGCCATCCAGCTTGAACCCAACCTGCGGATATGTGAAAGACTTATACCAGCCTTCTCCCTTGAATCTAGGATAGCCGGGCTTCTCTCCGCTCCTAACCCGCCTGAAGAATGCCTTGAAAGACTTATCCAGCCTGCGAAGAACATCTTGAAGCACTTGGGAAAAGACGCCAGTGAAGTTTCCGTCTTTCTTCTCAGCTACCAACATGGCGGCTTGGTCCTCATAGGTCCGATTGATGCTTTCTAGTTCGTAAGCATTCTTCCTGTCAGCCAATGCCAGGTTGTAGAGATGCCTGCAAGTGTTTATGGTTAGTTCTAATTGGGCTTCCTGTTGCTTGTTCGGGTACATTCTGAACTTGTAGGCAGTCTTCATCCCTGGCACTCCTCCATCAGAATATCCATGGACTCCTAAATAGATATCGATTTTGCTTCAGTTTCAAATGCAATAGGCACGGCATTCATCCCCTCCCTTGAAAGGGAGGGATCTTCTGCCTGCTTTTCTATAAAACCCGCGCCCTCAGTTACCAATGCCCTCATCATTCTATTGAACACCTCTACAAAAAATTTTTGGCAAAATAGAATCTTGCCTGATTAAACCTACAATGCATGCAGTTTTCGCTCTTGAATTTGATTCCTCCGAAACCATTTTATTGTTTCCTCTAAACCTGAATTCAGATCAAAAGATGGCTCATATCCCATTTCATTCCTGGCCGATGATATGTCGGCCAGAGAGTCCTTGATATCTCCAAGCCTTGGTTTGTCATAAATTGAATCCAGCCTGGTGTCCGCAATTTCCATTATATTGGCTGCAAGTTCATTCAGACTCACTCGATGCCCGCAGGCGATATTGAAAACCCCTTCTGCTTCGCTCTCCATCGCCAGAATATTAGCCGTCACCACATCTTTTACAAAGGTAAAATCCCTTGTCTGCGTTCCATCTCCAAGAATTATCGGCGGCTCTCCGGCAAGAATCTTGGTCACAAATATAGGAATCACAGCCGAATATTGCGATTGCGGGTCTTGTCTCGGTCCATAAACATTGAAATACCTTAAGCAAGCGGTGCTAAGCCCATAGACCTCTGAGAAGACCCTGCAGTAATATTCTCCCGCGAGCTTCGATACAGCGTAAGGTGACTTAGGATTAGGCATCATATCCTCTTTTTTGGGCAGAGTTGGCGTATCGCCATAAACCGATGAGGATGAAGCATAAACGACTTTTCCAACTCCGCAGTCTCTAGCTGCCACAAGCACATTTAGAGTTCCGTCAACATTCGCCTCGTTTGAAGCAATTGGATCATCTATAGATCGCTGGACCGAAGGCATGGCGGCCTGGTGAAAGACAGTATCGGCACCTGCAAATGCTTTTCTCAAGAGTTCCTGGTCGGTTATGCTCCCTTTTATGAAATTAGCCTTATCTATTATCTCATCGAGATTTTCCATTCGTCCGGTTGATAGATTGTCGATTATAATAACGTCATGCTTCTTCGATAGCTCTTCAGCCAAATTTGAACCGATAAAGCCTGCGCCACCTGTTACAACAACTTTCATTGGATTTGCTCAACTCCTTAAAGTATCGCGAATTGCACGTTAAAGAGAAAAGATGAAGTACAAATCTATTATCAAATGTTTTCACGCCGTTTCTCCTTCCGCCGCATCCTCCCACACCAGCCTCTCCAACTCCCGCAGGTGCCCCAGTGCCGCCTCGCCCTTGTCCGTAGTCCTGTAGAGCGGGATCGCGCCATCCACTCGCACTATCAGTCCTTTATGGGTGAGAATATCCATGTAGGGAATGATAGTGTGAAAATTCAAGCCACTTTTATAGACAATCTGTGTCTTACTTGCCCCCCCCCCCCCCCCCCCCCCCCCCCCAAAAAATATAAAAAAAATAATCTTATTATTTTTTTTTTTTCTTGTAGTATATTTGTATGCATATTTTTATTCTTTTTTTTTTTT
>Ga0074195_1001354_pt1 | contig 35174 bp, 30 predicted proteins | sample EPASupsiteHSE623_FD_64525 | JGI IMG/M metagenome (GOLD analysis project Ga0074195, IMG submission 64525) | Bioremediated contaminated groundwater from EPA Superfund site, New Mexico - Sample HSE6-23 | ecosystem: Environmental > Aquatic > Deep subsurface > Groundwater > Contaminated ... | reverse complement strand
AAGATGGCTATATCCGGGAAGAGCCCCGCCTATGTGGACGAGGCAGCCTGCAAGGGCTGCGGCTCGTGCGCGGCTGCCTGCCCGGTTGATGCCATAAAGATGAGGCTGTTCTCAGACGAGCAGATACTGGCTCAGGTGAAGGCTGCGACAGAGGAGAAGAGCGAGTTTCCCCTCATCGTTGCCTTCCTATGCAACTGGTGCAGCTACGGGGCTGCCGACCTTGCAGGAACATCCAGGATTCAGTATCCAACGAACGCTCGCAACATCCGCGTGATGTGCGCAGGTAGAGTGGATCCAAGCTTCGTCCTGGAAGCATTGAAGCGCGGCGCAGATGGCGTTCTCATTGCCGGATGCCGCCTTGGCGAGTGCCACTATCACAAGGGCAACTACCAGGCCCTGCAGAGGGTGAACGTTCTCAAGGGTGTCCTGGAGAAGATCGGCCTTGATCCGGGAAGGGTGAAGATTGTCTGGTGCGCAGCCAGCGAAGGCGAGATATTTGCCAAGGACTTAAAGGAGTTCGTATCGGAGCTGAAGGAGATGGGCCCCATCGGGACTGAGCTTAAGAAGAGGGAGAATACACCAGCAGAGGAGGTTCCTTTACAGTGATGGAGATCGAGAAGGATATGGATGTCGAAGACTCCCATATCCGCTGTAAACAGAGAACCAAAGAGACTGAGAAGATTTTGGATTACGATTACAAGAGGTGTGTCGGCTGCTCCATCTGCGTTGCCCTCTGCCCGAAGAAAGCCCTTACTGAAGGTCCGCTAAAGGAGATCGCCAAGGGCCTGGATGCCCCGTCGGTCTTGATCGACTTAGATGCCTGTGTCTTTTGCGGGATGTGCGTCAACTTCTGTCCCCTTCAAGCTTTCAGCATGACCATTGAGGAAAAGATGCCGGAGACGACTGAAACAGAAAACGTGCCGATAGCAAAGACTGCAGAGACATGAAAGACAGAATTAAGGATTTCAGAAATCTGGAGGAGTATCCAAGGCTTGTGGCAGAAGCCAAAGCCACCGAAAAATGCCTGCCCTGCGTCCTATGTGAGCCTGTCTGCCCGACAAAGGCCATCAAGGTCACCTTCGACAAGACCAGGGAGGACTTTGGGCCGCTTCGTAAGGGAATAGAGGGCAAGATCGCTATAGACCTGGAAAAATGTAACCTCTGCGGCAGGTGTGCACGTTTCTGTCCGGCATTCCTCCTCATGGAGAAGGGAGAGAAGGAGAAAGGGCCCAGGGATCTTGTTCCTTACGAGCAGCTGCTAGTGGACGAGGAGCTCTGCGACTACTGCGGCCTCTGCGTGGCCCTCTGTCCCGAGGAGGCCATAAAAGTTGAAGGGGTGCCCCTGGACCTGAAAGAGGAGTTTAAGTTCCAGGGCAAGATCGAGATCGATAAGGAGCTTTGCATCGGCTGCGGTCGCTGTGCAATGGTTTGCCCCTATGAGGCAATTGACGTGAAGAAGCCCTTCGAGGGAGAGATCAGGCTCATAGAGAAGAACCTGGTCAAGTGCGATCCTCTGGGGTGTCAGGCCTGCTTCAACGTCTGTCCTGCGAAGTGCTGGTACGTGGACGAAAGGGGAAAGGCAGCTCCAGTAAAAGAGCAGTGCATCTTTTGCGGGGCCTGCGCTTTAGCCTGCCCCGTTTCTGCAATAGATGTGAAGAGAACCGGGGTCAGCACTACGGAAGTGAAGGAGACCCCCTGGGCAGAGGAGTGGAAGGAGGCCATCTCATCGATAGTCACAGGCGAGCGAAAGCTGCCGGATGTAAGTCAGGCAGTGGCTCCTCCGGCCATCGAGAGAGCGCCCCTGCCGCTACCTGAGAAGCCGAAAGTGGAGCCCGAGCTGCTGAGGCTGGTGGGAGAGCGGCTGAAGCCTCTTGAGCCAATGCTGAGGAAGCCCAAGGTCAGGTCGATCATGGAGCGCGAGACGCCGGAAGAGGCTAGCGCCAAGATTGTAGAGCGGCTGAAGAAGGCAGAGGAAAAGAAGGTAGTGGCAGGGTCCAAGAAGGCTGAGACTAAGGTTGAGACTAAGGTTGCGGCCAAGAAGATTGAGGCCAAAAAGGCTGAGAAGGTTGAGGCTAAGAAGGCTGAAGCCCAGGAGAGCTGAAATGCAGGACTTGGAGTTTAGAAAAGAGGTCTTGAAGAGAGCAGGCCCAGAGGTTCTGACCTGCATCCAGTGCGGCACCTGCTCCGCCAGCTGCCCTACAGCTCACCTCATGAGCCCAAGCATTCGAAAGCTGATCAAGCTCTGCCTGGAGGGCAAGAAGGAGGAGGCCTTAAAGAGCGAAACCATATGGCTGTGCACCTCCTGCCAGCTCTGCACTATCCGCTGCCCGCGGGGCATCCGGCCAAAAGCAGTAGTGGCTGCCCTGAAAGACATAGCGGAGAGCGAGGGCATCAAAGGCAAGGACCAGGCCTACGAGGAGCTGTTCCTAAAGCAGATCAAAGAGCATGGCAGGATCTCTGAGCTGCCCCTCTCTGGAGAGTTTCTTCTGTGTTACCCACAAGCTGCAGTTCAGGCCATGGAGATGGGTCTGGAGATGGCTCCTCGAGGCAAGATATTTTTTGAGAAAGAGAAGGTAAAAGGCCGGGAAGAGGTCAAGAAGATCGTCGAGGAGCTGGGCAAATGAAGCTGGCTTACTTTCCGGGCTGCGTCTCCAAGTCGACAGGAAAGGAGATGGACGTCTCCACCAGGGCGGTCTGCTCGGCTCTTGGAATTGCCCTGGAGGAGCTTGAGGACTGGAACTGCTGCGGCGCTACCCACGTGGCCAATGAACTCGTGGCAACAGGCCTCGCCGCCCGCAACATGGCCCAGACGGACCTGCCCATAATGACCTCCTGCTCCATCTGCTACAGCAACCTTAGAAGCGCGGCACAGAGAATGGAGGACCCTGAAGTCAAGGGCAAGGTGAACGCAGTCCTGACAAAGAAGTACTCAGGAGCTAAGGTCAGGCATGCGCTTGATGTAATCCAGGAAGCTCTGGATAAGAACGACGAGCTGATAGCAGTACCCCTGAAGGATCTGAAGGTTGCACCCTACTACGGCTGTCTCATGACCAGGCCCAGGGGAGTGGACAGCCCAGAGTTCCCGACAATTCTGGAGAAGCTGATTAAAACTCTCAAGGCCGAGCCTCTGGATTTCAGGCTCAAGACATTCTGCTGCGGCGGGCCGATATTCATGCCGCAGGAGGAGGCGGCTGAAGATATCGCTTACAAGATACTGGAGGAGGCAAAGAAAGAAGGGGTGGATGTTATTGTGACCTTATGTCCGCTATGCCACCTCATGCTCGACGCCAAGCAAAAAGCGATAGAGAACAAGCGCGGCGAGAAGATAGGCATTCCCGTGCTCTACGTGACGCAGCTCGTTGGCATTGCACTCGGTCTCGGGCCGGAAGAGCTAGGGCTGAATATGAATGTGGTGTCGCCGATGCCGATGGTGGAGAGGGTGTACGAGAGGATGGCAGAGGAGGCATAACATTCACATTCATAATCCCGCACCCGACTTCAGTATCACCGCCGCATTAGTCTCCCAAATCACCCCAAACGCCCGCAGGCAGAATCTAAGCGCCTCCCACCCACCGCCCTGAAAGCCGTTCCTCTTTATCTGTGCCGCCTTCCTTAAGAACTCCCTCTTCTGATCGCTCAAGAGGCCCAGCTTCGCCTCCAGGCAGAACCGCACATCATCCAAAAACCTGCCGCCAAGCTCACTGGCCGAGACGAATCCCTCGATCTTTTCCTGGCCAGAAGGTATCGCATCTTTGAGCACAATGTTTGCAGACTCTACCTCGTAGAAGAGAGCCTTTGTGGCATAGCCCACGGCTTTTTTGGGCAGCAGCGGTGAGAGGATTACGGCGGCGAGGGCGAGAGCCTGTGGAGTCCAGATGGCCTTCAGCTTCTCCCAGGCCGTGAAGCGCGGATTTATCTCCGGCCGGATGTCACGGCCGTAAAGTATCTTTCCCTCGCGCTTCATCTTGTAGAAGAGCGTAAGCTGGCTTGCCACGAGCGTTGCTCCGGGCAAAAGGTCCAACCTCTTGATCTTTCCACGGCTCCAGTCGATATCGTTAGGCCCGAAGACCTCAAAAGGCTTGTAGAGCCGGGCCTGCTTCTCCAGGAGCTTCACCACATCTTCCAAAATGCCCGTTCCCGAGCCCGTCGAAACGACCTGGCGAAACTGCATGCCGTGCTTCTCATCCAGCTTCCAGAAGATCTGCTCTGCGAAGGCCTCCACCATCTTCACAGCCGAATTGCTCTTCACCTGGATGATGAGGTCCACATCGCTCTTTCCTAGGATGAACTCACCCCTGGCTGCGCTTCCGAAGAGTAGAATGAAGTCGATCTCTCTGCCGTAAGCTTTCGTCAGCTCGGCCGTGAACTCCTGCAAAAAGGCATCCGCCTTAAGCTGGTCGGCAGTCTTCTGGCTCTCGCTCATCCTGAATAAATTAAGATAAGGTGGCTGAAAAGCTTTGGCATCACGAGATTAAATAATATTAGTATGATATTATCTATGGCATGAGAACTTCTTCTACTGGCCTTCGAGGAGTGTGCTCTTCAGGTTTCGCGTATCCCAGACGGAAAGGGTGCAAGGGAACGAAGTTCCTTTCTGTAAACTGAACTGTGAGGAGGTCTTTGAACTCTTCCTTAATCTCTGGCACCTCCATGATCTGGCTCACGGGCTGGACTCCAATTTCCAGGGAGGTGGCAATTAATGAGAGCCTCTCGAAGACCTGGCCCGCTTTCACCTGCGCCAGCCTGGTGTCCTCCTTGGAGCAGATCACTCCCTGGTGGGAAGAGCTCAGGAACTCCTCTTTATCCGCTGCTGCAGCCTCTCTTGTTTTAGTCAAGTAGATGGTCTTGATCTTCTCGATCTGAGCTGTAAGCCAGGGCTCGCCAAAAACCCTCTTCCCGGTCCAGTGCCCCATCTCTCTTCTGTAATCTGGATTAGCGTACTGCAGAAGATCTGCCCTGACGATAAGATCGCCGACCCTTGATATGGCCTCAGGACTATCTGTGAGGCAAAGAGAAATGCCAGCCTCCGTGCGGATGGAAGACAGCTTTTCGATGTCTTGCCTGCTGATGTGGCGGCCTTCATAGCTTCCCCTCCTGGTGTGCCTTTGTGTGATCATCTTGAAGAGCAACATATCCTCTTCGCTCAAAGGAGGGCCCGGCTGCTCGAGCCTCAAGGCCGCCACCAGATCGAGGCCTTCTCCCTTTGGAAAGTAACTGGTATGAGTAGTGAAACCAAAATGCCTGGCAGCAATGAGAAAGTTCTCCAGGGCACACCCCACGCTGATGTAAATCTCCCTTTTATCTGCGTCCGAAACCTTGAGCCATCTCTTTAGGTCAACAGAGGCCATCAGCTCATCATCTCTAACCTGAAACTTCCATGGCTGGGTATTGTTGGTGGAGGGCGCAAGAACAGCGTATCCGAGCAGAAACTTGATTTTATCGCTCTCAGTTCCATCTTTCGGGAAGCTATCCTCATCGATCTTCCAGGGATCCATCTGCATCACATCCATCTCATTTAATTTCTGGCAGACAAGTCTAATTATTTTAGGATATGCTCGGGGCTAATCCACTCCATTCTAATGGAGAGGTACAGCCTGTACCTATTACTTTCACGCCACGATGATTAACTGTATTCTCCAGAACTTATCATTTTTGTTTGACTTTTACCACTAGAAGTAGAATAGACTCAGGTGGTCAGCCTTTGCTCCTGAAACTCCCGTAGCGGTTATAGCAGGAAGTCTGCCGAGTAAAACTTGGAACGTAGGGCGGCGAGACCAACGAACAATCGCCCTGGGGCGGCATGGCGTCGGTTGAAAGACCGCAGATGCCTACGACTTCGGTCGTGGGAACCGTCACACGGAGACAGTTCCTGCAGCCTTGTATATAGTGGAAACGGACTTAGCTCTAATGGTAAAATGGAACGTAGAACCGTTTTGTGTATTCTCTGCCCATATTCGTCCCCCCATCATCTCCACCAGATTCCTGGATATCGCCAATCCTAGGCCTGCTCCAGAGTATTTGCGCGAAATTGAGTTATCGACTTGGCTAAACGACTTGAAGAGGCGATTCATCCTATCCTCCGGAATTCCAATGCCCGAATCTTCGATGGCGAAGTGAACCTCATACTCGGAATCGAAAAACTTAGAAGAAACCAGGACCATGATACCACCTTTTTCAGTAAACTTGACGGCATTGTCAAGGAGATTTCCCAAGATTTGGCGAAGCCTGACCGGATCACCTCGAACCATCTTGGGGGTAATCGTATCTATCATATAGTCCAAATTCAGCCCTTTCTTGGACGCTGCTAGGGATACTCGATATACGGATTTATCGATGCATTCATGTAGATCGAGGGGCTGATCCCTAAGCTCCACATTCCCCTTCTCCAGCCTCGATAAGTCGAGGATATCGTTTATAAGCGACAGCAGCCTTTCTCCACTGTCCTTAATGATCTCGACAGACTCTTCCTGTTCAGAAGTGAGGTTCTTGTCCAGCAGCAGCAGGCTGGCCATACCCATGATGGCGTTCAGAGGAGTTCTCAGCTCGTGGCTCATGTTCGACAAAAACGCACCCTTGGCACGAGCTACCTCTTCAGATGTGTCTTCTGCATTCAGCAAATTGGCATCTACCACATCATTAACCTGCATAGCCACCGCTAACATAGCTATCTCATTCATATGACCACATCCCCAGTTCAGCGAGCGTCTAAGGGCAGAGATATTCAGCTTTTGATTATTTTACCCTTAACCACCCATACACCCTATAGCCCTCTTTGTAGAGACGAAGTACGACATTCAACGAATATAAACCTTACGATTAACGTTCAAAATCGATGACAATCGAGTGAGGGCGGCTCTTTCCTGCATTAGAACCATCGATAATATTTAGAATCTCTCTGGAAAAATAATATTTATATTATCTTGAAGAACCCTCTAATGCTCTCGAATGTTTGGGGCTAATCTACATTTCTTGAAAAGGGTGATGCCCGGATCGATGGTCTGTTTATGAAAGAAAAGTACAGGTCGTGGAGGAAGGTTATCGAAAAACATCGCCAAAACAAGCGCATTTGATCCATTTTCACAGTAACGCACATCGCAACAGAAGTTAGCGTTTTTCAATAATTCACATACGCGGCCATTTTGTATGGAAAAAATAACTAAATGTTTCCGAAGAGATCCATTTTCGTACCTCGCTTCTCTGCCCTGTAATCTGCTCTCATAGCATCGTCAATGGCTCTACGGTAGAACTTCTCTGTATACTCCTTGGCCATCCGGCGGGCGCAGAAGTTGGGCCCTGTCATCATTATTGTCTCCTTCATCACCTTTACCCAGCCGTGCGGCACCCCCATCTCGTCCACATCGTAGTAGAGGGGAACGATCTCCTTCTCCAGGATATCGTAGATGGCATCAGCATCCCTGGCATCTCTGTCCGGGCCTTCCGCTCCTTTTACAGCCCAGCCGTTACTGCCGTTGTATCCCTCGATCCACCAGCCGTCCAGCACAGAAAGCTGAGGTACGCCGTTGAGCGTAGCCTTCATGCCGCTCGTTCCCGAGGCCTCCATGGGCGGCAGAGGATTGTTCACCCATACGTCTACGCCGTGGACCAGATACTGGGCCAAAAGCTCGTCGTAATCCTCCACGAAGGCTATTCGCCCTCCGTTGGACTGGTCGCGGGCGGCGTTGAAGACCTGCTGCAAGAGCTGCTTGCTCTGCTGGTCATCCTGGTGGGCTTTTCCTGCGAATATGATCTGCACCGGCCTCCAGGTGTCGTTTAGGATATCCTTCAACCGCTCCATATCCTGAAGCAGTAGAGTGGGTCTCTTGTAGGAGGCAAACCTCCTGGCGAAGCCCAGCGTCAGCACCGGCGAATCTAGGAGAACGCCTGAAGCCATCACGAGCTTCGGATCGGCTGTTGACGAGTCCAGCCACTTCTCGCGGGCTCTCTCTCTTATCTTGCTTATGAGAAGGCTCTTCATGATCGCGTGGTGCTTCCAGAGCACATCGTCGGGAATCTCGTCGACCAGCTCCCAGATGCGCGGCTTATCATGCTCTTCGAGCCAGTTGCGGCCCAGGTAGCGGTTGAAGATTATATCCCCAAGCCTGCGGTCGATCCAGGAGGGGACGTGCACTCCATTGGTGACATAATCTATTGGAACCTTCTCTTCTGGCATATCGGGCCAGAGATGCTTCCACATCCTTCGCGTGACCTCTCCGTGCTTCTTGCTCACTGCATTTCTGTAGGCTGATGACCGCAATGCAAAGGCGGTCATATTGAAGCCGCTTGGGTTGGCAGGATTTGTTCCAAGGCTAAAGAAAGCATCCCTGTCCATCTCAAGCGTAGGAAGATAAGTGCCGAAGTACTTGTCCATGAGCTGGAAGGTAAAGACGTCGTGGCCCGCAGATACAGGCGTATGGGTGGTGAAGATCGTTGTTCCTCTTACTGCCTCGAACGCATCGCGGTAGATCATTCCACCTTCGACCTTCTCCCTGATCCTCTCAAGGATTGCGAATGCAGGGTGGCCCTCGTTGAGGTGGAGAAGTGAATAATCAACCCCTAATGCCTGCAATACCCTGACGCCCCCGATTCCAAGCACGATCTCCTGCCGCAAACGCTGCTCCAGATCGCCTGTGTAGAGCCGATCGGAGATGCAGCGGTTCCATGGATCGTTGGCCTCGCCAGATGTGTCTATCAGGTAGAGTTCTGTCTTTCCTACCTGGACCTTCCAGACCTCCAGGTAGATGGGCGGATCGATAACAGGGACCTTAACCGACAGCGGGTTTCCATCATCATCCAGGACGCGCCTGATGGGTGCGTTCTCCCTGTCGAGCAGCTCGCAGGCTCCGGCCTGCCAGCCATCTGGGGAGATCCTCTGTCTTAGATATCCCTGTGGGTACATGAAACCCACGCCGACTAATGGTATCCCCAGGTCGCTGCACTCTTTGAGATAGTCCCCTGCCAGAAATCCCAGGCCTCCTGCGTAAAAAGGCAGGGCGTGGTGCAGCCCGTACTCGGCTGAGAAGTAGGCTATGGTATACCTTTTTGGATCGGCCACATTGGCGCAGAACCAGCCGCTGGAGATGTCCATATAGCTCTCAAATATGGCCATTACCGAGTCATAGTGCCGCAGGAAATGGGGGTCCTTGGAGGCCGATACCAGAACCTCTTTTCCTATTTGGTTTAGCATCTTCACCGGGTTGTGGTTGCTCAGATACCATCCTGTTCGGCTGAGCAGCTTGAAGACCGCCCTGCCTTCAGGATGCCAGCTCCACCAGAGGTTGTAGGCCAGCTCTTGAAGACCTGAGATCCTCTCTGGGAGATCGGGGAACTTGTCCTTGATGCCTAACATAAAACCGTTCGCTCCAGGCTTGTGGAAGATACTGCTCTCTTTAGAGATATATCCTTCGATCTTATATTATAAAATTATCATTGCTGCGAATATCAAAGAGGCAGTAGCCACCGCGAAGCTCCTGCTGTAAAGCCCTCTTGCTACAAAGGCCTTTATAGAATACAGTCTAATATATTTTTGTGAACCAGAAGGTCGAGCTGAAGCGTGCCCTGGGCCTCTGGGAGGTTACCCTCTCAGGCGTTGGCATAATCCTGGGAGCAGGCATTTATGCACTCATAGGCGAGGCTGCAGGTCTTGCAGGAAACGCCGTCTGGATGGCATTCGCACTGTCTGCAATGGTTGCCCTCCTCACAGGGCTCAGTTACGCCGAACTCTCATCCATGTTTCCCAAAGCCAGCGCCGAGTATGAATATACTGCTCAAGCCTTCGGCCGCCGCCTGGCTTTCGTCATTGGCTGGCTGATAATCTTCAGCGGATCTATAGGTGCAGCAACTGTAGCCCTTGGATTTGCCGGCTATTTCAGCGCACTTACGGGCGCCTCGCGCATACCATCGGCCCTGATCTTGGTCGTAATTCTATCGGGCATCATCTTCGTTGGAATAAAACAGTCCACATGGGTAGCCATCGTCTTCACATTGATTGAGGCGCTTGGCCTGGTAATCATAATAATAATTGGGATTCCATATTTAGGCAGCGTCGATTACCTGGAGATGCCTTTTGGCTTTAGCGGCGTGTTTCAGGCCTCAGCCCTGATCTTCTTTGCCTTCATAGGCTTTGAGGAGATAGTCAAGCTATCTGAAGAGGCCAGAGATCCTGAGAGGACAGTTCCAAAGGCGCTCATCCTGGCGATAACAGTGAGCATAATCCTCTACGTTCTTGTTGCCTTAAGCTCCGTCAGCGTGCTCGGCTGGCAGGAGCTGAGCCGCTCGGATGCGCCATTTGCAGATATTGCCAATGCTGCCTTTGGCAAAAGTGCATTCTTCATCCTCTCGGTCATGGCACTATTTGCCACGACGAATACCGTCCTGCTGATGCTCCTGGCCGCTTCGCGCATCGTCTACGGAATGGCGGGTGCGTCATCTCTTCCAGAATTCTTGGGCAAAGTTCATCCTACCACAAGAACTCCCTGGATAGCCATACTGGCATCGATGATCCTCTGCATGGGTTTTGTTCTTTTGGGAGATATTGCACTTGTTGCCAACGTCAACAACTTCACAGTCTTCGTGACCTTCATAACGATCAATGCAGCCCTGATGCTTCTCCGGTACAGGAAGCCGGAGATCTCCAGGCCCTTTAAAGTGCCCCTGGCAATTGGCCGGCTCCCTCTGCTACCCTTTCTAGGCATAATCCTGAATGCCTTCATGCTGATCCAGCTCACGTCTGAAGTTATGATCATAGGTATCGGGCTTACAGTGATTGGCATCCTGGTGGCATTAGCTACAGATCGTTCCTGAATCGCTTTATTACTTCGAAGATACCTTTGAAGGGAGAGTGATACGAAATCCTTAAATTATTATAGGTGTCATTAATAAGAGGTGATATATTGAATAATAAGCTGGCCTTTTTGGTCTTCGCTGCTGCCATGCTGGTGACCGCTGCATTGGCAGAGATGGCTGACAACTATACAGTGGATATAGCATCCAACGAGACACTCGGAACATACCTTGTGAACGAGACTGGATTTTCCCTCTACTACTTCGCAAATGATGCTCCCGGAAACGGGACCAGCACCTGCTACGGCGAATGCGCCAGGCTCTGGCCGCCCTTCTATGCCGAGAACATTACAGTTCCCGAAGGGCTGAACGAGACCGACTTCACTGTAGTCGAGAGAGAAGACGGCGCCATGCAGACCGCATACAAGGAATGGCCTCTCTACTTCTACTACCTGGATACGAAGGAAGGAGACGTCTTCGGCCAGGGAGTCAGAGACGTCTGGTTCGTCGTTAACCCCATGGCCTTCCCGCCGGTGGAGACCTGAAATCTGAGGTCTCTAATCTTTATTTCTTGAACTTTTTTTAGCGAGAGACTCTGCATAGCGCAGGTAGTCGCAGGTTGGACTCCCAAGAGGAACTATTCTGCCGCTAATTTGTCCCTCCTTTATCTCCAGCTCTGCAACGCTTGGGGCAGACTGCCTGGGAACTGTGGGGCTTCCAGGACAGATGAGAAGCCGATCGCTCTTTTCTACGATTGGACGGTGTATATGCCCGAAGACCAGAACATCCACATCCATCTCCCTGGCCATCATCGCTGCACCGGTTGTGTCAAAGGAGTGTGAGGCCCTGTGCACGAGCCCTATCCTGATGCCTTCAACCTCCAGGGTCCTTCGGGCCGGCAAGAGCCTCTTTAGCTCCTGATAATCGGCATTGCCGCACACAGCCACCAGCCTGCCGATCTCTGCCAGGGCCCGGTAGACCTCAGGGGATACGAAATCGCCGGCATGAAGGATGATATCTGCACCCTTCAGCAGCTCGGATAGTCCGGGAGGAATGGCTGCATAGTCCTCCAGATGGGTATCGGATAATGCGATAATCCTGGTCATGCGTGCGCCCTTATCATACGTGCCCTTATCATACGTGCATCCGTCTCATTCCGGCCTCGACTATCCCCAGGAACTCTGCGCCTACAGCTACGACGCTGTTGGTGAATATGGAGGCGTTTATCTCGAATATGGGATACCTGAACTTGGTATAATCTGACATGAGCCACGTCGTGGTGCTGGTATCGCCGCTGAAGAGGCCTGAGTACTCGGGCTTGACCGGAATGAAGACTATATCGTCTGTGCGCCCGTGCTTCCTCATCAGAGCCACGAGCATAGAGGATCTGTTGGCGGTTATTGGCATAACATCGGCGCCCTTGTTCAATGCCTGAACTGTGCCCTCCAGGGCCTCGTATGTGTTGCCAATTCCGGTTATCGGGATGTAAACATCGCCTATCTGGAAGCTGGGCGTGTTGAAGTCCCTCTCCCAGTAGCTGATCTTGTTTAGGTGAGTGAACCTCATCTCAAAGGCCCGTGCCACGAGGCCTGAGCGGCCAACGCCACCGATCATGTAGCGGCCGCTTCTGGGAAGAAGCCTCTGGAACCAGTGCTCCAGATGGCCTTGATCCATGTCGGCGATGAGCCGGGCGTTCTCCTCGAAGTCCCTGATAGTTGCGCGGTACTCGGGACAGGATGGCTCGCAGACGCCCTTTAGCCTTGATTGGATATCCGCGAAGACTGCGTTTAAAAAAGCCAGGACTTCAAGCTCGAACTCCGTTCCCAGAGGTGAGAGCCTGGACCTGCTCTCTTTATCTGTTGCGTACTTGGTCCTTCCCTTGATCACAAGGATTGAGCCCTTATCGTACTCGCTGACAAGCCTGCAGGCCGTTCCGTTCTCGTTGGCGGTGATGAGCTTGATATCTCCTCCGTGGGCGATTGTGTCCTCGATGTACTTATTGACAGCTGCAGTCTCACCCGACCCGGAGATGGCTATCCCAAGGTTTTTTCCCTTTCGATAATGCCTCTGCACCGGGTCCTCGAGGGTAAAGGGGAAGACGTTCTCGAAGTGGTTCTGGATGAGCTGCAGGAAGCTGTAGAGCGCCAGGGCACTACGGCCGGCTGCCAGTCCATAGACGAACTTATTATCGGGCGATGGGCTCAAGAACTCCACCATGGAGTCGGAGAAGGCTGCCACATCGGCCAAGTCCAGGTCCAGCAGCTTCTCTAAAAAGCCGCACTGCAGCAGCGTTGATTCGCGGAAGGTCTCAATCAGGCCTGACATGAGGGTTATGGGAGAGAGGCTTAAAAGATAAGCCTTTCTAGGTGATGATCTCGGAGAGGGCGTTCATCTCTCTGGCCAGCCGGACCTCCTGAGCAATGCGCTTGCCTGTGGAGAGGTCTCTCTCTACTAGGTCCGAGTAAGGCGAGCCGCTTATGTAGAGGTTGGTACCGGCGACGATTCTGGCAGAGATCTCGAAGACCTTGAACTCCAGGTCGTCGGTGACGATCGTTTCGAGGCTGAAGGGGCCTAACATCCCTCCAAAGAGCTCCAGTGATGTCTCCACAACGCGCTCGCCAAGCTCAAAGGCCCTCGGCAGAAGCGATTCGCGAAGGACCAGAGGCAGGTTTCCCGTAACAACGAAGCTCGGGTAAATTCCGGCCTCTGCCAGCTCGGGCATCGAGCCGATCCTGAAGATCTCATCTGCATTGGACTCGACGCGGCGGTCTATTCCAAGCATATCCAGCGTTCCCTTCTTCAGACGGTATCCTTCCCTTCGGATCGGCGAGTAGAAGAAGTGGATGTAGTACCGCGTTCCGAGGATGAACTCCTGGATGGTGTACTTCGCCTGGGAGCTCATCTTAGAAGAAAACTCGTCCTTGCTCTTGGCGATGAAGAATCCCTTGCCGCCTTTTGCACCGTGGTATTTCACGATCACAGGCCTATCGATATCCTCTGCCCTCTCAAAGCGCATGGGAACGTTGACGCCAGCCTTGAGGAGCCACTCTCTCTCCATCTCCCTGTCGCTCTCCCAGGCCAGGACGCGCCGATTACCGAAAGTCGGAACAGCCAGGGCCTCGAACTTCTCTATCCCCAGGTATTCGACGAGCGAGCCGTGGGGGATGATTATGGCGTTCTCCTCCACAAAAGCGTCGCTGTGATCCAGCAGGGCCTTGTAGCTGTCAAGGCAGATGAACTTGTCAGGCTTGGCCAGAGGGAATGCATCATAGAACTTGGGCGGCTGGCCGATGCAGATGCCTATTGTCTTGAACCCCTCCTGGCGCGCTCCGTTGAAGATCTGCAGGCTGGAATGGGAGCAGATGGTGGCTATGGTGAGATCATCCTTGTCGTATCCCTTCAAGATCTCCCAGATGTCTTCTTTTGGAATCATGGTAATAACCCTCGTAACGTGACCTTTGAAATTCAAAGGTTGGGATAAAGGTAGATAAGCCTTACCTTTGATTTAACTATCCAAGCCCGATTTTCCAGATCGATCAGCTTAAAATGTCATAGAAGTATGGTAGGATCATGAAGGCTTCGTGGAAGAGGGAGACGAAGGAGACCAGCGTGGAGGTGAGCCTGGACCTGGATGGTTCGGGCGTACGCGAGATCAATACGGGCATTGAGCTTCTGGACTTCATGCTGTCGAATTTTGCCTTTGCAGGTATCTTCGACCTGGAAGTGAGGGCTAAAGGTGACCTGGAGACCGGGGATCACCACTCGACCGAAGACGTAGGGATTACCCTCGGCATTGTTCTGGCGAAGCTGATCGCTAATGGTACAGGAAGCTCCATCGTTCCTGCTGGCGGTTGCCTGGCCATGGCGGCAGTGCGCTTCGACGAGTCTGGATACAGGGGCGACTTCGATTTCCAAGCTCAAGAGATGGGGGGCATGAGCCTGGAGAACTTCGGCCATTTTCTCCGCGCCCTTGCCTACAACGGCGGGTTCACGCTGCACATGAAGGCTGAAGGAGACGACGACCAACGCAAGGTCGAGGCCATGATGATGGCGCTTGGGAGGGCAATTAGAAAGGCAACCTGCGATGGCTTTGAAAGAGAATGAAAAACATCTTTGTGCGTCCTTTGTGCCCTTTGTGCTCTTTGTGGTTGAATAGCGTTCGTTTGGTAGAACAAGACAGAGCTAAATTTACCACAAAACTCACAAAGAGCACAAAGTACTCATAAAGGAACCTCTAGATCTGATGGACATAAGCCATAAAAAAGAGAAGGCATCAGCCCTTTACAAACTGGCTCTTGCTCGCTCCACAGAGGGGGCACTTCCAGCTCGAAGGCAGCTCGCTGAAGGGAGTTCCGGGCTCTATTCCATTCTCAGGGTCACCTGCAGCAGGATCATAGACGTAGTCGCACTTGGTGCATTTGTAGCTGGGAGAGGACGCATTGGAGGATGACTCCTCCTGGGATGAAGAGTCCTCAGATTCAGAGCCGCTCAGGGGAACCCTCAACGCAGATGCCATCTCTTCCTGTGAGAGGCCCTGGCTACTACTGTCATCGTCGGCAGATCCCTCAAGGGCTGCTATTATCGCCTCAGCGAACTCCAAAGATGCACTGGGTCCATTGGCGGTGATTATGTTTCCATCCTGAACCACCGACTGATCGGAGATCACTGCACCTTTGGATTCGAGATAATCGGTCTCTGCCGCTGTGGCATCTTTTCCCTGAAGGAGGCCTGCATCAGCTAAGATCCAGGGGCCCAGGCAGATGGCTCCTATAAGCTTATTCTGCAATGCGGCCTTCTTGGCAAGGCCGGTGTAGCTGGAGTCTTCGTTCAGCTTCAGGTAGTAAATTCCCTCTCCGCCCACAAAGACTACTGCCTGGTAATCGGATAGATCTACATCATCGATGTCAATGTCAACGGAAACGTTCTCGCCGTTCATGCCTGTTGCAGTCTCGACGCCCTTAGAGGCCAGGGTTACCTCATAGCCATTGCTCTCGAAGTGATCTCTGGGCACATTCAGCTCATCCTCCTGGTAGTCCTGGGGAGACAGGATCATCAGGATCTTGCCTTTAGGAGAGGTTTCACCCTCAGAGGTTTCTTCGTCCTCTCTGGGGTTAAACGGTGTCGGATCTTTCATTATGGGATGCTGGCTGTTTGCATTGCGGTTTGTGTTAAGAGCAGTCTCTTGCTCGTCCTCGTCGTCGGGCGAGTTATAACCGGGCTGATTGTAGCCAGGTTGATTATAGCTGGGCCGATTATCGCCGGGATCATTGTAACCGGTCCAGTCGCCGCCCTGGTTCTGGACTGCCTGGCAGGGCGCCTGGATGAAGGTGTACAGATAGGCCATGTAGCAGGCTGGACAGACATCGTAGGGATTGGCGCTCGCAGCCTCTGCGGGGGTCACGCTGAAGACAGTTCCGCATACGGGACAGGCGTAGCAGACGTTACCCTGTCCAGAGCTGTACTGGGCAGATGCCGGGATCGCTCCGCTTAGTAAGAGAAGGAGCATTAGAGTCAGGGATAGGGTCTTCATAGCCGACAAGCTGATTGTCTGAGAATATATACATCGCGAATCTGAGATACTATTACGAGCGCAGAAGAAAGGTTATTGGGCAGATGGGCGGTCTAGCCTGCCCTTCTGCGCCATACAAATGCCATAAGCGCAAATGCAGCCAGCGCTACTGCAAAGGCCGGGGCACTGCTCTTTAGAGCATCCCCTGTGTTCCCAGAGACCCCAGTTTTCCCTGTGCTTACAGAGGTCACAGTTATGGACCCGTTGGTTATTCCCACAGGCAGGAAGCCCTTGATATCGGTTACCTGTAGCTTCGTGGTGGCGTTGGCGTTGGAATTTGCCTCCTTTGTCATATCCAGCACCTTGAAGGTGAGGTTGGTGGAGCTGCAGTTGGCGGGCATCACCACGCTGATCCTCCCTCCCACCGGGTCTATGTAAGAAGGCACATCGCAGGGCCCTGAGGCGCCAATTGCCTCCACTACTGCAGGGTCGTAGGAAATGTTGATCCTCTTCTCGACGCTGGAACGAGGAGCGGTTAGTGGGACGGATATGCTCTTTCCGGCAACAGCCGTGCTCGAACCAAGCGTCACCCCCCGCACCTCTGGAGCGGTAACATTGAAGAATATGCCGCCGATCGGAATGTCGCCTACGGCATTATCGATCTTCAACCTCATCTCGTATCTGCCAGGCAAGGCTCCAACGCGTTCAACATGCGGATCGATGGACTCGATTGGCCCTGTAATGGTATGATTGGTGCTATTCAGCTTGGAAGAGCCGTTTACGTAATCGTAGAACCTCAACGTGCTTCTCCCTGGCTCTATCTTGATGTACTCTTTATAGGCAGTATTGTTTTGCAGCATGGACTCGTAGGTTAGGTTGGAGTTGACCATGCTTAAGCCATAAGGAGACGCGTAGTAGCTGGTTTTGCCCTCCGCAATGGTGGCAATTCTGCCGGAGTTATCGAATAAAATCCCGACCTTTATCGGATCGCTGGACTCGTTGAGGTAAAGCAATGCAGGAATCGGCAGGTTGGCATCCAGCACCGGGCTTCCATCGTCGCTCAACCTCAGTGAAGTTGCATTCCATTGCCAGGAGAAGATCCAGTTCTCTCCAGAACCCACACTCTGGTCTGTGACATCCCGACCGAAAACAGTCCTGCCGCTCGGGTCGAGTACATCGACGCCGACGTTTTGGATCTCTGCAGCCTGCACGGCTATCGTGAAGTTCGCCTCACCAGAGGATGGAATGTTTTTAGGATAATCGATACCCCTCAGCTTTGGTTGTGGCACAACATACTGTCTGCTGTAGATATAGTAGCGGAGAGTATCGTTATCCGCAACCTTCAGGTCCATGCCGTACCATAAGCCCTGAGAAGAATCGCGATCCAGGCTTATTCTATCTGGATTTACCATTAATACGAACTGAGCATTGGCCTCCACGATCGTGAACTCACCGAAATCGTTGTTGTTGTCCACAGGCAGGAAGTACCTGTCGGATATCTGGAAGATGCCGTCCAGCACCATTTTTTCCTCTCTTGTGCCGTTAAAGACGTCCTGGATATGCAGTGCAATCACTGGCAGGTCGCTAATGTCGCCCACATCAACATCGTAAACATAGGTAGAGTTGGGCTCAAGCACAGCGCTGTCCACTATCTGGCCGTTCTTCCTCAGGTGGATGAAAGCCTCATCATCAGACACAGAGAGCAGGACAACATCATAGCCGTCCTGTAGGGGCAGGGACCTGCCTACATCGAGCGGTATTATTTCGTCCAGGTCAAGGAGCGGCTGTTCGATCTGGTCCTGGTTGAGAGTGCCGATATGGCCTATCTCGCTGCTGGTGTTCTGGCCGTATCCAGCAAACCAGAGCTGGCCGAAGAGGCTTATGACGTTGTAGTAGCCCCATGGCTTAAACTCGAACTCCACAGGCTGGGCAAAGGAGGTGTACTGCATGCCTGCCGTGCCTACTAAAAATCCGTCTTCGATCTTGGATCTAAAAGGCATTATGTTGCGGTCTGAGAGGTTGTTGACAAGCAATCCCTCGCGACCCAGTATATCCTTTGGATCGAAGAAGAAGCCAGAGAAGTTCTCGCTATCCCATCTGGCCTTCACTTCGCCTGCCAGTTCCTTTGTTGCCGAACGGTAGAGCGGCAAAGCGGAGTTCTCATCGTAAACGGGACCCCTTATCTCGTGTACTCCATAGTCGAATATGCCCCCCTGAGGATAATATATAAGCGTGGGCGTGTCGAGAACCACAAGCACCAGGCCACCCATAAGTGGCACTACGCTATCCCTTTTCAGGTTCAGATCTATGTTCGTCCGAAACAGGATTTCCTCATCTGAGAGGTCGGTGAGCTTCATGTTGTCCACAAGTCCTCCTTCGATGAGCTGGATCACGGGTTTATCGCTCACCTGGAAGATTCCATCTACTTCTACAATCCCGCAATCCTCTCCACACATGGCATCTGCCAGATGAACCAGGATAACCGGGATGTCCTCTTTCTTGTAGACGTAAGTATCTCCCACGCTCACAACTTTAATATCCACCGGGGCTTTGTTTTTGAGGAGGATGATGTTGACCTCGTTATTGTTTTCGGAGATCTCCTTCACGGCAATTTCGTAGCCGTCCAGCAGAGGAAAAGTATCGCTATACGTGAGAGTGTGAACTTCGTCGTTATCGACGAGCACTCTTCTTAGCTCTCCCTTCTCCAGGGAACTCTCGGCCTCAGCGAAAGAGCTATCAGGATAACCTGCAAGGTAACGCTTGCCGAGGAAGGCTATGGAGTCGTAGCTTCCCCAGGGATCATATTCGAAATCTCTGGTGAAGACACGGCTGCTGTAGATTATGTTGCCTTCTTCAGCCGTTCTTTCGTCCACATCTACAGAGAGCGTCTCGCTTCCAAGTCCCTCGTCCAGGTCGTAGTAGAACCAGCCGAAGTCTTCCGGACCCCATATCCCATCTCCGCCGCTGAAGTGGCCTCGCACCATTGCTACCTCTGAGATCTGTGCATGGACCACCGGCTGCGTTAGAGAGAGCAGAAATAGCATTGCTAGAGCCATGAGGCATGATCTCCATCGTCTCACCTCTGAGCTCTTCTGGATTTCTATGTACATCATGTCTGGATAACCTGTATATTCTATGGCCGATCTTAATGTCTCCGGAGTCAATGGATGTCATCCGTTAAACACATTGCGATATACGGCAAAGGCGGGATCGGCAAGTCTTGCACCGCCTCGAACATTGCAGCCGCCTGTGCCGAAGAGGGGAACAGGGTGCTGGTAGTGGGATGCGATCCCAAGAGCGATTCGAGCATAACCCTCGTCGGCAGGAGGATACCCACCATGATGGATTTGATCCAACGGGGTGGAGAGATCTCCGAGAAGGATGTGGTCTTCAATGGATATAAGGGTGTGAGATGCATAGAGGTGGGAGGGCCAGAGCCTGGTGTAGGCTGTGCAGGAAGAGGGATAATAGTAGCTATAGATTTTCTTCGGAAAGTATCCAAGGTCATGGATGATGTGGACCTGGTCCTTTACGATGTGCCGGGCGACATAGTCTGCGGAGGTTTCTCTGCGCCCATAAGAAAGGGGCTGGTCTCCCAGGCTTATGTCATAACCTCCGGGGAGTACATGCCGCTTTATGCAGGGAACAACATCTGCAAGGGCCTAAAACGCCTGGGGACGCCTCTTGCAGGAGTCATCTGCAACTCACGCGAGGCTGCAGGCGAACGCGAGATCGTGGAGAAGTTCGCCAGAGAGATCGGAAGCAGAATGGTGGCCTTCATCCCCAAAGATCCTCTGGTGCAGAAGTGCGAGAGAAGGGGGGTCACAGTGATCGAGGGCGCTCCAGATTCGGAGATTGCAGGAGTTTATCGCCGGCTCGCCAGGGCTATAGTGGACGGAGCAAAGCCTAAAATTCCTGAGCCACTGAGCGACGAGAGGCTCAGGGAGCTATCGGAAGTATGAAGGCAGATTGTCCCAGGATTCTCCTGGCTGGAGATAGAAGCTCCAGCGGCAAGACCACCATCGTTGCCGGCCTCCTCTCAGCCCTGCGAAGGCGCGACCTACAGGTGCAGAGCTTCAAAGTGGCCATGGACTACATCGATCCCAGCTACCACACATGGATCACCGGAAGGCCGTGCCGCAACCTTGACGGCTACCTCATGCAGCCTGCGGCTGTTGAGGAGATCTATGCTCATGCTGCGAGCGGAGCCGACGTCGCTGTAATCGAGGGCGTGCGCGGCCTCTACGAAGGCTATGAGGGAGATTTGGGCAGCACAGCCCAGATAGCCAAGCAGCTCCGGGTGCCGGTAATCTTCGTAGTAGACGCTCGAAGCATTACCCGCTCTGCAGCGGCTTTAGTCAAGGGCTATATGGACTATGACCCAGAGGTGCAGATCAAAGGCGTCATCCTGAACAAAGTGGGTAGCGAGCGCCATGCCTCTAAAGCCCAAAAAGAGATCGAACGCTACGCGGGCGTAGAGGTGGTAGGGGTGATCCGGCGCAATGATTCCATGCACCTGGCCATGCGTCACTTAGGCCTCGTTCCAGTTCTGGAGGGAAAGACAAGGCACGAGGGCTTTGAAGAGAGGATAAGCAGAATACGAGAGATCGTAGAGGACGGCCTGGACATCGACCGCATCCTGGAGATCGCCCGTGAAGCTAAGGCCCTGCCTGAGCAGGAGACGGATCTTTACAAAGAGAACGATCTTGGGAAGGATGTCAGGATCGGCGTGGCCCTGGATGAGGCCTTCAACTTCTATTACCGCGATAACCTGGAGATGATGGAGCTTTCAGGAGCAAAAGTCGTTCCTTTCAGTCCAGTTCATGACCCCGCCCTGCCGGATGTGGATGGGATCTACATTGGCGGAGGCTATCCTGAGCTTTATGCTCGCGAGCTTTCGGAGAACCATGGGATGCTAAGATCCCTAGCAGAGGCACATGAGAAAGACCTGCCCATCTACGCCGAGTGCGGAGGGCTGATGTACCTGGCCAGGGAGATAGAGTGGGACGGCGAGAGGCATGAGATGTCAGGCCTTGTCCATGGAAAGACTAGACGAGGGAGCATAAGAGTTGTGAGCTACGTTCACGGCCGCCTGGCAAGGGACTGCGTCCTTGGGCCGTCCGGATCGCCCATCATGGGACATGAGTTCCACCACTCAGAGATGATCATGGACAAAGGCGTAAAATATGCAGTCCGGCTAGAGAGGGGAACGGGCATAGAGGGCGGATGGGACGGAGTGGCCGAGGGAAACATGGTGGCAAGCTACTCTCATATCCACAGCGCCTCTTACAGAGGGTTCCCGAGGGAGTTCATCGCCGCCTGCAAAAAACACAAAGGATAAATAAATTGCAGCTCAATGATGCTCAGGTGATGTAAATGGTGAAGATGCCGCCTGATGTGAGGGAGACTCTGGAGAAGCAGAAGCCCGTTCCAATTGCTACCGCCAGCAAGGATGGGATGCCAAACGTTGTGTATGTAGGGCTGTTGAAGATCCTGGACGATGAGAACCTGATGCTCGTGGACAACTTCTTCAAAAAGACTGCCCAGAACCTGGAAGAGAACCCGAAGATCTCAATACTCTGCTACAGCGGCGAGACCAAGAAGTCCTTCCAGATCAAGGGAAGCACCACCATGTGCAGAGAGGGCGAGAACTACGATGAGATGAAGAAGTGGGTGCAGGGCGTCAATCCCAAGCTGCCTGCCAAGGGCTGCCTGATGGTCAAGATCGAGGAGATCTACAACGCCATGTGGGGGCCGGAGGCGGGGAAGAAGATAGCCTGATCTTAGCCATCCCATTTTTCAATACTCTTTTAGTTCACAATATCATTTTAATATTCGTGACATCATTTTATATCTGTCATTATTATGACGCTGGTTACAACACGATTATCTGCAGATCGTATCCCGCTTCTACAGGGATGCCAGCGCCTGCTTCCACATCCTGCGTCATCTCATCCTCATGCCCCTGCGACTCAGGATAAAAGTGCGTCAGCACTACGCGCCCAACGTTCTTTAGCAGGCTGCCTAGCTTCCTTGGAGTGGTGTGGTTGGTCACGTCGAAGGGCTCTGGGAATGAGCACTCGTGTATGAGCAGGTCAGCACCCTCGGCCAGGGCGGCCACGCGGGGCGAGGGCTCAGTGTCTCCTGAGTAGACCACGACTTTATCTCCACAGTCCACCCTGTAGGCCAGAGCGGTCACGCTATGCCTGGCCTCTTCTGCGAAGATATCGCAGTCCTTCAGGGAGATGGCATCCATGGGACTTATCTCGTGTACGTGGACCTCCATCTTCTCCAGGTAGGGATAGGCTGATTGCAGAGCCTGCAGCCATTGAGCCGTTCCCGTCGGCCCGTAGACCTCAAGGCCCGGAAGCTGCATCAAGTAGCGCGCATTGGCCAATGCCAGGACGTCCGCGGAGTGGTCCAGGTGAAGGTGGGTCAGGACCACTGTATCCAGGTCCTGCATGCTTATGCCTGCATCCGTCAGTCGCTGCAAGGTGCCTGCTCCGCAGTCGAAGAGAAGGGGCGACCCGTTCTCTATCAGCAGGGCAGATTGGGAGCGGCCTGGCTGGGGTATGCCTACGCCAGTTCCCAGGAGGGTGACTTTGAGGCTCATGTGGCTCAAATATCGGTCCTATTGTAAATAATGATATTCACGATCGATCATCCCTCAGCTCCTTCCAATCGTCCAGTTCGAGGAAACTTCCAGGAACGTTCTTCTCCATCTCGCAGTACAGCTCGAAGGGAACTGAGAACGTGAGCTTATCCTTCCCGAGCAGCTTTCTCGTCATCCTTCTGGCCATGATGTCGGTTAAGCCGATAACAGCGCGCGGATTCGACGTGCCTGATTCTCTGTAGGTGCACACCCCGAGTGCCTGGCACCCTGCCGCGCCGGCAGCAACAACGACACGATCGGTTATCGTTCCTGCATGGTAGTTGGCAAGGATCGAGAGCGCAGAGATCTGATCGGCGTTTGCGAGGAACGTGACGGTCTGTACGGTCTCGTTCTCCTGTACGAGCGAGAGCGGTTTTAGGACCACATACTTTGCCGGAACATCGTACACCGGCAGGCATTCCAGGAACCTTCTGACAACCATTGGATTCTTCATGAGGCGCTCGCCCTCCAGCAGTGCCTTCTTCTGGTTTTGGTTCCCGGCGCTCTCCGCGATTGCGACATATTCTGCCCGGTCCTTCGCTCCCTCAATCCCGTTTGAGAGGAAGCAGCAGAAGTTCTCCTCCGTCCTGGCCGAGTGCCTATCTATCGGTCTCCCAAAGCCAAGGCCTACCGCTCCTCCAGCGCATCCGTAGGTCTCTCTGCCAAAAACGGCTATTCTCCCCTCGCGGGCGACTTTGGCATAAAGCCACATGACGCAGCCCCACACATCTTTTCGAAGCTCAAGTGCGCCTTCAGGTTTTGTGTCGCTCCATATGACTGCGACAGGTTCTGTCTCAAGCCCGACTGCCCGGGCGGTTTCGCTTGTCACTCCCATCTTCCATCACATCCGTTCTGCCGAGATTTGTGATGACACGTTTCGCAATCCGGTAGGCCCTTTCCTCCTCTTCAGGCGAAAAGCCTGCGAGGACGCAATCGTTGAGCTGGTTGCCGATATCAACAAGTTCCCTCTCGAGCGACCATGCCTTCTCGGTTAACCTCACGAGGAATTTGCGGCTATCGTTTTCGTCTCGTTTTCGGGCGACAAAGCCTGCAGCCTCCAGTTTCCTCACCTCTCTGGAGCAGAGCGCCTTGTCGATCTTCAGGTCTGAGGCTATCCGCTCCTGGTTTGTACCGTCATGCTTATAGAGGTACCTCAGGATGGAGTACTGTGTTATGCGAATAGAGTAAGGGCTGATCTTTTCGTTCAGCCGGGCTTGCAGGAGTCGGTACATCTGCGAGATGTACTTTCCAAAGGGTCCGTCCGTGTCTCTCACAAACTTAGTTGATATGTCAACTAATATTAATAGTTGATGAGTCAACGAAAATTTGCCGGCTGGCCGATCGGCGCCGGAAAATCAACTCCATTTTTCCTCGAAAAGTTTTATCTAATATAAGTATTATTTGTGACCAACCTTTGGTTGAGTCTTCATGATGCTTCGAGCCACGAGGTAAGAGACTGTGAAAGAAGGGATAGATAAGCTCAGGCAGGGCAATGGCTCTAGGAGTTGGCAAACATGCTCTGATGCAGGTGTAGGATCTGAGCTTGATTTTGCCGATATCATGAATACAGTTGGTCAAGGATTGTTGGTGACCGGCGAAAAATGGCGCATTGAATATGTTAATCCTGCCTTCGCTCGAATGGTGGGCGAATCTCTAGAAGATATCATTGGCAAGTCGATGGATGATTTCATCGTCTCTGAAGATCTGCCAATGCTCAGTCAAGAGAGAGCAAGACGGCTAGCGGGCGAGACCACCACATACAACTTTCGCCTGAGAAGGTCTGACGAAAAGATTGTTTGGGTACAGGCTACAGGCGTCCCTCGATGGGTCGGAGACAGAATTGTAGGTTCGATATCAGTCATCGCTGACCTAACAGATCGCATGGTAGCTGAAACGGAGCTGCTCTGCGCAAAAGAAGCTGCTGAGGAGGCAGCACGCGCTAAGGCTCAATTTCTAGCGAACATGAGCCATGAGATCAGGACGCCACTTAATGCAATCACAGGCATGACGGGGCTCCTTCTCGATACATCCCTTGACTGCGATCAACGCAATTGCTTAGAAATCGTACAAAGCAGTGCGGACATTCTGATATCCATTATCAACAACATCTTGGACTTCTCCAAGCTTGAAGAAGGAAAGAGGAAGATAGAGTCTCAGCCCTTTGATTTGCACAGCTGCATCGATAGATCCATGGATCTCGTAGCTCGCAAAGCTGCAGAAAAATACCTTGCTTTGAATTGCTCCATTGAAGATCAGGTTCCAAGAATTCTAATAGGCGATGTCACTAGTCTTTGTCAGATCCTTGTAAACCTCCTCAGCAACGCAGTGAAGTTCACAGATACAGGAGAAATCTCCGTTTTAGTCACCGGCCATTTCAGGCGCGACGGGAAATTCAAGCTGCATTTTGCCGTTCGAGATACGGGCATCGGCATTCCCAAGGATCGCGTAAACAGCCTCTTTCAGTCTTTCAGCCAGCTGGACATGTCCGCCTCCCGCAAGTACGGAGGAACAGGCCTGGGACTTGCCATCAGCAAAAGGCTCGTAGAACTCATGGGCGGCAACATCTGGGTCGAAAGCGAACTTGGCAGGGGCAGCATATTCCATTTCAACGTCGCTGTAGGCATTCCCTTAAACGGATACCATCTGCCGACAACGGAACGAACTCGCTATGCATATGTGCAGACAGATCAGCTCAGCTCTCTAAAGCTGCTGCTGGCTGAAGATAACCTGATAAACCAGAATGTCGCCTTGCGAATGCTAAAGAAGTTGGGGATAGAGGCCGATGTGGCTGTCAATGGCCTGGAGGTTCTGGAGGCATTAGAGCGCCAGAGTTACGATATAGTCCTCATGGATGTGCAGATGCCGGAGATGGACGGTTTCGAGGCTTCAAGAGCCATTCGAGAGCGCTGGAGAGAACGAGCGCCGCGCATTATTGCAGTCACAGCTCATGCTATGGAAGACGATCGGCAGAGATGCATCGAGGCAGGCATGGATGACTATATCAGTAAACCTGTAAGGATAGAGGATCTGGCTGAGATGCTGTCCAAATATGTCCTATCCCTCGATGAGTATAATGGGCTTAAATAGCAAGCATATCCTTAATCATAAAGCGAGGAAGTTTCATGAACCTGTTTCATGGTCGGATTCTATTAGCTCTTTTTGTGCTTATTTCCACAGCATTTTGTCAGACCAACACCGCCGATTACGCCCAGGCAGAGCAGTTCGTGCCTGATAACGTAATCCCGATGCTTTACAACATGAGCGTGACGCCAAACTGGATAGACGGAACTCACTACTTCTGGTATCTTGATACCGGCAGAGAGGGAAAGGAGTTTTTACTCGTGGATGCAGTAAACGCCACTAAGACACCTGCCTTCAATCATCAGAGGCTTGCAAAAGCGCTCAGTTTAGCATCTGGTACAGAAGTTGACCCATCGAATTTGCCTTTCTCCGACATAGTTTTTAGGAATGGAAATATCGAGTTCTCAGCCCTGAACAAGACCTGGCAATATGACCTCAAGGCTTATGCCATCGTGGAAGTTAGGTTAGGCAGAGCAGCACCTCACTTTTTAAAACCTCGCAGACACGGCGAGGTTTATGCAATTACAGAGATCAAGCCCATCAAGGCATCGGGCCCTGGCGAAATGTTCTCACCGGACGGCACCCTCGCAGCCTTTGTCCAGGATCATAATCTCTGGGTGAAAGAAATTGCCACCGGCAATAAATATCCTCTGACCACTAACGGATCTGAGGATTACGCTTATGCAGAGAGGTCAGGTACGGTCCTGCATCCGGTAAGCCTTGTCAGATTGAACGAGACTCCGCTACCATATGCAGTCTGGTCTCCCGATTCCAGAAGGATTGCCACATTTCGAATGGACCAGAGGAATGTAACTCCCCTTTACCTTCTTCAGTATGTGCCCGGTAACGACTCCAGGCCCAAGCCCTGGAGATATAAGTTTGCCATGCCCGGAGAGGAGCATGTGCCCATATACGAGCCCATCATCGTAGACGTTGTGGAGAAGAAAGTAATACCTGTTTCCTACAAAGCCCAGCCCGAAGTATCTCTAATGGATACCGATGGCGATGTCCTCCAGTGGTGGAGCGATGACGGCAAGATGCTCTACTCCCTTTATTCGGATAGAGGAGAAAAAGCTCTGCACCTCCTGGAGACCAACCCGCAAAACGGCCAGACCAGGGAGATCCTGAATGAGAGCGGTCCCACTTACGTCGAGGCCAACCTGGACTATGCTAGCCATCCAAACGCCAAGGTTCTTGAAAACGGTGATGTGATCTGGTTCTCAGAGAAGAGCGGCTACGGCCACCTTTATCTCTATGGCAAAGACGGACGCCAGAAGAATGCCATAACCAGCGGCAGTTGGGCTGTCAGGAAGCTCTTGCATGTGGATGAGAACCGCTCCCTGGTTTACTTCACTGCCGGAGGTAGGGAGCAAGGCCGCGATCCCTACTATCGCCATTTATACAGGGTGGATTTGGACGGCACAAACTTGACCCTTCTCATGCCCGAAGACGCAGACCACAATGTTCAGATGGCCCCTGACGGGACGGCCTTCGTTGATACTTACTCCAGAGTCGATCTGCCGCCCGTAACCGTGCTTAGAGATCTAAACGGCAATGTAACCCTGACCTTAGAGACGGGAGACATAAAGAACCTTACAGAAATGGGCTGGAAGCCGCCCGAGAGATTCAGCATCAAGGCACTCGACGGCAAAACGGATCTCTATGGCTTGCTGATCAAGCCGACTGGCTTCAACGCATCAAAGAAGTACCCCGTGGTCGAGACAGTATATCCGGGACCCTGGATAATAGTAACTGCCAAATCGTTCCCCGGAGATACGTCCTGGGTTAACAAGATCTTCTGGAGAGGGCAGGCCCTTTCTGAACTGGGGTTCATAGTGATCACCATGGATGGACCGGGGACGCCGTACAGGTCCAAGGAGTTCCACGATGCCTCATACGATCATCTGGGCGATGCAGGCGGGCTTCCCGATCATATCAATGCCTTGAAGCAGCTGGCCGAAGACAGGCCCTACATGGACCTAAACCGCGTAGGGATGTTCGGCCACTCTGCGGGCGGCTTCATGACTGCTCAAGCAATGCTTAGCTATCCCGACTTCTACAAGGTGGGGGTGGCATCATCCGGAGACCATGACAGCCGGTTCTATGGGGCATTTTGGGGCGAGAAGTATGAGGGACTGGAGTCCAACTATACAGAGCAGATAACCGACAGGAAGGCAGGAAATCTGACAGGCGATCTGCTCCTCATAACTGGAGACGTGGACGACAATGTTAACCCATGCATGACCATGCAGATGGTCGATGCTTTCATAGAAGACGATAAGCCCTTCGATCTGCTGGTCATGACTAACAGAAACCATGACCTAAGCTACGACCCATATTATCTCCACCGTCTGTTCGGCTACTTTATGGAGCACCTCCAGAACAACGCCTCGGCTATTGCGGCCGAGGCCTGAATTGATAGATGCATATAGGTGAATGCTTAAATGGATAAGCCTTTACCCATCCTTGCTTCTATCGATACCAACGAAGCTCACCGCCTCAGGGCAGCACGCTTCAGGAGAGCTCTCCAGGTTGATGGGCATTTCCTTTTAGGGAAAGTCAAGAATCTGTCGCACGACATACGTTTCCAGCGGGATGGCCAAACGCTGAACATCGAGCTCAAAGACTTCACCGGCGACCACCAAAGCGACTTTGTGGCATCGATCATCAATCAGGAAGGCCATCTATATCAGCAGGCTTTAACAGGTCGAGAGGCCCAGGACCCTCTGATAATCATTGTCTTGGGCGAAGATACGGAGGTGGCTTCGGCCATAGTCAGGGCAGTTTCCCTAAGAGGCTTCCGCGGGCAGGAGGCCGAAGACAAGATCATCGAATATACTCAGATGGTCGAGGACTTCGAAGCCAACTGTGAGGGCTGTAATATCCGGATATGGAGGCTGAAGGAGAATCCCTATGGGCGTATGCTTCACAGGGTCCGCAAGATATTGGAGGGCGGGAACTTGTCCAGTTTTCGTCCTACTCCCGCCGATGGCGAGCGAAAACTCGTGGGGCTATCCATGCTGATTGGAAACGGCATTGGTCCAGCAAGGTCGCAGAGTATTCTGGAGAAGTTCGATGTGACTCTGGAACCCAAAAAGCCGGATACCTACCTCAGTGATTGCAAGGGAATAGGCCCAAAGCTCGCCTCAATAGTTCAAGAAACATTAAGTTTGCCCCAGGAGATAACAATACGTCCGAAGGTGCGAAAGGCCAAGCGCAGCGAGGTGTGTAAAATTAGGCGAGACGCAGATGAATGTAACTAGATTTTACTCTAGCTCCCATTTTACTGGGTTCTATCACCCAATGTGACAGACTACTTCCACCTGCGTCCCAATAGCTACTGTGCATCTTAAACTATTAATAATTGTTGCTAGATAATAGTTTAAGAGGTTGCTTTGCCGGGGAAAAGGATCAAAGAAATAAGAATGATGGCGAATAATTCAAAAATTCCTGAAATATCAGATGATCTACTTAGAGAATTAGATCTGCCTTAAAAGAGTGAATAAAGATGAAGAGATAATCAGTTGAAGCGCGGGAAAAGGTTGCACAAGCTGTTCCCTTATTAGGGGAACACCCGCTTATACGGGTGATGGCTAATCCTTTTCCCGCGCTTCATGCTACTATTGCTTCTTATGCTATTTATTTTTAATGCCTGCTAAAAATGCCTGCCATTGCTTAATTGTCACTCTGCATTTAAATGTCCATTTTGCCTTAACCTGGATATCGCAGTGCAGGAACCAAAACCGAACTGAAAGGTAACTGAAAGATAAGCCAAACCGGCCAAACTCAAGCCAAACAAGCCCAGATACTAGATTCTGGTTGTGCTCATCTCCTGCACCAATGCTTTAGCCATCTCCTTTAAGCCAAGCTCATCCTCCAGGGCAATGATATAATCGAGCTTTGCCTTGGTCATGGGCTTCCTGGGAACTGCTGTACATGTCTTGGTCTCCTCGGTCACGCTGTAGGTCCCTATCTTCCTGGCCCAATCGACGATCTCAGTCTTATCCATGGCGATTAGGGGGTGGTAGATGGGCACATCCATTCCCGTCTGCTCAGCCATGATGTTCTCGGCGGTCTGCGAGGCCACCTGGCCCATGGAGTAGCCGGTGACAACGCCTAGCGCGTTCTCGATTTTTACGATCTCGAAAGCTATTCTGTACATGAGCCTTCTGCAAAGAACACAGGTTGCACGCGGGTAGTGGGCGGCTATCTTCTCTATGCCTCTCTTTATAGGAACCTGGATGAAGTTTATCTTTCTGCCCGATGTCCACTCTGCCAGAACCCCGGCGCAGCGCAGGGACTGGCGGAGCGCATCTGCATAAGGCCGCGAATCGAAATGCAGAAGAGTTACCGGACATCCCCTGCGCATCATCATCCATGCGGCAACTGGTGAGTCGATTCCGCCAGATATGAGCGTCACCATCCTTCCCTGAGACCCCAGGGGCAGGCCTCCTACCCCTTTCACCACTTCTGTAAAGACGTAGGCTTTGTCCTGTCTGGCCTCCACGAATATCTCCAGCTCCGGCTTCCTCAGGTCTACAGCTGCGCCCGTGCTCTTTCGAACTGCCTCACCTGCAATGCGGCCTATCTCTTCGCTTGGGATAGATCCTCCCGACCGCCTTGGCCGGATGGCAAAAGAGAGGGGCCTGGCGCTCATGGCTATATCTACTGCAGCTCTTGAGATCTCTTTTATGTTGGGGCTCACAGTCTCCGCTGGGCTGGTAGAGACAACGCCAAATGTTCGCGCGGCGATCTGGGCGGCATCAGGGTTTGCGGCGTGGACGAAGATCCTGCCTTCGCCCTTAGTTATCCTGTGCTCCAGACCGGCCTTGCGTAGATCAAAAGCGATATTAGCAGATAAAATGCGTTCCCAGTTCAGCCTGGTCCATCTGTCTTTGAGTGTGATCTCCCCGTAGCGTATCAGAACTACGTCCTGGGAGATCATGTCCTAACTGAGGTCGCCTTCGCGGATCGCTTTATCTTCTTTATTCTGGCGCCAGTTGAGGAGTATTTCTGCATCGGACCGGGCTTCTTGTAGACGGTCTCGGCCTTGGCTACTTGCCTGACCTGACCTTTCCTGCCCTTAATCTTTACCCATTCTATGCTTCCTGTCTTTCCCATGGAACCTGATTTAAGCAGAACCTGTATTAAATAGCTTTCGCGGTGGTCCCCGAGGAAAAACTTTTAACGCGGCAAGAATCAAACTACTCTTGTGAGTAGTGAGTTAGAGCTTCCGACGCTTCGCCCAAGGAAATCAATAGCCTTAATTGTGCTTGGCATGGGCATCTATTTTCTATACCTTTATCACTTGGGCTTTGAGGAGACGATCAATGTCCTCAAGAATGTAAATCTGGCAATATTCTTTTTGGGAGTCGTGCTGGCTCTGGCAGGTGTGTTCTGCGATTCGCTTGCCTGGAAGGCGATCGCCAGGAAGTTCGAGTATAAAATGCCAATCGTTGACATCTTCCTGATCTATATGTCGGCCATCTTCATGAACAATCTCATACCCTCCGGAAGCTTCTCTGGCGAGACGGCGCGCATATATTTCTTGGAAAAGCTCGACGGAGGATCGCGCATCGACCGGCCTTCTGCCACAGTTGCTGCGAGCCGGATAATCACCGCGATACCGTTCTTCCTTGGAACGGTAGTGGGGCTGGCCTACTTAACCATTGCCACAGATGCCCCTACCTGGGCCCTGGCAACCTGCTCTGGCATTACAATAATACTGCTGTTCTTAAATGTAATATTCTTCGGCGTATGCTTTACAGAGGGCTGGCTGGAGAGGATAATTTTCACTCTCGTCGACTACGTCGAGAAGGTCTTCCACGTCCACGTGGACAGGACAGAATGCAGCGGCATAATGAACCAGTTTCACCGGTCGATGAAGATGCTCACGGAGCACAAGCGCACGCTATTCATCAGCACCTTCTGGGCGGTAGTCGGCTGGCTCTCAATGACACTCGTGGCTGTTGTGACCTTTCGGTCCATGGGCGTCAAGGTCTCCATAATGGCGGTCTTTGCAGTCTATGCAGTCATGATTTTCATGCAGATGCTGCCCCTCTTCCTTCCGGGAGGAGTGGGCCTTGTGGATATTGTCATGATCACGCTTTTCACAGCCATTGGCGTACCAATGCATAGCGCCGTTGCAGCTACCATTCTCACCAGGCTGATCCAGCTCTGGCTGCTCACGGCTCTCGGCGGAGTCGCGACTGCCTATCTGCTGAAGAAGATCGATTACGATGCGGTGAGGGCTGCGATGAGGAAGGGCGCAGCAAAAGGCTTTTAAATATCTAGGTGCACTACGCTCCAGCCCACATGGGACAGTGGGGTAGCCTGGTCTATCCTCGAGGGTTTGGGACTCTTGGACCGCGGTTCGAATCCGCGCTGTCCCACTTTTCTTACCTATTGGCTCTTCATTATTTCGAGCAGCTAACTGCAGGTTATTGTGACTATCCCGATTGTCCGAAGCTCTAAGTTTATCTCTGTGCGTTCTTTGTGAGCTTTGTGATCTTTGTGGTTGAATTTAAGTCCGTAGTTGATTATAAAAACCTACGAAATACCACCACAAAGCTCACAAAGAGCACGAAGGACGCACAAAGGATATTTTGCTTGGCGATTCTCCTGTTTCAAGTCAGCCCATATAAAACAACTAGGAACCGCATTATTCTCTATACTATTACTACCTCTCCGCAGCAGCGACAGGCCTCTTCCAGCTTCCTGGTATTAGCACCTGGGAAATGATCGATCAGACATAGGCCAGCGGGCCTTGCCCTATTAAACAGCCCGGAGAGATCTCCGTGATAGACCTCTATCTCGCATGCACCAGTGGACCTGCCGACGAGCACCGGCTCCTTTCCAATGATTGCGGATGGTGTTTCCAGGCGCTCGATCTCATCTATTCCAAGCAAGTCTTTATTCACTTCCAGGTTGAGCATAGTGTTCTCTACAGCCGGAAGCCAGATATCGTTTAGAACTACGCGCTTAGCGCCTGCTAAAACGCACATCAGCCCCAGTGTTCCGGGGCCACAGAGGCCGTCCACCACATCCCCGATCTTGCCGTGAAAGTAGAGGTTCTCCAGAATCTTCATCTTTGGGGCACTCTGCCTTGGAAACTCGATGTGTATCTTGGACTGGCTCTTGTAGATTACCAGCTCTCCGAAGAGGCTTTGAACCACATCCGCGCGGAGATCGCATCCTGCGAGCAGAGTGTTCTCCTTTGGCCCCTCTCTTTGGTCCACAACTCCGGGCACGCCCTTGCTCAGGATTACTCCCTTGACCTCCGGCACCTGCCTTAAAATCTCTTCAGCTGCGGGTTTGCTCAGCTTCTCTCCAACTATTATCAGGCTCCCCGGCCCGAGGCGCGGCGGGTAGGCCAGGGGATAGCCTACAGCTATGAGGGGCGATCCCACGCTTCTCAGGTGATCCAGCTCGTCGCGAAGCCCCGACTTTGCCAAAACGCGAAGGACATCGAGCATGACCGCATCCAGGGGCGCTCTTTTGCAGGACCGGCATCTCTCAATTTCGTGCGGCATCGACTTCAGAGGCCTGCTCTTGTCAAGGCCCGGATCCGGCGCGCAGTCTGGACAGGCCATGTACATACTGTCAACGCCCGCCAGAACCTCCTTCGCAGGCTGCACGCAGCCTTTTTTGCAGCAGGGGCACTCCATATCATGCCCAGTCTCTCGGAAGTATTTCAGCTTTCCCTTGTCGGATGGGCCTTTCCCTTTAGAAAGGTTTGTAAATGAGAAAAACATTGGGGCGGCGAAGGTGGTTTTGGACATGGCACAGAGAGGCATTAGGGAATACGACGCGAAGCGTATAATGGCCAGATACCTTCCCGAGTACCTCAACGATTTCTCCTATAAAGGTAATATCGCCCTGGTAGGCCCTGAGACCGACCTGGATGAGCTAGCTGCCAGCAGCCTCTGGCTAAAGGCCGGGAAACTGGTAGTGAAACCGGACCAGCTCTTCGGAAAGAGGGGTAAGCACGGCCTGGTGCTCTTGGATGCGACCTGGGATGAGGCTAAGAAGTTCCTGAAAGAGAAGATGGGGGCAGAGGTAGTCATTGGAGGCATAGTCGGCAGGCTTACCCATTTTCTGGTAGAGCCATTCACGCCCCATAAAGATGAGTTTTACATAGCAATAAGCTCCGGTTACGATGGAGATAACATCTACTTTTCCACGGAAGGCGGAGTTAGCGTCGAGGAGAACTGGGACCGGGTAGTTTCACTTCATGTTGGCGTCCTGGAGGGGATCGATGAGGTGGATATCAAGCCCAGGCTTCCCGAGACCTTAGGAGATCGGACAGAGATCATAGAGAAGTTCATCAAAGCCCTGTACAGGTTCTACGTGGATACGGGCTTCGCGTACCTGGAGATTAACCCCTTCGCGCTGTCCAATGGCAATATAGCTCCTCTGGATATGGTCGCCAAGCTGGACGATGCCGAAGAGTACTGGCAGAGGAAGAGGTGGAACGGCCTCGAGTTCCCTGAGCCCTTCGGCAGGACGCTCACAAAAGAGGAGATGTTCATAAAAGAGATCGACTCCAAGACAGGAGCCTCTTTGAAGCTTACCATTTTAAACCCCAGGGGCAGGGTCTGGACCATGGTTGCAGGCGGCGGAGCGAGCGTAATTTATGCCGATACAATCTGCGACCTAGGGTTTGCAGGAGAGATGGCCAACTACGGAGAGTACAGCGGCGATCCCAATACTGAAGAGACATACTACTACACCAAGACCATACTGGATTTAATGACGCGTGACAAAGACCCCAGAGGCAAGGTCCTGCTCATCGGAGGGGCCATTGCCAACTTTACAGATGTGGCCAATACCTTCAAGGGCGTCGTCATGGCCCTGGAGGAGTACCAGCAGAAGCTGCGAGATTCCGGCGTCAAGATCTACGTGCGCAGGGGCGGCCCCAACTACGAGCTGGGCTTAAAGCTCATGCGCCAGCTTGGCGAGAAGCTCAAGATATCCATCGGGGTTTATGGGCCCGAGACCCACATGACACACATCGTCCCCATGGCTCTGGGAGGTGCGTCCCAATGAGACCGAGCTACACTCTGTTCGACAGGAATACCAAGGCCTTCGTCTACGGCTACCAGACCAACGCCATTCAGCGCATGCTGGACTTCGACTACATCTGCAAGAGAG
>Ga0074195_1001352_pt1 | contig 35212 bp, 34 predicted proteins | sample EPASupsiteHSE623_FD_64525 | JGI IMG/M metagenome (GOLD analysis project Ga0074195, IMG submission 64525) | Bioremediated contaminated groundwater from EPA Superfund site, New Mexico - Sample HSE6-23 | ecosystem: Environmental > Aquatic > Deep subsurface > Groundwater > Contaminated ... | reverse complement strand
GCTGCCGGTGTGCGGCCAAACGACTTGCTGCTCGATGCATTAGTCTTAACTGTTGCCGCTGAAAAGCAAGCTGCTCTGGAAACACTGGACACGCTCAGGCTGTACCGTCTGCACTTTGGTTACCCGACCGTAATGGGCCTAAGCAATATTTCTTACGGATTACCCCGCCGTGATTTGATGAATGCAGCTTTTTGTGCCATGAGCCTGGCAGCAGGCCTTGATGCACCGATTCTGAACCCCTATGATTCCCTGATGCAGGACATAATAACGGCTGCTCAACCACTATTAGGTCATGATAAAAGCGGTAAATACTACAGTACTGTTTACGGGGCAGTACCGCCAAGTGCTCCCGCTAAAGCCGCCGAAAACACGGGCAGCCTGCTTGAGCAAATCCGCATTGCGGTAGAAGACGGCGAAAAGGAAGCGGTTGTTCCGTTGGTACGACAGGCAGTGACAGAAGGGCAAACCGCACTTGAAATCACCGATAATGCCCTGACTGCAGCGATGAATAATATTGGTGCCGCTTATGGGGCAGGCCGCTGCTATCTTCCCCAGGTAATGCTGGCTGCTGAATCAATGCGGGCCGCCTTCCTTACTATTAAAGAACTTCTGCCTGCTCACAGCACTGCCAGCCGCGGAAAAGTAGTGCTGGCTACTGTGAAGGGCGATATCCATGATCTTGGCAAAAATATTGTCGCTGCTTTGTTAGAAAATAACGGATTTACGGTTATTGATCTTGGTAAAGATGTGGATGCGCAAACAATTGTCGAAGCAGCCTACAGCAATCAAGCTCATATTGTTGGTCTTTGTGCGCTAATGACTACTACAATGACACAAATTGATACAACCATAAAAGCGTTGAAAGATGCCGGTATATCCGCCAAGACGATCGTTGGCGGCGCGGTTCTCACTCCGGAATATGCAGCTAAAGCCGGAGCCGACACGTATGCATCTGACGGAGTAGCCGCCGTTGGTATCGCCAAACAATTAATGGAGGAAACCAGAATATGAGCACATTGCAAAACAAACTTGCTACAGGCCGGTTTACATTGACTGTAGAATTAGATCCTCCCAAGAGTGCCGATGCCGTAAAGACAATTACAGAGGCTAAACAGCTCAAGGAGCGGATTGATGCCGTCAACATTGCAGACTGCCCTATGGCTAATCTGCGCATGAGTCCGATTGCCTTATCACACGTTATTCAGGCAGATGTGGGGCTGGAGACAATCTTTCATCTTACCTGCCGTGATCGCAATATTATTGGGTTACAGGCTGAGCTCCTTGGCGCGGCAGCCCTTGGTGTTCATAACATCCTTGCGCTTACCGGCGACCATCCGCAGCAAGGTGATCATCCGCAGGCCAAAGCCGTTTTTGAAACCGATTCCACTGGCTTGATTGAACTGGCGGCAAAACTCAATAACAGCCAGGATATTATGGGAAACGAGCTCCAGAAAGGAACCTCCTTCTTTATCGGTACGGCAGTTAATCCTGGAGCGGAGGATTTGGATAAAGAACTGGAGAAGTTATCGGCTAAAATAACTGCAGGTGCCCGCTTTGTGCAAACTCAGCCGGTTTATGACCTGGAAATTGCCAAACGCTTTATGGAAAAGGTAAAAAACCTGCCTATCTACGTCTTAATGGGAGTATTACCGTTAAAGAGTCATAAAATGGCCCTTTATCTGCATGAAAAGGTTCCGGGAATTACAATCCCCCCGGTAATCATGGACCGTATGGCAGCAGGTGGAAAGGCAGCAGGCCTGGAAATCGCCGCCGAACTGGTGCGGGGCACCAAAAATATAGCGCATGGCGTCCATATCATGCCTTTAAATGATATACAAACAGTAGTGGCACTTACTGATCAACTGTAAAAATGTATAATGTCTCAATTAGGTTTTTAAATCTATTTGAGACAGCCTTATCTTTTTCATAAATAGAGAGCTGCCGCACTTTTTCTTAGTGCGGCAGCTCTCTATTTATGATCATTTTCTTTTTGGTATTCTGAGATTAATGGTAACATAATCATCATCTTGATCTTGCTTTACTGTTACATTCAAGCCTGATTTCTTAATATCAGAAACAACCTTATTAATAGTATTAATAAAAATGCGGGCATCACGAATAATTTTGACGACGTTTTGCCTTGGAGCATTCTTTTTTGATATTTCCCGGGAAATGTCTTCTAAAACTTCTTCAATATAATTCTCGGTTTCCCGTACATTCATTCCCTTTTGTCGAACACTGTTCAAGATCTCCAGTTGCATTTTAGGATCCTCAATCTTCAACAAGGAACGGGCATGCCGTTCCGTCAGATTATCATCAACGAGAATAGTTTGTACATCACCGGACAATTTTAATAAACGAAGCTTATTTGCTATCGTAGACTGGCTTTTTCCCAGCCTGCGGGCTAATTCATCCTGTGTTAAACCAAAACTGTACAGGAGCGTCTGATAACCTAAAGCTTCTTCTAAGAAATGCAAGTCTTCGCGCTGGAGATTTTCAATCATTGCCAGCTCAGCCATTTCCTTATCATCCAAATCACGAATAATCACCGGTACCTCTGTTAAACCGGCAAGCTTTGAAGCCCGCAAACGCCGTTCACCGGCTATCAGCTCAAATCCGGTATGCGTTCGCCGTACAAGCAACGGCTGAATAATGCCATACTCACGGATCGAATTGGCTAACTCCTGCAACGCTTCATCACTAAATATCTTTCGAGGCTGGAATGGATTAGGAATTATTGTATCAATGGCAACAGTCTGAATTTCTACCGCATTTTCTACGCAACTCTCGATAACAGCAGCTGTTTCGGCTATATGTTCTAAAGGCGTTAACACCGGCTTGTCCTGTTCCATTCTCTCATTTCCCAAACCCAGAAACCGGGCTAATTTTTTCATGAGAACACCGCCTTACCACAATCTATCTTCCTATTCGGCATAAAATTGGGAATTTCCTCTAATTAAAGCGGCTTTTTTTCCGGAGTACCCGGCTTACGGGGATATGTGCCTGGTGTTGGCCTCTCTTTACGGATATAAAGTACAGCTCTTTTGTCATCAAGACCGGGCAGTTTTACCGGCTGCGTTTTAATCAGCTTTCCTCCAAGCAGACTGATAGCCTGGCGGGCTTCATTCGCTTCTTCCTCATATTGAGCTCCTTTTAAAGCAATAAAACAGCCGCCGGGAGCAACGAAAGGCAAACATAACTCACTTAGTACATTCAGCCTGGCCACAGCACGTGACAGGGCTACATCAAATTTATCACGCAGTTCTTTTTTACGGGCTCCTTCTTCTGCCCGGGCATGCACAGCAACTACATCCGTTAAGCCTAACTCTGTTATTACACACTGCAAAAACGTTAATCGTTTATTTAAAGAATCAACTAACGTAAGCTGCAAATCAGGACGGTAAATCTTAAGAGGGATACCGGGAAAGCCAGCACCGGTGCCTACATCCACCACCTTAGCATTATGGGCAAAAAAAGCCGCATCGTAACAGGATAAGGAATCAATCATATGCTTAACAGCCACCTCCTGAGGTTCAGTAATGGCTGTTAGATTCATTTTTTCATTCCACTCGACTAAGAGCTGATAATACCGGCTAAAAGCACTCAATTGTTCTTCATTCAATTTGATGCCATAATCAATGGCTGCCTGCCGTAAATATAGCGTGAACACTAGCTGCTCTCCTTTCGCCGGTACTGCTCAAGAAAAATCATTAGTATTGATACATCTGCCGGTGATACGCCAGAAATACGTCCGGCCTGACCAATAGAACGGGGTTTAATTTTAGTAAGCTTTTGACGTGCTTCCAATGCAAGTCCCTGAATCTGCATATAATCAATGTCTTCAGGCAGCAGCTTGGTTTCCAGCTTTTGCGCCCGGTCTACCTGATCAATCTGCTTTTTAATATAACCTTCATATTTAATAACGATCTCAATCTGTTCTTTTACAACTGCCGGCAAATCAGGCATTTCAAATTTACTCTGCAGCAGGTCATAAGATAACTCGGTACGGCGCAGTAAATCATATAAATTCATCCCTGTCCTGAGTTCAGACGAGCCCAGTTCAGATAATTTACTCTGATTCTCAATTGTAGGGGTAATCATTTTTTCTTTTAAATATACAAGAGTTTCATCAATAGACCGCTTCTTTTCACTAAAGCGCCTGTAACGCTCATCCTTGACCAATCCAGCCTTGCGTCCCATTTCGGTAAGGCGCAAGTCAGCATTATCCTGCCTGAGAATCAGCCGGTATTCAGCACGGGAAGTCATAATGCGATAAGGCTCAGACGTTCCTTTTGTTACAAGATCATCAATCAGCACACCAATGTAAGCATCCGCTCTGGATAATACAAACGGTTCAGCTTGTTTCACATGCAAAGCGGCATTAATTCCGGCTACCAGGCCTTGAGCAGCGGCCTCTTCATAACCTGACGTACCATTGGCCTGGCCGGCGGAAAATAATCCTTTCACTGCCTTAAATTCCAGTGTCGGCTTCAATTGCGTCGGATCAATGCAATCATATTCGATAGCATAGCCGGGACGCATGATTTTGACATTCTCCAGCCCCGGAATCGTGCGCAAAAATGCATATTGTACATCAATCGGCAAACTGGTAGACATGCCTTGGACGTACATCTCATTCGTATGTCTTCCTTCCGGTTCAATAAAAAGCTGATGATTTTTTTTATCGGCAAAGCGGACGACCTTATCTTCAATCGACGGGCAATAGCGAGGGCCCGTCCCTTCAATAATACCGGTATACATAGGAGCCCGGTGCAAATTTGCCCGAATAATAGCATGTGTCTCTTCATTGGTATACGTAAGCCAGCAGGGAATCTGTTCCCTTGCCGCAATTTCGGAAAGAAAGGAGAAATTGTGAACTTCCTCATCTCCTGGCTGAATACTCATTTTGGAGAAGTCTACCGTTCGCTGATCAACGCGGGCGGGGGTGCCCGTTTTAAACCGCATAAGCGATATACCCGCTTCTTTCAGTGACGCAGACAGCTTTTCCGCTGCCCTTTGTCCATTAGGACCACCGGTATATACCGCCTCGCCGACAATTATTTTTCCCCGCAAATACGTCCCTGTCGCCAGGATAACACTCTGACTGCGATAAATTTCTCCCAGCTCGGTAACAATCCCGGTAACAATATTATCTTCTACCAGGAGCTTTTCTACCATCAATTGCTTAACATCCAAATTATCCTGATTTTCCAGGGTTTCTTTCATGAAATGCTGATAAAACCACTTATCAGCCTGTGCCCGCAGGGCATGAACGGCCGGCCCTTTACCGGTATTCAGCATACGCACCTGTATACAGGTTTGATCAGTATTAATCCCCATCTGACCGCCTAATGCATCAATTTCGCGTACTAAATGTCCCTTAGCCGGTCCGCCGACAGCGGGGTTACAGGGCATCAAGGCAATATTGTCCATATTCAGCGTAATCAAGAGTGTCTTACAACCCATGCGGGCCGGTGCCAAGGCAGCCTCACAGCCGGAATGGCCGGCGCCTACCACAATAACATCATACGTATCTACAGTAAACATAACATCCACCTACATTCATGAACATATTCCCTTATTTCCCGATACAAAAGCGGGAGAATATCTGATCAAGTAAATCTTCCCCGGCCATATCACCGGTAATTTCACCAAGTTTTTCCCAGGCAGCCCGTAAATCAACCACAATACAATCAGGCGGCATATTCATAGCAATCGTATTTCTTGCTTCTTCTAAATGCTGATACGCTTGTCTCAATAAGGCAATATGCCGGACATTCGTAACATAAGCCCCTTCACTCGGGGTTACTTGTCCACTGTATACCCGCTCAACTATAGCCTCTTCCAGGGCATCCATACCTAAGCCGTCCTGAACCGAAATACGCAGCAGCCGATATTCCTTACTATACTGCATAATCTCAGACATATCCAGTTTTTGCGGTAAATCAGTTTTATTAATCAGTACCAGAGCCTGACGTCCGGCCAGCAGTTCCAATACCTGCTTGTCTTCTTCCGTCAAGGGAGATGAGCTGTCCAGAAGCAGTAAAATAAGATCTGCTTTATCAACAAATTCACGGGCCCGCTGAACTCCCAGCTGCTCTACAAGATCTTCCGTTTCGCGGATACCTGCAGTATCCACAATTTTGAGAGGTATCCCCCGGATATTCACATATTCTTCAATAATGTCACGGGTAGTACCAGGTATATCGGTAACAATCGCTCTTTTCTCTCGAAGCAGTGCATTTAACAAACTGGATTTACCCACATTAGGTTTGCCGATAATGACAGTTTGCAACCCTTCCCGTAAAATCCGGCCGGTCTGTGCTGTAGCAAGCAAATGATCCAATTGTGCCATAAGAGGAACCAGCTGCTCATCTACCTGCTGGGAAGTAACCTCTTCAATGTCATCTTCAGGAAAATCAATTGCTGCTTCCAAATGTGCAATCATCTCTAACGCTTCATCACGTATATTACGAACTGCTTCTGATAACTGGCCGGATAAATGATTCACCGCCAGCTTTAACGATGCATCCGTTTTTGCCCGGATAATATCAATAACAGCCTCTGCCTGTGCCAGGTCAAGGCGTCCATTTAAAAATGCCCGTTTGGTAAACTCCCCTGGTTCTGCCAATCGCGCCCCAAACCGCAAGGTAAGTTCCAATATTCTTCTCAGCGGTACCAGACCGCCATGACAGTGAATTTCTACAACGTTTTCTCGAGTATATGAGCGGGGAGCCTTCATCACAAGCAGAAGAACCTCATCAACTGTTTGCCCTGAATCAGGGTCGGCTACCGCACCATAATATATCTGATGACTGACGGCCTTACCTGCCGTTTGTCCATTGATGCCGACAAACAACTGATCCGCTATAAAAATGGAATCAGACCCGCTTACCCGTATAATTCCAATACCACCTTCACCGATAGCTGTTGCCACCGCACTGATCGTATCACCCTGAAACATCTGGCCACCTCTTTCCTCTTCCCTATCAGGCTGCCTATCTGGTAAGATCAAAAACCCAGTAATTTTCATTACTGGGTTTTACCATCAGACGATTCTAGTCTTTAGCATGCACAAATCATTATCTTTTTAATGCAATAACAACTTTGCGGAAGGGATCTTCCCCTTCACTATACGTGGCAATGCGATGATCATTCTGCAAAGCCATATGAATAATCTTCCGCTCATGAGAACTCATTGGCTCAAGAACTACCTTTTCACCCCGCCGCTTCACTTTATCAGCTAAACGCAGAGCCAGCTGCGTTAATGTGTCGGCACGGCGTTTGCGATAATCCTCAACATCAAGCAGGATACGAACCCTTTCTACAGAATCCCGGTTTGCTGCAAGATTAACCAAATATTGAAGAGCGTCCAGCGTCTGTCCATGTTTACCAATCAGCACACCCAAATCATTACCGCGCAAATTGAACAGCACATGATCTTCAGCAGTTATTTTTTCTACTGAGACAGATATCTTCATGGTAGTAAAAATTTGCTTTAAAAAATCATTGGCTACTTCTACCGGATCAATTTGTCTGGCAGTAACACGCACCTTAGCCTGACGGCCACCGATAAAACCAAATAATGCTTTAGCAGGCTGTTCTAAGACCTCTACTTCAACCTGTTCCGGTTTTAATCCTAATTCCTTTAATGCCTGCTCTACCGCTTCATCAATCGATTTTGCTGATTTTTCCACGATATTCATGGATTTAGCGAGCCTCCCCTACAGTTTCAGCCGGTTTACGGTACATCCACCACTGTTGGGCAATTTGGAATAAGTTTGAAACTACCCAGTACAATACTAACCCGCCTGGGAAAGTCAAACTGATATAGCCAATAAACAGCGGCATAAAAATCATCATCATTTTATTCTGCTGCGAGTTATCGGTCATAGTTTGTTTCTGTTGCACATAAGTAGTAGCAGCAGACAGAACAGGCAATATGTACGTCGGATCAGGTTGAGCTAAGTTAGACATCCATAAGAAGCTTTGAAACTGTGCCTCATATTGAAAGTCCCGGATAGCAAAAAATATAGCAATTAAAAAAGGCATTTGAACGATAAGCGGCAAACAGCCCGAAAGCGGATTAACGCCGGCATCCTTATACAAAGCAGCCATTTCTTTTTGGAGCTTTTCCGGATTACCTTTGTATTTTTCCTGCATCTCCTTCATCTTAGGCTGCAAATCCTGCATAGCCTTCATCGACTTAACCTGTTTGACCGTTAACGGATAGAGAATCATTTTTATCACAATAGTCAAAAGAACTATGGCAATACCATAACTTGGCACACCTACCGATTTGGTTAAACCATAAAAAAAGGTCAGGGCCGACTGCATTATTCCGCTTAAAAAATCCAAAAAATATCACTCCTCTTAAAGGTAGAGACAACTTACTATATTAAACAGGGTCGTAACCTCCGGGATGAAAAGGATGGCAACGGAGAATCCTCTTGATTGCCAGTACAATTCCCCTGGCGGCCCCGTGCTTTTCCACTGCCAGTAACGCATACTCGGAACAAGTAGGAACAAAGCGGCAGGACGGTGGTTTGAGAGGAGAAATAAACTTACGATAAAAAACAATCATCATTAAAATACACTTTTTCAGCATATGTATTCCTCTACTTACTGAGTACACGCGCCTTGCCAAACAAATCAAGCAATCCCTTATGAGCTGCCTGATAATTAGCTGTTACCATGCCCCGCCTGCCGACAAAGACCAAATCAACGCCTTCTGAAAGCTGATCCTGATTATGACGGTAAACTTCTTTCATTAAACGCTTAACCCGATTCCGCACTACCGCACCGCCAAGCTTCTTACCGGCAACAAAACCTGCACGCCGACGGCCGGCAGTACTTTTGGGCTGCACCAGCACGTAAAGCACTGCCAGCCTGTTAGCATATGATTTCCCAGACCGATAGACAGTTTGGAAATTTTTATTTTTTCGTAACACACTCTGTTTCGAAAATTTGTACATGCAACAATCATCCTGCCCTACTAAGATAGCAAAACTTCTTGCGCCAAATGGAAAAAATAGGCCACACCGGGCGGCCTACTATGCGGACAATTTTTTTCTGCCTCTGGTACGTCTTCTTTTCAGCACCAGGCGGCCACCTATAGTTTTCATGCGTTCACGAAAACCATGGGTTCTTTTTTTCCAAAGGTTATTCGGTTGATAAGTACGTTTCATCTATTTACACCTCCTTGCGGGTAAAACGCGCATTTTCCCATGCTAATGTGATTTTCATTTTAGCTACTAAAATTATAGACGAGATGCCGTAGGGTGTCAAGAAAATTGCGGCCCGTCCTTGTGGATAATTTTGTCTGCGCCTGTTAGTAATCTGTCATATTTCGAAAATACCTGTTGATAACTTGGAGCACATTTGTTAATATAAAAAGTACCGATATATCCACAGTTAATTGAATAACCCTAAGGTTATTTACAGGTAATGCAAAGGATATCCACAAAACTCATTTGTTATACACAGACTTATCCACAATTATACATAACTTAAAGGTCTGGAGAATACAAGTGTGCGGTGCTTCCGCCCCACTGTTGTATTTTTTTTTCGCCTAAACCCCTCAATTAAGCGTAAAGTTATGCACACCTGTTAATAACAATGTGGATAACTTATGTTTTCCTGTTATTGCAACTTTTTATAAATAATGACCTCCATGGAAAGGGATGACGGATGAAAACTTCTCATTTAGCAGCCGTTTGGGAACAGGTTTTACATTTAACACAAAAAGAAATCAACCATAGCTTATGGGAGACTTGGATCAAGTCTTCTATTATGCCATTGTCGCTGACGGAAACGACGATGGAGATTGGTGTTCCTAAAGAGTTTGTAAAAACATGGATTGAAAAAACCTATGCCCCGCTTATTCAGAATGCTCTTTTCTCCATTTTGAACAAACAGGTTGTAGTTGTTGTAGTCAATTTAAATATCCCTGATGCCGTGGACAATACTCCCGACATTAAGCAGGAGTTTATTCCTGCTGCTCCTTTGCCTGTCAAAGCCGAACCGGCTCCTTACGACACCGAATCAGACATTATTAATGACTCTTCCGCTATCATTACCCCAAATACGGCCAATCATTTAAAGCCAGTAACCAATAATGAAGAGTTCTCCACTATTCTTAACCCTAAATATACCTTTGAGAGCTTTGTTATCGGCAACTCCAACCGCTTCGCCCACGCAGCTTCCTTAGCCGTAGCCGAAGTACCCGCCAAAGTTTATAATCCCTTCTTTCTTTACGGCGGTGTCGGACTTGGCAAAACACACCTTATGCATGCCATTGGACATCGCATTGTCCAGACCCATCCTCACTTAAAAGTTTTATATATCTCAAGCGAAAAATTCACCAATGATCTCATTAATGCCATCCGGGACGGCAATCCGGAAAGTTTTCGCCAAAAATACCGTAATATTGATGTCTTATTGGTGGATGATATCCAATTCTTAACCAAAAAGGAACGGACTCAGGAAGAATTCTTCCATACCTTCAATACCCTGCATGAAGCAAATAAGCAAATTATTATTTCCAGTGACCGTCCGCCAAAGGAAATCCAGACGTTGGAAGACCGGCTGCGTTCCCGCTTTGAATGGGGATTAATTACTGACGTTAAACCACCTGACCTGGAAACAAGAATTGCAATTCTCCGAAAAAAAGCCATGGTCGAACAGCTCAATGTTCCCAATGATGTCATGGTTTATATCGCCAGCCGTATTGATAATAACATCCGTGAGTTAGAGGGCGCCTTAATCAGAGTAATGGCTTATGCCTCTCTTAACAACATGTCCATTGATATGAATTTAGCTACAGAAGCATTAAAAGATATTTTCCCCAATGGAAAACCCCGGCAAATTACTCTTGAAACGGTTCAAGAAGTTGTATGTTCTTATTTCAAATTAAAAATGGACGATCTGCTTGCTAAAAAGCGAACACGCAATGTTGCCTATCCGCGGCAAATTGCCATGTATTTATGCCGTGAAATGACAGAATCCTCACTGCCGCGTATTGGTGAAGTTTTTGGCGGCCGTGATCATACCACCGTTATTCATGCTCATGACAAAATTGCCAAAGAACGCAACGAAGATGCTAAATTAAGCAATACCATCAAGGAATTAATTAAGCGCATCGAAAACAACGGTGTATAAAGCTGTTAATAACTACCCTTGAAACTTGTCAACGGAATGTGTATAACTTTATACCCAAAAAAACCTGTTAATATGTGCATAACTGCTGTTATGCTTATTGACAGGTTATCAACAAGCTCGTCCGGTATTCGACAAGTCATTTATCCACTTTTACACATATCGACAGGCCCTACTACTATTACGACTATCTTATTACTATATGCAACTTCTCGTAATCATATAACCGTTAGGAGGAAAAAATATGAAAATAACCTGCACAAAAGAACAATTGCACCATGCAGTTCAAATTGTTCAAAAAGCTGTCGCCACCAAAACTCCGTCGCCTATTTTAACAGGAATCTTTCTCTCAGCTGAAGGTAATCAATTGCAGCTACAGGCAACTGATTATGAAATTGGCATTACCTGCACGATTGACGCACAGGTGGACGAACCGGGTGCAATTGTTCTGTCAGGCCGTTATTTTCAGGAAATGGTACGCCGTCTGCCTGGCGACCATGTACAAATTGCCACTAGCCAGGAAGACCGGACCATCAAAATTACCTCCAACTTTGCCCAATTCAATCTTCTCAGTCTACCGGCAGAAGAATTCCCGGTACTAAAGCCGCTTTCTGATGAAAATATTCTGACTGTTAAAGATAATGTCTTAAAAGATCTCATCAAAAAAACCGTCTTTGCCTGCGCAGCCGACGAAGCCCGGCCGATTTTCACCGGAGGCTTACTGGAAGCAGATACGGACGGTATCCGAATAGTTGCAACCAATACACACAGACTGGCATTAAAAAAAGATAATTTGGACAATAATGATAAGAATATCCGCATGATTATTCCGTCCAAAATTTTATCGGAACTTGCCAGACTGTTGACCTCGGAGATACCGGTCGATGTCAATATCTACTGGCATCGCAATCAAGTTGCGTTTGAGTTTGAAAATGTCTATATCATATCCAGGCTGATTGAAGGCCAGTTTCCTGACTACAACAAAGTGATTCCGGCCAGCTTTGCCACAAATATAACCGTAAAATCTTCCGAATTTATGGACGCTGTTGAACGCGTTTCGCTTTTGGCACGTGATTCGGACTACAATGTCATCAAATTCAGCTTTAAAGAAGATTCCGTTACCATTACTTCCAATAATCCTGATATAGGCAAAGCAACAGAAACGGTTCCTTCCCACATGGACGGCAATGAGCTGGATATTGCCTTTAATGCCAAATATGTAACAGATATACTAAAAAATATCAACAGTGACAAACTGGTGTTCTCATTAAATACACCCCTTAGCCCGGCTTGCATAAAACCGCTGGACGATAATAACTATATCTATGTAATAACACCTGTACGCACAAGTTAAGGAGTACATAATTATGCAACAAATAATCATTAATACTCAGGTGATTCAATTAGACCAATTACTAAAATGGGAAGGCATAATTGAAACCGGAGGACAGGTTAGACCCATGCTGGATGAAGGAATTATTTTGGTTAACGGACAAACGGCAACTGAGCGGCGAAAAAAAATCCACCCAGGCGATACGGTGGAAATTAAAGGTGTGGGGATATGGAAGATAGTCGCCGAGTGATGGTGCTTCCATGAGAGTAACCGCAATTAATCTCAGACACTTTCGCAATTATCAGCATCTGAATTTGTCCTTTGATAAGAATATTTCAGTATTCAGCGGCAACAATGCGCAAGGTAAGACAAATTTGCTGGAAGCTATCTATATTTCTGCGGTAGGACGTTCACATCGTACCTCGGTAGATGCGGAACTGATCAACTGGGAGCAGGACGGAGCCAATATAGAGATTGATTTCTTGCGCCACAATGTTGAAAATACCGCATCCATCCGGTTTAGCCGCAATGTGAATAAAGTGGTGTCACTGAACAGCCAGACGATCAAGACACGGGATTTAATCGGAAATTTGACGGCTGTTCTGTTTTCACCGGAAGACCTGACTTTAGTAAAAGGAGCTCCGGCGCTTAGGCGTCGGTTTCTTGACATAGAGATATCCCAGACGAGCCGTTCGTATTACCAGCAATTGCTGCAATATAACCGGGCTTTGCAGCAGCGGAATAATTTGCTGAAAAAAATCCGTGAGAAAAGAGCCGGTGCTGATCAGCTTGAACCATGGGATCAGCAGTTGGCACAGGGAGCGGCTGTGCTGGTTGCCAAACGCAGGGCCGCTTTAAAAAAAGTAGCAATGCTTGCCAGCCTCATGCATCGCAAAATAACCGGCAGCCAGGAAAATTTACTGATCACGTATGATCAGCCTTACTTTGATGGTAAGGCTGACAGTGAACTGGATATTTTTTCGTCTGAATGGTATTTACAGAAGCTGCAGCAGGCTAAAAATATAGACTTTGGCCGGGGAATTACCACAATTGGCCCCCACCGGGATGATCTCATTCTAACTGTTAATGGTATTAATCTTCGAACTTATGGCTCCCAGGGACAGCAGCGTACGGGAGTGCTGGCTCTTAAGCTGGCCGAATTGGAATTTATTAAGTCCGAGTCGGGCGAATATCCGATCTTATTGCTCGATGATGTAATGAGTGAGCTTGACAGCTCACGGAGAGATCAATTGATTCATTTTATAAAAGACCGTATTCAGACTTTTATTACGGCAACTGATGAGGGATTATTTCATCAGCCTAAATTTGCAGCCTTTTTCCGTATTAATCAGGGGCAAGTAATGAGGTGACAGCTATGAACCGGGTAGGCGTGGTTGTACCGGAAACAATCGCAAGTTTGGGACTGCAGAAAAAGTATTACGCCCAGTGCGCCATCTTATTCTGGCGGACGATAGTTGGTGAAGAAATTGCCAGCCATTCCCGGGCACAGCGGCTGGCAGGAGGAGTTTTGACCGTTACTGTCAGCAATTCCGTATGGACGCACCATTTATTTTTGCTAAAACAAGAGTTAATTGGTAAAATTAATGCATATATAGGGCAAAATGTTATTACCGATATCCGGTTTCTCGCAGGAAATTGGAGTAAAGAAACGAATGAAGAAAATACTGAAGCTAATGAGCCTGCCCCCTTATATGCGAAACTAAAAGCAATTCGCTTGGAAAAAACGGAAGTAATGGAAGCGCGGAAAATGGTGGAAGGTGTTGCTGATCCTGTTTTGCAAAAAAAATTACTGACAATGCTGTATAAAAATACAGCATTAAAGAAGGTAAGAAAAAAGGAAGGCTGGCATGAGTGCCGCGATTGTGGTGTGCTTTGTCCACCTGCGGAGTTATATTGTGCAGCTTGTTTAATTGAGCAGAAAAAAGAGTCTCTTTCGGCTGTTCGCAAAATGCTCAGACAGGCTCCCTGGCAGAATTACAGTGAGTTTAATCAGAATCTGCTCTGCTCTTTCTCCGATTATTTAACTGCTAAACAGTATTTAATGAATAACCTGATTCAGGATATTCGAATAGGACAGGCGAACGAAAATGATGAAGCGGCTTTAGCTATGTTAATAACCGGTTTGTCTCCGCTTGAACTGACTGATGATATGATTAAAAACCAGATTGCAAAATTCAGGAGGAAGAGTCATGTTTCTACATCTCGGAGCCGATAAAGTCATTCCCCTTAGAGATGTTATTGCAATAACTGATCTTAAAAACAGCCCTTCCAAAATTAATGATGAATTTATTCATACCATGAAGGAAGAAAGCATGATAGTTGATGTATCGGAGGGTAATGCAAAGAGCTTTGTTATTACGGATAAGATCGTTTACTTATCTGCCATATCATCACCAACACTGAAAAAACGGTCAGGATATATAGCAGAATTGGATGATGAGGAATAAGCTGTTGTTTTTTTGTTGTATTTTTTTTTGGAGGTTACTGAATGAGTGAGAATGATACTACTGTAAATGGTAATTATGGTGCTCAACAGATACAAGTTCTGGAGGGCCTGGAAGCCGTTCGCAAGCGGCCGGGTATGTACATTGGCAGTACCTCTACCCGGGGACTTCACCATTTGGTTTATGAAGTTGTCGATAATAGTATTGACGAAGCCTTGGCGGGATATTGCGATAGAATACATGTAATTATCCACAAGGATAATAGTATTACTGTAACGGATAATGGCCGGGGTATCCCGGTTGATATGATGCAGGAGGTGGGTAAGCCCGCGCTTGAAGTCGTATTGACGATTCTCCATGCCGGAGGGAAATTCGGCGGTGAAGGCTATAAAGTTTCCGGCGGACTGCATGGGGTGGGCGTATCTGTTGTCAATGCGCTCAGTGAATGGCTGGAAGCGGAAGTCAAACGGAATGGTAAAGTTTATCATATGCGGTTTGAAAGAGGGATTACAGTTAAGCAGCTCGAGGAGATTGGACAAACCGGTATGGATGAAAAAGGTACGAAAATAACCTTTAAACCGGATGCTGAAATCTTCGAGGATACGGTTTATCATTTTGAAACGTTAAAAAACCGGATTCGTGAGTTGGCATTTTTAAATAAAGGGGTCTTTATCAGTTTAACGGACGAACGTGACAGTGTGCGGGAAGAATTCCATTATGAAGGCGGCATTATTTCTTTTGTTGAATTTTTGAATGAGACAAAGGAGGCTGTTCATGCCAAGCCGATCTATTTGTCAGGCTCAAAAGATACGACGGTTACAGAAGTTGCCCTTCAGTATAATGATGGTTACAGTGAAAATGTCTATTCCTTTGTCAATAACATTAACACTCAGGAAGGCGGAACTCATTTAAGCGGCTTTAAGACCGCAGTGACCCGTGCCATTAATGACTTTGGACGAAAATACAATGTCATTAAGGAAAATGATGAGAATTTAAGCGGTGACGATGTGCGGGAAGGCCTGACTGCTGTTATCAGCGTTAAGCTCCGGGAACCGCAATTTGAAGGGCAGACTAAGACAAAGCTGGGGAACAGTGAAGTTCGTGGTATTGTCGATACAATTGTTTCAGAGGGGCTCAATGAATTCTTTGAAGAAAATCCTGCTGTTACGAAAAAAATCATTGAAAAAGCGGTTATGGCATCCCGTGCCCGTGAGGCTGCCCGCAAGGCAAGGGAATTGACCCGCAGAAAAAATGCCCTTGAAATTAGTTCGTTGCCGGGAAAACTGGCTGACTGTTCCGTGAAAGATCCTGAGCAGGCTGAAATTTATCTGGTCGAAGGCGACAGCGCCGGCGGCAGTGCCAAACAAGGACGGGATCGTCGTTTTCAGGCGATTTTACCGTTGCGCGGCAAAATATTAAATGTAGAAAAAGCCCGTCTCGATAAAATACTAAATAATGAAGAAATCAGGGCGATGGTCACTGCATTTGGCAGCGGTATCGGTGAAGATTTTGATCTGGATAAAGGCCGGTATTGGAAAATTATCATTATGACAGATGCCGACGTAGATGGTGCGCATATTCGGACGCTGTTACTAACCTTCTTCTATCGGTATATGCAGCCGCTGATTACGGCAGGACGCGTGTATATTGCACAGCCACCGCTCTATTTAGTCAAAAAGAGCCGTGAAAGCTGGTATTTGTACAGTGATTCCGAATTGGACCAGCTGCTTGTCCGGATCGGCCGGGATAATGTAAACGTACAGCGTTATAAAGGTCTGGGAGAAATGAATCCCGAACAGCTGTGGGAAACTACTATGAATCCTGAAGCCCGTACGATTCTGCGGGTTCAGCTCGATGAAGCAGTGGAAGCGGATAAAATCTTCTCTACGCTTATGGGAGATAAAGTAGAGCCCCGTCGCCGCTTTATAGAGGATCATGCCAAAGAGGTTCGCAATCTGGATATTTAAGGCTGCAGCTATGATGGCACCATTATGGTGCCGTCATTTTTATTGCAGATAATAATTGCAAATACCGGCAGCAATCGTTTCTGCCAATTTCCGCTGGTAATCGGCTGTTTGTAATAATTGGCGTTCTTCAGGATTGGAAATATAACCAATTTCAATCAGGGCGGCCGTTATTATGCTGCGCCTGAGAACAAAGTAATCTCCGGGATTAGCAGACGGAGGAGTATGTGTAATTTTACGCAGCTCTGTTAGAATGGTAGTGGCCAGTACTTTGCCTGATTCCGATTCAGCATAATAAAATGCTTCAGCACCGTGACGCTTGGTATTCCCGGCGGCATTGGAATGAATGCTGATAAAAAGGTCGGCATCCGATTCCCCGGCCAATTCGACACGGGCTGCCAAATCACGATGATAGCGTCCGCGAATCTGCTCGTTATCGCATTCTGTGCTTAGCTCGGTATCTGTTTCACGGGATAAAACGATTTTTGCACCTTGCTGATTTAATATTGTTTTAAGCTGTAGGGCTACGGCCAGGTTAATATCTTTTTCCATTACGCCTGAGCGGCTTGCCCCCGTATCAATACCGCCATGCCCGGCATCGAGAATGATAATTTTACCGGCGAGAGCAGGCTTTGCCTCTTGTGCTGCGAATGTGAGGGCAAATAAGATAAAGGGGAGCAAAACAAAGCTGAAGTAACGCTTTCCCACGTAGACAACTTGCATATATTTCACCTCGTATAGGCTAAATATATGCAGAGTGAGCGATTAAAAGCAGTAATTTTAATGGGCCTTAATTGGCTATAAATAAAATATCGCGCTATACTGAGTAAGAGTAGTTAATGGGCCTTTATTTGGGAACAGTTTTCTAACAGGTAGCAGACCGGAATTAAGTGAAAGGGTGAGCAGCGGTGGTATATGGCTGATTTGAAAAAAAATAATTCTGCCGGCAGCTTTTTACAGGGAACGCTGGTATTAACTATAGCCGGAATGGTTGTTAAAGTAATCGGTTCCCTTAATTGGATTATCCTTTCCCGTGTATTGGGCGGCGAAGGCATTGGGCTGTATCAAATGGCCTTTCCGATTTATTTGTTGGCTTTGAGTCTGTCATCGGCCGGTATACCGGTAGCTATATCCATTATTACTGCTGAAAAAATAGCCTTACAGGATTACCGCGGGGCTAACCGAGTATTCACTGTATCGCTGGGATTATTGACCGTGTCCGGTTTAGCGTTAAGTATACTGGTTTATTTGGGAGCAGGCTGGCTGATTGAAGAAGGGATTATTCGGGATGAACGGGCCTATCCGGCGATTCTGGCTCTTGCACCGGCAATTTTTCTTGTTACGTTATTATCAAGCTTTCGCGGGTATTTACAGGGCTGGCAGTTGATGACGCCAACCGCCGTATCACAAATTGTAGAACAATTGTTCCGGGTCGGTGCGATGCTGGTATTTGCGGCCTTGCTGCTGCCGCAGGGAATTGAATATGCAGCCGGTGGCGCTAGCCTGGGGGCCGGTTTTGGAGCGGCAGCCGGGCTGGCGGTATTGATTTATTATTATTTTCGCCTGCAGCGCAGGCTGCCTGAGGACGGACAGAGTCAGACAATGACGGTAGAGGCAAGCAGCACCAGTCTGGTTTGCCGCATGGTGTATTTGGCATTGCCTGTTTCCTTATCAAGTCTTATGCTGCCGTTGGTCGCGAATCTTGATCTTTTTATTGTTCCACTGCGCCTGGAAGAAGCCGGTTATACGGTAGAGCAGGCTACGGAGCATTTTGGCTATTTAACCGGTATGGCGATACCGCTTGTTAATCTTGCCACACTTATTACGGCAGCCTTGTCTACTGCCTTAGTGCCCGCTATGGCTATTGCGGGCTCGGCAGGAAATGAGCAGCTGGTAAGACAAAAAGTAGGAGCAGCCATCAGGCTGACAAACCTAGTAACCATCCCGGCGGCGGTAGGGCTGGCGATTGTGGCTACTCCGGTAGCTGCCGCGGTTTATCATGCGCCGCAGGCAGGGGCAGTAGTTCAGGTTGTAGCAGCCGGTGTTTATATGCTGGGCATTCATCAAGTAACTACCGGTATACTGCAGGGAATGGGACATACGGCACTACCCCTGATTAATATGGGCATTGCCGCAGTAGTTAAGGTGATTTTAAACTGGAATCTGGTTGCCATGCCTTCTCTCGGCATTTTAGGAGCAGGCTGGGCGACGAATGCTGATTTTGGTGTAGCTGCGCTGCTCAACCTTGTTTTCGTTTACCGATACAGCCGTTTTTCGATTCAGTTAAAGGGGTCGTTGAAAATCTTAGCGGCAACTGCAGTAATGGGAATTTTGTTGTATGGAGTAAATGAAATACTAATCGGACAGATGAGCGCTCTGCTGGCAATCCTCGCTGATATCGGCTTCGCCATAATCGTTTATGGAATTCTGCTATTACTGCTGGGTGAGCTGACCGAGCAGGATATCCTGCGGATACCGGTCATTGGCAGGCGATTGGTACGGGTACTGTCCTTGTGCGGACTCTGCAAAAAAACGGTATAACTTCAAAAATCTATAAAATCCCATAACGTATAGAATTCACCGGAAAGCAAAACCTTAATAGAAGGACGAATGAATACGTTACTGGGAGAGCCAAATGAAATTAATGATTGGAATTGTTTTTACTGCAAGCTTTTTTTCAATTTTAAATTCCGGGATGGTAAATGTAGCATTGCCAACGATTATGAATGAGTTCGGTGTGGATTTTCAGTATTCTACCTGGCTGTATTCCGGATATATGCTGCCTTATGCAGTAGCAATGCCAATATTTGGACGACTTGGGGATATATACGGACAAAAAAGAATATTTTTATCCGGTGTGATCATTTTTTCTATTGGTTCTTTATTGTGTTCAATAGCAGGGGGCTTTTGGCCGCTGTTAGTTTTTCGCGCCGTACAGGCAATCGGTGCGGCAGCAATTATGCCGAATGCTATGGTGTTAATTACCAGCCCGTTTGGTGTTGCCACACGGGCTAAAGTATTAGGCTGGTGGGGAATGGTCTCCTCAACGGGGTCCTTAATTGGCCCGACACTGGGGGGAGTATTGACTGAGCATGTGGGCTGGCATAGCATATTTTACGTTAATTTGCCGTTTGCTGTGGCGGTCATTTTACTGGGATACAAATTCATTCCCGTTATATCAACAGTTGAAAAAAAGCCGGAATTTGATAAGCTTGGCGCAGTATTTCTGGTTGTATCCATGGTAGCTCTTATGCTGTCGATAACCTTAATGAAAGAGATCAGCCTGTATCTTAAGGAAATTGTATTGCTCTTTGCTATCTTTGTCATTTTTCTTGCTTTTTTCATATGGTGGGAACGAAGACAAAAGTATCCGCTTGTATCCATTGCGTTATTTCGCAGCATCCCTTTTTCGGCCACGATTATGACAAGCTTTATTCAGAGCATGGCAATGTTTGGCGGATTACTGCTGATACCGATGTATTTGCAAAAGGTTCATGATTTTTCGCCTGCTTATTCGGGTATCCTCATTCTTCCTATGTCAGTGGCTATGATGGTCATGGCGCCGTTAATGGGCAATATTTCAACCGAGAGAAAAAGGCAAAAGTATGTGTTTACAGGGATGATTGTATTAGTAGCCGGATTGGGTATTTTTTCTACATTAAAATTTGAAAGCCGCTATTTAGTATTGGCTGCTGCCTTGCTGACTACAGGTATAGGACTTGGCATATCAGGAACGCCGCTGTCGACCAGTGTGGCTAATCTGGTGTCCCGGGAGCAAATGGGCGTAGCTTCCGGTATTTTTAATATGATGCGTTTTTTAGGCGGAGTAGTTGGTTCAACAATTTTTGGTGTATATTTGCAAAATAGAATCAGCTATCACAGCCAGGGCAGTAGCTTAGCGGTGCCAGGCATGCTGCAGACGGTCATGACCGAAGCGTTTCATGACGTGTATATTCTGGCAATGATTTTTGCAAGCTTTGGCGTAATAACCGCTTTGGGCATGCGGTATAAAGAAAAAGATACCGTTAACGCCGGAAGGAAATAACCATGTCAGTTTTTCGTAATGGCAGTAAAAGCTGCCGTCGGGCAAAATTACGTTTAAGCCATATAAAAAAAAGACTGTGCAATAAATGGAGAAGGTCTTACGCTTCCAACCGTACGCGGGAATACAGCGTCTATCCCGATGCCATTGACGGTACGAGAGAAGAAGTTTCAGTGGTACATCCTATCCGCTTGTCAGAAAAAGAAATGCAGGAATAGACATTGAATTTTGCATAGCAATAATTTATAATTAAAAATAAATTTTACTATGTGAAATTAAGGTGATGCTATGAATAAAGAGCTATATAATAATAGTATTATTAAAGCAATAACGATCATAAATTGTTTTTCCAATGAAAAACCCCGTTTGCGTTTAAAGGAGATCAGCAGCTTAACAGGAATTAATCAGCCCACTGCTTATCGTCTCCTCACGACGATGAAAGAGTATAATCTTATTGAACAAAATGACAGTATGTATTCCCTTGGCCGGGCATTTCTTAAATACCAGGGAATAGTCATTAATTCTATGACTATCAGGCAGGTTTGCCTTCCATTCATTGAAGAATTATCTACTAATTTAAAGGTAAATGTTAATCTTGCTGTTCTTGACGAATATGAAGTAGTGTATATTGCTCGTGCTGAGACGCCTTACTGTATGTATGGATATTTTCATATTGGTATGAGAAGGCCGCTTCATTGTACGGCATTAGGAAAGGTTTTAATCAGCAGACAGCCGGAAAAAGTGCAGGATATCTTTAAACGTGGTGTTCGCCGTTATACTCTTAATACGATAACAAGCGCAGCCGAGTACGACAAAGAGCTTGAAAATGTCAGACTGCAAGGCTATGCACTGGATCTTGAGGAATGGACAAACGGCGTAAACTGCATTGCTGTTCCCGTATATGGGCCGGCGGAGGAAATCGTAGCAGGTATTAGTATTTCCGGTCCCACTAGCCACCATAGTGTAGAAGATCTCAAAGAAAAGATTCCGTATTTATTGGAATGTGCTAATCGTTTGTCAACGCGGTTAGGATCTGGTAATGGTACTTTTTTTTGAAGCGAAATTGATAAGTTTTAAATATAGCCAGGACCTGACCGGAATTGAAAAGTCAGGTCCTTTTTTTATTTTTTATTATCGAAAACAGAATAATTTTATTAAAAAGAATTTTATAAAAATAAAGGAATATTTTAAATATTAAAGAATATGGTTCATAATATAAAATGATATTTCATATTATGAAATATCATAATGAAAGATGAAAAAGGAGAATGATGCTTTGAAAACAGCTACAGGCAAAAAGAACGGATTTAAGCCTTATGGCATAATTCCGGCAGTAATTACGCCTCTTACCGGAGAAGGAAAGTTTAATGAAAAAGCTATGCGGAAGCTGATTAATTATTTAATTGACGGTGGCAGCCACGGATTGTTTGTTGTAGGCACTACTGGTGAGTTTTATGGACTGTCCGCCGAAGAAAAGCGGGAAATTTTTCAGGTTACAATGGATGAAACCAAAGGGAGGGTACCGGTTTACGCAGGAACGAACGGTATTACTACCCGTGAAAGTGTCATGCTTACGCAATTGGCGGAAGCATGCGGTGTAGATGCCGTCTCTGTGCTGACGCCGATGTTTATAACGCCAAACCAGGATCAGTTAATTGGACACTTCAAAAGTATTGCTGCCAATACTTCCTTGCCGATTGTGCTTTATAATAATCCTTCGAAAACCGGAGTTAATCTGACTGCGCCGGCAGTAGCCAAACTGGCTGAGGTTTCTAATATCGTCAGTATTAAAGATTCCAGTGGAGATTTAACACTAACGGCTGAATATATTCGTTTAACTAAAGAACGGGATGATTTTTCCGTACTTGTCGGACGGGATACGCTTATCTACGGAGCACTTTGCTATGGCGCAGCAGGCTCTATTGCCTCCTGCGGTAATGTAGCACCCAGGCTGTGTGCTGATATTTATAACAAATATATGGCCGGTGATCTTAAGGGGGCTCTTGAAGCTCAGCTTACATTAGCGCCGCTGCGGCTTGCTTTCACAATCGGTACTTTTCCGGCTGTTATTAAAGAAGCTCTTGAACAATTAGGTATTGAAGCAGGACCGTGCATAGATCCGGTAGGACCAATGACTAAAGAGGAGCGCGACAAGGTCCGTCAAGTGTTGCTGGAGATGGGATTACTGAAATAACAAATTCACAATGAGATGGATGACTATACTGTTCTGAAAGGAGGGAAAGTAATGCTGGCCGTTAGGGCCAGTTTAGTTGGCAAGAGAAAAAGGAAGAAAGGATAAAAGTGGAGTGGTTATTAGCCGTTCCATAAGGTGATTTACATGGATAATAAAAATTTGGCTGTCACGAATTCCGCTATTTCCATGGAAAAAAAGACAAACGTCCGTTGGATCGTCGTAGCCGTATTATTCTTTATTACCGTGATTAATTATGCTGACCGTGCCACTATTTCCATTGCCGGTCCGGCAATTGCCAAAGAATTGAAAATGGACCCCATAGCAATGGGTTATATTTTTTCTGCTTTCGGTTGGGCCTATGTTATTTGCCAACTTCCCGGTGGTTGGTTATTAGATAAATTCGGTTCCAAAAAAGTGTACGCTATCAGTATCTTCCTATGGTCAGTTTTCACCTTATTCCAGGGGTTTGTCGGATTCTTAACGGGAGCTACAGCTATTATAACGTTATTTTGTTTACGGTTTCTGGTAGGAGCTGCCGAGGCTCCTTCCTTTCCGGCTAACAGCCGGATTGTTGCCGCCTGGTTTCCTGCTTCAGAGCGCGGTACTGCATCAGCGATTTTCAACTCTGCCCAATATGCGGCTACAGTAATTTTTGCACCGATTATGGGCTGGCTTGTCTATAATTTTGGCTGGTATTATGTTTTTACTGTCATGGGCGTATTGGGGATTCTTTTCGTACTGGTTTGGCAGAAGTACATCCATAATCCTAAAGAACACCCTATGATTAATGAGGCTGAAGTACAGTATATTGAGCAGGGCGGAGCATTGGTCAATATGGATCAGGACAACAAAGCAGGCGGCAAGCAGGAAGGACCTAACCTGCATTATATTAAAGAGCTGCTTCGCAATCGCATGATGGTCGGTATTTATGTTGCTCAATATTGTATTAATGCGCTTACGTACTTTTTTATTACCTGGTTCCCTGTTTATCTCGTACAGGCAAGAGGTATGACTATTCTTAAAGCCGGATTTGCTGCGTCGGTTCCGGCTATATTCGGTTTTGCGGGTGGAGTTTTAGGTGGAGTTATTTCTGATTACCTGCTAAAAAAGGGCTATTCCTTATCAGTTGCCAGAAAGGTACCTATTGTGCTGGGCATGTTATTATCCATGAGCATGATCCTTTGTAACTATGTAGATACGCAGTGGGTTATTGTTGCAATTATGGCTATGTCCTTCTTTGGAAAGGGAATTGGCGCTCTGGGCTGGGCGGTTAACTCCGATACGGCACCAAAGCAAATCGCCGGCCTGAGCGGCGGCTTATTAAACACGTGCGGCAATTTATCCAGCATTACCACGCCAATTGCCATTGGTTACATTGTTGGCACAACAGGCTCTTTCAACGGAGCATTGATCTATGTCGGTATTCATGCTTTTCTGGCAATGGCGAGCTATCTGTTTATTGTGGGAGAGATTAAACGGGTTGAGCTTAAATAAACAAGCTAAGGAGGGTTCCAGCATATGAGTGAACAAGAAGTCAGTACTCAATCAGGTACACCGGTTATTGTTCAAATGCAAGTTATTCCTGTAGCGGGACATGACAGTATGCTATTTAATCTTTGTGGTGCTCATGCTCCCTATTTCACCCGTAATATCGTCATATTGAAAGATAATTCAGGCCGTACCGGTGTTGGCGAAGTACCGGGAGGCGAAGGGATAAGGCAGACGCTGGAAAAAGCGCAGGCCTTAGTTGTCGGCCAATCAATAGGCCTGTACAACAGCATCTTGAATACCATTAGAAAGCAACTATTAAGCCCCAATACAACCGGTCCTCAGGCTACTGTGCATAAAGTAACGTCAGCAGCGGAAGCGGCAGTCTTAAAACAGCCCCATGAAATTAATCTGCGTACAGATAATGTCCTTACGGCAATTGAAGCAGCCCTGCTTGATCTCTTAGGCCAGTTTTTGAGAGTACCTGTTGCTGCCCTGCTTGGCAGCGGGCAGCAGCGTAATGCCGTTAGAATGTTAGGGTATCTATTCTATATCGGTGACCAGAGTAAAACTGATCTACCGTATCTCCGTAACCTTACTGCCAAAGATGGCTGGCTGCGCCTGCGCCACGAAGAAGCCGTTACTCCTGCAGCCATTGTCCGCCTTGCCGAAGCGGCAAGTGAACGATACGGTTTTAAGGACTTTAAGCTGAAAGGCGGAGTGATGCATGGTACTGAAGAAATGGAAGCGGTTACTGCCCTTGCCAACCGTTTTCCTGATGCCCGGATTACCATAGACCCTAATGGCGCCTGGTCACTGGAAGAAGCTATTAAGCTATGCCGCAATCAGGGGCATGTGTTGGCTTATGCGGAAGATCCCTGCGGTCCGGAGAATGGTTATTCAGGCCGTGAAATTATGGCAGAATTCCGGCGGGCAACAGGGATACCCACTGCAACTAACATGATTGCAACCGATTGGCGGCAATTGGGCCATTCTGTGAAACTTCACTCGGTAGATATTCCACTGGCTGATCCGCATTTCTGGACGATGCAGGGGTCGGTTCGGGTTGCCCAGTTGTGCCATGAATGGGGATTAACCTGGGGCTCCCACTCTAATAATCATTTTGACATCTCTCTTGCTATGTTTACACACGCCGCGGCGGCGGCCCCGGGAAATATAACCGCTATTGATACTCATTGGATTTGGCAGGAGGATCAGGAACATTTGACGAAAGAGCCCTTTAAAATTGTCGGCGGCATGGTAGAAGTACCCCGGAAGCCAGGTCTTGGGGTGGAAATTGATATGGACCAAATTAATAAGGCCCATCAACTGTATAAGAAGGTCGGAACAGGAGCCCGTGATGACGCTATGGCCATGCAGTGCCTGCTTCCGGGCTGGAAATACGACAGTAAAGCTCCGTGCTTTGTACGTTAAGAAGGAGGAGAGGAAATGAGCCGGACAAATACAGCGAGTACACCAATTGTTACAGAATTGCTTGTTATTCCTGTTGCAGGATATGACAGCATGCTGCTTAATCTTAGTGGTGCCCATAGTCCCTTCTTTACCCGTAATATTGTGATTATGAAAGATAATACCGGTCATACCGGTGTGGGCGAAGTCCCTGGCGGCGAGAAAATTCGCCAGACGCTGGAAGATGCGAAGCCGTTGGTTATTGGCCAAAGCATTGGCAGGTATAATAATATTCTTAATACAGTGAGGCAGCGTTTCGCTGACCGGGACGCTGGCGGACGGGGTCTGCAAACCTTCGATTTACGGATCACCATTCATGCTGTAACCGCTTTGGAAGCTGCTTTGCTGGATTTGTTAGGACAATTCTTAGAAGTGCCCGTAGCTGCATTACTTGGTACAGGACAGCAGCGTAAAGAAGTGGAAATGCTGGGCTATCTGTTCTATGTAGGAGATCGTAAGAAAACAGATCTGCTTTATTTGAGCGCTCCCGATGCTAAGGATGACTGGCTGCGTCTGCGTCACGAAGAAGCGTTAACCCCTCAGGCAGTTGTGCGGCTTGCAGAAGCAGCCCACGACCGTTACGGCTTTAATGATTTTAAACTGAAAGGCGGCGTATTGAGCGGTGAGGAGGAAATAGCAGCCGTTACGGCTTTAGCCAAGCGTTTCCCCGCTGCCCGGATTACTATTGATCCTAATGGGGCGTGGTCGCTGGAAGAAGCTATCAGGCTTTGCCGCAATCAGCATCATGTGCTGGCTTATGCGGAAGATCCCTGCGGCGCTGAAAATGGTTATTCAGGAAGAGAAGTGATGGCCGAGTTTAGACGGGCAACGGGCCTTCCTACAGCTACTAATATGATTGCTACTGACTGGCGCCAGATGGGCCATACCATTCAGCTTCATTCCGTAGATATTCCCTTGGCCGATCCTCATTTCTGGACAATGCAGGGTTCGGTGCGTGTTGCGCAAATGTGTCACGAATGGGGATTAACGTGGGGATCGCATTCTAATAATCACTTCGATATTTCTTTGGCAATGTTTACCCATGTTGGGGCTGCGGCACCTGGCAAAATTGCGGCCTTAGATACCCATTGGATATGGCAGGAAGACCAGGAACGACTGACGAAAGAGCCTTTTAAAATTATCGGCGGCATGGTGGCTGTTCCGGACAAGCCCGGTTTAGGCGTGGAAATCGATATGGAGCAGGGGGAGAAAGCCCATCAGGTTTATCATAAAATGGGGCTGGGTGCCCGAAATGATGCCAGGGCCATGCAGTACTTAATTCCTAACTGGAAATTTGACAACAAACAACCCTGCCTGGTGCGTTAGTCTCATAAAAAAAATTCCCGTATTTTTGTACGGGAATTTTTTGTTACCAAAAGTCTGCATTCGCATCAGTATCTTTTTTCGTTACTAAAATCTTATCGACACGAACCCGGTCCATATCGAGTATTTCAAACTGGAAAACCTCCCAGGTAAATTGTTCGGCAGCAGCCGGTATATAGCCAAAATAGTAAGTGACGAAGCCGCCTACGGTTTTGAATAATTCCTTGTCTTCTCCCGGCAGTTCATCAATATCAAAATAATCTTTAAATTCTTCAATACCGACTAAGCCGTCAACCAGCCAGGAGTTGTCATCCCGCTTAATAATTCGTGATTCTTCAATTTCTTCCAGTCCCATGGGCATAACACCCAATATTTCTTCTAATATATCGTGCAAGGTAATGAAGCCTTCGATTCCGCCGTATTCATCAAGCACGATTGCTTCATGAGTAACCGCTGATTTTAGTATCTCCAGCACCTTCATAATCTTCATGGATTCCGGAATATATACAGGTGTACGGATAGCTTTTTCCACATCGAGCTTTTTGCCGCGCAGGTGGTCTGCCAGTATGTCATTAGTATAGACCATGCCGATAAAGTTGTCTAAACTGCCGCGGGCAACGGGAAAGCGGGAATGGCTGCTTTCTGTAATGATTTGCAGCAGGCTTTCCGCCGGCTGCTCCAGATCAAGCCATTGCATTTGCGTCCTGGGCGTCATCACTGCTCCTGCCCGTAGATCCGCCAGCCGGAAAATCCGGTCTACTAATTCAGGCTCTTCTTTTTCAAAGGTACCTGCTTCTGCACCTTGCTCAAGCAGGATCTTAATTTCATCTTCCGTGACCGGTGCCTCTTCTGTCTGCTTAATACCGGCGAACCGCAATACGGCATTGGTTGATGCGCTTAGAAAAGCAACAACAGGCAGCGATAATTTGGCAAAAGCCCGCATCGGAATGGACAGGACGGAGGCAATGGGCTCAGGATTGTTCATAGCCAGACGCTTAGGAACAAGCTCCCCAATAATCAGTGTAAAGTAGGTTATTGCCGAGATGACAAAAAATAAACTGATGCTGTAGCTGTAGGGAACTAAAAAAGCAAAAGCATTAAGCTGTTCTGCTAAAATTCCCGCTAAATTAGCTCCGCCGAATGTACCGGTAAGAATACCGATTAACGTAATCCCAATTTGAATAGTAGACAGCATTTGATTAGGATCTTCCGCTAACTCCAAAGCAACACGCGCACCCTTATCACCTTCATCAGCCTTTTTTTCCAGACGGGATTTCCTGGAGGATACAATCGCCATTTCCGTCATAGAAAAAATACCGTTAGCAAGGATCAGGGCAAAAATAATACCAATCTCAAATATGATTGACTGAGAATCCAATGTTTTCTCACGCTCCTATGTCAGTATTATAGCATACCCAAAGAAAAAACAGAAAAACGCCGTTATTTTAAAATTTGGTTTGTTTAAGTATGCTGTAAACAGGCCGGATAATGGTAATAAATGCAGAATTAAATAAATTTTGGCATAAAATTCTCACCGTTTTTCCTAAAATAAGCTGTAAGAATCTTTTTAAAAAGAAGGAAAAAATTGTTATTTTCCAGAATGTATGTGACAGCAGCTAGCAGGACAAGGAAAGGGGGGAGGCTGGAAGAAAGACCTGCGAAATGAATACGGTCGTCGGGATGGAGTTTTACTAAGACCATATCCGGTGAACGTTATATGGGAAGATGCGGTCATGATAGTGTTTTACCGCGAAGTGGCACGGTAGTATAATTAGAGGTGATTTGCGTGGATAAAGTATTGCAATCCGCCAATATACGCTCTATTCGTTATGATTCTGCCAAGCAAGAGCTGGAGATCCAATTTTTTTATAGCGGCACCTATCTTTATCAGAAGGTTCCCCTTGCGGTATATGAAGAGCTGCTTAGGGCAATGTCACAGGATAATTATATTGAAAAGCAGATTAAACCCAATTATCAGGCGGTAAAAATGTTAACCGTATGATGGGAAATTGCCACCTTGCAGTATGGTAGCGACAGAGAACTGTCAATACTCTTAGCAGAGGTGGTTTTTTATGAAAAAAGGATTACTGTTTCTTGTGGGCATCCTCGTTTTGGTGCCTGCGGTAGCCTTGGGCGCGGGTCTGGACAATGTGCGGGAGGGAAATTTACTGATTGCGCCGGCAGGCAGCCGGATGCCTGACAGCAGACGGATTGAACGGGAGCAGTTAAAGCACTTATGTTTCTTCAGCAAGCGGCTGATTGCTGAAAAGGCTGCAATTCGCTTACACTCTTTGGAAATTGCCGTTGAGGCGGATAACCTTTCCCGCCGGAGCTGGCAGGCTGCTCAGATGTCAGCCCAAAACACGGATAAAGTCTGGCTGCGCGTTAAGCGCCAGCAGGCGGGAGAAACGGAGTACCAATATTATGAAGCAAGTGCATACCGGCTGGTGCAATACGGAAAGCTTGCCGGTGAAACCAATCAAATGATCGTCGAATTTACCAACCTGGATTTAACGGCAGCACCGGGGGAAACGCTAGTTCTTGCTTTTTGCGGCTCCTTTTATCCCTACATGCCGGCGGGTACTGTTATTCGGGGTAAGGCAGTCCCGGAGGCCTGGCGGCATACTGCCAGGGCCGTACGCTTTGAGGGGCTCGGTGACGAGCCGCAATATATCGTGCAATAGTAAAAAAAGAAACCAGCGGTTTCTTTTTTTACTATTGCTTAAGTTTATACGTTTTTTTCTTCTTGCTGCCTCATGTGGGGACATTCCTTAAATACCCAGCTGTCGCATTTGGTACAAGCGTTAAGATCTACATAGAGAAAGGCCTGGCTGATGGCTTCGCTGGTGTGCCGGAAAATACGGTCAGCTCCGATTTGGTCATAGAGTCCGGTGGAGCGTAAGAGTTTTTCAGGCTGGGAATTCAAGCCGGAAATAAAGATTATGCCGCCGCGTTTCATAAACTGCTCAATAATGCTGCGCAGCCGGTTTTCTCCGGTAAGATCCATGAAGGGGACTTTGCTCATTCTCAGGATTAGTACCTTGGGAGTATAATCAATAATGTCCATAACAGTTTGGGAAAATGTCTGAGCGGCACCGAAGAAAAGCGGGCCTTCAATATTAAAGATGCTGACCTGGCGGCAGTCATGAATCCCCAAAGCCTCCTGGGTGGAGATTGCTTCAAAATGATCCGTTTCATCAGGTAATACTTTGTTGACAACCATGATATCGCTCATCCGTTTGGTAAACATCACGACCGACAGCAGTAAGCCGACTTCAATAGCGGTGGTGAGGCTGAAAAATACGGTAAAAAGAAAAGTAGCAATTAATATCTTGGCATCGTTTGAACGAGTCTTGAGAATTTCGTGAAAGTGCTTGTGCTCGCTCATATTATATGATACGACCATAAGGATAGCCGCCATGGAGGCCAGCGGAATGTGTGCGGCCAGCGGTGCTAAAAACAGCATGGTCAGCAGCACGAAAACAGCAGAAATAATGATCGATAAGGGAGACACTGCGCCGCTTTTTATATTGGTTGCCGTCCGGGCAATCGCACCGGTGGCGGGAATGCCGCCAAACAGGGGAACAACCATATTGGCAATGCCCTGGCCAATTAATTCTTTATTGCTGTTGTGACGGTGCCCGGTCATACCGTCGGCTACAACTGCCGAGAGCAGCGACTCAATGGCACCCAGCGTCGCAATAGCGAAAGCCGGACGGAGCAGTTCGGTAATTTTTTCGACATTAATTTTCAGCAGTTGTGGCGTGGGCAGATTGGTGGGAATTCCGCCGAAAGCGGTGCCGATAGTGCTTACTTGTCCGGGAAACAAAAGGTAGGCGGCAGCACCAGAAATAATGATGCCGATTAATGCCCCGGGAACCTTCGGAAAGCGGCGGGGCGTAACAAGGATAATGAGCAGGCACAGCAATGCCGTTAAAATACTATAGGCATTCATACTGTCGATATGCAGCACAATCTCGTACATGTTCGCCAGGAAGGATTCCTTTTTTTCCAGGCCGGTTAAGCCAAGAAATCCGGGAATCTGAGTAGCAAATATGTTTACGGCGATCCCTGCCGTAAAGCCGATCGTTACAGGACGAGGAATATATTTAATCAGTGAGCCAAGTTTAAAAATCCCCATCAATACCAACATGATACCGGCTAAAAAACCTGCAATCAGCAAATCTTCATAGCCATAAGTCAGGACGATTGACAGCAATACCGGGATAAAGGCGCCGGTTGGCCCGGCTACCTGGTAACGGCTGCCGCCGAAAACTGCCACTAAAATGGCAGCAATGATGGTTGTATAAATGCCGTACTCAGGCTTAACACCGGAAGCGATAGCAAAGGCTAATCCTAAGGGAATGGCGATAATACCAACGGTTACGCCGGCGATTGTATCTTTCCGCAGGCGGTAATAGGTAGAAAATCGTCTGAGCGGCACGGAAACGGAACGGGGTATATTCATGGATGACTCCTTTCTGGCAGGAAACTTATATAAAATACATTATACATCAAATTATGACAATCGAGGGGAGACATAAGAGAAAATACAAAAAGAAAAAAATATCTGAAAAATCGTTTAACTTTTCAGGAATAAACCACGCTAACATTTAAGTATTGACCGATGCTGGGAAAATAGCTGGACAAGACGGCATCGGCACCGTGAAAGGAGCGGCGCAAATAGAGACGCTAAAAAAGTCCTTATCTCACAATTCGATGAGATAAGGACTTTTACCGTCAGATGATTTCTTCACCGTTATACCGTTCACCTCCGGCATCAGGCAGGACCCCGTAGCGTTCGGACCACAGTGTTTTGTATTTAACAGCCTGGGCATGAATGCTGTCCCATTTTTCCGGAATTTGACGCAACACTTTAGCCGGTACTCCAGCCACTAAGGAATGAGGCGGGATAATCATATTCTCTTTTATAACCGAGCCGGCAGCAATAATACTGCCGCGGCCAACCCGGGCATTGTTTAAGATAACCGCGCCCATGCCGATGAGGCAATGATCTTCTACAATACAGCCATGAATAATGGCGTTATGGCCGACAGTAACATAATCACCGATTGAACAGGGCCTGCCAACATCGAGATGGACAATACTATTATCCTGAATATTGGTATAACGGCCAATATCGATGGTTGCACCATCGCCCCGTAGGGTTGAATTAAACCAGACACTGCTGTATTCCTTCATTGTAACATTGCCGATGACCTTGGCTCCATCAGCAATGAAAGTTTTCGGGTCTACTTCCGGGAGGCGGCCTTCAAATTCGATTAACATGAAATCACCTCTTTCACGTAAGGTAGTTATATTTTACCACAAAGGCTAATCATTAGCCAAGCCGGTGCCGTCCGAAAAGGCGGCGTCATACTCTTTTGTCAGCTTAACCACTTCTTTGTCGGTTAACACGTATGTAATAAAAGTGGTCAGCAGCTGAGTCAGATCAATGATTTGGGGCTGATCAAAAAATGTGCCCTTGTCGTCGCGGATAATGGCAACAGTCGGCCGGGATTGCAGCTTGGGGCGGGCCTCAGTCACAACGCCGATATGACCGGTATCCAGTTTTACGAACGTGCCTACCGGATACAGCGGGAGCTTTGCCAAGAAAAGGTCGGTAATTTCTTTATCAAAAGCATGCAAGCTCATGGACATGAGTGCCTCATAAGCTTCATGCGGTAAAAGCGGCTGCTTGCCTGACCAGTCGCTGATCAGCAAATCATAGGTATCGGCAATGGCCGTAATGCGGGCATACTCATGGATTGCTTTTTGCTGCAGGCCGCGGGGGTAGCCGCTGCCGTCAAAGCATTCGTGATGCTGGTAGACAATATGAGAAGATACGGTCGAATAGCCCCGTAATTTACGGACGTATTCAAAGCCGATACCAGGATGCTCCCTATCGTTCTCCTGAAAAGCAAACTCCTTTTCCTGCTCCATAATGGCAATCCCAATGTCATGCAGCAGAGCACCCATAACCAATTCATGCAAGCGTTTTTCATTAAAGCCCAGATCATGGGCAATGACCGTAACGAGAGCGGCGACATTCACGCAGTGTATATACAGGTAATTGTCCGGTGTGAAGCTGTTATCAAGCCGGATTAACTGATTGTGTTTAACCGATTCAATGATGGTTTTGGCCAAATTAGAAATTTTGTAAACATCCAGCATCCTGCCAGCCTTGGCTTCAGTAAAACAATCTTTGATCATGGTGACCGCCTGAATCTTGGTATCCTCAGAGAGTGTCTCTTCGTACTGCAGGCCAACTCTGTCAAGAATTGAGTTTTGTACAAAAATGGCGGATACACCCAGCCTTTTCACGCCTTTTATGTAGCTGGCGCTTAGCGTAACTTCGCTGCCTAGCAGAACGGCGCCGTCAGCTGAGAGTACCCGGCCATGTGTCTGCATGCCTGGTTCCAGCAGCTTGACTGATAGCTTTTGCATTTCCTTCACTCCAATTAATTATACGTCTTTGTATTATAGCATACCAGAAAAAGCACAAACAGGTGACAAAAGACCCAGATGACGCTAAAATCGTCCCAGAATCAGCATTATATATAGCAGGAATTTGCTGCTCGGTACGGAATTTAATTAACATTTCAACAAAAAGCAGCCGTCATCATTCAGATTGACAATGGCTGATGAAGTCAAAGCAGGGCTTCCGTTGACGTCGGCTCTTGTCGGAACAGTGGCTGCGGTACTATTGGCTGTATGTTTGCAGCTGTTAGATTGCCGCTAAGCAAATTTTGAGGTGATAGCTTGTATAACAATATTGCGGAGCTGGAAACAGAATTGGCTCTCTGCCGGCAGTGCGCTCTCTGCCGGGAGGGCAACCGGGGGCCCACTTCCTATAATGGGGTGACTGCCAGTCCCCTGGTGATTGTCGGTGAGGGGCCCGGCGGCGTCGAGGATGAGTATGGTGTGCCGCTTGTCGGGCCGTCAGGACAGCTGCTCGACAAGGCTTTGTGGAGTGTCGGCATTACCCGTGACTTGATCTATACCACAAACATTGTTAAATGCAGGCCCAAGGGAAACCGGACACCGACGGTGGAAGAGGGGCGCTTCTGTGCCGGGCACTGGCTGGATGAAGAAATTGCGTTTGTCCGGCCCAAGGTGATTGTGGCACTGGGCAGTGTGGCTTTAAAATATTTATATGGCGACAATGCCCGTATTACTAAAGACCGGGGCCGCTGGTTCGACACCAAGTATGGTATATCTGCTATTGCTACCTACCATCCGGCTTATTTGCTGCGGCTGACCGGTAAAGACCTGGTTAAAGCCAAATGGGAAGTGTACCATGATCTCAAAGCAGCGGTAGAAAAGAGTGGTGAACTGGTGCCTGGCTATGCCCTTAAAGCAGAAGCGCCGGCTAACCTGCTGGAAATGTACAGTTCAAGAAAACAAGAACGGTCCCTCATTCCCAACTGATAAATATCAAGCCTATCGTAATAAATAACGCTCCTATCAACTGATTTTTACTTATCGACTCGCCCAGCCAAAAATAACTGAGTGAGATGGTAATTAGCGGAGCACAGGCCATAATCAAAGCAACTTCATTGATGTTACCCTGCTTCAAAGCATAAAAGTAAGCAAGATCACCAAGTAAAGCGGCTAATATCGCTTCAATAGTAATTACTACCCAAAAGGATGCCGGCAGGAGGGTAAATTCCTGGACGCCGCGGGTGCTGACAAACCAGGTCGTAACCAGCGCCGCCGCAATAAAGGTGCGCAGAGCAAAAGCAGTAATGGGTTTAACGCCGCTTAACGCCGATT
>Ga0074195_1001351_pt1 | contig 35249 bp, 33 predicted proteins | sample EPASupsiteHSE623_FD_64525 | JGI IMG/M metagenome (GOLD analysis project Ga0074195, IMG submission 64525) | Bioremediated contaminated groundwater from EPA Superfund site, New Mexico - Sample HSE6-23 | ecosystem: Environmental > Aquatic > Deep subsurface > Groundwater > Contaminated ... | reverse complement strand
GAGGGTGGTGGCGTGAAAGGGGGGGATTGCGGGTTCGCTGGGCCGAAGGCCGAGCGAGTTGTTGTGTCTCACCGCCATCGGTTGCGGTGGACAACGCTTGTTTGAGCCCGGAGAAGAACGCGACGGAATCGGCGGCCACAAAGGCCCCTCACCCGCCGTGGCGATGGAACCAGCGTTCCACCTCCTGGGCGGAAAAAACCTTCATCACCGGGCGGCCGTGGGGGCAGTGGGAAAAGACCGCGCTCGCCTCCATCTGCGCCAGCAGCTTAAGCATCTCCACCGGCTGCAAACGGTTGCCCGCCTTGATTGCCGCCTTGCAGGCCATGGAGGCCAGGAGGTCGTCGACCGCCTGGGGGACGGGTCGGGTAGCCTCAACCCGCATCGGTCCCCGGAGCGCATCGAGCACCTCCCGCAGCAGGCTCCCCGGATCGACGTGGCTGACCAGGGCCGGCGCCGCCTTGATCACCGCGGTGGTCCCGCCGAAACTCTCGGCGTGCAGGCCAAGCCCGGTCACATGCTCGGCCTTCTCCTCCAAAGTCTCCGCCTGCACCGGGGTCAACTCCACGGTGACCGGAAACAGCAAGGTCTGCTGCGGAATCCTCGCCGCCAGATAGCCTTGGAGCAACTGCCCGTACAGGAGCCGTTCATGGGCGGCATGCTGATCGACGACCAGGAATTGCCCGTCCTTTTCGCAGAGCAGATAGAGGGAAAACAACTGGCCGATCAGGCTCAGTCCGGCATACTCCCCTGCCGGAAGCGGATGCGCGGGCGGCTGCTCCTGGACGGCCTCGACCGGGGGGGGAGAGACGGTTTCCTTGCGGGGGGTCGTTGCAGGCGCGGTTGCCGGCATCGCGGGCAGGCGCGGTTGCGCGGCCACGGGTTCGGCGGTGGTCATCGCCGCAAACGGGAGGGGGGATGGTGCGGCTACGTCCCGCGCCACCGGCCGGGCCATCGGCTGCTGCCCCGCAGGCGCGGCAAACAGGCTCGTCCGCAGGCTGTGCTGATACTCCGCCATGGATCGCGCCACCCGTTCGGCCACGAACCGGTGCACGGTTTCGCTACGGCGGAAGCGAATCTCGCGCTTGGCCGGATGCACGTTCACATCCACCTGATCGGGGGCTATGGCGAGCAGGAGCGCCCCGGCCGGCTGGTAGCCTTTCATCAGAAAGCCCTGCAAGCCCTCGCTCACCGCATGGCGGATCATGGCGTCCTGCACCGGCCGGGCATTGACGAGAATGCGCAGCCGGGCATTGCCCGCCGAAGCCGTCTCGGGCAGGAGCAGGAAACCGTCCAGCTCCATCCCGCCGTTTTCGCCCTCTTCTTCGCCCCGGAGCCCAAGCAGTGCCCCCCGGTAGCGGAAGACCTCGCGCACCCGCTGCTCCAGGTCGGCGTTCGGCTGGTAGGCCAGGGCCACCCTGCCGTCGACATGGAGGGTGAACCCGATGCGCGGATGGGCCAGGGCCTGATTCTTCACCACCTCCTCGATGTGGTGCATCTCGGTGCGAGCAGACTTGAGGAATTTTTTCCGGGCAGGCATATTGCCGAAAAGATGGCGGATCTCGACCACCGTCCCCCGGGCGCAGCCGTCCTCATGGACGTTGCGCAAGCTGCCGTAGCGGATCTCGGCCCTGGTGCCCAAGGGTTGGGACTGGGGCCGGGAGAGGATGGTCATCCAGGAAACCGAGGCGATACTGGGGATCGCCTCGCCGCGAAACCCCAGGGTGGCGATGGCGGCCAACTGCTCCTCGTCCTTGATCTTGGAGGTGGCGTGCCGCTCGATGCACAGGAGCACGTCGTCGCCGTCCATGCCGCAGCCGTCGTCGGCCACCCGCAAGAGGCTGGTGCCGCTGCCCTCGACATGGATGTCGATCCGGCTGGCGCCCGCGTCCAGGCTGTTTTCCAGCAGTTCCTTGACCACCGAGGCCGGCCGTTCCACCACCTCGCCGGCGGCGATCTGGTTGGCCAACTGTTCCGAGAGAATCCGTATGCGCGACAAGGGGTGGGCACTCCGCGTTGTTCTTTAACGTGCCGAAATCCTGAAATCATGGTAACACCTGCGCAAACGGCACGGTCGCGGCCGGCACCGCCGCCACGCCCCTGCGCGAATCCAACACTACCGTTTCTTCGTGTTCTTGTCCACCAAACCCTCGGCACCACCCATCGAACCACCACCGGGACCGCCCCCCGAGCCACCGCCCTTTCGCGGCTGGGTGCTCGACGAACGCCATCTGATCAAGATGCTATTGACCATCGCCACGGTGGTCTCCCTGCTGCTCGGCACTGTGCTCGCCTGGTTCATGGCCCTGCCCGATATTCGCTCGGTCGACGACTACCGGCCGCAGGTGGCCACCCTGATTCTCGACCGCAACAATCGGCCCATCGAGGCCATTGCCAAGGAATTCCGGGTGATCGTGCCCTACGCCAGCCTTCCCGACCTTCTGCCCAAGGCCTTTGTCGCCGCCGAGGACAGCCGATTCTGGGAACACGACGGCCTCGACGGCTGGTCGATCCTCCGGGCCGCCTTCAACAACCTCCGTTCCGGCCGCCGTAGCCAGGGCGGCTCGACCATTACCCAGCAGGTCACCCGCGCCCTGCTCCTCTCCCGCGAAAAGAGCTATCTGCGCAAAATGGCCGAGGCGGTGCTCTCGTTCCGGCTGGAATGGCTGCTGAGCAAGGAGGACATCCTCTTCATCTATTTGAACGAGATCTATCTCGGCGAGGGGGCCTACGGCGTCGAAGCGGCGGCACGCACCTATTTCGGCAAGAAGGCCAGCCAACTGACCCTGGGCGAAATCGCCCTCTTGGCCGGCCTGCCGCAGTCGCCCTCCAACTACTCGCCGATCAAACAACCCGAGGCCGCCCGAACCCGGCAACGCTACGTGCTCAACCGCATGGCCGAGGACGGGGTCATCACCCCCGAGGCCGCCCGGCAGGCCTACGAGGAGGGCATCCCGCTGGCCGGCAACTGGCGCAAGTCGCTCAACGGCTATTTTGGCCTCTATATCCGCAGCCAACTCCTTGCTGTCTATAAGGAAGCCGATCTGTTCGAGAAGGGGTTGAGCGTGGCCACCACCGTGGACAGCCGGTTGCAGGAACTGGCGGCCAACGCCGTGCAGGCTGGGGTCGCCAAGGTGACCGAACGGCATCCCGGCTACCCCGCCCCGCAGGGGGCGCTGGTGGCGCTCGACACCGACAGCGGTCGGATACGCGCGATGATCGGCGGCGCCGATTTCACCGAAAACCAGTACAACCGGGCGGTTCAGGCCAACCGGCAGCCGGGATCGGCCTTCAAGCCCCTTGTGTATGCCGCGGCCCTGGAACAGGGCGTGTCGCCGGATGCGATTTTTGCGGACACGCCGCTCGCCCTCCCCGGCGGGAACGGCAAGCCCTGGCAGCCCCGGAATTTCAAGAACGAGTACCGGGGCTCGCTGAGTCTGGGCGAGGCCCTGGTCCACTCCAGCAACGTCGTCGCGGTCCGGCTGACGCAACAGATCGGCGCGCAACGGGTCATCCGCACCGCGCAGCGCATGGGCATCACGAGTCCACTCGCCGACGACCTCACCCTGGCGCTCGGGTCTTCGCCGGTCTCGCTTCTCGAACTCGCCGCTGCTTACACCGCCTTTGCCAACCAGGGCGTCTACCATGCTCCCGTAGGCATCACCCGGATCGGCAGCCGGGGCGGCAGCTTCACGCCCTGGCCGCAGTCGCCGGCCAAACGGGTGATTGGTCCGGAAACCGCGGCCTGGTTGCACGCGACCATGACCCAGGTGGTCCAACGGGGAACGGGAAGAAATGCCAGCGGCGTCCGCGGGGCCAGCGGCAAGACCGGGACCACCGACAACCAGGTCGATGCCTGGTTCGTCGGCTCGGCCGGCGATCTGACCACCGGCGTCTGGATCGGCCACGATCGCGACGCCTCTCTGGGGGCAGGCGAAACCGGGGGGCAGGCCGCCGCCCCGACCTGGAAGGCGTTCATGCTCCCCGCCGTCAACTAAACGAGGTTCCCATGGCAACCCAGGACACCCTCTTCATCCAGACCTTCTACGACGGCGAACCGGGCGAAAAACTCGCCGTTGCCAGGCGGTTGTTCGACGAACTGACCGATCTTTCGACCTCGCCCGTTTTTATGGATCAATTGGAAGAGATACGCCGCCACAGCCAATCCCTAAACGCCCACATGCAGGCCATGGATTTGGGGCGACTGTGCAGCCAATGCGCGTCACGGCCCGGCGGTGGATGCTGTAGCGCCTTCATGGCCGGCAACACCGATGCCATCCAGGTGCTGATCAACCTGCTTCTCGGCGCGACCGTGACCGCGCACCCGGACAACGGCGAAAACTGCTGTTTCCTCGGCCCCCAGGGCTGCTGCTTTCCGGTCAAGCCGATCTTCTGCCTCAACTACAACTGCACCCACATTCTCGAATTTGCCGAGCCCGAGCAGCTGCACACCCTCTATCGCCTGGCCGCCGCCGTGCTCAGCCAACAAACCCGCATCGAATTTCTGTTGCATGAGGAGTTACGCCGGCGGGGCAGGAAGGCGACACGACCGCTCACCGGCGAATGCTCGCCCAATAGGTAAAGCGAACGACAGGCACCGCGTCGAGGAATTTGCACTTTCACAAAACCCAATAACAACCGCACCCCTGCCCAAGGAGCCCACCATGTCGATCAGTGCCCTGCTCCCCACCCCCCTGGGGCCCTTCACCCTGACCGCCGACGAGCACGGCCTGTGCGGCCTCTCGTTCCCTGCGGAAGCGCCACCCGTTGCCCCGGCATCGCTCGTGGCGATCGCCGGCCATCCCCTGCTCCACGAGGCTGGCCAGCAACTGCTTGCCTACCTGGACGGCAGCCGCCGCAGTTTCGACCTCCCGCTTTCGATCCAGGGCACCGCCTTTCAACAGGCGGTCTGGGAGCAGCTCCGCACCATCCCCTACGGCCACATCCTGACCTACGGCGAGTTGGCCGAACGGGTCGGCGGCCGGCAAAAGGCCAGGGCCGTGGGCGGCGCCGCCCATGCCAACCCCCTGGCGATCGTCATCCCCTGTCACCGGCTGATCGGCGCGGGCGGTAAACTCACCGGCTTTGGCGGCGGCCTGCCGATGAAACAAACCCTACTGGACCTGGAGGCCAAATTTCTGGGCACTTGAAAAAAAACGCGTAAATCACTCAAAAATCCGATACGATAGGCTACCACATCATTTCAGGGAGGAACGACTATGGTGGATATCATCATTGGCGCGATACCGCCGGCCGGGTCCCCGGTCGGCAAACCCGGCCCCAGTGGCGCCCCGATCGAGGCGGAGCTGCTCCATGTCCGCGACCCCCGACAGCGCATCGTCGGCCCCCTGGGTCAGGAACGGCGCAAACAGCCGCGCCAGGACCCCCACAACGGCAAGGTACTGACCCTGCTCATCCCCGACGGAACCCTCCTTCCCAGGGACTTTGACGTGAAGAAGTACAAGGTCCTGCTTCGCTTCATGAGAAAATAACGGCGCAACCGCCCGCAAACCGACCGCCCCGCACGGCAAGGAACGATCGACCGGTTCTTCTTTTCTGACCGAACCGACCGGATCGGCAGAATCTAGAGGTTGTCCAGCGGACTGCGCACGGCCAATCCGGGCCGGTTGAGCACATGGGTGTAGATCATGGTGGTGGCGACATCGGCATGGCCCAGCAGTTCCTGCACGGTCCGGATGTCGGCTCCGCCCGCCAGGAGATGGGTGGCAAAGGAATGGCGCAGGGTATGAGGCGTCACCCGTTGCGAGAGGTGAGCTGCCCGTGCGGCCTTGCGGATGGCATTCTGTAGGGTGGCGTCCTGGATGTGATGCCGCCGCTGGATGCCGCTGCGCGGGTCGACCGCCAACTGCCGCGAGGGGAAGAACCACTGCCAGGGCCATTGCGTGCCGGCGGTGGGTATCTTGAGTTCCACCTCGGGCGGCATCCAGACACCCGGCAGATCGACCCGGCGGTCTTCGTCGTACAACAAACGCAACTGCTCACGGTGCGCCGACAGGGGGATGCGCAATTTCTCCGGCAGGACACTCACCCGGTCCTTGCCGCCCTTGCCCTGGCGGACGACGACGATGCCCTGTTCGAACTGGACATCCTGGATTCGCAGCCGCAAAAGCTCCATCAGCCGGAGACCCGCGCCATAGAGCAGCTGGGCCATGAGCCGATGGCTGCCGGTCAGTTGGTCGAACAGGGCCTGACACTCCCGCTGCGTCAGGACGACCGGGATCCGTTTTGCCGAATGGCCAAGACGGTAGCCGGAACAGTCGCCGGGATCGCGACCCAGGGTCTCGCGGACGAGAAAGATCAGGGCGCTCAGGGCCTGACGCTGGGTGCTGGCCGAGACCCTTCCCTCCACCGCCAGATGCTCAAGATAGCGGCGGATATCGTCGCCCTCGGCCTCCTCCACCGGTTTGTTACCCAGCCAGCGGGCAAAGCGTCTGCCCCAGTCACGGTAAGCCTCCTCGGTGCGCCATTTGAGCTGCCGCGTCCGCAGGACGGTCACCATCCGCTGTTCCCAGGGCGGTCCGCCCCGATCCCCCCGCTCTATACGGATAACCGGCGCGGTCTCGGCAGGAGGCGCGATCTGATCCGCACCGCTCTGGGCCTGGTGCGCAGCTGCCTGGAAAAACCAGCGCAGGGCGGCTCGGGCCGTCTCGGTGGGCTTCCCCTGCTCTTCCAGGCTGCGGAGATACTCGAGAACGCTTGCCACGGAGGCCCGGCGACGGGCCTGCTTGAGATGCTTCAGAAAGGCGAAAATTTCCCCCTCGTGCGTTTGCATAAGCGGTGCCGCAAACGGCTCATTGTGCAAAACCTCCCGCCAGCGGGGAAAAGAGACCGGGGTGGTGGATGGCGCCGTTTGTTTGTCGTTTAACTTTGTCATAACGCCGATTCTAACCGATGTAACGTCAGGACTCAAAGGGTATTCTACGGCCGAATTTGTTCCGAAAAAAGAGGGAACAGTGCAGGTAATACCCCAGAGACATTGAAAAGACAGGGACTTAATTTATATTGACCATGGAGGGCGGCAAAGGGTATGTATTTACTCATACATCCGCCTGTTACCCGCAGGGGCAGCAGGCCTATCTTTACTGTTCGCTGAAGAGAACAAACCTCGCCTTGAATGAGGGGTGGTATTCCCAAAGGTCTTTCCGTTTCGAGTAGCCTGGATGAAGACCAAAGGTTCGGAACTGCGGCCTTTTTTTCTACGCTCCCTTGGGTCGCTAACTGGGAGAACATATCCCCCAGCCCCCCAGGACTTCGCTTTGTCGCGTGCGCCGATCCGCTCCCGCTATCGTTGCGCCGCTCCTCCGCTTCGCTTGGGGCCGACATCGCTGCGCTCGTCGGTGGACCTTACGGTCCGGGTGAAAAATGGCCGGTTTTCGGCTTTAATGATTTCAATAAGTTACGGTCGGTGATGGCTACTATAGGGTCGCATGTTATTCAGGTTTGCGCCCGCGCGTATACACGCGCACCTGCACACACGCGCGAGGGAGGGTTGCTCGCGCGAGTGCAGGTTGCCCCCAAATTGAGCGCCAGAGAGACCTTGTTTTCGTTTTTGGGATTCGATGCAGGGAGAGGGTCGCGTCACCCTCGATTTTCGATTCTACGCTGAATGAACAGCGAACAGGCGATGGAGCCAAACGCGGCTGCGCCCCGTCGGCTCATCCGCACGTTAGGCGTCAGCAGGCGGCCGCAGCTGTATCAGGTACCAAATTATGAATCTAGCGCAGACAATTTTTTATGTGGTTAGCCCACTGGTCACGCTTCTCGCGGTTTCGGTTGCGTATATCGCATTGGTTCGGCAATCCCGTCCGCACATTTTAGTGCACTACCGTCCCAACCCAGGTATTCCGAGCATGATTGATCTTGTTGTAGCGAATCTTGGGGGAGGCCTAGCTCGCGACATAAAGTTTTCTCAGCCGCTGCCATCTCAGTGCTGGGGCATTGAGAAGCCGAGTGGAAAAGGCATAGAGGTTCTTGGTGAAGGATTGCCTGCGCTTGCCTCTGGACAGCAGATGATCTTCGATGCCGGCCAATATGGCGGTTTAGAAGCACGTCTCGGTAATGCCCTGGAGATACAGGTCAGCTACAGGTACAGAAATCCGATAGGGATCAATCGAAAGCGGACAGAATCGTGTGTTCTTAGCGTTTCACACATCAGAAATATGCCCACCCGCATCAGTGCTGACCAAGCTATCGTTGAAGCGTTGAAGGGGCCGAATAAGACCACTATTCAAGAGATCAAAACTGAGTTACATGGAATCAGGTGCGCTCTGGAGAAAATTCATGCATCACGCGGATCCACCGACAATGAGACTGACGCCTAACAAGCCAAATCAACTCGGACGCAATACTCGCTGGCGCTCGCATTGCACCGGTTATTTGCGGCGTTGGGCAAAAAGGCAATGGAATATACTAAGTTTCAACAATCGGTAATTGAGGCAATCAAAGATTGCAAAAGTGAAATAAAAAATTGCTGTGAAAATGCCCTACTTCACCTTGAAAAAGCATGGTTATTAAAAGATATCGATAAAGAAATGGCAGTTTTTAGAGGCATAACAGCCGAAGAAGAAGCTGCAATTGCAGTCTTTTTCTGTCTAAAACAGCATCAATATAATAATGCAGATAAACTTCAATTTAAACAACATCCCACAAAACTTGGCTTGTATCCATTTCTTAGGCATATCGGAAATCATTTAGCTGGAACATTATTTTCCGAATCTAGCCCATTTGAAAATCATCGCCTAAAATTAGTAGAAGTAACGGGGCGAAAAGCATTAGAAATTGTGTTCAAAATAAAGGGGCATAACCTTGATGCTAGACCATTACCTCCTCTGCATTTCAATATCTTAAATCATAACACTGGCGAAATTCAAACATATGATATTGATTTTAGAAACATGTACTTGGGTGACAACTATAAAGATTCTTTAAAGTATATTGAGGAAGTGGCCAATCAAAGAAACAGATTGCTTTATGCAAATAGTGCTGGAAAGCCGAAGGTTGATGGGGATATAGAAAAATATCTAAATCTCCAAAAAATGAAAGTATTTCTATTTATATATATTGTGCTGCTAATAGATCCCTGGGAAAAAGAAGAAGGGTCTTCTGGTTTTGTACAGCAATCCTTGGACTCCTATCTCTTATTGTTGAATAAAATTCAAAAAGAAGATGTGATAAAGGCCCAACAAGGCATTTCAGCGGATCCGGCAACAGCCTCGGTCCGCTGAATTTCACGTTAACCCCAAAGAAAAATGATTTCCCAAAAAGAATACAATGAATGGTTCAAGGAGATGCTTTCAAGGTTCCCTTTGAATCATAAATATAAGATCACAGAAGAATCATACGAAGAAGAGCTGTGCTTAAATGCTACAATTTTTCACCCAAATGATGAAGAAAAGAATATTGTCATTTCAACATACGGTAAAGAACTAACCTTGTCCTTCTGGAAGCACCATGAACATCATGACTCATTTGAGGATGATGATCATGAAAATGAGTTCATTGAACTATCCAACTACATTGATGACATAATAAACGACAAAGTGTTTTTCGCTGTTGGTTATCGTGGTGAAAAAATAGCATATGGAACTGCATCGGGAGATGGCACAGATTTACTCGACGATAAAGTAGATAAAATTGAAATAAAAACTTGGTCAGGAAATCAAGATAAAACAATAATAAAAAATGGTTAACAAACTGCTGCACACGGACCCCGCAAACAGCGCGGGTCCGGTGAGCAGCACGTTATGCAGGGAAGAATAAAGGCATGAAAAAAGCAAATCTGACAACGATCTTCTTGACCGCTGTTTTTGCCCTGAAGGCTGCAACAGCGCACGCGGACGTAGTTTGGCCAGCACTATACGTCGCCGATTCTCATTACCGCTTTTGGTATGTCGTCATAATTGGGCTGCTTCTCGAAGCTGGAGTTCTCCGCTGGCGTCTGATTCCAGACACCAAAAAAGCAATATTTGTTTCGTTAGTAGTGAATGCCATTTCGGCAACAGTTGGAGTTTACATATTGGCCTTCGGCATGCTGGGCTGGCATCTTATCGTCGACAATTTCGTACAAGGGACATTCGCTGAATTCAATAAAATTGCCACGATAGTCATCATGTTGATAGGCAGCGCCTTCCTGGAAATATTGGCAGCCAGAGCAATTTGGAAATACCCACTACGTCAAATGTTCCCGGTCTTCATTCCAGGAAACATCCTTTCTTACGGCGTGGTCGTCGCTGACTTGTACTTCTTTGGCGGCTGGAACAGATCATTTTGAAGGATGGCATAACCACGTCCTTGGACGCCGACCGCCCGAAAAAACTGGGCGGGCGGGTCAAGGCCGGCCCCGTTGTGTGCAAAGAAAAATGAAAAATATTCAAGTAATTGATGGTGCAGATAATTGTACGTACAGCATATTTGCAATATCAGACGATGACTTCAAAATAATCTTTCCCGAAGAAGAGCAAGATGTTGAGTTTAATACAGACCTTGAAGCACGAATGAACAAGCAAGATCTAGTAGAATTATCCCAAAGATTATGGAAAAAACCGATAGATAAGAAATCGGTAAATGGAATTGATGGAACCGTATTCTACAACTTAGAAGAAAAGAAAAAATACTATTCAACCAAGAAAGAAAAAGAAATAAAAACAATAATATAATTCACACAACAAATCGTTTCTGCGGACCCGCAAACAGCGCGGATCCGCAGAACTCCACGTTAGAAGAAGAAGCATCCTCTGACTGCCGCACCTACCAAAAGGAACCGTAATATGTTAGCCGTTTATGCCGACCATGCCGCACCCGCCGACCCGCTCTCTTCGCTGCGCATCGGAGAAATGCCCGATCCGAAGCCACCTGCAGACTGGGTGCGTGTGAAGATTAGCCACGCGAGCCTCAACCGTCACGACCTGTTCACGCTGATGGGAATCACGGGACACCCCGAAGGTCTCTGTTTCCCGCTCATTCTGGGGAACGACGCCGCCGGAACGCTGGACGACGGAACGCCGGTTGTCATCTATCCCATGATGGGGAGCGACGATTGGCGTGGCGACGAAACGCTCGACCCCGGCTGGCATATTCCCAGTGAATTTGTTCACGGCACGTTCGCGGACTATGTCATCGTTCCGAAGCGAAACGCCTTGCCGTTGCCCGAGGGTTTGCCGCCTCTTCACGCCTCGACCCTTGGCACGGCTTGGCTCACCGCCTACCGCGCTCTTTTTACCAAAGCCCACCTCCGCCCCGGCGACACCGTACTCATCCAAGGCGCGACAGGCGGCATGGCAACTGCTCTGATTCAACTGGGACGAGCCGCCGGTTTTGAAGTCTGGGCAACCAGTCGCTCGGCGGAAGGACAGACACTCGCAGAAGAGCTCGGAGCCCACCGGAGCTTTCCAACTAATGCCACGCTACCTCGGAAAGTGCGCGCCGTCATAGATAATGTCGGGGCGGACACATGGACGCACAGCATAACGTCGCTCGCTCGCGGCGGCACACTAGTGACGCTTGGCGGCACAACGGGATTCGACGTTTCCCTGAACCTCCTTCCCGTGTTTGCAGAGCAGCTTACCATCGCAGGTTCGATCATGGGGACGCAAAAGGAGATGGTTGACATGATGAGATTCATCGTCCATGCGGGCATCAAGCCCAGAATCGGCAGCGTCCTGCCGATGGAACGGGCCGACGAGGGGTTCCGGGCTATGTGGGAGGGGAGGACGGACGGCAAAATTGTCTTCACACGATAAGAGGAAATCTAATCGGTGGCTGCACCGAACGCGGCTATCGCCGCGTCAGTGAGCCGTCACGTTAGCCAACTGAATTATAAAATAATTTATGAAAATATCAATATTGTTAACTTTTATTTGTATTACTTTATCTTTGAATTACGCGCATGCCGATGATGAATCAACAGAACCACCCCAATCAGTAAAGAGTCTAGGCCTAAGCCCGCAGGATATTGCAATTCACCTAGGTATTCAAATTTATAAATACTCATTTAGGGTTCCACCGAACAAAAGCGTAAATATAATTCTAGAAGACAAATTAAATAATAAAAAACTTATTGAATTTACACCTGAAAATAGAGATGAGTATTTGCATAACGTAAAATTTAGCTTCATGAAAGAAGAAAATGCACTTGGCAATCCATTTGATTCTGAAAATGATTCTTTGATATACGAAATAAATTGGGATCAATACCAAACTCGCTCTGGGTCAATGGCTAATTTTATGCAAGGCTACAAGAATCAATCCAAAACAATTATGGCTGATGATTTTGGTTATAATTTTGAAAGGAAAGTAAGTATTATAAAATTCTATGGTTATCCTGATAATTCAGAAGAAGAAAAATTTATAGCTGAACTATATATTGTAGTTGATAAATAAACGAATAAAGTGATTTTTTAATTTAAAGTTTGGCTAACAAAACGGTAAAGCGGACTTGCTGAATCTCGCCGGTTACCTCAACGTTAGGCGTCGAGAATATCAAATAGCTCTGACAAATCGGGAAAATATTCTATCTGATGCGATATGTAATGAAAATTTTTGCAGCATGTCTTTTGACGACAATCCCTTTCATCTGCTCTGCATGCATTTTTGTTGCAGACAATGATACATATATTTCAACCTGGAAACGTTATGCGAATGAAGAAAACCATTTTAGATTTAACTATCCAAACGATTGGGAAGTTATCGATGATGGTTTTTATAAAACACATTATGGAGTAACCATACAAAAAATCAATCAACGTGAGGATTCAGATTCTTGGATTCGCATTAATTCGCCCCAATTTTCAATGGAAAATGGGAGGTGTATAGCGGTCAATGATCAGCAGATTTGTACGTATAGTAACGATGAGATCGTCATCGACATCTTTCAGAAAATTGCTACGAGTTTTACATGTGAATGCGACTAATATGTCCGTCGTGTACGACGGCAATCCGGAAGTATGTGTAGACTCAAATTGACAATACATGTTCGAGTAGGCCACGAAAAAGCGACACTTGTGCAGTGTCGTCCATAAATACTGGACGGGGCGCGATAAACTCGATCAAAAGACAAACGGCATCTCGTGGAAGCATCAGAGAGGTGTTATTGCGTGTAAGTATGGAAATATGCCTAACAATCTGATTGCACCGGAGCGCAAAGGGCGGGGGCAAAAATTGGTTGCTGTACGTCGGGTTTGGTCGTCGCACGCCCTTTCCGCCCGGTGAAGCAGGGCGTAAGCCATTTCACTCTTCTCTTGGAGTCATCATGAAGCTCGCCCACCTTGTCATTGTCGCTGTTGCCCTCTCCGGCTGTGTAACAAATCAGAGCGTGCCGACCGCCGCGATCACCAACGGGGAAGTTGCCGAGGCCATCAGAGCATTTGAAGAGGTCTGCCTTAAGACCGCACCCTCCTTTTCCGGCGCGTCTCAGGCCGCAGCCAACTTCGGCATTATCGAGATCACAGACGTCGGATTCTCGAAGATGGGATTCAACAAAGATCAGAGCCTCGGAGTCCAAATCAAAGCAAATAATGAGTGTGTCATTACCACTCCTTCGCAACGCGACACTACACTGACTACCCAGTTCCTTCAGACGGTCGGCCGGCACTCAAGCACTACTCCCGGGAACCGAGTCCCCGCTGAAGGCAATGTCAAGGGAGTGACCTTCATATTCCAACACGACCGCCGAGGAGGGGAAGCTTATGTCATGCTCAAGGCCAATGGCTAACCATCGCTTCGAGGGTACCTGCAAGCTGCGCTTGCAGGTACCCTCTGTCCTTCGGTCTCCGGCCGCCCCTCAAGCTAAACGTTAGGTGCATAAAAATAGGTCGAAAAATGGTAATGATGTCAGATCACGATTACGAAGTAGAAGCAATTGAAGCTGTTAAAATTGCTTATCCTGATTCTACTAATTGGCAAATTCGTTATGTACTTCCTGGTTTTTACGACGGTGCCTTAGTAGTTGTTGCGATGTGGTCTGGTGAAGAATATAGAGGCCAAGTAAACGTCTATTTTGACGAGGGAAATCGTCCAACAGTATTCGCAATGACTGAAGATCTTGCTAAGGCTTTAGGTGCTCGTAGACCAAGAGAAAAATGGGAACTAATCCTTCAGTATTTTTTATCTGTAAATGGCGTTTCTTCAGCTGTAGCAATTCTTATAACAATTACAATTTGTTTAATGGTTATTTTCGGAAGGACAGAAGTTCCCGAAATACTCGCCAACGCTCTAACCATGATTCTCGGTTTTTATTTTGGTACGAAAGCTAGCAAAAAATAAATTACAAAAGCCTCAACAAACCAATCAATCGGGCGAAAAATACGCTTTCGATAAATAGAAAAGCAAAAGTAAATTTTGCTGATGGTTGAAACTTCGCGTCGCCGCCGGTTATCATGAACCGTTATGTTCAAAAAAGCTGACAGTGATCGATTCTCAAGGCAAGGCATGAAATACAAAACTCTCGACAAAAACTGCGAAACAGAAGTGGCGAGTCTTTTTACGTCTGTTTTCACTTCATCCGAGGGAGAGGAAGAAGGGAAGCTCATTGGCAGCCTTGCTTCGGGACTATCCTCAACCATCGACAATGAAGAAATATTCTGTTTCGGCGCATATGAAGAAGAATCCCTCATTGCTTCTATTTTCTTCACTCGCCTTCGCTTTAGTGATCCCATTCTGGTTTACATGCTCGCTCCGGTTTCAGTGAGCACTGAAAATCAAGGAAAAGGCGTCGGGAAGGGGCTAATCAATTACGGTCTAAATGAGCTAAAAAATCGTTCTGTGGCTGTAGCCATCACATACGGCGATCCGTCCTTCTACTCGAAGGTTGGGTTTCAACCTCTCTCAGAAGATACCATCAAGGCTCCGATGAAGCTTTCAAAGCCAGAGGGTTGGCTAGGCCAGTCATTAACGAACGGGCCAATTCCAACAATCAATGAGCGTCCAACATGTGTTAAGGAATTCAACGATCCCGTTTATTGGTAATTACAAGAACATAAGATTGGGCTCCAAGGGATGCTCCGCCTCGCTGCGCGCCCTGAGCCAGGCGTTGCGCGGGTCAACAGCGGCGTTCGGCTGATAGAAAGGAAGAAAAAACACCATGTATTCTGATTTTAAAACCATTTCAACTTATTATGATGCTCTATATGTAAACGACAGAGAATACGCACCGGAAGCTGCAAAGGTGAAAGAACTTCTGACTACGCATGGCGTTCCTCCACGGGCTGATCTACTCGTTCTGGCATGTGGTACAGGAGGGCATATCCCCTACTTCAAGGAGGAGTATCATGTTTCCGGCCTGGATCTCAGTGAGGATATGCTTGCTTTAGCCAGAAAAAAGTTTCCCGACCTCGAATTTCATTTCGGTAACCTTATCGATTTTGAATTGGAGACAGATTTTGACGCCATGATCTGCCTGTACGGGTCAATCGGATTCGTCAAAACGGTAGACAATCTGCGTGCCTCTATGAAACGCATTACCGCTCACTTGCGGCCCGATGGATTGGTACTGATCACCCCGTGGAGCACCGTGGAGGATTTCAAGGACATTATCGTGGTCGATGCCGCAGATAATCCGGATTTGAAAATCGCCCGTATGGAACATGTGCGTCTCAAGGAACCAAAAATTGTTGAAGTCACGTTTCACCATCTCCTCGGAAAAAAGAACGATGTGACCTACCATAAACAATCCATGGAAATAGGCCTTTTCTCACGGCAGGAGTACCTATCCGCCATGACCGATGCCGGTTTGAAAGTCATGGAAGAGTATACAGGAACCGATGTGCGCGGCGGTGCTTATATTGGCAAACGAATTATGGGGTAGATTGACAAAGTATTTATAAAATATTTCATTCGTCAAAGCCGAACCTTTCATTCCAGCCGACCGCAAAAAACCGCGTCGACTGAGTTCGGCGTTCGATGCAAAAACATGGGAGGAGGAGAGAGTTATGAAATTGAAAACAGACGATGGGGGTTGGAGTCCTTATGTTGCCGGGGCGTTGGTAGGGTTGTTGGCGATCGTTTCGGTGTATGCAACTACCGTATGGATGGGAAAGACCAATTACCTTGGCGCATCAACGACATTTGTGCGTGCTGCCGGGTTGCTCGAGCGGACGGTGTTGCCGGAGCGAGTTGCAGCCAACGAATATTTCACAAAGGAAAAAGTAAGGGTGGATTGGCAGTTCATGCTTGTAATTGGGATATTCTTTGGAGCGTGGATCTCCGCCAAAACTGACAAGAGCTTCAAGATCGAAAGTGTCCCGCCGACCTGGCAGGAACGATTCGGCCCATCGATAGGAAAACGAGCCGCAGGCGCCTTTTTGGGGGGTATTGTGGCCATGTTGGGTGCCCGCATGGCAGACGGCTGTCCAAGCGGTCACGGCCTCAGCGGCATGATGCAGTTATCGGTCAGTGCTTTCATCGCATTGGCCATGTTCTTTGGAACCGGGGCCTTGGTTGCCAGAATTTTCTACAGGAGGAGATCATCATGAGCATCGATCAGATACTTGGTTTGATCACAGGTGTATTATTCGGGTTTCTCCTGCAGAAGGGTCGTGTCCTGCGCTTTGAGAAGCAAGTCGGCGCCATGCTTTTAAAGGATATGACGATCCTAAAATTCATGCTCTCCGCCATTCTCGTCGGCATGGTTGGAATTCAGCTTCTCGCCAGTGCCGGAATAATTGCCTTGAGCCACAAGGCCATGAACTTGGGCGCTGTCTTGGTTGGAGGTGCCCTTTTCGGCGGTGGCTGGGCGGTGATGGGGTTCTGTCCGGGCACCTCTATAGGGGCTCTTGGCGAGGGGCGCTGGCATGCGGTTTTCGCTATTGCCGGCATGGTGGTGGGAGCCGCCCTCTATGCGGAGTTCTTTCCCTTCATTAAATCGACGGTTCTCGCGTGGAAAGACTTTGGCAAGATAGGGTTGCCGGAAGTCCTTGGAGTCTCACCATGGGTCATAACTCCTATCTTCTGGGCCGGAACGATCTCATTGTTCTTCTGGTTCGAGAAAAAAGGCATTTAGCCGCGAAGACATGATCGAACAAACGGGTCAAACGGTGGCGGTGGCAGGTTGTTCGAGCCGTTAGCCGCTTGCAATTCCAGGCACTTATGACTCCATCGATCCTCATCGCCCTGGGCATTGTCGCGGTTGTTCTTGTGGCGACCATATGGCGTTTTGCCTCTCGACGCGAGAGTCTCCCCTGCCCCGTTTGGCTGAGTTGGCTCGTAGAGCTGGACAACCCCTTCACGAAGACAAACCGGGCCGCATTTATTGTCGACACACTTGGCCTATCGCCTGGAATGGTGGTCTTGGATGCAGGATGCGGCCCAGGGCGCCTAACCGTTCCCCTAGGCCAGAGCGTTGGTCCGAGCGGCCAAGTTGTCGCGCTTGATATCCAGCCGGCAATGCTTGCCAGAGCAAAAATCAAGGCAGAGGCTGCCGGTCTCACAAATGTGGACTTTCTCAATGCTGCGCTCGGTGGCGGAAGGCTTCCCACCAATCACTTTAATCGCGCGGTCTTGGTCACCGTCCTAGGGGAGATTCCCAATTGCACCAACGCCCTTGCGGAACTGTTTGACAGCCTTAAACCCGGTGGCGTTCTCGCAATCGTCGAGGTTATCTTCGACCCGCACTTCCAGTCTCGCAGAACGGTTGAGAATCTGGCAACGTCAGCCGGTTTCCGTGAGCGTGCGTTCTTTGGTACCAGGCTGGCATATGTTATTCATTTCGAGAAGCCAGATGGCTGCCAACAATACGCTCCAGCCGACGTCAGGCCGTGATGCGGCCTTCCTCGGTTGAAAGTTGCGTTAGCCCTTCTACGGAGCCACTGATGACTAAGCTTGAATACCTTTTAAAACAATACGAAACGATTCTCGGTTGGTACAAGCAGTCCGAAGAGAAGGCAAAGTTTCTCGTTGGGCTCAACACGCTGGTTGTCGGCGTGGTGAACGGTTTAGTCTTTATTGGCGCAGACAAGATGCAAGCGGCACGAAATGTATACTCCATTACAATCTGGCTGTTACTCGGCCTGTCTGGCGTTGCTTTGGTATCTTCGTATCTGTTTATTCTCCGTGCAATGTGGCCACGACATCATGTTCGCGACCTTTCATTACAGGTCATCGAGAAACTCTGGTTTTTCGGTGATATTGCCGCAATGTCAAAGAAAGAACATTGTGACGCTATCGCTCAATGGACGGAACAGGATTTTGAAAAAACCATGGTAGCCCAGAATTATATCCTGTCGAGGAACGTGTGGATCAAGCACGAAGCTCTAAATTGGGCGATAACACTCACAATTGTCGCCCTCGTGCTCTTGTTTGCGCTCGGCATGGCATACGGTATGGCGGTGGCTAATCATCCGCTCCAGCCAACCGTTGGAAGCGGCGGTTGAGCTTCTCGTTAGGCACTGGCCGAATCAATTCAGACCGTTAAGGAGATTTTCCACAGTGGACATCCCACGAATATTCAACATCACCGAAAGCGCTCACCGCATCCACAACCCGTTCACACCCGAAAAACTTGTCACTCTCGGCGCGGCGCTGCGTCTGGAACCGGGATCCCGAGTACTCGACCTCGGCAGCGGTTCGGGGGAAATGCTGTGTACCTGGGCACGCGATCACGGCATCACTGGCACCGGAATCGACATGAGCCAGTTGTTCACCAAGCAAGCGAAACGCCGTGCTCTACAGCTCGGCGTCGCCGATCGAGTCACGTTCATCCATGGCGATGCCGCCGGCTATGTCGCCGACGAGAAGGTCGATGTGGCAGCCTGCGTCGGCGCCACATGGATCGCCGGAGGGGTTGCCGGTACCATTGAACTTCTGACGCGAAGCCTGCGCACCGGAGGGATCATCCTCATCGGCGAGCCCTACTGGCGGCAGTTACCGCCGACGGAAGATGTTGCCAGGGGGTGCCTTGCCCACGCGATCTCCGACTTTCTCCTGCTTCCGGAACTGCTCGCGTCTTTCGGCCGCCTTGGTTACGACGTCGTTGAAATGGTTCTGGCCAACCAAGACGGCTGGGACCGATACGAAGCGGCTAAATGGCTCACCATGCGCCGATGGCTTGAAGCCAATCCCGACGACGAGTTCGCCAAAGAGGTTCGAGCCCAACTGACCTCGGAACCCGAGCGCTACGCCGCTTACACGCGCGAATACCTGGGTTGGGGCGTGTTCGCGCTGATGCCGCGGTGATGAGGGGAGTACCGTGCGCCCCGAAACGTGGGAAAATCCAATCATGCCTATCAACTCATTCAAGCCGACGCCGCCTCGCGGTGCGGCTAAATTCAGGCGTTTGAAAACAATGGCCGATTAAGACTACCGGAACAGAATAATCGAATTTTCATTATTCCCTTATGAATATTTTAATAGTTGAGCCTTCAAAAACCTTCCGGAACGCGATCGAAAAGATTTTTAAGCCCTACTCTACCAACATATTCATCTCATCCTCTGGAACCGATGGGATCGATATCTACAATTCAGTTATAATCGACATGATTTGCGTGTCGTTCTACCTAGACGACATGGACGGAATCGATTTTGTTTCTTCTATACGAAAGTTAAAGTTTGGAGAAACAATACAAATTATAATGCTTACATCGAAAAAAGACCATGAATGCGCTGTAAAAAGTTTACAATCCGGCGTCACGGAAATATTTCAAAAAAGCAACCTCAACGATCTTGAAAAATTTTTACAAAAATTTGCCGAACACGCCCGACAGCAGTCTCACATCAAAGGACATATTTTATTAATCGATAAAGACGAAGAACAAGCAAACGAAATACGATCTTTTTTTAAAGATACCCATTTACAATTCGTTTATTTCAGAAGCGCCGAAGAGGCTTCCGTCATTGCCAAAGCCGCCGAATTCGACCTGGTGATCACCGAGATTCTCTTGGAAGGGTCGATGACAGGAATAGCGCTCATCCGGGAGATCAGGGAAATCAACGAAACGATGTATCGCGTTCCCATACTCGTTATTTCAACCACCTTGAATGTTTCGCAAAAAATCGCACTACTACGGGCTGGAGCAAACGATTACATTCAAAAACCCCTTATCCTCGAAGAGCTGAGCGCTCGGATGAAGAATCTGCTCCAAAACAAAACACTCTTCGACACTGTCGAACACCAAAAACTGATGCTGCAAAAATTGGCCTCGCGAGATCAGCTCACAGGTCTTTATAATCGTCATCATCTCTATGGCATCGCCGATAAAGCCATCCAGGAATCGTACAGATATAAATACCCCTTTTCGGTTCTTTTCATCGACCTCGATCGCTTCAAAATGATCAACGATGCCCATGGCCATTCGGTAGGCGATATCGTTTTGCAGGCAGTCGCCGCCCTCCTGCTGAAAACCTTTCGCGGGGTCGATACCCCGGTTCGGCTTGGAGGAGAAGAGTTTCTTGTGCTCTTGCCGCATTGCGAGGGAAAAAACGCGGTATCTCGGGCGGAAACCTTGCTCTCCCGGATCAGAGCGCTCCGTCCCCATGGTCTCGCCATTACCGCAAGCGTTGGCATCTCGCAAACACCTCGCCATATCGAAATCGGGTCGAAAGAGTTGTTTGCCGCGGCGGACGAGGCGGTCTATAAAGCCAAATCACTTGGCCGCGATCGTGTTGTTTTCAAAGAGATCGGCACGCCATGCTCTCAAGCCGGCATCTGAGTGGAACCCAACAGGCCTTTTGCAACGGACATGGCACCCGAGTCATCGCCATTCCGTCCCCATCGCAACCAGGCTGCCGCGTACATGACAGGTGTACCGAGTACGGTGCGGAGGCTTGACGCTGGGCTGCCTTGACGGTACCATGCCCTTGCAGGAGAGGCATTTGGGAGCAATCCCGAGAAACGGTCCCCTGATTTCGGCCCACCCTGCGACATACTCCTTGGCCGTATACCATTGCCAGGTCGAGCACTGCATGGTGCGCACCATAAATCGGCGGGACGCGGCTGGTCCGTTATTTGAAGAGGAAAGGATTTTTCAATCCGCATCCGGTTGGATGCAAAGCGATACGGTAAAACGAGGAGCCGAGCTGGTGCGGTAGCCGCGCCGTCTCTCCCTCACGGCGACCACTCTTTATATGCAAGGAGAAGAGGCGATGGAAGAAAAGACGATCATGGTAACCTGTCCCAAATGCGGCGTCAAAATCAACAACACCGCCAGTTGGTTCAAGAAACCGGGTAATTGCTGCCCGGGTTGCCAGTTGCGGTTTGCAACCGAACGGTTCAGGCGATCCATCGAGGAGGCGGAAAAGGTGGCGTAAACCCTGCGAGAGCGCTCGCGGTCCCCGACAAGCCAGGGATGCGCTGCGCGAATTTTTACCATGCACAAAAAAAGCCCCGGATCGCGCGATGCGATACCGGGGCTTTTGTCATACAACCGCCGAGAAAACGTCTAGAAAGGGCGTAAAACCCAAATCCCGCAGGGACAGGTGTCGGCGCAGAAGCCGCAGGCGATGCACTTGTCGTCGTCCGAGACATACTCGTAATCGACACCGTCCGGGCCGGGGGTGATATCCCGGCGGTAGATGGCCCCGGTCGGGCAGATGGTCTCGCAGAGGTGGCAGTCGCGGCAGGAACCGCAGCTCAGGCAACGGGCCGCCTGCTGATCGTCGGTGGTGCCGCGATCGGTGCAGGGGTCGTAGTGGGCCAGGGTCAGGTCCTCGTAGTTGATCAATCGCTGGCGGAACGGTATCCAGGTTTCGCCCTTGAAGGTGGCGAGCAGATACTCGGCGGTGCGTTTGCCGGCGCCCAGCGCGTTGGTCGCCAAACCGGGGCGCTCGACATCGCCGACTGCGAGAATCTTGGCGTCGCTGGTCCGACCGGCTTCGTCGGTCTTGATCCAAGAAGCCCCTGCCACCTTGACCACATCCACCGAATCGGGCAGGAAGGGCAGGCTGGGGATGTCGCCGATGGAGATGATCACCGTCTGCGCCGGCAGTATCGTGCCATCCGCGCCGACCAGCCCCTCGGCCGTGACCTCGCGGGTCATGAACGGCCAGTGAAAGGTGGCGCCCAGAGCCTCGGCGGCAGCCCGCTCCTTGCCAAAGGCCAGCGGCTTCTGGATGTCGACCAGGGTCACCTGATCCGCACCCAACCGATAGGCCTCGGCAGCCACGTCGCAACCGACATTGCCGGCGCCGATGATGACAACCTGCTTGCCAGTCGGCATGGGCTTATCGCTCTTGGCCGCCTTGAGATACTCCAGAGCCGGGATGACCCGCTCGTGACCAGGGAAGGACAGGGTACGCGGCTGATGGGTGCCGACCGCCACCACGACGTAATCGAAGTCTTTTTTCAGCTCCTCGACCTTGTCCCTGCTCAGGTTCACGCCCAGGTTGACGTGCAGGTTCTTGGTCTTGAGGAAACGGTCGACCTCCACATCCCAGACGGCGCGGGACAACCGTTCCCAGGGGATGGTCTGGGCGAGCTTGCCGCCCAATTGGGTATCACGCTCGAAAATATGCGCCTCGACACCGTTTAAGGCCAGATGCCAGGCCACGGCCATGCCCGCCGGGCCGCCGCCGATGATCGCCACCTTCTTGCCGATGCTCGACTTTGCCTGGGGCGGCTCGACCGCCTGCACCGAGCGGCCCAACACCGAGGCGTCGATGGAGTAGTCGATCTTCTCGCGCGAGCAGTTCTGGATACAGAGATTGGGGCAGATGGTGCCGCAGACCGAGGCCGGAAACGGCGTGTACCGGAGCAGCATCTCGTAGGCCTCGTCGGTGCGCCCCTCACGGATCATGCGCAACCGGTCGATGGTCGGGATATGGATCGGACAATAGAAGGTACAGGGAGCGGCTGCGTCCCGGTTGGCCCAGAAGGGTTTTTTCCGCCGGAATTCGCCGGTTTCGACCACGCCGATCAGGGTACGCTCAAGTCCCGGCGCAATGTCGCGCAGGGGATCGCCGCCACCGAAGCCCTGATCCCAGATCCGCCGACGGAACTCGGCCATGGGCATGGGACCGGAGAACATCAGCGCCCGCTCCTGTGGGGTGATCGCCGCCAGTACGTTCCATTCCTCGCGCACGGATAGGGTCGGGAGCAGTTCGCTGCGTCCGATCTTGTCCAGATATTCGGGCAACCGTTCGATCAGCCACTGCCACTCTTCGTTGGTGGGCGGACCGAGCTTGGCGTTGTTGGTGGAATAGGAACCGTCGGTCTGGCCGCGGTAGAAAATCTTGCCGCCGACCATGCCGACACAGGGACGGTAGCCCAGCACATTGGCCGGGTTTTTCGGGTTCACCCCGCAGACCACGCCCAAGCCGCCGCAATTGAACTCGGCAAAGGTATCGCCCACGGAACCGAGCACCCACATCTCGGGCCGCTCGTAGTCCGGATTCCATTTGGTCATGGTCAGGCCGCGAGCGCCGATGGAGCCGCCGATCATCACCCGGCCGCCGGCCATGGCGTTGCACACACCGTTGGTGGCATCGCCCTTGACGATGATGTCGGCGCCGATATTGAGATAGCCGACATCGTCCGAGGCTGAGCCTTCGCAGATAATGGTGGCTCCCGGCATACCCATGCAGCCCAGACGCTGGCCGGCCGGACCCTTGACCCAAATCGTGAGGGGCCGCTCGACCGTGCCGAGCCGCAGACCGATGTTGTGCTGGCCGTAGGACTCGAGAATCAGTTCATCGGCAACGGCCGCCGCGCCCCGGACCTCTTCCTCGAAAATCTTGGACGATATCCGCTGGTTGTTGGCATCGCGGCCACGGACGGTGAGTTTGGTATGCTGTGTGTCGCTCATAGTGCAATAAATCCTGTCCTGAAATCCTGTCTTAGCAGATGTAATTGATCTGCAACCGTTCCGCGATGGCCCTGTCGTCGATACCCAGCGCGTCGGACATGCCGATGGGCAGACTCTGGGAGCGGCCGAGCGGCGCCATGATCTTCTTGGCTTCAGTGCGGATGGCCATGAAGACGTCGGCCACGCGCTGGGCGACATCGTCCGGATCGAGGCGTCGGTACAGTTTGGGATTTTGACTGGTGATGCCCTTGGGGCAGAGGCCGACGTTGCAGACATTGCAGCGCCCCAATTCGTTGCCCAGGCAGCCGGCAGTCGCCTGCATGATGTACTTGCCGATATGCACGCCGGAGGCGCCGAGCATGACCAGGGCCATGCCGTTCTGGGCGACGTTGCCGTTTTTGCCGATGCCGCCGGCGGCGAACAGCGGGATCTCGTTCTGCCGGCCCTGGCGGACCAGATCGAGGTAGCACTCGCGCAGGTTGGAGGCGATCGGGTGGCCGGTGGCGTCCATGCTGACATTGTAGGCCGCACCGGTGCCGCCGTCGATGCCATCGATCAACAGGCCCCCGGCATAGGGATTGCGCACCAGGTTATTCAGAACCGACTTGGCCGAGGTCGAACCCGAGATCTTGGGATAGACCGGGACGCGGAAACCGAAGGCCATGGACATGGTCTGGATCATCTTCATGACGCTCTCCTCGATCGAGTACAGCGTCTGATGCACCGGCGGCGAGGGCAGATCGACGCCCTCGGGCACGCCGCGCAAGCGGGCGATCAGCTTACTGACCTTGAACCACATCAAGAGCCCGCCGTCGCCGGGCTTGGCGCCCTGGCCGTACTTGATCTCAATGGCGGCCGGGTCGCACTGCATCTCGGGGATGGCGCGGATGATCTCATCCCAACCGAAATAACCGGAAGCGATCTGGAGAATAATATATTTCAAGAAGGGGCTTTTCAGCACCCAGGGCGGGCAGCCGCCCTCGCCGGTAGCCATGACCACCGGAATGCCCAACACCTCGTTGCAGTAGGCCACGCCCTGCAACAGGCCGAGCCACATATTGGGCGAGAGCGCACCGAACGACATCGAGCCGATGACGAACGGAAAGATCTCGCGGGTCGGCGGAATCCACTCGCCGGCCATTTTGCGGCGGAGGAACTCCTCCGGCGGCAGCACCCGGCCAAGGATGGTGTTGATGTTGAACTCGTGCCGGCCGGCATCGAGGGCAGGGTCGGTGAGCATCGAAATGCGACCGAACGAGATACGGTCGAGGACGGTCTTGCCGGTGGCATTGCGCCGCCCGCCCCGCTTGTGGGCGTCGCCCTTCTGGTTCATGAGAAAAACGGCGCGGTGCTCGTTGTCGTTCCGATGCGGTCCGATGGCCTCATTGGGACAGACCGAGGCGCACATACCGCAGCCGATGCACCGTTTCTCGATGGTCGTGTTCTGCCGGATACCGGTGAAATGATGGTATTCGTTGCCCCGTTTTTTCTGCAGGACGTCGAGCTTGGGCACCCGTTGCCGGAAATGGGAGAGCGAGATAGCCCCCACCGGACACGCCGAAGTGCAACGACCGCAGAGCGTGCAGCGATCCTCCCGGTGCTCGATGATCCAGGGAAGATCGTGATAGCTCAGGCTGCTTGGGGAAGTGTAAATCGATCGAACTGAGACCATACTGTAAGTTCCTTACGTTCGGGTGGAATGATAACGGTGTGCTCGCGCATGGGCTGAAAATCGAGGGAGGGGTCGCGGTCCGGCACCATGGCGTCGACCCCGCACATCTCCGAGGCAATGGCCCAGGCGCCTGGACGCCCCCCCACGGTGGCCGGCCGCATCTTCTTCTGATCCATCACCAGGATGCAGGTTTCGTCGGGCAGGGTGCCGATGACCGCGTTGGGCCCGTCGATGATCAAACGGCGGCAGGCGGTGCGCAACCCTTTAAGGAAATCGCCGTTGGGATGCACGTCCAGTTCCTCGGTCTTCAGCGGGGTGATGACATGCTTATACAGCTCCAAGGGCAGTTTCAGCTTCTTGGTGACGTAGTGGAGAATGTGGGTGAAGGTCTCGGAATCGCTGTGGTAGCCAAGGTAGCCGGGAATATTTTTGCCCAGAAGCCACTCCTTGATCGGCACGAAGGCGGTGTTCTCGCCGTTGGTCATCGTGGCGATGCCCTGGATGAAGAAGGGATGGCAGGCATAGAGGTTGATGCCGTAGTTGGTGTTTTGCCGCCCTTGAGCCATGACCACCCGCGCCCTGAGGCGGCCGTCGGCAAGGCCAAGGGCGTCGCCAACCTCCAGGGGCCAGCCGACCTCCTTGAGCATCACCACATCGCGATACAGGGAAAACACGGTGATATCGCCGCCATGGGCGTCGCCGTCCCGACGGATGGCCAGGCGGATCTGGAGCAGGCGATCGTCGATCTCATCGGCGCTCAGCGAAGACCACGCCTCGGGCATCCGATACACCCGGACCAAGTAGTTGAACCGGTCCTTGGCCTCGATCAAGTGTGGTTTGCGGTCGAACTCATGGGCATATTTGACCTGGAACCCTTGGGCACCCATCCAATCGGTGAGCCGATGAAAGGCCGCCTCGGTGTGGGCGATGCCGGAGAGGACGACATGGTGGGGTTTGAGTTTAAACTCGTCGAATTCCACACCCCGCAGCAGCAAGCCAAGGCCGCTGCCGTCGTAGCCTTCCTGCATGGCCTCCATGGCGGTGAGCACTTCATAGGGGGAAAAGGGGATATCTGCGCTTTTAAGGGCTAATCGGCACATGAACGGCTCCTGGTGATCGGTCGTGGACGAACAAGGATAACCACCGTCAAAACTTACAAAATTGTAGTCAACTTTACAACTTTGTAAAAAGTACTTCACAAAATTGACAGCGGTTGCAAGGGAAAGCTTTTACAGAAAAGGAAAATGGTTGTCAAGAACAAAGGCCCCTCGGCGGAAAGGCTGGAGAATCGGGGCTGATGCCGCCGTATCGGGGAAGAAAACGGGCGGTTCTAAGAGGGATTATTTGCTGGAAAGGCTGGCGATGTCCTTGGCCTTGTCGATGGTTTCCTTGACCTCGGTGATTTCCTTGACCACGGGCAGGCTTTTTTTGAGATCGCCTTTCGCCTCTTCGACCTCGCTCAACCCCTTCTTGAAGGAGCCGATGGCCTTGCCGAGTCCGGCGCCGATTTCCGGTAGTTTCTTGCTGCCGAAGAGGAGAAAGGCGATCAAGAGGATGATAATCAGTTCAGGGGTTCCAAGTCCAAACATTGCTCGCGTCCGGTTAAGAGAGAAAAAGAAGAAGAAAAGAGCCCGATCGTTCAGGCTTCTTTGTTTTTGTCGTCGTCGATGGCCTTCGGCTCGTCATCTTTCTTGGTGGCCTCCTTGAAGTTGCGAATGCCCTTGCCGATGCCGCTGCCGATTTCCGGCAATTTTCCGGCACCGAAAATGATGACGATAATAACCAAAATAACAATCAGTTCAGGCATGCCGAGTCCGAACATGGAGACACCTCGTGTAGAATAAGCAAGGAATAACGAAAGAGTTGGATAATAGCACTCCGGCCAAGTCCCTGTCAACCGCCTTTGCGGCCCTGGCGAAATCCGCGCCCGATCTCGGCGGCGCGGGCGAGAATGGCCGCCTCGTCGAGGGTTTGGAGCTGGCGGCTCCGCATCACCACCCGGCCGGCAATGACCGAATGGACAACATCGCTGCCCCGTGCGGCATAGACCAGATGAGAGACCGGGTTGTAGATCGGCGTCAGGTGCGGTTGGTCGAGATCGAGCACAATGCAGTCGGCCTTTTTGCCGACCTCGAGACTACCGATCAGCCGGTCGGCCCCCAGCACCCTCGCCCCGCCCATGGTCGCCGCCTCCAGAGTGACGGCGGCACTCATCGCGGTCGGGTCCATGCGATCTGCCTTGTGGATCTTGGCCGTGGTATTCATCTCGCCGAACATGTCGACATCGTTGTTGGAGGCGCTGCCATCGGTGCCGATACCCACACACACCCCGGCCTCCAGCATTTGCACCACCGGAGCGATGCCCGAGGCCAACTTCAGGTTCGATTCCGGGCAATGCGCCACCTTGACACCCTTTTCGGCTAGAAGCGAGATCTCGTCCGGGGTCAGCATGACGCAGTGGTCGGCGACCACCTGGGGCCCGAGCAGGCCGAGTGTTTCAAGATGCGCAACCGGGCTGCATCCGTAGCGCTCCCGGCAGGTCCGCACCTCCTCTTCGTTTTCGGCCAGGTGGATCACATAGAGCGCACCCTCGTCGCTGGCCATGGCTCCCAACCGGGTTAACAACTCGGGAGAGCAGGTGTAGACAGCATGCGGGTCGATGGTAATGCTAACCAGAGGATCGTTGCGCCAGCGGTTGAGCAATTCCCTGGTGTAGGCAAACCCGTTCTCCAGGGGGCCGTAGTTGGGAGAAGGAAAATCGTAGAGAACCTCGCCTATCCACGCCCGCATGCCGGCCGCCGCGGCGGCCCTGGCCACGTCGCCGGCAAAGAGGTACATATCGCAGAAACTGGTGGTCCCCGACTTAATCATCTCGCAGATCGAGAGCAACGTCCCCTGGTAGACCAACTCGCCGGTCAAGGCGGCCTCCACGGGAAAAATATAGTCGTGCAGCCACTGCATAAGCGGGAGATCGTCGGCGAGTCCCCGGAACAGAGCCATGGCCGCATGGGTGTGGACATTGACCAGGCCGGGCATGATCAGGCCGTGGGGTTCGGTAACGACCTCTGCCTGGGGATAGCGGGCGAGCAGCTCGTCGGCAGGGCCGACCGCCGCGATCGTGTCTCCGGCGATGGCAACCGCACCCTCCTCGATCACCGTCTGCCTGGAGTCCATGGTCAGCAGGAAGCGGCCGGCAAGGATGAGGTTGACCTGGGATGCGCTCATAGTGTCAGTTCCGCTAAAGTGTTGATGATCAACTGCTGGAGGCGGGGTTCGGCTTTGCGGGCAGCGGCGATGATCTCGTCGATGAGGATCGGCTGGAACTTGTCGGGATCGTTGACGTTGGCCACCACCGAGAGCCCCAGCACCCGCATGCCCGCATGCAGGGCCACCAGGATCTCGGGCACCGAGGACATGCCCACGGCATCGGCGCCGATCAAGCGCAGGTATCGGGTCTCGGCCGGGGTTTCCAGACTCGGGCCGGGGATGCAGACATAAGTGCCCCCGGTCACCTCGTCGAGCCGCAGCCGTTTGGCCAGTTTTCGCGCCAAGGTCCGCAATGCCGGGTCGTAGGGGGTGGAAAGATCGGGAAAACGGGGTCCCCAGGCATCGATATTGGGCCCGCGCAGGGGATTGTCGCCCAGCAGGTTGATGTGGTCGTCCACGATCATCAGCGTGCCGGGGCGAAAGGTCGGGTTGAGGCCGCCGCTGGCGTTGGTGACGATCGCGATCTTCACCCCTAACTGGGCCAGCACCCGGATGGGAAAGGCGACCTCGCGGGCCGAGTACCCCTCGTAGCAGTGGAAGCGGCCCTGAAGAATGGCGGTCCGTTTGCCGGCCAACCGCCCGATGACCAGATTGCCGGCATGGCTGACCACGGTGGAGCGGGGAAAATGGGGGATGGCGTCGTACCCGAGGGTGCAGTCCACCTGCATGGCCTTGGCCAGCTCCCCCAGGCCGGTCCCCAGCTGAATCAGCACCTCCGGCGGCTCATTGATACAGGTGCGGATGAAGGCGACCGCCGCTTCGACCTGTTGGCGGTAGAGATCCATGTCAATCATCGTATCCTCCCCCCGAACCTGCCTTTACCCTCATTGCAGGGCGTTGGCGGCAACGAAATCCTTGATCGCGGCCATCTCCGCGTCGAGCACGGTGCAGCGGCTCTCGCGGTTTGCCAAATCGGCCAGTGCCGGCGGCAGGGGCGGCTCGCTACCGATGGCCTGGGTGACGGCAGCCCCGAACTTGGCTGGATGGGCGGTGGCCAGGCAGACAACCGGACGATCCGGGTCGCGCAATTCCAACGCGGCCTTGACGCCGACCGCGGTATGCGGATCGAGCAGGTAGCCATACTGACGGTGGAAGGCGGCGATGGTGGCGATGGTTTCCTCTTCGGAGACCGAACACGAACGAAAAATCGCGGCGACCCGCTCCTTGCAGCTGGAAAGGTCGAGCTGGCCGGTGGCGGCGAAACCTTCCATGTCGCGCTTGACCGCAGCGCCATCCTCGTCGCGGAGGTAGTAGAGATAGCGCTCGAAGTTGGAGGCGATCTGAATATCCATGGACGGGCTGCTGGTGGCCTGCACCTGGCCGCGCGAGTAGTCGCCCCGGTTGACGAAGCGGGTGAGGATGTCGTTGGCGTTGGTGGCCAGGATCAGGCTGTCGATGCAGCCGGCCGGCAGCAGTCTACGGGCGACATAGCCAGCGAAGATATCGCCGAAGTTGCCGGTTGGCACGGAAAAATCGACGCTCTCCTTACCGAGTTTCCGCAGCTTGAGATAAGCGTAGACGTAGTAGACCACCTGCGCCAGTACCCGGGCCCAGTTGATCGAATTGACTGCCCCCAATCGGTACCGATCGCGGAAGGCGAGATCGTTGAAGATCGCCTTGACGATACTCTGGGCATCGTCGAAGGTGCCGCGCACCGCGACGTTGAACACGTTGGGGTCGAGTACTGTGGTCATCTGCAAGGCCTGGATCGGGCTGGTGCGGCCATGCGGATGAAGGATGAAGATATTGATGTTCCGTTTGCCGCGCACCCCGGCGATTGCGGCGCTGCCGGTATCGCCAGAGGTGGCTCCAAGAATGTTCATGAAGCCGCCGGTACGGGCGAGCACATATTCGAACAGGTTGCCGAGCAGCTGCAGGGCCACATCCTTGAACGCAAGGGTCGGGCCATGGAACAATTCCAGAATGTAGACCTCGCCCTGTTGGCACATCGGGGTGATCTGCGGGTGGGTGAAGGAGGCATAGGCCCGTTCGATCAACTCCTCAAGATCGCGCTCCGGGATATCGTCGATGAACAGCGACAGGACCTCCTTGGCCAAATATTGATAGGAAAGATTCTGCCAACGGTCGAGCACATCGCCAACCACGGTCGGCAGGGTTTCCGGGAGCAACAGTCCCCCGTCCCTTGCCAGCCCCATCATCACCGCGTCCTGAAACCCGAGCGGCGCGATCCCGCCCCGGGTGCTGATATAACGCATACGCACATTCCTCTGATGTCAAATTGTTCGACCGCCGCCCATCAATTTTTTAAAACACATTGCTATCCGGTGGTTACCGCTGTGCAAACCTTGCGAGACAATCGGAACCGTCCAGCCATTCTCAGACGATCAGGTTATCCCCTTCCATCTCGGCCGGAATCGGCAATTCCAGCAGCGAGAGGATGGTCGGCGCAATATCCTTGAGGGCGCCGCCGCTGCGCAAGCTCCGCTGTCGATAGTCCTCGCCGACGACGAGAAAAGGCACCGGATTGAGCGTGTGGGCCGTGTGCGGTCCGCCGGTTTCCGGGTCGACCATCTGTTCGGCATTGCCATGATCCGCGGTGATCAGCATGACCCCGCCCCGTTCCCGGACAAACCGTTCGATCCGGCCGACGCAACGATCCACGGTTTCGCAGGCGGCCACCGCGGCCGCCATGATCCCAGAATGGCCGACCATGTCGCCGTTGGCAAAGTTGAGAATCACCAGGTCGTACGGTTGACCGGCGGTTTCCTGTTCAGCCAAAACCCGCAGCAGGGTGTCGGTCACCTCCTCGGCGCTCATCTGCGGTTTAAGGTCGTAGGTGGCGACATCGCGGGGCGAATTGATCAGCAGCCGATCCTCGCCGCTGTAGGGCACCTCGTTGCCGCCATTGAAAAAGTAGGTCACATGGGCATACTTTTCGGTTTCGGCGATCCGCAACTGGCGCCGCCCGTGCCGGCTGACCTCCTCGCCCAGGATATGGGTGAGGCTGACCGGCGGGAAGGCAATGGGAAAGGAAAAATCGGCCTCGTATTCGGTCATGGTGGCCAGGGCAAGCAGCTGGGGACAACGGCCACGCTCGAAGCCGGAGAAATCGGCATCGCCAAAGGCGTGACAGAGCTCCCGGACCCGGTCGGCGCGAAAGTTGAAAAAGACGATCGCGTCCGCATCCGCAATTCGGCCCACCGGCGCGCCGTTGCCGTCGACCAGCACCGTGGGGGTGATGAACTCGTCGGTCTCGCCGTGATCGTAGGCCGCCTGCACGCAGGCCGTCGCATCGATCGCCTGCGGCCCCTCGCCACAAACCATGGCATCCCAGGCCTTTTTCACCCGGTCCCAGCGTTTGTCCCGGTCCATGGCCCAGTAGCGGCCGGACACGGTCCCCACCTGGCCGCAACCGATGTGGCGCATCGCCGTCGTCAGCTCTTCCATGAAGCCGAGGCCGCTGGAAGGTGGGGTGTCCCGGCCATCCATGAAGCAATGGACGATCACCTCGATCCCTTTGGCGGCCGCCAACTCGATCAGGGCGATCAGATGGCGGAGATGGCTGTGCACGCCGCCGTCGGAGACCAGACCGCAGAGATGGAGACGGGTTCCGGCGGCCCGGACTTGGTCCATCACCCGGTTGAACACCGGATTGGCGGCGAATTCGCCCCGATCCACGGCCCGGTTGATCCGGGTGTAATCCTGATAGACGATACGGCCGGCGCCGATATTGAGATGACCGACCTCGGAGTTGCCCATCTGCCCTTCCGGCAGACCGACCATGCCGTTATGGGCGGTCAGCGTGGTCATGGGAAACTCGCGACTCAGGCGGTCCATGTTCGGGGTGGCGGCGACAAACACCGCGTTGGTGGCAGAGGGCTCCGCGATCCCCCAACCGTCGAGGATGGTCAAAACAAGCGGGACAGGAGCGGGCATCGCACACCTCCGCAATGGTTATGGCCGCGCATCGTCGGCCAGCAACGATTCCACCTCGATCTTCGCGGCATCGTGCCACAAGCCTTCCAGATCGTAAAATCGCCGGTTTTCATGGTAGAAAATATGCACCACCACGGTGCCGAAATCAAGCAGCACCCACAGTCCTTCGCGCAATCCCTCGCTGTGCTTGCTGCCGATCCGTTTGGCGTGCAATTCGCCGGCGATCGCCTCGGCCAATCCCTGAACATGCCGGGTGGAACGGCCGCTCATGATCACGAAATAATCGGTGAACGAGGCCAGGCCGCGCACGTCGAGCACCACCAGGTCCTCGGCTTTGGTCTCCAAGGCGATACGGGCGCAGGCTGCCGCCAGTTCCCTGCCCTCTTTTTCCGCGTACTCTTTTTTTAACTGTCGCATACTTCCATGCATTCATGACGGTTCGTGGTGTTGTTGCACTGCACATTCCGCCGCCTTTCGAAATGCGTTATCTCCGGGGCAAGGAAAGGATTCAATCGTTGCCGGTCTCCTTTGCCGCCCCTTTTTTTCCCCTGGGAGGAAATTCGAAACTCAGTTTTCCCTTGGCGTCGAGCAGCAAGAAGGCGTCAAAGGGTTTTTTCTTTTTGGAGATGAAACCGCCGATCAGTTCGGTGCGCCCCTGGGCCAGCAACTGCCGGATATGTTCCCGGTCGAGCTGCCGCCCGAGGATCACCTTGGAGATGCGCAAGCCCTTGTCCTGGTCGCCCATCAGCGCCGATTCCGACAGGAATCCCGCAGGGGTCTCGAAGACCTTGGTCCTGTCGATGGGCGATTCCCCCAACGGCTCCTGCCGGCAGATCTCGTCGCGGTCGAGTTCGGTGGTGGAATCGGCAAAGAGAAACTCCACCTTGGAATGGGCGATATGGATCGAGGCGGTGAAGGGCTTGCCCTTTTTCGAACGGAAATCGGCAAAGGGCCCCAAGGTCTCCCCGTTGATCAAGGCGACGATTTCTTCTTCGGTCATCACCCGGCCACCCAATACCTTCCGGACGATCAGCTTTTTATCCTCGGATTCATAGGCCGAGGCCGTCTCGAAAAACCGGACACCTCCCACCGGGGAAAAGGCGGCCTCGCGCCGCTGGCCGCCACCCTGTTTGACCTTGTCGACGATGGCGCCGGTCATCGCCCGGATCTCCCTCATGAACTGGGATCGGGTCATGCTCCCCTTCAGGATCTGGTTGAGCTTGTACTCCCATTCGCCGGTCAGTTCGGGAGAGGCGAGGACATCGATCTGCCGAGCCTCAAGCAGGCTCATCAGTTCGAAGGCCTTGCCCGTGGGCGCCAGTTCCCGTTGCTCGCGGACGACATATTTCTCATTGATGAGCTTCTCGATGATCGCGGCGCGGGTCGCGGGAGTACCCAGGCCCCGCTCCTTCATCGCCTCGGCCAGCTCCTCGTCTTCAACCAATTTGCCGGAATGCTCCATGGCCGAGAGCAGGGTGGCCTCGTTGAATCGGGGCGGCGGCTTGGTCTGATGCGCCTGCTTATCGATCTCTTCGCAGCGGATCGGGGTGCCGGGCGGCAGAGCCTGCAACTCCTTGTCGCCGTCCTCCTCGCTGCTCGCCCCGTAAATCGCCTTCCAGCCCGGTTTCACCAGAATCTTGCCCTCGGTGAGGAAGGTTTCGCCCTCGACCAGGGAAAGCCGCCGGGTGTTGTGATACACCGCCGGTGGAAAGAAAACCGCCAGAAACCGCTGGACGATCATCTGGTAGATCTTCAGCTCCGGCTCGGACAGGGTTTTCGGCAGGCCGGTGGTTGGAATGATGGCGAAGTGGTCGGAGATCTTTTTGTTGTTGAAGATCCGCTTATCCTTTTTCAGATACTTCTTCGCCAATGCCTCGGCGGCGAAGCGGCCATATTGCCATTCTTGTTGCCGGGTCACCACCTTCTCCACGGTGGGGAGGTAATCCTCGGGCAGGCAGCGGCTGTCCGTCCGGGGATAGGTGATCAGCTTGTGCCGCTCGTACAGGGCCTGAGCCAGGGCCAGGGTGTTCTTGGCGGAAAAGCCGAAGCGGCTGTTGGCCTCGCGCTGCAACAGGGTGAGATCGTAGAGGGGCGGCGCGCCCTTGCTTGCCTTTTTGCTCGATTCGTCGACCGTGGCCGCTTTGCCGGTACAGCGCTCGACAATCGCAGCGGCCTGCTGCTCTTCCCAAATGCGATTGCGGCGGCCATGCGTCTGGTCGTCGTCCTTGGCAAAGGCCGGATCGATCCAGACGCCCTCGTACTGCACCGAACCGCATGCAAAACGGGCGTGCAACTCCCAATAGGACGCGGGGACAAACTCGCGCCGTTCCGTCTCCCGCTTGACCAGAAGCGACAGGGTCGGGGTCTGCACCCTGCCGCAGGGCGTCTTGTGAAATCCGCCGAACCGGGAATTGTAACAGGTCAGGGCCCGGGTGGCGTTGATGCCGATCAGCCAGTCCGCCTCGGAGCGGCACAGTGCCGTATCTTCGAGCGGAAGCATCTCCTTGTCGTCCTTGAGCTTTCCCAGTCCTTCCCGGATGGCGTCCAGGGTCATGGACTGCAACCACAGACGACGGATCGCCTTGCCCTCCACCGAACGGTTGGTCGCCTGCTTGAGGATATATTTGAAGATGAGTTCGCCCTCGCGCCGGCATCGCAGCCGTTGACGA
>Ga0074195_1001350_pt1 | contig 35280 bp, 32 predicted proteins | sample EPASupsiteHSE623_FD_64525 | JGI IMG/M metagenome (GOLD analysis project Ga0074195, IMG submission 64525) | Bioremediated contaminated groundwater from EPA Superfund site, New Mexico - Sample HSE6-23 | ecosystem: Environmental > Aquatic > Deep subsurface > Groundwater > Contaminated ... | reverse complement strand
CGGCCAGGCTTGCGGCCGCCGCGCCGGGGAATTTTGAGCTTCTGTCCGTGAAACGGATCCCGGTGGCCTTCCCGTCCATAGAGGCCAGCGTGAGCGCGGTCCGGTATCTGATCGAGGCTGACGGATGCGGGTTTTCCGACGGGGCGGCCGCGGCGTTCTTCGCCAGGGAAAGCGTCCCCTATACCCGTCCGCGGCCGGACGGAACTGAGGAAACGGCGGACGCGAGACCGCTGGTGCTGGCGGCAGAAGCCGGACCCGGCGGAGGGATACGGCTGGTCCTGCGGTTCGAACCGGGAAGGAATATCAAACCGGTCGACGCGCTGCAGGCGCTGTGCGGCCGCCGTGCGGAGATCAAAAGGATGGTCAGGGAAGAGCTGTGCTGGCGCGATTCGGCCGGAAACCTTGAATCGATTTGAAGTCGTTTGGAAAACCAAGGAGAGTTTTTAAGTATGAACAACCAGAAAAACATTAAAAAAGAGATATTTGCGAACACATCTTTCGAGGAGACGCGCATAGCCATCCTGGAGGACGGCCGCCTGGCCGAACTGTTCTGGGAGCGTCGCAGCAATACCAATATCGTGGGCAATATCTACAAAGCGGTGGTGGAGAATGTGCTGCCCGGCATATCCAGCGCCTTTATGAACATCGGCCTGGACAAGAACGCGTACATCTACATTTCCGATGTCCTGGGCGGGCAGCGCGAGCCGATAGAGAAACTCCTGAAGAAGGATCAGGAGGTGATGGTGCAGGTCACGAAGGACGCCATAGGCACCAAGGGGATGAAGGTCACCATGGATGTCTCGCTTCCGGGCAGATATCTGGTTCTGACTCCGTTCCAGGAGTTCGTGGGGGTTTCTAAGAACATAGAGACCCCGGAGGAAAGAAAACGCCTTTCGGAGATCCTGCATAAGATCACAGTCGCCAGCGAACTTGGTAAAAAAGGCTGCATAGTGCGGACCGAGGCGGAGGGCGCCAGCGAGGCCGAGCTGGAGAGGGAGCTGAAGTTCCTGATGCGCCTCTGGGACTCAATCTACAAGAGGTTCGACGCCGTGCGGCCACCGTTCCTGCTGCATAAGGACATGGACATGACTCTGCAGGTGGCGCGCGATATCCTCTCCGACGATGTCGCCATCTACATGCTGGATAATAAGGAGGATTTCGAGTCCACCCTGGAGTTCGTTTCAAAGATCTCCCCGGACCTAAGGGAGCGCGTAAAGCACTACGACGGCAAAACTCCGGTCTTTAAGGCTTTTAACATAGACAAGGGCATCGAGGAACTGAGAAAAATAAAGGTGGAGCTGCCCAACGGCGGCAGCATCATAATCCAGGAGGCGGAGTCGCTCTGCGCGATAGATGTGAATACCGGCAGGTTCACCGGCAACCGCTCGCAGGAAGAGACGGTGACCATGACCAATATAGAGGCCGCCCAGGAGGTGGCCCGCCAGTTGCGCCTGCGGAACATCGGCGGCATCATAGTCATCGATTTCATCGACATGAAGAAGGCCTCCAACCGCCACAAAGTCGTGGACGCGCTTGAGCGCGCGGTGCGCCGGGACAGGGCCAAGATCCGCATACTGCCTATCACCCGGCTGGGCCTGGTCGAGATGACCAGGGAGCGCAAGCGGGAAAGCACTTTCAGCCTGCTTACCGAGGAGTGTCCGGAATGCCACGGCTCCGGCCGCGTGCTTTCCAGCGAAAGCATAAGGATCAAGATCCAGCGCGACATACAGAACCTCACTTTGGGCAGGCCCGGCGGCAATCTGCGCGTGGTGGTGCACCCCATGCTGATGGAGATCCTGAAGAAGAAGCAGGACCAGATAGAAAAGAATGTGCACAGGAGCGTCAGGGTGTTTTCCGATCCGATGCTTACCTGGGAGGATTACAGGATAATACTGGAATAACCCCGCACTTTTTCGCCGCGCCAAAGTGCGGGGTGAACGCTCGGTGGTGGAACAAAAGACGGAGAGGTTGAAAAATGAGAACTTTTATCAGAAGGTTTTTTCCGGCGCTGGTCCTGGCGGCGGCCGCCTGCGTGTGCGCGCACGCGCGGGTGGACGAGATCTCGTACATGAAGAACGGCGTGTACGCCGGAAAGATCGGGACCTATTCCTTTAACGACACCCTGTACCTCGACGCGTCCAAGGCCGGCAAACTGATGGGAGGCAAGATCTACTGGTACCCGGTGAGCGGTAAGCTGCTTCTGCAGAACAAGGGGAACAAGATAGTTTTTTTCCTTAAGTCCGACACCGTGATGCTGAATGATACCAGCGTGACGATACTGAACCCGCTGATAGTCCGCGGCGGCCGCGCGTTCCTGTCCGTGGATTTTTTCGTTTCCAGACATTTCGCCCGCGCGTTCGGTTTCAAGCTGGAATACGACCCGGCTTCGGCCGTGCTGGCCGCGAAGCAGAAGATAAATATAAGTTCGATAAATCATTTTTCCTACAAGGACAAGACCAGGGTGGTGGTCTACATGGAAGAGCCGCTCGCCTTCCAGACCTCGCAAAAGGAGAATAATATCTTCTCCATCACCCTTCCCGGGGGCGTGCTGGAATCCGAGGATAAGATGCAGATAGGCGACGGCGTGATCACCGGAGTGGACCTGTTCCAGGAAAACAAGGTGGCCCGGATAGTCCTGGTTCCAGGGGAAAATTTCGGCAGGGTTTCCGCGTTCAAGCTGTCCGGCCCCGATCGGCTGGTGCTTGATGTGGAAAAACGAATCACCGCCATTCCGCAGAGCATAACCGGGGTTTCGTCTCCGGCGCCGATTGGGGGAGCGAATGTGATCCTGCCGGCCGGGTCGCCGGCCCCGGAACCCGGGGCCGCTCCCGGCGGTTCCACGGCTCCGGCGCTCCCGGCCGATCTGTCTGAGGATTGCGGCGGACCCGGACAGGAGGCTTGTCCTCCAGCGGACGGAGGGCGGGACGCCGGGGCCGGAGTGAATATCCCGGACAAGTTCGTTCTTGAGAAGGGCGGCCGCAAACGCGTCGTGCTTGACGCCGGCCATGGGGGCAAGGACCCCGGCGGCCGGAGGGCCTTCGGTCTCAGGGAAAAGGAGATAAATCTCCTGGTGGCGAAAGAACTCCGCGATATGCTCGCCGACGAGGAGATCTTCGAGGTGTTGATGACGCGCACCTCCGATGTTTTCATCCCTCTCGACGCCAGGTCCAGGATCGCCAACGAGTTCAAGGCCGATATCTTCATCTCCATACACGCGAACGCCTCGCGCGACAGGCGGGAAAAAGGCTTCGAGGTTTATTTCATGTCGGAGAACGCCTCGGACCCGTGGGCGGCCGAGGTCGCCGATTTTGAGAACTCCGTGCTCGGCCTGGAGGATGAAAACCCCGGGGCCGACGCTTCCGCCATGCTGCTGCATTCTCTGGCCAGGAACGAATATCTGAACGAGGGGAGCCGTCTGGCCGGCATGATCTCCAAGGAGCTGGAAAAGAGCACCTCGTTCGCGAACCGCGGGGTTAAGCAGGCCGCTTTTTATGTTCTGCGCGGCACCTACAGTCCGGGTATACTTGTGGAGCTTGGTTTCATGACCAATGCCGGGGATCAGAAGAACATGAGTGAAAAAAAGGGCCGCTCAAAAATAGCCGGCGCCATATACAAGGGCGTGATGAAATACGCCCAGATGAAGGGCTGGAAGTAGGGAGGCGGGGACGCCGTAAGTTTTTATATGCGTACGAAGGACAAGAATCGTCCGATAGGCATTTTTGACTCCGGCCTGGGCGGACTCACCGTTTTCAGAGCTGTGCGCCGCCTGCTGCCCGCGGAAAATATAATTTATTTCGGCGACACCGCGCGCGTGCCGTACGGGACCAAATCCAAAGAGACCGTGAGGGCGTTCTCAAAGGAGATCGCGGCGGTATTGTCCGCGCGCGGTGTGAAGCTGCTGATTGTCGCCTGCAACACGGCCTCCTCTCTCGCCCTCGAGGCGGTGCGCTCGGTTTCCAGCGCGTCCGTGATAGGCGTGATCGAGCCCGGCGCCCGCGCCGCCGCCGCGATAACACGGAATAAGCGGGTGCTGGTGATAGGCACCACGGCCACCGTGGCGAGCGGAGCTTACGGCCGCGCGCTCAGGAAGATCAGGCCGGACCTGGTCGTCCGCGAACAGGCCTGCCCCCTGTTCGTGCCGCTGGTTGAAGAAGGGTGGTGCGGGAAGAGGGTGGCCGAACTGGCGGCCGCCGAATATCTGTCCCCGTTCAGGAAGAAAAATTTCGACACCGTTATACTGGGCTGCACGCATTACCCGCTGCTCAGAAAAGTGATAGTGAGGGCGCTGGGCGCCGGCGCGGCCGTAGTGGATTCGGCCGAAACAACCGCCCTGGAGGCCGAGAGGTCGCTGGCTTCGGCCGGTTTGCTGAGGACGGGTCTCCGCGGCCGGGCCCGCTTTATAGTCAGCGACGCGCCGGAAAAGTTCCGGACGCTGGCTTCGCGTCTGCTGGGGATACGGACCGGCCGCGTGGAAGTACATCGGTTCTGAGGGCCGGTTCAGCCGGCCGGGAGGGGAATATGGACTCAGCGCGGGTTTTGATCGCGGTATTGTTCGCTTCCGTCTGTCTGGGCGGCGCCGCAGAGCCGGATAAGAAAAGCGGGGCCGCTCCCGCCGTTTCTGCCGAACCGGCCCCGGCTCTCGCCGCGAAACGCCCCGTCCGGAAGGCTCCGGCCGCGGGGGAGGAAAAGCGGGTGGAGCATATCGTCAGGTCCCGCGCGGCCGACCGCGAGCAGGCCGAGGAAGAGGGCAGCGTGATGATAGATCAGCTGTCCGCGGGAGATTCCGGCGGCCGCGTCCCTCCGGAGGAGGAGGCGGCCGCCGACGACGACGGCAGTGCCGCCGGAGGGCTGCCGTCTTCTTACGGACAAGTGAAGGGAACGCTGACCGACGGAGCCAGGAACCTGCTGGTCCTGGAAAGCGACGACGGCGTTATTTCGTTCGTCCAGGTCTTAGTGGGCAAGAATTCGGCGGCCTGGAAACTTGTGGCGCGCCTGCCGCGCGGAGCCGACTGATCCGGATCAACCCCCGCACTTTCGGCGCTTGTCTTACGCAGATGGACTTTCAGCGAAAGTGCGGGGTAAATTGATAGAATATTTTTGAGGTAATTATGAAAAGAAAAGAGCTGGTAAGATACCTGATGCAGAACGGCTGCGAACTCTCCAGGGAGGGCGGGAAGTATTCCGTTTTCTCTAATCCAGCCACCGGTAAAGAGATCCCGGTAACCCGGCATACCGAAATCGCGGATTTTACCGTGAGGAAGATATGCAAGGAGCTGGGACTAGAACCCCCACGATGAAGCGCTGGCTTATCCTGCCCGCCTTTCTGTTCCCGGCGGCGTGCGCCGTTTCCAGGCCGGATATCATACAAGTGGGGCCCTGGTCGCCGCCCAGGTCCCGCTCCGAATTGCTGGTGCTCGATTCCAGGGAGCGGATAGACAGGCCGTGGGGCGCCGTGGCCGTTATCCACGGGACAAAATTCCCGGCACGGAACGAAGCCGCGCTGAAACGCCAGAAAGAATGGGCCGCAAAGCTGGCGGCGGGCGTGGGCGCCGACGGCGTCGTTATAACCGAAGAGATCGTGGAAGCCGACCCCCGGCTGGAGGCCGTCGGTGAGCCGGAGAGCTATATCAGCGCCCTCGCCTTCAAATATGCCTCTCCCCTGTCCACCGCCCCGGCCCTTTCCGCCGGAGAGGGCGGGGAATGATCGTCAGGGTCGCGTACGAGCCGGGCGAGGCCCGCTCCTGGAAAGGCCGCGGAGTGGTGATAGACCTGTTCAGATTTTCCAACACGGTTTGCGCGCTTCTGAAAAGCGGCCGCCGCGCCGTGCGGATCTATTCAGATCCCGCCCGCGCCGCCGAGGCGAAGGCTGGGGAAAACGGCTCCGATCTGTTTTCCGAGATAGATTTCCCGCCGGAAGTGGACAAATACGACAACTCCCCGTATACCGCGCTGAGCGCTTCCGATCCCTCGAGGCCGGCTATTATAGTGACCAATTCCGGTTCGCCGGCCGTGATGTCCCTGGCCGGCGCGGCCGAGATCCTTATCGGCTGCTTCGCCAATATGCCTTTCGCGGCGGAATACTGCCGCAAAAAACCCATGGATACGCTCATAGTGCCGGCCTGCCTGTTCTATGACCGCGGACATGAGGAGGATTTTATCTGCGCCAGAGCTTTCGCCGGCGCCATCGGTGGGGAAGATCATTTTGAGCGGGCGCTTGCCGAGATACACGCCTGCGGCCGCGTGCTGGATTTCCTGGCTGGCCGGCCGGAGACCGGTCCGCGGGATATGGACCTTATACTCAGGCATGGGACTATGTCCGTTGTTCCGCGCGTGGCGTTGACTGGTTTGTACGGTACGGCGGAGGACGCATGGGGCCGGACGCGTGGAGGCATAGAAGCGTAGAGGCGTGGACATACGGGAACTGTGCGTCTACGCCTTCAAGTTGCTGCGCCTCCACACATCTATTTTATGAAAACTGAAAAAGCGGTGGTGCTTTTTTCCGGCGGGCTGGATTCCACAACGGCGCTTTGCTGGGCGCTGGAAAGGGGATATGTCTGCACGGCCGTCTCTTTCGACTACGGCCAGCGCCATAAAAAGGAGAACGCTTCCGCCCGCCGGATAGCGTCGGCCATGGGCGTGAAGCTTCACGGTATAAAACTGGCCTTGCCGTGGCTGGCCGCCAGTTCCCTGGTGGATCCGGCCAAAAAAATACCCGCGGCCGCGCCTGGCAGGCCCGTAGCAAAAACAGGGATCCCATCCACTTTCGTGCCAGGCAGGAACCTTATGTTCGCGTCCATAGGAGTTTCCCTGGCGGATTCCATCGGCGCCTCCGCGGTGGTAATGGGGCCGAATGTCGTGGATTATTCCGGCTACCCGGACTGCCGGCCGGAATTTTACAGGGCGCTGGAAAAAGCGGTCTCCGCAGGCACCAGGCGCGGCGCGGCCGGGAAAAAAATAAAGCTGCTTACGCCGCTTATCCGTCTGAGCAAACGCGAGATCATCCTGCTCGGGCTGCGACTCCGGGCGCCGCTTGAGCTCACCTGGTCCTGTTATGCGGGCGGAGCTCTTCCGTGCGGCCGTTGCGATTCATGCCGGCTGCGCGCCAAAGGTTTCAAAGAGGCTGGCATTCCGGACCCGGCAATGCGGCGCTTGGAGCGCCGCGCCGTAGGCCGTAAGCCGTAGGCTTTCATGGACCCCGCAGAGCCTATGGCGTACAGCTTATGGCTTATGGCAGATAACGGTATATGCTAACCGCTGAAATCTCCGAAATTTTCGTTTCCATACAGGGAGAAGGGCTTTACTGCGGACAGAAGCAGGTGTTCGTGCGGTTCGCCGGCTGCGATCTGCGCTGCGCCTATTGCGACGAACCCGCCGCCAGGAATCGCGGGACCTCTATGGCGCTGTCCGCGGTAAAGAACGGCATAAGGCGGCTCGCCGGCCGGGAAAAAGCGGGCGCGGTGTCGTTTACCGGCGGGGAGCCGCTTCTGCAGCACGAGGCGGCCGCTGAGTTGGCTTTCTACGCCAGGGAACTGGGCCTGCAGACGCATCTGGAGACCAACGGCGTCCGCTGGAGGGAGCTTGAAAAGACAGCTCCAGCGATGACCGTGATAGCCGCGGACATAAAACTGCCCGGTCTGGCCGGAAAACCCCTGTGGCGGGAACATGAAAAGTTCCTGTCCGTGGTCCCGGAGAAAACTTTCGTGAAGGTGGTGGTTAGCGCGGGTACCGGAGCGGCGGAGTTCGGGAAAAGCGTGGACCTGGTGGCCGCCATACGGCCCGGGATGCCGTTCTATATCCAGCCGGTGACGCCGATGGGACTGCTGACGCCTCCTTCCCGCGCTCAGCTGGAGGTGTTTTACAAAGCGGCGGCTTCCAGGCTCGGCGCCGTGAGAATATTGCCGCAGCTTCATCCGCTGTGGGGGATAAGATGAGAGGCGTGGAAGCGTAGCAATGTGGAGGCGTGGCAATAGAGAAGGTGCGCTCACGCTCCGAACATCCACGCATCTATTCCTCCATGCTTCTACGCATCTGTTGTACTGGAGGCTCTATGACCGAAGAATCTTTTCTTATCGATTGTCCGCTGTGCAAAGCGCGTATCGAGGTGGAAAAAAAGACCGGCAAGGTCCTGCGCCACTGGGAGAAGCCCGTGGTCAAGGAGGGCGGCGACCCGATGAAGGCCGCGCTGGATAAAATGAAACAGGACAAGTCCAAGCTGGAGGATTATTTTTCAAGGGCACAGGGAGACATGGAGCGGAAAAAGAAGGACCTGCTGGACGCCTTTGAAAAAGAAGCCAAGCGCATCAAGGATTCCGGCGATAACTCCAAACCGATAAACCCGCTGGACCTGGACTGATTTGAAAATCAGGATTCGTGGAATCTTCATGTTGAATTTTTGATTGACAGCTCCGGTTCGCAAGTTATAACATGATTCCGGGTTCGGGGTTTGTTTATGCAAAAATTCCTGCATTGCGCGCTGCTTTGCGCTTTTGCGCTTTGCTCCTCGGTCGCGCCCGTCAAATCCTCCGATAAACGAACGGATAAGTTGTACGAACTTTACAATTCCACTTCCACTCCGGAAAATTATAAGCGCATCCTGAAGCGGCGCATCGACGGGCTGGAGCGCGTTGAAAAGGCGCGCGGGAAAGCGCGCCGGTACCCGGCGAATCCCGTCTTATCCCCTTCCGCTCCGGCCCGGCCCATCGCCGTTCTTTCCGCCCAGCCGCAAGCGGCCGACGACACCTTCCGGCTCGGCGAAGTCTATTGCTTCCCTAATCCGGCCAAAAGGACCGACCCCGCCTTCCATATCGAAACCGGCCTGGCCGACAAAATAGAACTGAAGATCTACGATGTGGCCGGCGACCTGGTGCATGAAACCTCGCTTACCGGCCGGCCGCAGGTCATAGACGACGGCCAGGGCGCCCAATACGCCTATGAATATCTTTGGTCCGTCAAGAATACAGGCAGCGGGGTATATATTTTCAGCGTAACCGCTAGAAAGGGCGATAAAACCCTCAGAAAATCCGGGCGCTGCGCGATTATAAAATGAACCGTCGTAAATTCTCATTCGCGCTAACCGTTCTTATTTTTTCCGCCGCCGCCCTGTACGCCGGCGGAACCACGGCCTCATTCCTTAAACTCGGCTCCGGCGCCCGCGCCACCGGCCTTGGTGGAGCATTCGTCGCGGTATCCGACGATATTGATTCACTATCGTATAACCCGGCCGGCCTTGCCGGGCTTCGTAACAACGCCGTCGGCTTTACCCGCGCCGAGCTTATGGCCGGGCTGAGCTATAACTTCCTCGGTTACTCACAGCCCGTAACCAAAGGCGCATTTGGTTTAGGCGTGGATTATCTGTCCCAGAGCGCCATAGAGGGCAGGGGGGCGGACCGTGAAGCTACGGGCGGCTTTGAAGCCTCCGACGCGGCCTATAACCTGGCTTATGGCAGATCGGTGACGCCACGAACCGGGATAGGGTTCAATTTCAAGTACATAGCCAGCCGCATAGCCGACGAATCGGCCAATGGCTGGGCGGTGGACGCCGGGTGGCGGTATAAGACGGCGCAGGGTTTAAGTCTCGGCTTCGCGGTGCGGAATCTCGGTCCGGCTATGAAATTCCTGGACGAAGGCTCCGCCCTGCCGTTAACCGCGCGCCTGGGCGCGGGATACACTATCTTAAACAGCATCCTGGTCGCATTTGATATGAACCGGCAGGTAAACGAGAAAAAGACCGTGTTCTGCTTCGGCACGGAGTACGCGCTGTTCGACAGTTTATTTATGCGGGCCGGTTATCTTAAAAGCGCGGCTTCAGGTGTTAATTTGACCGGTTCAAGCGGCCTGAAAGCCGGGCTCGGTTTCAAGTTGGGCCGGTTCGCTCTTGATTACGCCCTGTCGCCGTTCGGCGATATAGGAAAAGCGCACAGGATAAGCCTGGGAATGGTATTATGATGAAGCGTCCGCATAGATGCGGGATTGTCCCGGTTTTATTGGCGCTGGTCGCGGTTGTGGCGCCTGTTTACGCGCGGTCCTCGCCGCCTGTGCCGGAGTTTCAGACCATAATAAGCGGGCTGACCTGCGGGTTATACGATTACACGCAAATGACAAAAGGAGCGGACGGGAGCGTTTATATAGCCGGCGACGATTACAACAGCGAGTCTTCCGCCTGCCTCATAAAGCTGGGTCCGGCCGGCGATCTTCTCTGGGAGCGTACCATAGAGCCGGCTGGCTGGGTGGATTACCAGTCCGGGATAACGGCGGACGGAGCCGGGAATGTATTCGTGCCGCTCACCGATTTTGAGAATGAGCGTGCGTTCGTGGTCAAATATAACGCCGAAGGGGTGAAGGCCGGGAGCGTAGTCATATCCGACCCGGGGGTGGAAGAGGGTCCGGTGGCGCGGCGTGCGGTGTTTGACAGGAGCCGCGGCCTGCTTTATGTGTCGCGGCTGTATACGGAGATGTCCGGCGAGTGGCCGTTCGTTTTCGCCGCCGCGGCCTATGACGGCGGCCTGGTGTTGAAGAGTTCGGCCGGCATAACGCTTGGCGGCGACGGTTATGACGGTAATGTGTCGCTGGACGCGGATGGCGGGGTATACCTGGGCCATTACGCCGGCGGAAGATACGAGGCGCGCAAATATACGCCCGGGCTCGCGGCGGAGTTATGGCGTTCAAACGCTCCTATCCCTAACTACGGGCGGTTCTTCCTGTTGTATACCGATACCTCCGGTAACGGACGGACGGCGTTCTGGAGCACGAGCCAGATCGGGAACGCGCTGATGACGGTGTCTTCGGGCGGGGCGTTCGGCGCGGCCATGGAGGTATCCGGCAGCGAGTGGAACGACACGCTGGAGCTGGACCCCGGAGGCGGGGTTTACCTGCGTCCGGACTATGGCCTGGTGAAAATAAGTTCCGGCATATATGAATGGGATTCGTTCGCTTTGGAGGGTCCGGAGGACGGCTATCTGCTGCAGGCGCTGGTGGATAACGAGTACGGGATATATCTTTTCGGCGAGTATTACGGCGCCGGGGGGAGCGGATATTACCTGGCGAAGTACGGGCAGGGCGTGATAGCGGATGCGACGCCCCCTGTTGCGGTCACGGACCTTGCGGCCGCCGCGGTTTCTAGCGATTCGCTAAGGCTGGCGTGGACGGCGCCTGGCGACGACGGAAGCGTGGGGACGGCTTCAGGTTATGACCTGCGCTATAGTACGGCCGGGCATATCTTATCCGGCCCGGAGTTCGATAACGTAACGCAGTCACAAGGCGAGCCTGCCCCGCAGCCGGCCGGAGCGGCCGAAACATTCACTATAACCGGATTGGAACCCGGCACGACTTATTTCTTCGCGCTCAGGACTGCTGACGAGGCCGGGAATATAAGCGGGTTGTCTAATTCGCCGGAAGGGGCGACATTATTTATCGACACAATAACCCCAGCTGCGGTCATCAACCTTGCGGCAACCAATATTTCCACCAGTTCAATAAAGCTTTCCTGGACGGCTCCGGGTGATGATGGGATTACCGGCACGGCGCGGAGCTATGATCTAAGGTACACGACGGTAAGTCTTATACTATCGACCGCGGATTTCAGTTCCGCGACGCAGGTTCAGGGCGAACCGGCGCCCCAGGCCGCGGGAAGCGCCGAAGCATTCACCGCCGCCGGGCTATTTCCGGGCACGACTTACTTCTTCGCCCTCAAGACAGCCGATGAAGCCGGGAATATCTCCGGCATTTCGAATTGCGCTTTCACTAAGACATGCGTAGAAGTGGTCGGCGTGCCGAACTGGAAACAGTTTGATGATGGCACGAATACCTGGTGGGACGATGACTATGATCATTCCGCCAGGAAAATAAGCGCCTTGGGATGCTTGCTGACCGCCGCTGCCCAAGTCGTGAAGAAGCATGGATATAATACCGACCCTGGCAAATTAAATGAGACGCTTAACAACACCGCTGGCGGGTTTGATGGAAGAAAGGTGGATCTTGAGGTTCTGGTGGATACGATAACAGCGCAAGGAATATCATTAGCATATAGCTGGGTGATAGGCACAGATGCGGAAAAGCAGTCAGTTTTGGAAGAAAGTCTGGGTAGCGGGAATCCGGTTATATTGGAACTTTATAGCGTCTCCACAGTAGGCGGATCCCATTTTGTAGTGGCTACAAAAAAATGCGGCAACACCATCTATATAAATGACCCCGGCCATAACAATACTAATGCGACCACTCTTGATCAATACTTTGGTTTAATAACAAACGGAAATCCTAAGAAGATTATGAGTATCCGTAAGATTACAAGGAATTAAAATATCATGAAAAACATTTGCAAAACTATTTGCTGTATTTTGTGTCTGATATTCATCTCGGACATTTCAATTTTGCATGCAGAGGATCGAAGTGTCATAATAATTCGCATACAGTCTCCCACAGATGCAGAGAAAGACACTCCGGCCGAGATGCTTTTAACAGATCCTCAAAACCGCAGAACAGGATTTGATGCCGCTGCGCCATTTGATGATAGCTTGCGGACTACTGCGGTACTTGAAATACCTCGGTCTGTTTACGCTGTTCAAGGAATATCCGATAACACAGGTGGTGGAGACAATGAGCCCTTTTACAGAGAGTTGTATGTTCCAGCCCCGATTCCTGGGAAATACACAATTCAGATTATCGGGAAAAAAACTGGGAGCTATCGGTTATCCAGCGATTTTTACAGTTCAGATCACGGCAAACAGGAATATGATACTTTAGGGCTTAGTGTGGCTGGTCATACTGTAACGATAAATGCGGAGTATAGCCCTGTTCCTGGTGCCCCGGCTCTTGTTATAACCAAGGTAGTGACCTTTAATGCTTTGCGCCAGGATTTAATAGTAGCGCAGCAACTAAACCAGCTCGGCGACGAGAAGTTCGCCCGAAGCCTTGCCAAGAACATCGATCTGGCCGAGAAACTCGCCAAGGCCTGTGACAAGCGTGGGCATGGTAAGAATAAACCCTGTAGGCCCGCCATCGCTGTCCTCAAGCTCTTCGTTAACCGCCTGGAACTCGCCAACCGTAAATGCGACAGCAAGAATCCACATCATTGCGATGAAGATAAAGATTGGGATGATTTCGGCAAGGAGCATCGCAAAGACCATGACTACGACGATTTCTTCCGGGAGTGGGACCGTGACGACTGGCATAAGCACAAGAAGACCTGCAAGCGGTTCGTAACCGACGAGGCGCTGAAAATAATTAAAGATGACGCCGGCTGGCTCATAAAATCGCTCGGCGGAGAAACAGATAAAGACCGCGAAGATCACAACGGACGCAGCAAGGATAAAAGGCACGATTAACAGTCTGCTTCCGCCGTCTCGTCTGAATTGCCCGCCCGGCCCCGGCGGGCGGTAACCCGGAGGAGGGGGGGGGCGCTGTTTACTATATGATTATTTGTCAACAGGGTCGGATGGTTCATCTACGAATAATCATATAGTAAACAGCGTCCCCTGTGCCCCCTAAAAAAAGATAACGGGCCGCTTTTCGTAGCGCGAAAAGCGGCCTGGTTATTTTATCGCCTATCTTTGCCGGCCCGGATTTTATTAAAATATAGGCGCAGCACATACCGGGCCGCAAACCAGGAGGCCGCAAATGGGTTTTAACCTAGTCCCCAAAGAAGTGAAGTTCTTCGAATTCCTGACCATGCAGTCGGAAAATGTGGTCAAGGCCGCTTCGCAGCTCAAGTCCATACTCAGGAACGGCGTGATCACGGAGGAGGCCTCCAAGAAGATCCACGACATAGAGCATGAGGGCGATACGCTGTCCCACGAGATCGTGGACATGCTCAACAGGACTTTTATAACCCCGATAGACCGCGAGGACATCTTCGCCCTGGTCAATACTCTCGACGATGTGCTGGACCTGATAAACGCGATGACCAACCGGATGCGGCTGTACAAGCTGGACCCCGCCGACGAATTCTTCTCGCAGTTCGTGGATTTGATAGACCAGTCCTCGGCCGCGGTCTCCAGCGCCGTGAAGCATATGCACGACGCGGACCGCCAGCGCCGGGTGCTGGACCATTGCATAGAGGTCAACCGCCTGGAGAACATGGGCGACCTGCTCAGGGAAAAGGCCATAAGCACGCTTTTCGAGAGGGAGAAGGACCCCATCATGGTCATAAAGTGGAAGGAGATTTACGAGGTGGCCGAGGGCATCCTGGACACCTGCGAGCATGTGGCCAAGGTCATAGAGTCCATACAGGTGAAGAATGGATAGCGCTTTTCTGGCGATAGTGCTGTTGATCGTCCTGGCCCTGCTGTTCGACTTCCTGAACGGCTTTCATGACGCGGCTAATTCCATAGCCACCATAGTGGCCACGAGGGTGCTGTCGCCCCGCTACGCCGTGATCTGGGCGGCTTTTTTCAACTTCATAGCCTTCGCCTTTTTCGGCCTGCATGTGGCCGGCACCATAGGCAAGGGGATCATAGACATAGGCCAGGTGGATTCCTTTATAATCTTCGGGACTTTGATGGGCGCCTGTTTCTGGAACCTGCTCACCTGGTATTTCGGCCTGCCTTCCAGTTCTTCGCACGCTTTGATGGGCGGACTGGTGGGCGCCGCGCTGGTGAAAGCCGGTCCCGCCGCTTTGGTCTCCAAAGGAATAATAAAGACCGTAACTTTCATCGTGGTGTCCCCGCTGCTGGGCATGCTTCTGGGGCTGACGCTCGGAGTGGTGGTGTACCGGCTCTTCCGTCATTCCACGCCGACCAAGGTGGACCATATTTTCCGCAAGGGGCAGCTGGTGTCGGCGGCGGCTTACAGCCTGGGCCACGGCGGGAACGACGCGCAGAAGACCATGGGCATAATCGCCGGCCTGCTTTTCAGCGGCGGCTATCTGGGCGCGGAATTCCATATACCGTTATGGATAGTGCTTTCCTGCCACGGGGCTATAGCTTTGGGAACGATGTGCGGGGGCTGGCGCATAGTGAAGACGATGGGGAACAAGATCTTCAAGCTGCGGCCCGTGGACGGTTTCTGTGCGGAGCTGGGCGCTTCGGTCACGCTTTTCGGGGCTTCTTATTTCGGGATACCCGTGAGCACCACCCATACCATCACCGGCGCCATCGTGGGCGTGGGGACGCTGAAGCGGTTCTCGGCGGTCAAGTGGGGCGTGGCGGGGCGGATAGTGTGGGCGTGGGTGCTTACCATTCCGGGCGCCGCTCTGGTGTCCGCCCTCTGCTACGAACTTGCCGTCCTGGCATTGAAATAGATTTACAATCCGGTGACATAATACTTAATTCCCGGGAATTAAGTATTATGTCACCGGATTTTCTATATAGGTCCTTTTCCGGAGGCGGGATAGGTCTTTCGTTTCTTGTCGGGGGAAGCATATTGGGATAAACTTATGCTGCGGGCGTTGCTGCGTCCGTAATTTTTCCCGGTCATATCAGGAATAAATGAAAAAAATAATATCGTCTTTTTCCGCCGCGGCCGCGGCGGCGCTTTTTGCCGTTCCGGTTCTGGCGGGCGGGGTTTCCGGGGTTTTCAACGAAGCTTCCGCCGGCCTCGAAGCCGCGGCCCCCGCGGAACCGGCGATCCCCGTTCCGCCGGGATCAGGCGGGGTAAAAGTCCCCAAACACGCGCCCAGTCCGGCGCAGGCGCTTGAGATCTCGCGCCATAACGCCGCTTTGGGCGGCGGCCGTTCCGCCCTGGAGAAGGCTTCGCCGGCGGAGCCGCGGTTCCGCCCTTATGCGGATTATGAGAAGATCGGCTATCTGATAATGAACGGCGATTTCGAATACGCCTCTCTGCCGGCCAAGCTGGCCATGGCCTCCATACTCCCGGCGGACGCCGAACTGGTGATAGTGCTGGAGAAAGAGGGCGCCGCGGACAAGGAATATCTGCTGTCCAAATACACGGCCGTAATACCGAAAGAAAGGATCAGGGTGGTGGCGCTGAAAAAATCCACGCACTCCGCTTACGGCTTCAATAGCGCTTTCTGGGCCAGGGACGCCATGCCGGTGCCGGTCCTGGACGGGAACGGGAAATTGACGCTTATAGACGCTAGGTATTATCACGGCTTCGAAGGTGACAAAGAGATCAGCTTATTGTTCGGGGCCGGGTATGAAAAGCACGAGTATTCTTTCGAAGGCGGGAACCTCCAGGCCAATACCAAAGGGGACTGCGTTATAGTGGACAACAAACTTCACAAAGACATACCCGACGGAGTATTTTCCGGGTTTTACGGCTGCAAGCGGCTTATCCGGCTGCCTTTCGTGGACGGCATAGGCCATGTGGACGAGCGGGCGCGTTTCGTGAATGATTCCACCTTGCTGACCGATACCCCGCAATACAAGGACCTGCTCGAGGCCAAGGGCTTTACCGTGCATATGCTCCCCAGGCCTCGCAAGCCGTACGGGACCTATGTTAATTCCCTTATCTCCGGAGACAGGGTGGCGATGCCCACTTTCGACGAAGAGACTGACGCCGTCGCCATGGCGGTGTACGGCCGGCTGGGCCTTAAGGCCGTGGGCGGCGATTCCGTGGCCTTGTCCACCCAGGGCCTGGGCTCCCTGCATTGCATAACCATGACCTATCCGAAAGTGCCGGCGGCGGCGCTGCTGAAGGCGATGAACGCGGACGAGATCTGATCCTGTAAACATATCCGAATTGGAAGGAAGCCGGCCGCGAGCCGGCTTCTTGTTGTGCGCACGGCTGCGGACTGTGTGACCAAAGTAACAGTTCGTCCGGCGCTATTCCTATTGACGGCGGGGGGCGGAAAGCGGTAAACTAATATACCTAGCATAACTAACATTTCCTGCGAACAATTGCGCTAGTGTGGTGCGACACACCGCACCAGGGGGAGCGGACATGAAAAAGTTTATGACCACTTCGGAGGCGGCGGATGTATGCGGCGTGGTGCATACCACAATAATCCGCTGGATCAACGAGGGGAAGCTGAAGGCTCATGAAACTCCCGGCGGGCACCGGCGCATAGACCACTGGGACCTGGTGCATTTCCTTAAACAGTACAAGATCCCCGTGCCGAGGACGCTCGACGACGGCCGTTTCAAGGTGCTGGCCGTGGACGACGAGACCAAGGTGCTGACCATGCTGCGCAAGGCGTTCTCCGCGCATGCCGACGAGATAGATTTCTGCGCCACCACCAGCGGCATGGAAGCCCTGGTGATGCTGGGCAAGACCCGTTTCGACCTGCTGATCCTGGATGTGGCCATGCCGGACATGGACGGCGTGCAGGTCTGCATAACAATCAAGCAGAACCCCGACCTGGCCGATCTGAAAATACTGGTGATAACGGGGCGCCAGCTGCTCGAGGAGCAGGAAGAGTACCTTAAGAAGAATGTGGAGGAGATAATCAAGAAGCCGTTCTCCACGGACGAACTCATGGACAAAGTAAAAGCGATGATGTGACGGGTGGGCAGGCGGGATCTATGATCACGGCGACGATGGAAAAAAAAGAGACCACGGCCGCGCGGCTTCTGGTGGAGTACCTGAAGGGCGAGGGTGTGGAGTATGTCTTCGGAATACCCGGTGGGGTGCTGGCGCATTTTTACGATGCGCTGCACGATCTCGGCGGCATTCGGTCCGTTCTGGCCAAGCACGAGGGGGGAGCCGCTTTCATGGCCGACGGCTACGCCAGGGTCAGCGGCAAGCCCGGGGTCTGCTGCTCGACCACCGGACCAGGCGCCACCAACCTCATAACCGGCATCGCCTGCGCCTACGCAGATTCCATACCTATGCTGGTGTTGACTGGACAGGTCTCCACCTCGGCTTTCGGCAAGGGGGCGTTCCAGGAAAGCACCTGCCATGGCGTGGATGTGGTGGCGATGCTCAAATCCGTGACCAAAAGCAGCGTGATGGTGCCCTCGGCGGACAAGACCGCCGATATCCTGAAAGCGGCCTTCAGAACGGCCATGAGCGGCAGAAAAGGCCCCGTCCATGTTAATTTTCCTCTGGATTTCATGAAGAAAATGGTGGACGCCCGCGTGGCTCCGCCGGCGGAATACAGGATCCGTGAGGAACAGTTCGACCGTGAGTCTATTAAGCGGGCTTCGCGGGACCTGATAAACGCCAGAAGGCCGGCGATACTGGCCGGTAACGGCGTTAACCTTTCCGGCGCCTGCGAAGAGTTGAAAAAACTCGCGGAGCGGCTGGAAATCCCGGTCATAACCTCTCCCAAGGGGAAAGGCGCTCTCCCGGAGAATCATGTGCTTTCACTCGGCGTGCTTGGTTTCGGCTCTTCGTTGCATTCCGAGAAATACCTCCTCTCGGAGGGGGTGGATGTGCTTCTGGTGGTGGGCAGCAGCATGAGCGAGCCGACCACCTGCGGCTGGGATCCCAGGCTTCAGCCGGCTAAAGCCTTGATACAGATAGACATAGACCCGCAGGAGATAAGCAAGAACTATCCAGCTTCCTACGGTGTGGTTGGCGACGCGCGCGCGGCCCTGAAGGAACTGAATTTTCAGATAGAGCGCGATATGCGCTGGATACAGGAGCGTTGCGCCGTGACGGCCCGGGACATAAAGGCTTTCAAGGATGGCAACCCCAGATACTCACATCCCGAAAAAATGGATTCGGAGGAAATGCCTCTTAAGCCCCAGCGGGTCATCAAAGAGATGCAGCAAATTCTTCCATCGGATGCCAGGCTGTTCGTGGACGCCGGCACTTCGGTTTTTTGGGCCTTCCACTATTTCCGTTCCTGCGAGCCGGGGACTTTTTTTGTGAACACCGGCTTTTTTTCCATGGGGCACGGCGTATCGGCCTGCATAGGGGGGAAACTCGCCGATCCCACTCGGCCGGTGGTGGCGCTGGTGGGAGACGCGGCTTTCGCCATGAACGGGATGGAGGTTCATACGGCCGTGGAACTGAATCTGCCGGTTGTATGGGTTGTGCTCAATAACGGCGGGCACGGCATGATCTATCACGGGGAGAAAATGCTTTTCGGGGAAAAACTGACCACCGGGGTTTTCCGCAGCCGGCTGCAGATAGCGGAGGTGGCGCGAGGTCTGGGCGCGCTGGCTTTCCAGGCGCGCCGGCCGGGCGAGGTGGCTTCCTGCCTGGCGGCGGCGCTGAGGAGCGGCCGCCCTTCGGTGATAGAAGTGGAGACCGACCTTTACGAGACGCCGCCGATGGGAAACCGGCTGAAATCGTTCGACAAGATCTTCCCGACGGATTGACGGATATATGAGAATTTCGGTCGCGACATTATTACTGCTTCTCTTCTATTCACCACCGGCTTTCGTGCAGCTGCGCCCGGAGGCACGCGCGCTGAATGTATGCATGGACATTCCGGACCCGGTCACACTAGACCCGCAAAAGCAGTGGTCGGAGAAAAATCACACTATATGCAGTCAGATGTTCGACAGTTTGGTGAGATTTAGTCCGGACGGGAAGATAGAACCAGCCTTGGCTGTTTCCTGGGAGAGGATAGAGCCGAACCGGATGCGGTTTACACTTAGAAGGGGCGTTGTTTTCCATAACGGCGAATCGTTCGACTCCGAGACGGTAAGATTCACTATAGAGCGGTATCTCAAACCGGAAACTGGGTTTCCCGCTAGGTATTTCATAGAACCGATCAACCACGCGGAGATAATCGATTCGCATACCGTGGATATTGTCACCACTTATCCCGATGCTCTTCTTTTGAATCGTTTTGCCAGCTTGATGTTCATGGTCCCCCCGAAATACATTAAGGAAAAAGGTGAAGAATATTTTTCGGGGCATCCCGTCGGTACTGGAGCTTTTAAATTCCATGAGTGGAAAAAAGGGGAGGCCATATCGTTGTCGGCCAATCGCGAGTATTGGCTTAAAGGGTTTCCTAAAACGGACGGGCTGGTATTTAAATTTATATCTTACAAAGATCAGCTTGAGGCTTTGTTTTCCGGAAAAGTGGATATTATCACCGATCTTCCTGGAACCCAGACTTTAAAGGTCAGGACTAATCCAAAACTGATGGTCATGAAAAAGACCTCGTTTTCCACCATATCTTTTGCGTTGAGATTGGATTCCGGCCCATTGAGCAATCTGGATGTTAGGAAGGCTTTAAATCACGCGGTTGATAAGGAAAGTCTGATTCGTTATGACCTTTTAGGCAACGGCATTCCTATTGCCACATTCAGTATGTCCGGCGAGATCGGACATAATTCGTCTTTGAGCCCATACGAGTACAACCTGGAAAAAGCGAAAAAACATCTGGCGAAAGGAGGATACCCTAACGGTTTTTCGGTTAAATTTCTTGTGAAAGAAAACGCGGAACGCGCCGCGCGAATCATAGCCGCGAATCTTAAAAAGATCGGGGTCTATCTTGATATCACCCTGGTCTCGGACGCGGATATGATAGGCGAGTTTAAAAGCGGGAAGTACGATATTTCCATGGGCCGGTGCCCGGATCCCATGTGCCACTCTTATTTTGTGCAGTCGATAGTGCTTTTATCGGGATCGCCATATGCCTGGGGCGGTGACAAGAAATTTGACGCCATGTTGTCGGAAATGACTTCCGAGGTCAGACTTGGCGAATCTGAAAAAATGGCGGAAGCCATAGATAAATATGTGTACGATAACGCCATGGGTATTTTTAATTACCAGAAGGTAATGGTTTACGGGCTGGATAAATCTCTCCATTTCACCCCGTATGTTACCGGCATTCCGCTTTTTTTCTCTGCGGAGTTCTCTGGGAGGGGAAAATGAAAAAATGTGTGGTTGGCAAACTATCCGATATCGGTATAAAAACATTTCACGGGCTTAAAATAGGCTTTTTCAAGACAGCGCAAAACTGGCCAGTATCTATCGCGCATGAGATTATACCGAAAAATGTGAGCATCCAATATGGAGTGCACGAGAAAACTGCGGAGTTCATCTATGTGATGGAGGGAAAGGCCAAGGCGTGCTTGGAGGACGAAACTTTTAATGTAAAAAGGGGCAGTTATCTTATAGTCCCACCCGGGGTCAGACATCGTTTCCTTACTGGGAATGAGGACCTGGTCGCGCTGTCCGTGTTCTGCCCGCGAATGGATTTTTCTTGTTTGGACGCGGTTTTCTGTGGTGATGTTCTCAGTAGGGCTTCTTTGCGTAAAAAAACAGCGGCCCATAAAAAAGCTAGAAAATAGAATGAACCTTAAATTCCTCGAAATAAAGAGCATTGTCCGGCGGTTTATGGTGGCGATCGTGCCTTTTTCAATGGGCGGGATAGTCCTGCTGGGCGTGTCGGCGTTCTACATCACCAAGGTCCATATCACAAAAAGCGTCCAGAGGGAGATCCAGGTGTTCGGACAGGGAGCTTCGGCGAGCGTGTCCGCTTTTTTCAGGCAGAGGCAGAACGATATCGAGACCCTCGCGGAAACTTCCCTGCTGGCGGACTACTATAACAATCACGACTACGGCCTCAGGGAAGAGGCGGAGCAGTACCGGCGGGAGATGGAGAACCATTTCCAGGTGTTCTCCAAGCGGACAGCCGCTTATGCCCGGGTGCTTTTCGTGGGGTCGAACGGGAGGGAGATCTGCCGCGTCGAGGACCACAGGATAGCGCCGCCGGGGGACGGCGCCGCCTACGCCGGGCTTCTTAAAAAAGCCTCCGTGCTGCCCAGGTCCGCGGTAAGGACGCTGGGCGTGACCACGGATCCAAAATACGGTCCCATAATGACCTATTTCAGGCCCGTGCGCGACGCCGCCGGCGGTTTCCGCGGGGTTCTGGTGCTGGAAGCCAGCCTGAAACCTCTGCAGTCCATGCTCAACGGTTTGCGGGTCGGGAACTCCGGCGCCATGTTCATTTCGGACTCCGGCGGCGCCCCTATCCTTACGGCTACCGGCGCGCCCGGCGCTCCCAGGGACATGGCGGCCGATTTCAGTTCCAGCGAACCCATCGCCGGCACTGATTTCCGCGTGGTGCTCCTGGCCCGCATGGCCGATTTCGACGCTCCCCTGAACAGGATCCGCAGATATACCGTGCTGCTTTCCGTCTTTTCCTGTCTCCTGGTGGCGCTTTTCGTTTATTTCATGATCCGCGCCCTTACCAGGCCGGTCAAAAAGCTGGTGGAGGCCACCGAAAAGCTGGCCAAAGGCGGAGCGTTCGAAAAGGTGGAGATAACGAACAGGGACGAGATAGGCGTGCTGGCGGAATCCTTCAACAGCATGGCCGCGCAGCTCACGGAAAGGCGGCGCGAACTGGAAGCGCGCATAAGGGAGCTGCTGGTGCTGCAGAGCATGAGCGGGGGCGTGATCGAAAGGCTTGAGGAAGAGAATATCTGCCGGCTCTGTCTGGAGGCCGCGGCCGTAGGCATAGGCTTTGAAAGGGGAGTATTCTACCTCATCAATAAGGAAAGGACGCATATAACCGGCCGTTATGTGTTCTCCACCCAGGACGCCGGTTTTACCGAAGACCAGATCCGGCAAAGGGTGATCTCTCTGGCCAGCGGGGATATCCTGGCGGAAGTGGCGCGGACTAAAAAAGCCGTGATAGTCGACAATCCCTTCGAGGATCCGCGGGTCAACAAGAGTTTTATCAAGGAGATAAAGACCAAGACTTTCTGCCTGGTGCCGGTGATGACGAAGGATAAGGTGCTGGGCATAATGGGCGTGGACAATTACTATACGGCCCGCCGCATCCTGCCCGACCAGATAAACCGCCTTATGCTTTTCTGCAACTTCACCGCCATAGCGCTGGAGAACGCCAACCTGGTGGCGGATATAAGCATGTCCGAGGCGCGCTACCGCACCGTGCTGGACAACTCGCTGGACGCCATCTTCGGCCTGGATAATTCTTTGCTTGTCACCGTCTGGAACAAGGGCGCGCAGAGGCTTTTCGGCTATTCCACCAAGGAGATGATAGGCCGCCCGGTTTCCCGGCTTTTCGAACAGAGCGCCTTCGAGACGATAATGCGCGAGATCGGGGCGAACAATTTCTATACCGGGTCCTGCGTGACCGGCATAAATTCTTTCGGGAAAAAGCTGGAACTCGATATAGTCTGGGCCGGCTCCGAGAAGGAGAGCGGGGGCGAGCGGGACTGGACCGTGGTGATACGGGACACCTCCGAGCAGCGCAAGATCCAGGCCCAGCTCATCCAGGCGGAAAAATTATCCGCCGTGGGCCAGCTTATCTCCGGAGTGGCGCACGAACTAAACAATCCGCTGGCCGTGATCGTGGGCTACAGCCAGATCCTGCACAAAATAAAAACGAATCCCATCTGCGCCTCGCCGGAGGAAGTGGGCAATATCTACGAGGCCGCCATGCGCTGCTCGGAGATCATAAAAAACCTGCTCGCCTTCGTGCGCGAAAGCCGCCGAAAGCGGCAGGCCGTCTCCGTGCCCGACATAGCCGCCAGCGCGCTTACGCTGATGTCGTATAAGCTGAAAAAAGCCGAGAATATCGCCATCACACAGCACGCCTACCCGCATGTGCCGCCGGTCATGGCCGATTATCACCAGATCGAGCAGATCCTGGTGAACCTGATACAGAACGCCTGCGACGCCCTTTCGGAGACCAAGGGGACGAAGAAGATCCATATAGATGTAAGTTACCGCCTGTCGTCCGTGTTCGTTACGGTGGCGGATAACGGGCCGGGAATGACCCCTGAGGTCCAGACGCGCATCTTCGACCCCTTCTTCACCACCAAGGAGGAGGGGCACGGCACCGGGCTGGGCCTGGCGATCTGCCGCCGCATAGCGGAAGACCACGGCGCCAAATTGACCTGTTCCAGCGTGCCGGGGCGCGGGACGAAATTCACCCTGGAACTGCCGATAGTGCCGATAGAGAAAGGGGAGCCGGCTAAAGAGAACAGCACCTGGAAACCTATCCCCGGAAAGAAGGTGCTGGTCGTGGACGACGAAAAAGAGATAGTCGCCATGCTCAAGCGGATGCTGGAACCGGAGGAGCAGGTGGTGGATACCGCTTTTTCGGGGCCGGAGGCGATAGAAAAACTGAAAAACGGCTCTTACGACCTTGTCATCTGCGATGTGGAAATGGGCGCGGAAAAGGGGTTCTCGGTCCTCGAAGCCATGCTGGAGCTCCGTTCCCAGGCCGGTTTTATTTTCACCACCGGCAATTACTTCAATCCGGTCATCATGCAGAAGCTCAAGGATGCGGCCGTCCCTTTCCTCACCAAGCCGTTCACCATCTCGGACCTCTTCTTGGCCATGAGCGAGGCCCGCCCGGCGCCTTCCCCGGAACACCCCCAGGTATAAGTTCCGCTTATAATGAAATGAAAACAAGTGGCTGGCGCGGGCGCCGGCCGCAATGATATCATTATCCAGCGCTAATCCGCGGGTCCCGTCCGGGAGCCGCGGCTGGAGGTTTTTTCATGGCCCTTGAGCAGAAAATTAAATACGAAGGCGATTGCGACCGGGAATTCGCCAAATGGGTGGTAAGCCAGACCGGAGGCGATAATCTACGCCACTGCATACAATGCGGCGTCTGCAGCGCCACCTGCCCGCTCTCCCTTTACATGGACTATACCCCGCGCCGGCTTATAAATCTCGCGCGCGAGGGTTTCAAGAAAGAGGTGCTCGGCTCCTTCACCATCTGGCTCTGCGCCAGCTGCTACGCCTGCCGGGTGGAATGTCCCAAAAAGATCCATATCACCGATATAATGTACCTGCTCAAGCGCCGCGCCATAGAGGAGGGCGTTTATCCGCGCCGTTTCCCGATCCCGGTGCTGGCCCGCGAGTTCGCGCGCATGGTCTTCGCGTTCGGCCGGGTGAACGAGACCCTGCTGGTCATGGACCTGTTCCTGCGCACCAACTGGTTCAGGTTCCTGAGCATGACCGGCCTGGGCCTTAACCTGATGCGCACCGGCCGGATGTCGCTGCTGCCCGACCACATCAAGCGGCGCAGGGAGCTTCGCAAGGTCCTGGACGCGATAGATTCGGACAAGACGGAGGCCGTGTCATGAAATACCTTTACTTCCCCGGCTGCTCGCTGAAGGGGTCCGGAAAAGCCTACGAGGAGTCCTTTCTCGCCGTGGCGAAGGCCGTCGGCCTGGAGATCCGCGAGCTGGAGGACTGGAACTGCTGCGGCGCCACGGCTTATATGTCGGTGGACGAGACCCGCTCCTACGCTTTGGCCGGACGGAACCTGGCGATAGCAGAGCGCGAGAATCTGGACATAATCGCCCCCTGCAACGCCTGCTATCTGGTGCTGAACAAGACCCAGCACGCGTTGAAGGACGACGAGGAACTGCGCCGAAAGGTGGTAAAGGCCCTTAAAGCCGGCGGCCTGGATTATAAAGGGACCGTCAGGGTGCGCCATCCGCTGGATGTGCTGATAAACGATGTCGGTCTGGACAAGATACGGGCGCTGGTGAAGAAGCCGCTGAAAGACCTGAAGCTGGCCGCCTATTACGGCTGCCAGATGGTGCGGCCGTACGCCTCGTTCGACGATCAGCATGATCCGGTGACCATGGACAAGCTGATGGAGGCGGCCGGGGCGGAATGCGTTCCATGGCCGCTCAAGACCCGCTGCTGCGGCGGCAGCCTTACCGGCACCGTGCCGGAGGCGGGCCTGCGTCTGGCCTATATACTCCTCAGGGAGGCGAAGAAGCGCGGCGCCGGGGCCATAGTGACGCTCTGTCCGCTGTGCCAGTTCAATCTGGACGGCTATCAGGACCAGATGGCGCGCAAATTCGAAAAGGTGGATTTTCCCGTGGTCTATTTCACGCAGGTTCTGGGGCTGGCCCTGGGCTTGTCCGCGTCCGAGCTGGGGATACAGCGCGGCATAATTCCCGCCGGGAAAGTCCTGAGCGGAGCGAGGTAAGCCATGTCCGACAATAAACAGAAAAAAGACGCCCTGCCCCGCGTGGGCTTTTATGTCTGCCACTGCGGCACCAATATCGCCGGGACCATAGATGTGGCCGAGGTGCAGAAGTATGTGTCCGGCCTGCCCGGCGTGGCGGTGTCGCGCGACTACAAATATATGTGCTCCGACCCCGGCCAGGAGCTTATAGCCAGGGATATCAAGGAGCACAAGCTGGAGCGTCTGGTGGTGGCCGCCTGTTCCCCGAACCTGCACGAGGAGACCTTCCGCAAGGCCGCGGCGAAGGGCGGACTGAATCCGTTCTATTTCCAGATGGTGAACATCCGCGAGCACGCCTCCTGGGTGCATACCGATAAAAAAGCCGCCACCGAGAAGGCCAAGGACCTGGCGCGCGCCGCGGTGGCCCGCGTTCAGCATCACCGCTCGCTGGATAAGAAGCGGGTGCCGGTGGATCCGAATGTCCTTGTGGTCGGCGGAGGCATAGCCGGCATCCACGCCGCGCTGACGCTGGCCAACGCCGGCAAGAAGGTGACTTTGGTGGAGCGCGAGGCCACCATCGGCGGCCATATGGCGCTGTTCGACAAGACCTTCCCGACCCTGGACTGCGCGGCCTGCATCCTCACGCCGAAGATGTCCGCCGTGAAATCCCATCCGAATATCACGCTCTGGACATACTCCGAGGTGGAGAAGGTGGAGGGGTATGTGGGGAATTACAAGGTGACGGTGAAGCGCAAGCCGCGGTTCGTGAAGGAGGACCTCTGCGTGGGCTGCATGGAGTGCATAGACGCCTGCGTGTTCAAGGAGGCGAAGTTCCGCGATAAATTCAACCAGGGTCTGGGCAAGCGCAAACCGGTCTATATCGACTTCCCGCAGGCCACGCCGAAGGTGGTGCTGGTGGACCCGGAGACCTGCATCCAGCTCAAGACCGGCAAATGCAAGAAATCCTGCGCGGCGGCCTGCGACAGGAACGCCTTCGACTTCGACCAGAAAGAGGAGCTGAAGGAATTGCAGGTGGGCGCCATTGTTCTGGCCACCGGCTTCAAGACCTACGACGCGGGCCGCGATCCGAATTACGGCTACGGCCGCTACCCCGGCGTGTTCACCGCGCTGGAGATAGAGCGCCTGGTGAACGCCTCCGGCCCGACCTCCGGCGAGGTGGTGCTGCGCGACGGCCGGCGCCCCAAGGCCGTCGGCATCATCCACTGCGTGGGTTCGCGCGACGAGAAAAGCAACAAATGGTGCTCGCGCGTGTGCTGCATGTATTCGCTGAAGCTGGCGCATCTGATCAAGGAGCATTCCGGCGCCGAGGTGTATAATTTCTACATCGATATGCGCGCGCCCGGCAAGGCTTACGAGGAATTCTACGACAAGCTGCTCGGCGAAGGCGTGCATTTCATCCGCGGCCGCGTGTCGGAGGTGAGCGACTGGGCCATGACGCCCGACGAGGAGGGGAAGCTGGTGCTCCGCGTGGAGGACACTCTGGCCGGTTTCGTGCGGCGCGTGCCGGTTGACATGGTGGTGCTGTCCACGGGGCTTGAACCGCAGACCGACGCCCAGGAAGTGCGCCGCCGCTTCAATATAGGCTGCGGCACCGAGGGCTTTTTCCAGGAGCGCCATCCCAAGCTGGCGCCGGTGAACACCTTCACCGACGGCATCTATATCGCCGGGGCCTGCCAGGCGCCGCGCGACATTCCGGACACCGTGGCGCAGGCCGGCGCGGCGGCGGCCGAGGCGCTGTCGCTGATAGACGCCGGCTTCGTGGAGCTGGAGCCCAACACCTCCCATGTGCTGGAGGAGGAGTGCTGCGGCTGCAAGTCCTGCGTGCCGCTCTGCCCCTACTCGGCCATCACCTTCGATGAAACGAAGAAAAAAGCCGTGATCAACGAGGTGCTGTGCAAGGGCTGCGGGGTCTGCGCGGCGGCCTGCCCGTCGGGCTCCATAGTGCAGAACCTGTTCGACGACGAGGAGATATTCAGCGAGATAAAGGGAGTGTTGTCCAAATGACGGAAAAATTCGAACCGAAGATAGTCGCCTTCTTCTGCAACTGGTGCACCTACACCGCCGCCGACCTGGCCGGCGTGTCGCGCCTGAAATACGCGCCCAATGTGCGCGTGATCCGCGTGATGTGCTCGGGCAGGGTGGACCCGCAGTTCGTGCTGGAGGCTTTCGCGCGCGGGGCCGACGGCGTGCTGCTGGGCGGCTGCCATCCCGGCGACTGCCACTACGCGGAGGGCAATTACAAGACCCTGCGGCGCATGCGCATGCTGGAACGGATGCTCCGCGGCATGGGGATCCACGACGGCCGTTTCCGCCTGGAATGGATCTCCGGCGCCGAAGGCGACAAGGTCAGGACCGTGGTGAACGACATGACCGAGAAGGTCAGGGCGCTCGGTCCGCTGGACCTGCCCGGCAAATTCAAGGAATGGGACAAAGAGATGGAGGAACTGGAGACGCAGGTGAATTCCGGTCCCGCTAAAGGGGAGGCCGTCCATGCCCGATAAACCCAAAGTGGCTTTTTACTGGTGCGCGTCCTGCGGCGGCTGCGAAGAGGCCGTGGTGGACCTGGCCGAGGATATTCTGAAAGTGGTGGAGGCCGTGGACATAGTGCTCTGGCCCGTAGCCATGGACTTCAAGAAGTCGGATATAGAGGCCCGGCCCGACAAGTCCATTGCCGCCTCCTTCATAAACGGCGCGGTGCGCACCTCCGAGCAGGAGGAATGGGCGCGGCTGCTGCGGCGCAAGAGCCAGGTGGTGGTTTCTTTCGGCGCCTGCGCCAATTCAGGCGGCATACCGGCTTTGGCCAACCAGTTCCATAAAGAGGATATACTGAAGTTCGTGTACGAGGATTGCCCCGGGGTGGACAATAAGGCCAAAACGCGCCCGCAGACCGAATGCAAGGACGAGGGGCGGACTCTTTCGCTGCCGGAGCTGCGCGAGACCGTGCGCTCCCTGGACCAGGTGATAGAGGTGGATTATTATCTGCCCGGCTGCCCGCCCACCCCGAAAGTGATAATGGCCGCGGTGCAGGCCCTGCTTTCCGGCAAGCTGCCGCCGCGCGGGACCGTGCTGTCGCCGGATATAGCGCTTTGCGAGGAATGCAAGCGGAAGGATTCCAAGCCCGCCGACCTTTCACTTGCGGAATTCAAACGGCCGCATCAGGTGCTCATAGACCCGGAGAAATGCCTGCTGGCCCAGGGCCTGGTCTGCATGGGTCCGGCCACCAGGAGCGGCTGCGAGGCGCTCTGCCCGGCGGGCAATATGCCCTGCACCGGCTGCTTCGGGCCCACCTCCCGGGTGAAGGACCAGGGCGCCAAGTTCGTGTCCTCGGTGTTCTCGAATATCGCCCCGAAAGAGGAAAAAGAGATAGACGCCGTGCTGGACGGCATCCCCGACCCTATCGGTTCGTTCTACCGCTACGGCCTCTCCAAGTGCCTCCTGCGCCGCAAGCTGAATTAGGAAGAGCACAGGTGCACAGGAACACAAGAATACAGGCAGGAAAAAATTATGGAAAAGATGGTTCAGAAGGTTTTTGACGAGGGACAGAGGAAGGCCAATCAGAGCTATATGCGCGGCCGCACGGTCACTATCGACCCCATAACCCGCCTGGAAGGGCACGGCAAGATAGAGATCTTCATGAACGATCAGGGCGGCGTGGACCGGGCCTATCTGCAGATACCCGAGCTGCGCGGCTTCGAGGTGTTCTGCCAGGGCCGCCCGGCCGAGGACATGCCGCAGCTTACTTCGCGCATCTGCGGGGTATGCCCCACGGCGCATCATATGGCCGGCGCCAAGGCTCTGGACGCGCTTTACCAGGTGGAACCTTCCTCCACGGGCCGCAAGATCCGCGAACTGGTCTATAACGCTTTCATGTTCGAGGACCACGCTCTGCATGTGTATATCCTGGGCGGGCCGGACTTCATCGTGGGACCGGACGCGCCGAAGGAACTGCGCAATGTGGTGGGCGTGATCGGCAAAGTGGGCCTGGATGTGGGCAAGAAGGTGATTTCCACCCGCCGCCGCGTACGCGAGATCATAAATTACGCCGGCGGCAAGGTGATACACCCGGTGCTGGGCCTGCCCGGCGGCGTGGCCAAGGGCATAGCCTCGTCGGAACTGCCGAAACTGCGGGAGATAGCCAAGGACAGCCTGGAGTTCGCGAAGTTCACGCTTAAGGTTTTCCACGACATAGTGCTGAAGAACGACGCCTATGTGAAGCTGATAACCTCGGACGCGTTCACGCATAAGACCTATTACATGGGCATGGTGGACAAGAACAATAAGGTCAACTTCTACGACGGAGAGATCCGCGTGGTGACGCCGGAGGGGAAGGAGTACGACAGATTCCAGGCGAAGGATTACCTGGATCATATTTCCGAGCATGTGGAGCCGTGGAGCTATATAAAGTTCCCGTTCCTCAAGAAGACCGGCTGGAAAGGTTTCGTGGAGGGCGGAGAGAGCGGCGTTTACGCCGTGGCCCCGATGGCGCGGCTGAACGCGGCCGACGGCATGGCCACGCCGGAAGCGCAGAAAGCGTACGAGGAATATTTCAAGACCCTGGGCGGCAAGCCGGTGCATCATACCCTGGCCAATCACTGGGCGCGGGTGGTGGAGATGCTGCAGGCCGCCGAACGGATGGTGGAGCTGACCAACGATCCGGAACTGACCGGCAGGGATATCAGGACGCTGCCGACGAAGACGCCGTCGGTCGGGGTGGGCGTGGTGGAAGCGCCGCGCGGCACCCTTATTCATCATTACGAGACGGACGGGAAGGGGCTGATCCGGAAGGCCAATCTGATAGTGGCGACGCTGAACAATTCGGCGCGCATCGCGATGAGCGTGGACAAGGCGGCGCGGGGGCTGATAAAGGGCGGGGTGGTGAACGACGGGCTGCTGAACATGGTGGAGATGGCGTTCCGCGCCTATGACCCCTGCTTCGGCTGCGCGACGCACACTCTGCCCGGCGAGCTGCCTCTGGTGGTGACTTTGCGCGACCTGAAAGGTTCCGTTATCCGCGAGATCCGGCGGTAGCTCTTCCCGCGGTGTGACGCACAGGAATCATTCCTGATATCCATGGTTCACGGTCGGAAAAAATGGAACCCGGTTTTCGTTTTTTGTATACTAAGACACAGACAGAGGGGATATGAAAAACAAAAAAACTTCGGCCTTACAGGACGCTCAGAAACGGCTTCTTGCTAAAGGGATGTCCGAGTCGGGTGTGGCCCAGGTAATGAGGGTCTACTCGCAATTCGTTAAGTTCGATGACTCTTACAAAGCAAGCTTGACATCAAGTGGAAGCGCCGGCTTCTATCATTATACGGACTGCAAAGCCAGGGGATAATATGCCGGCGTGGGGGGAGATCCTTAAAGAATTTGGGGAAATTAAATCCAAAGGCAATCCAGCCTTTGCCGATGATATTCGCCATAAATATTTGGATTTACTTCACAAACATACCGGACGCACTATAGTGCTTTATGCGGCCAAATGGACGCAGCCGGTCGGCGCCCATCCGGATCTTATAAGTGTGGTGGATGAGGACATGCAGGGTTTTATGGAGGTCGTGCGGGGGTTCGATAAAACAAATCTGGACTTGATTCTTCATAGTCCAGGCGGTTCACCTGTAGCGGCTGAAGCTATTGTCTTTTATCTGCGTTCCAGGTTCCCAAACATAAGGGTAATTGTTCCGCAGGCGGCGATGTCCGCCGCCACCATGATTGCGTGTTCTTCAGATAAAATCATAATGGGCCTGCATTCTTCTTTGGGTCCGATAGATCCCCAAATGGTTATGCAGACAAGTCTCGGGTATAGAATGGTGCCTGCACAAGCAATTCTTGACCAGTTTGAAAAAGCCCAAAACGATTGTAAGAATCCTGAGAAAATCGGTTCTTGGATGCCGATTTTGGGGCAGTATGGTCCGTCGTTATTGGTTGAATGTGAAAATGCGCTTAATCTTTCCAAGCATCTGGTTAGAAAGTGGCTTGGGGATTATATGTTCTGCGGCGTCAAGAATGGCAAGAAAAAAGCGGCCATTATCGCTAGAAAACTAGCCGATCATAGGAAGCACATGAGTCATGGAAGGCATCTTAGTTTTGAGGCAGCAACAAAAATGGGCCTTTCTGTGGAATCCCTTGAAGCGGACAAAAGATATCAGGACTTAGTGTTAAGCGTTTTCCATGCTACAATGTTGACTTTCACTATGACTCCAGCAGTTAAGATCATAGAGAACCACGATAGGAAGGCTTTTATAAAGATCTCAGGGACGCCTGTTTCCGCCCCGCCCAAGCATGAGCACGCTATTGTGCCTCTGGCAAAGTAATCCTTCGACAGGTGGCGTTTTTTTATTTTTTCTCATAGGCCGCTCGCTATGGAAAAGCGGAAAAAAATCCTGGTTCTGGCGCTGGGGAACGATATTCTGGGGGACGACGGAGTGGGGTTCCACGCCGCGCGGGCGCTTGCCGCCGAATTTCCGGATAAAATAGAAGTGATAGAGACCAGCGAGGCCGGACTGGCCCTGCTGGACCATTTGGAAGGCCGCGATCACGCGTTGATCCTCGACGCCGTGGCCACCGGCAAATGCGCGCCCGGCGCCATACTCTGCTGGGACCGCGACGATTTCCGCCGTCTGGTCTCCCCGGCGCAGCACGCCGCCGGCCTGCCGCATATACTCGAACTGGCCGAACGCCTTGAGATGCGCTTCCCGCGCGGGCTGCGCGTGGTCTGTATGGAGGTCGGCGACCCCACAGTTTTCCGCGAAACCCTCACCGAAGAAGCGAAAAAAGCCCTTCCCGCCTTCATAGCCGAAGCCCGCCGCATTATTAATTCGGTGACATAATACTTATTTCGCGAAATAAGTATTATGTCACCGGATTAGTATTATGTCCTTATATTTTGTAAATTTATAGGGCCGCGGCTTGCCGTCGGCCATATGAAACTTACGGCCGTACTTATCATTACAGGCGCGCTCGCAGTCTCGGCGTTCCCCGTTTGCCGCGCCGCCGCGCAGGACGACCTTTCTCCGGCCGAGGCCGCCGATATGCTGCGCACCGCCGGCAGCGAGTCCCTGGAAAGGGGCGATTACGACTCCGCCATAATCAACTGGAACAAAGCCATCGCCCTGGATCCCGCCCTGTCCGGCGAGGTGTCGCCGGAACTGGCCAGGGTCTATGCCGGCCGGGGCGCCGCCAGGCAGCTTAAGGGGGACTTTAACGGAGCCGTGTCCGATCTGGACGAGGCGCTGCGCCTGGCGCCGGATTACGCCGGGGCGCGCCGGGCCAGGGTGCTCGCTTTGCGCGCGCGCGCGGCGGCCGCCATGCCGGTCGTCGCGGCCGAACAGGGCGAGGAAGAGGCCCCGCCGGCCCGTTCCATCTCACCGTCCCGCATAGGGCCGGACGCCGCGGTGGCGCAGGCCGAGAACAGGCCCGCGGTCATTTCGCGGAAAGTGCGCTGGATCTATTCCTTCCTGCTGGTGTTCCTATGGTGCGCCATATTTTTCGCCGGGAACGCCGTTACCGTAGAGCGCATCGAGAGGGAGCCCGGCCTCTCGGCCAAGAAGAAAAAATGGAAGGCCGTCAACGGCTTTATCGTGGCGATCTGCGTGGCCCAGCTTGTAACTTTCGGCATGATGCTGTATTTCATGGCCTTCGGTTTTTCGCTGTCCGCCATCGGCGCGGCCTTCGTGCACCGGGGAATACTCCCGCTGGCCGCTTTCGCCGTGCTGGGCGGGTTCGGTTACCTTTTCCATAAGACCGGACTGCGCGTCCCGGACCCGGCGGGCGCGCTCTCCGAGCCGCCGCCTTCGCAGCCATCCAGGCCGGCCATTCCCGCGCCCTCCATCCGCGGCCACGCCAGGGCCCTTACCGCCGAGCGGAAATATGTCGAGGCGCTCGAGATCCTGTCGAAAAAACCGCTGGAACAGTTCGAGATGGAGGACCATAATCTTTTCCTGGAGATCTATGTGCGCCTCGGGGATTTTTCCAGGGCCAGGCTGACCCTGAACCAGATCATACAGGAATTGCGCGCCAGGCCCGAGACCCGCTGCGGGTACGCCGGTTACCTGGCGCTCTCGCCTTTGTGCCGGGAAAAAGGCGACGCCGTGCTGGCGTATCACTTGTGCAAGCTGGCGGCGGAGCGTATGCTCAGGACGGTCTCCCCGGTGGAGGCTCCGCAGGACATGTATTCCCTGGCCGCGGAACTGGAGAACGAGGGGGACAATGAGACCGCGCTTAAATTATACGGCGCTTTCATCTCCGCTAATTTCAAATACCTCGACACGGCGGAGAGATACCGGGACCTCAAGGCCAAGCCCGCCGTTCCTTTCGAGCCGCAGGCCCGCAAACAGCCGGCGTCCAAGCAGAGCGCGCGCGCCAGCGGGCGGATCTTCGGCATGGTGCTCGACGGCAGATACGAGATAAAGAGCAATCTGGGCGAGGGAGCCATGGGCGTGGTTTACGAAGGCGTGGACCAGCGGACCGGCCGCAAGGTGGCCGTGAAGCAGATGCACCCGTGGCTTAAGGCCTACCCCGAGGAATACGGCCGCTTCAAGCACGAGGCCGAGATAGTGGGCCGGCTTAAGCATCCCAACATAGTGGGGGTCAACGCCATAACGGAAAAGGAGGGGGAGATCTTCCTGGTCTTCGATTTCGTGGACGGCAGGCCTCTTTCCGACATCCTTTACGAGAGGAAACAGCTGCCTTTCAAGGAATGCAGGGATATTTTCAGGGGCGTCTGCGACGCCGTGCATTACGCGCATACCCATAATGTGATACACCGCGATCTGAAACTGGCCAATATCATGCTGGATTCCAAAGGGCACGCGATGGTGGTGGATTTCGGCCTGGCCAGCGAGCTGCGCGAGAGCCTGACCAGGGTCACCCATCAGACCATGTCGGGCACGCCGGCCTATATGGCGCCGGAGCAGTACGCGGGGATAGTCAAGAGGGAGTCGGATATTTACGCGATGGGCGTCTGCCTTTACGAGATGCTCACCGGCGAGCTGCCGTTCCAGGGGGCCGATCCGCTGAAACAGAAAAAGGAGAAGGATTACCGCGAGGTCAGTTCCATGCTGCCCTGGCTGCCCGCCGGCGTTGACGGGCTTCTGGCCCACGCGCTGGAGCCGGAGCCGTCGCAGCGCATCGCCGACGCGCCGGCTTTTTACGATGCGATGAAGGACCTTTAACATCTTATGGCGAAAAACAGATTCCGGGTGCTCATAGTGGACGACGACATGCTGCTGCGCCAGCTGGCCGGCGACATCCTTTCGGCCGAATACGAGGTGGAGCACGCCGACGACGGGCAGGACGCCTGGGAAAAAGCCGTGGCCTGGCGGCCGCATCTGGTGATAACCGATCTGATGATGCCGCGCATGCACGGCTACGAACTTTGCGAGCGGCTCAAGGGCCGCGAGGGCATAGAGGGCGTCCGCGTGCTGGTGATCTCTTCCAAGTCCTTCGCCACCGACAGGTCGCAGGCCGCCGCGGCCGGGGCCGACGCCTATCTTGTAAAGCCGTATTCCATGACGGAACTCAGGGAGAAAGTGCGTTCCCTGCTTTCCGGAGAC
>Ga0074195_1001349_pt1 | contig 35304 bp, 33 predicted proteins | sample EPASupsiteHSE623_FD_64525 | JGI IMG/M metagenome (GOLD analysis project Ga0074195, IMG submission 64525) | Bioremediated contaminated groundwater from EPA Superfund site, New Mexico - Sample HSE6-23 | ecosystem: Environmental > Aquatic > Deep subsurface > Groundwater > Contaminated ... | reverse complement strand
TATTTCTGACCAGCCGGCTTTGAAGAATATAAAAGAAATTATAAAACAGTTTGGCAATAAAGTTGATTTAATAATTGACGGAGGCAACCTTCCCAAAAAAAAGCCGTCAAAAATTATTGATTTAACTGATAACCAGCAAAAAATAATAAGAAAATAAAAAAGAGAACGCAAAAGCGCTCTTTTTGACAAAAGCTGTAATTTGTACTATATTACAGCTAGTTTGTTGGCACCCGCTCATTTACATTTTTAGGAATAAGGAAAACAGGTTATGTCTGAAAGCAAAAAGAGTTGGGTAGACAAAGATATTGATGGAAAAATTATTTTGTTAATATTTTTGGGGGTAATCACTTTTTTTTCTTTTGTGGTTGCAGTATCTGCAAAAAAAGAAAACGGTGACCTCAAAAATCAGATTAAAATTTTACGGAATATTGAACCGCCTAAACCGCCCGAAATTGCAGATTTATTTGAGCAGGAGCTTAAAAATGATCCTGCAAAAATTCAGGAATTTGTGCAAAAAGTAGTTGATATGGCTGTAAAAAATCATCCGGGTATGGCAATTCAGGTTGAAAGCTATGCTTCGGAAGAGTTAAAGAAACAGATGCAAGAATTGCGCGATAAGTCGGAAGTAAGGTCTCTTCTGATTTTAGATTCAGAAAAAAAAGAGCTTGAAAAGCAAATAGCTGTATTAAAAGAAAAAGCAGATAAATGCGACTCTTTAGAAAAGCAACTTTCTGATGCAATTAGGAAAAACGAACAGCTTTCTGCCAACCAAGAAGGGTTTGACCAGCTACAAATAGAGCATAATAATCTTAAAGCAAGAATTGACGCCATAGAAACCGAAGGAGCGCCGGTAGCTGTTTGGAATGACTGGGTGGCTACAGTTTGTTTTTTTGAGATAATCAATATAAAAACAGAAAAAAAATGTTCATTTTTTTTGGAAGCCCGGGGCTATAAAATTATTAATCTTCTTGCAGGCGATTACACGGTAAAATATTTTTCAGGCACAAGCAAATTTGTTTATAAAACAGAGAAAATAACAGTGACTCCTTATGTTTCAGCTGATTTTCCTGTTCGCAACAGAGACGGAAAAATTGAACGAACTATAAAATGCCATGGGATTATAATAACCCCATGATAAACAAAAGTTATATATTAGCAGAACAAGCGTTCTGCTTTTTTTTGACAAAAAAATGCCTATGTTATAGATTGATTATGGGCACATTAACAATTAACCAGGAGCTGGTTTATGAGAAAACACAGGAAAATTAATATAGGATTGTTTAACTCTAAAAATAAATGGGCTCGGCGCGGAAGAAATTTGGCTCATTTTTTAATGTCTTTAGTTTCCTATATTATTGCATATATTTTTTATGGAATAGCAGTTATTTTAAAATGTCTATTTTATTTTATCTTTTCGTGGGCAAACCGAATTTTTTCTGCCAAATCAAATTTAAAACGTAATGAATCTGAAAAAAAAATAAAGAAGGATAAACAAATTTCTGTTGTTTTGCCCGACAGATTTTCACGTCTTAAAACACTAATGGCCCAGCTGGAAAATAAACCCATTAAAGATAATCTGGCTGTTGGAGATATTATTGACCTTACAGACGGATTTTCGGAATCAGATTTAATTAGGATTGTAGAAGAAGCAGAAAAAATAGCTTCTTTAAGAAGAAAAAATGGTCAAAAAAATGTAGCGAATTTAATTTGCGAGGCAGATTTTTTGGCAGCTTTTAAAAAATAAAAATCAGCGTTAATTTATGCTGTAAAAAACAGCAGAATTAAATTAAAGATATAAAAAAAAGACCGTGTTCAAGGTCTTTTTATTTTCTTGACAATGACCCCTGTTTGTCCTACGATAAACTTAGAAACTAAGCCCTTTACTAAACACCCAATAAGAGAGGCAAACCAATGAAAAATTGGGTAATAATGGCAAAAAAAAAGCTGGATAAGCTTGATGCAGTAGTTTTTTCTGGCGCAGGCCAGGATGTATTAAAGCCTAAAAAACAAGGCAAGTGGCTGTCTTATTTTCTTGACTGGCTTGATTATCGTTTTTTTAAGCTTCTTGATTATATAGATACAAAATTTCTTTTTAAAGGCAGGTCAGTAAGAACCAAAAACGGCAGAGTAAGAAGCCGTTACGAAAGAAAAATGGTTCATTTTTTTGAAGAAAATAATATCAGATATATTTACGAACCGCTGCTTGTTCTGGGTAAAACAAAACTTCATCCTGATTTCTACCTTCCCGATTATAAAATATATATAGAGTTTTGGGGAATGGCAGATTTCAGTCCGGCCTATAGAAGATATATGGGCAGAAAATTAAAGCTTTATAAAAAGCATAACGTGCCCTTGATTTCTATATATCCTAGGCACTTGAAAGATATACGTAAAAGCTTTTTTGAGCTTTTGGAAAAAAATAATGGCAAAATATCAGAAAGGAGGGATGGAGGCGAATCTTTGTTTCGGCGCGTGTGTTGTTTCTTGTTTCGTTTCTAGGTTCTCTAGCACAGGAGAAAAGTCGTGAGAACCCTTTTTATTGTTGGGCTGGTGCTCGTTGTGCTTGCCCTTGTCACGGTTCCAGGGCTTTGGATGCATGCCAAGCAAGTTCCGCAGGACATCGCAAACAAAGTTAACTCTTCTGTCTCTGATGAACATGCTGTTGGGCTTGTTGAAGGAGACATCAAGAGGGTTGACGTAGACCTGAAGGATCGCTATACCAAGGTCTATAAGGCCAAGGTAGAAATGGCCAAGATTCAATCGGCCATGAATGTCCAGAATGATCAGCTCAAAAAAGAAGAGCAGATCATCAAGAGGTCTCAGGAAATCTTGAATCAGGGAGCTCCTGGTTCAACTGTTTTGGTCGCAGGATGCAAGTACGACTGGGATGAGATCAATCAGGAAGCTTTAAACCACCTCAACACCTGCAAAGTTTTGCGCAAGCAAATTGCTGGCAATGAGCAGTCGCTCAGCAGACTCTCGCAGGCTTACGAGGCTGGAGTTAAGGCTATCGCTGAAAAGCGCGAGGAGCTGCGCAGGCAGAAAATGGATTTTGAAGCCGAAAAAGTTGAGCTGGCAGTTTTGAGGGCTCAGGAAAGTGTTAATGGTGTCATTAGCGAGATCAATCAAGCTGGTGATATCAACACTAACGTTTCTGAGGCCAGGCAGCTTTTTAACGACCGGCTTAACGAGCTGAAGGCAAAAGCTGAATATGATCAGCAAAACAGCCTCAGCAAGCCAAGCACCGTTCCTTGGGATAGGGAACTTGGCTTGAACGAAAAAGCCGCCGACCAAATTGGTTCCTATCTTAAGGAAACCAATCCTTCTCAGCCTGAGTCTGAGAAGAAATAGTCCTTTTCCCGGTTTTACCGGGAGAAAAAGAAAGATCTGAACGGATTGCCTCGTCCGTGAACTTCTTTCAACCTGGGCCAATACTCTTTGAGTATCTGGCCCTTTTTTATTTGAACAAAATTTTAAATTTAGATATACTAAACAATAGCATATAATTAAAAAGTTTTTATGAAACTAAAAAAACAAGATGCGCAGATTGCAAAATTAATTGATTTAGAAACAGAACGGCAAAAAACATCTTTGGAAATGATTCCTTCTGAAAATCATTGTTCACCTGCTGTAAGAGAAGCTTTAGGTTCTATTTTAACCGACAAATATGCAGAGGGCTATCCTGGAAAAAGATATTATGCCGGATTAAAATATTATGATATTTTAGAAGATTTGTGTAGAGACAGGGCAAAAAAATTATTTAAAGTTCCGCACGCTAATGTTCAGCCATATTCTGGTTCTCCTGCTAACGCAGCTGTTTATATGGCAGTGTGCGAACCCAAAGACACAATAATGGGAATGGCTTTGCCAATGGGAGGCCATTTAACCCATGGATGGAAAGTTAATTTTTCTGCAAAATTTTTTAATTCAGTGCAATACGGCGTTTATGAAAAAACAGGGCTTTTAAATTATGAAGAAATAGAAAAACTGGCAAAAGAAAACAAGCCAAAATTAATTTTTGTGGGAGCCACAGCTTACCCAAGAATATTTGATTGGAAAAAATTAGGAGAAATTGCAGATTCTGTGGGCGCTTATTTGGCAGCCGATATTGCTCATATTGCAGGTTTAGTTGCAGGAGGAGCTCATCCAAGCCCTGTGCCATATGTGCATATTGTTTCAACAACAACTCATAAAACCTTAAGGGGTCCAAGGGGAGGAATGATAATGGTAACTCAAAAGGGTTTAGATAAAGACCCGGATTTAGCTAAAAAAATTGATAAAGCTATTTTTCCCGGTTTTCAGGGCGGGCCCCATATGCACCAGGTAGCCGGAATTGCAGTTTGCTTAAAAGAGGCCTCAACGCCTGCATTTAAAAAATATGCCGGCCAAATTGTTAAAAATGCCAAAGCCTTGGCTGAAGAATTAAAAAAATATGGATTTAATTTAGTTTCAGGAGGAACAGAAAACCATTTAATTTTAATTGATTTAAGAAATAAAAACATTGCAGGGCCAGAAGCCCAAGATTTGCTTGAAGAAGCCGGTATTACAATAAATAAAAATAGCATTCCTTACGACCCTGCTCCGCCATTTAAACCTTCTGGAATAAGAATGGGCACACCGGCAATTACAACAAGAGGCATGAAAGAAAAAGAAATGAAAAAAATTGCAAGCTGGATAAATGAGGTTATTTCAAACCCAAAGTCAATTAAAAAAGTAAGAGAAGAAATTAAAAAATTCTGTAAAAAATTTCCTTTGCCAAAATGAATATAGATTTATATTTATTTAATTTAATAAACGGATTTGCCGGAAAATATAAACGGCTGGACTTTGTGGGTATTTTTTTTGCAAGGTATCTGCCCTATTTAATGGCGCTGATTTTGGCAGCCATTTTTTTATTAACTGGAAATTTTAAAATTATTTTTTACCCTTTGGCTTTTGGCTTATTTTCTAGATTTGTAATTAACGAAGCAGTTTATTTTTTTTATAAAAGAAAAAGACCGGCTTATTTGCAAGGAGCTAAAGCACTAATACCTGTTCCCAAATATCCTTCCTTTCCTTCTGGTCACGCATCTTTTTTCTTTGGCATATCCTTTTCTTTACTATTTTTTAATATATTCTTTGGCAGTATATTTATAGTATGTTTTATCTTAAACGGAATTGCCAGAATTTTTTGCGGAGTGCATTGGCCAAGCGATATTTTGGCAGGAGTTATTGCTGGAGGCCTCTCTTCAATATTAATGTATTTTTTAATTTAAAATTATGAATTTAATACAATCTATTATATTGGGGGCTGTGCAAGGTTTAACAGAATTTTTGCCGGTTTCAAGTTCGGGGCATTTAGCATTATTTCAGCATTTTTTTTCTTTTCAAACTCCACCCATATTTTTTGACACAATAGTGCACTTAGGCACGCTTTTATCTGTAGTATTTTATTTAAGAAAAGAAATTATTTATATTTTAAAAACTATAAAAGAGCAACAAACCATAAAGCTTATATTGTTAATAATAGTTGCGAGCCTGCCGGCGGTAATTGTAGGTTTGTTGATAAAAGATAAAATTGAAGAAATATTTTCTTCGCTTTATCTTGTGGGGATTTCTTTTATCATTACTTCTATAATACTTTTTTGCACAAAGTTTTTTAAAAATGAGAAAAAAGACATTAATCAAATCAGCTGGATGGACTCTTTGTTTATCGGCGTATTTCAGGCGTTTGCAATTTTGCCTGGAATATCAAGGTCTGGTTCTACTATATCAGCCAGTATTTTTAGAGATATGAAAAGAGAAGATGCTTTTAAATTTTCTTTTTTAATGTCTATTCCTGTAATTTTTGGGGCATTTTTGTTGCAATTTAAAGAACAGAACTTTGACCTTTTTAATGGTGACATTTTAACAAATCTAGCAGGATTTTTATTTGCTGTAATATTTGGATTTTTATCATTAAAAATAGTTGAAAAAGTTCTGGTTAAGGGAAAACTCCATTATTTTGCTCCATATTGTTTTATACTTGGAGTTTTAGTTTTAATTTTTATGTAAGTATTCAAATACGTATTTTAAAAAATATATGAAAATAATTTTTTTAGGGGTGGGTGAGGCATTTGATGAAAATTTGCCCAATAATTCAAGTTTAGTTGTATCTGAAAAAACAAACCTGCTATTAGACTGTGGTTTTACTGTTCCATGGCAATTATGGAAATTTAATAATGACCCTAATTTTTTAGATGCAGTTTATATAAGCCATCAGCACGCAGATCATTTTTTTGGTTTACCCGGAATACTTTTGAGAATGTGGGAGGGGGGCAGGGAAAGAGATTTAACAATTATCTGCCAAAAAAGCCAGAAAGATTCTTTTAGGGATTTTATGGATTTTGCTTATAAAGATTTTCAAACAAAATTTAAATATAAAATAAATTTATTAGAGTCAAAGGAAAAAGAAAATGTTGAATTTCAAGACTTGAAATTATCATTTGAAAAGACAGTTCATTCAGGAGAAAATTTGGCTGTAAAAATTAGCGATGGTAAAAATATTATAGGATACGGCGGAGACGGGTCGCCAATAGCCGACAGTGATTTTTATAAAAATTTAGATTTGTTAATTTTAGAGACATATTTGTATGATAAAGAAATTATCGGCCACTCTTCTATCGTTTCTGCTATTAAGTTTGCCGAAAATAATAATGTAAAATGTTTGGCGTTAACTCATATCAACAGAGATTTTAGAAAAAATGATTTGCCTAAAATTAGAGATAAAATTAAAAGCCCCTCCTCGGCGGGCAGGGATAAAGTCAAAATAATAATTCCGGAGCCGATGGAAGAGTATGATTTATAAAAACAAACAGCTCAGACATATGTTTGAGCTGTTTAAATTGGATTATTATATTTTTTCCGGCTTAACCAAATCTAAAAATTTAGAAACATTTTTAGATAATCTGATATGATACAAAGTCTGCTGGGTAAAATTATATTTTTTATTTTTTCCTTGAGGTATTTTATATAATCGTGGTTCAAAACCTAAAGATTCTATAGCGCTTAAAACATCGTTGGCTAAGTTTTGGATAATAGTTGCAAATATAACCATTTTGTATCCTCTATCAATATAGATTGATCCATCTGTTTCTATCAATCCTTTTAAACATTTAATTTTATATCTGTTATTTTCTTTTATCCAATCCGGAATAGATGCTTTTTGTTGAAATTTTGAACCTTTCCCATTTTCCCAAGGAATGATATTTTTTAATAAATTTGAATAAACACTTATGTCCGAATAATTTTCCTTTCTTTCAACAATACTTACTTTATTACTTGGCAATAGTAATTTTAAAGAATTAAAAATCCTCTTAATGAGTAGAGGATATTTTTTATCACATGTGATTCTTAATCTAATTGCTCGCCCATTAGGGTTAGAAATATTGCCATCACCGAGCGCAACGCCCACAACATATGCTTGCAGTTCTTTGTTCGGGTTAAGATGAGTGTTACGAAAGTATCCACGCATGTGCCGAGGGAGGGACTCGAACCCTCAAGGGCGTAAGCCCGCGCGATTTTGAGTCGCGTTCGTTTACCAATTTCGACACCCCGGCTTATATTTAAAATTATCACATTTTAAGGCGTTTTTCAACTATTTCCAAGAAGCGTCAATTATTTTATCAGGAAATTTTTCTGATATTCTTTTGAAATTTTCGCAGTTTGTTTTGTGCAAAACAGCAGCTCTTCTTTGCGATAAATACGCTTTTACTTTGTCTCCGGGCTGGGGATTACAACACTTGGCAATATGAATTAACATTCCTTTCTGCCCTGCCAAAAAAATTTGGGCAGGCCCCTCTTTTTTTATAAGCTCTTTTTGCTCTTTATTTTTTCTTACTTTTTCTGTTATTTGGGCAAAACTTCTTTTTATAAATCCCGGAATAGGGAATTTAAAGACCGATTCTGGTTGGCTGGTTAATTTTTTAATGTTTGATTTTGCAAAACTGGTTTTTACAAACCTCAGCCAGTCCTTTGAAGGATTTTTATTTTTATTTATAGTTATTTCAACTATGTCCCCATTTTTTAAAATATGGCTAAGGGGCACAATTTTTCCGTTAATTTTTGCAAACTCACAACGGTTTCCAATTTCTGAATGCACGCCATATGCAAAATCAACCGGCGTGGAATTTTTTGGCAAAACAATAATGTCGCCCCTTGGGGTAAAAGTAAAAATTTGATTTTCAAAAAAGTCTATTTTAAAAGTTTCCCAAAACGACGGAACTTTTTCAACCCATTCAAAATTTTTACCTTCTTTTTTAAGGTCTATTTTTTCTTTGTAAGACCAGTGGGCGCAAATACCATATTCGGCTTCTTTATCCATTTCTTTTGTTCTTATCTGTATTTCTGTTATTCTGTCATTTAGGCAAAATATATTTGTATGCAATGACCTGTATCCGTTATTTTTGGGCTTGGCTATATAATCATTTATTTCTTCAGATATTGGCCTGCAGTATTTATGCACTATTCCAAGAATTTTATAGCAGGTTTTAACATCGGCTACAATTATTCTTAAAGCAAGCAAATCATGGATTTTATCAAAATCCATATCATGCTTTAATAATTTTTGGTATGTGCTCCAATATGATTTTGCCCTGTAATTTATATCTAAAACCTCTGTTCTTTCTTTTTTTAATATTTTTTTAAGATAAGCAATAAATTTTTTAAGATATCTCTCCCTTTCTTCATATTGCTCTTTTATATTTTTTTTAAGCCATTCAAATCTTTTAGGAAGCAAATAAGAAAAAGATGCGTCTTCAAGGTTTCTTCTTATTTCGCTTAAACCAAGCCTGCTGGCTATGGGCACAAAAATATGCAAAGTTTCAAGGGCATAAAATTTTTGCTGGTCTTCAGGCATATAATGCAGTGAATTTAATCCGTCTAATCTTGATACAAGCTCAACTAAAATTATTCTTAAATCTCCGGCTATTGCCAAAAACATTCTTCGCAGGTTTTCTGCTCTTTCTTTTGTAAATTTTTTGCCTTCTTTTATATTTATTGTTAAAGAGTAGCGAATTCTTGAAAGCTCTGAAATTTTTTCAACCAATTGGCTGATTTCTTTTCCAAATTTTTTTTCAATATTTTTTATTTCAGCCTCTTTTGCAGAGTCGGGAATGTCGTCTGTTATATCATGCAAAAAACTAAAAGCTATTGTTACGGGGTCCAAATTCATTTTATCTAACATTGAGGCCACTCTTAGCGCATGATAAATATAATTTTCTCCGGAAACCCTAAATTTATCTTTATAGGCTTCTTTTGCAAATTCAAAAGCCTCCCTGATCAATTCCGGATTAGAGCTTTTATTTATTAATTTTTGTATTTTATTCTTCACTTTTTATAGTCGCAGTCTTTGTTGCTGCAAATAATTTTTTTGCTTTTTTCAACTAAAATAGAATCGCATTTTGGGCAAAACTCATTTACCGGCTTGTCCCATAAAGCAAAGTCGCATTTTGGAAACTTATTGCATCCGTAAAATATTTTTCCGCGTTTAGTTTTTCTTAAAACAATATCTCCCTCTTTGCACTTGGGGCATTTAATTCCCAAATCTTTATTTTTATTTTCCATTGATTCTGTGTATTTGCAGTCAGGAAATTTTGAGCATGCATAAAATTTGCCAAATCTTCCATAGCGTTCAATTATGGCAGAGCCACATTTTGGGCATACTTTATCGGTTTTTTGAATTAAGTCTGATTTTTGGACTTTTATATATTTTTCTTCAAGATTTTTAGAAAAGGGCTTCCAAAAATCGCCACATGTTTTTTGCCATTCATTATTTCCTTCAGCCACCAAGTCCAGTTCTTTTTCCATTTTGGCTGTAAAATCAATGTCAACAATTTCCGGGAAATTTTTTACCAAAACATCATTAACAATTGTGCCAATTTCAGTGGGCACAAATCTTTTTTGCTCGTTTTTTTCAACATAATTTCTGGTTTGTATTGTAGCTAATGTTGGCGCATAAGTTGATGGCCTGCCTATGCCGTATTTTTCTAAAATTTTTATTAAGCTGGCTTCGGTATATCTTGCCGGAGGCTCTGTAAAGTGCTGTATAGAGTCTAATTTTAGCAAATTTAATTTGTCGTTTTTTTCTAAATCTGGCAGATCTTTTTCCTCAAATTTAGACGGATAAATTTTTAAAAATCCGTCGAATTTTAGCGTTTGGCCATTTGCTTTAAAAGTATAACTGCCCGCTTTAATATCAGCAGATACAGAGTCAAAAACAGCCGGCGCCATTTGGGAAGCAATAAATCTTTGCCAGATTAGAGTGTATAATTTTAACTGCCTTGAATCAAGCCCGTTTAAAGATTCTGGAGTTTTGTCGGCATAGGCGGGCCTTATAGCTTCGTGGGCCTCCTGGGCGCTGTTTGATTTTGTTTTATACTTTATTATTTTTCCTGTCCAATAATTACTGCCAAGTTTTTTTGTAATAAAATCTTTAGCCGCAAATAAAGACGTTTCAGACAAATTTAAAGAATCTGTTCTGTGATAGGTAATATGGCCCTCTTCATAAAGGCGCTGGGCAAGAGACATTGTCATTTTTGCAGAAAATTTAAATCTTTGCCAGGCAGCCTGCTGGAGAGTGCTTGTGGTAAATGGCGGAGCAGGATATCTTTTGGTTTCTTTTTTTTCAACATTTTCTACAATATAATCTGTGCCGTTTAAATCTGCCAAAATTTTATCTGCTTCTATTTTATTTTTTACTTCAAGCTTGTCTATTGATTTTCCGTCCTTTTTTGACAAAGATGCTAAAAATTCTTTATTTTCTTTTTTAAGCAAGGCCTCAACGCTCCAATATTCTACCGGCACAAATTTTTCAATTTCTCTTTCTCGTTCAACAACCAATCTTACAGCCACCGATTGCACGCGTCCGGCAGAAAGGCCTTTGGAAATTTTTTTCCATAAAAATGGAGAAAGCTTATATCCTACAATTCTGTCTAAAATTCTTCTTGCCTGCTGGGCATCAACCAAATTCATATCAATATGTCGCGGGGATTTTAAAGCGTTGTCAATTGCTGTTTTGGTAATTTCATGAAAAACTATTCTGTCGGGATTTTTTAGTTTTAAAGCTTCTTTTAAATGCCATGCAATTGATTCTCCTTCGCGGTCTTCGTCAGTTGCTAAAATAGTATTTTCTGCTTTTGCAGATTCTTTTTTAAGTTCGGAAATGGTTTTTTTGGCTTTTGGCGGAATAACATATTTTGGCTGAAAATTATTTTCAACATCAACCCCCAGTTCTCTTTTTGGCAAATCCCGCACATGCCCAAAAGAAGACAAAACTTTATATTGTTTGCCTAAAAATTTTGAAATAGTGCGCGCTTTTGTCGGGCTTTCAACTACTATTAAATCCATATTTTTAATAATTTTAAATAATTTTTATATTTTATTTTTATTAACTATACCACAAAAATTATTACTTGATTAATTTTGTCTCATTTTTTCAACGGCCTCAGATAGTATTTGAGAATATAAATTAAGGCCTATTTTATTTATGGCGCCGGACTGTTCTTTTCCCAAAATGTTTCCTGCTCCGCGCAATTCTAAATCTTTTATGGCAATTCTGTATCCTGCCCCTAGTTCTTGGGCGTCTTCCAGCGCCTTTAAACGTTCTTTGGCAAGTAAAGTTAATGATTTTGGCTCAAACATAAAATATGCAAAACTTTCTCTGTGAGACCTTCCAACCCTGCCCCGTATTTGGTGGGCTTGCGAAAGGCCCAGTCGCGTGGCGTCTTCTATTATAATGGTATTTACATTCGGCAAATCCAGCCCGTTTTCAATAATTGTTGTGGCTAACAAAGTATTTGTTTTTCCTTTTTGAAAATCATCCATTATTTTAACAAGCTCTTTTTCCGGCATTCTGCCGTGAATAATTCCAATTTTAGCTTTGGGGCAAAGTTCTTCAATTTCCTTTTTTGCCATTTCAATTGTTTGCACCCGGTTGTGCAAAAAATAAATTTGGCCTTTTCTTCTTAGTTCAAAATTTATTGCTTTTTTAATTGTTTTTGAGCTATATGGCAAAACATGCGTTTTTACAGATTGCCTGCCCAAAGGCGGAGTTTGTATTAAACTTATATTTTTAAAAGAAGAGAGAGCCAAATAAATTGTTCTTGGAATTGGCGTAGCTGACAAGCTCAAAACATCTAAAGACGGATATGCCTGCCTTAATTTTTCTTTTTGTTTTACGCCAAATCTTTGTTCGTCATCAATAATAAGCATTTGCAGATTTTTAAATTCTATATCTTTTGATAAAATCCTGTGCGTGCCGATAATAATATCTATTTTGCCTTCTTTAATTTCTTTAATTATTTTTTTTTGCTCTGTTTTTGTTTGCAAACGAGTTAAAAGAGCTATTCTTATCAAAGGATTATTTTCTCCCCCTACGGGGGATCCGCCGAAGGCGGAAAACCTTTTTTTAAAGGAATTAAAGTGCTGGTTTGCCAGAATTGTTGTGGGGCATATTAAAGCTGTCTGCCTGCTGTTTGCCGAAGCTAAAAGAGCAGTTCTCATTGCAATTTCTGTTTTTCCAAAACCAACGTCTCCGCAGACAATTCTGTCCATTGGTTTTGTTTTTGCCAAATCTTTTTCTATGTCTTCAATTGCCTGCAACTGGTCGGGAGTTTCTTCGTAGGCAAAGCCGGCCCTTAGCTGAAATTCCAGTTCATTGTCTGCTGAATACGCAGGCCTTTGCGCGCTTTCTTTTTGCGCGTATAAAGATAAAAGTTCTTTGGCAAATTTTTCAACTTCTTCTTTTATTTTTCCTTTTATTTTCTGCCAAGTTAAAGACCCTAATCTTGAAACCCTTGGGTCTGCAAAACCCACATATCGTGAAAGCTTTTTTTCTAATCCTAAGGGCACATAAAGCTTGTCTTCTTTTGCATATTCTAAAATATAATATTTTTGTTTGCCGGAATCCGAAAGTTCAAATTCTGTAATTTTTAAAAATTTGCCGACTCCGTGGTCTAAATGCACAAGATAATCTCCAAACTTTAATCCTTTTAAATCGGAAAACAATTTATGAGATTTTAACCTTTTCTTTATTATTTCTTTGGATTTTTTTTCGTCATCAATTTTAACATCTAAAAATTCTATAGATTCGATATCATTGTTTAAAAAATCAAAACGCACAGCCCGCATTAAATTTATAGGAAAAACATCAACTGTTCCGCCTCTTTGTGAAAATTCGCCTGGCTCAGATACTTTAAAAACTCTTTCATATCCCATTTCATCAAGCTTTCTTAAAAATTGGGAGAAATTATAGCTTTCGCTTTTTTCTAAAAAAATAATATTATCCTGGAAAAATAATTGTGTTTTTGAGGCGCGTAAAATCTTTTTTAAATTTTTTACAAACCAAAAAACCTCCTTGTCTAAAAAGTAGGGGGTGATTGAAACAATTAAAAGTTGATTTGTTTTACTGGTTGTATTCATTCATGGTTTTTTCTAATCCGTTATTAATTAAAAAATTAAGCGCATCCGTTGTTTTAGCAACAGTTTGGCTTATAACTCCTTGCTCTTCTTTTGAGAATTTTTTTAAGACAATTTTTTTTGCATCAATATTTTTTTGTGGAGAAATTCCTATTCTTATTCTTATTAAATTTTCATTTCCTATATTTTTAATTATTGATTCAACCCCTTTGTGGCCGGCGGAACCGCGGTCTTTTACAATTTTAATTTTTCCAACAGGCAAATCAATATCATCATGAACAACAATCAAATTTACCGAAGGACTATTTTCCGATATGTTTTTTACAGCCCTTCCGGATTCGTTCATAAATGTTTGCGGTTTTACCAGCGTTATATCGCTATTTTCCGAAACAAGAGCATTAGATTTTTTTTGCAGTTTAAATTCAGGAAAATAATTTTTTTCTGCAAATTTATCAATAGCCATAAATCCTACATTGTGTCGGGTGTTTTCAAATTTTTTGCCGGGGTTGCCCAGGCCGATAATTATTGTTTTCATATTATTATTGCTAAATTATATCATTTTATTTATTATTTCCAATAGTGCGGGTTGACAATATTTTTTGAAGAACTATAATTTACAAATCAGCACATTGTTCTTTAAGAGGAAGGAGGTGATCTTAGTCTGTCGTTTTTTGTCAAGATTGGAACTTAACAAAGAAAGGAGGACGGCTTGCCTATGGTTTGATGGATGCAATACTCTTGATGAATGCTTCGGACAGGACACAGAGAAGAGGCAATTGTCTGTTCCTGAAACGAAACTCTTCACCGCTTTAGAAAGGAATCATCATGTCCACGACGACTGTTCGCACTTGCCGTAGGTTGAAGCCCGAACACAGAGAAGCCCTTCTGAACAAAGCAATTTGTTTGGGAATAACAGCAGCTTCTCAAAGCCACGACTCTCTATTAGAGTTGTGCGATTTTTCAAGAAAGAATCTTGGAATTTTGGTTCAACCAGCAGTAATGCGTCGTCTGATCAGGGGACATTTGAGGAGTAATGGAAACGGCCATTGTTCAAAGACACATTGCAGAAGGAGAAGCCTTCGTTACGCGCGGAGTGTTTCATTCCGCTAACTTTCGCTAACTGATCACCCTTCTTTTTCCAGGGGAGCTGCAACTTTTGTAGCTCCCAGTTTTTTTGATTTTTGGGTCTTGCATTACCCTTAAAAATATGCTATAGTAAGCCAAATATATATAATAAATTTAATAAAAAATGCCAGAAAACATAGAACAAGAAAATAATCCGGAAAATAAAGAAGAATTTTCCGCCCAAGGCGGACCAGCCTCGGGCTGGAAAAAATACCTTTCTTTTGCATGGGATCTTTTTAAAATAGGCCTTATCGCCTTAGTAATAGTTTTACCTATACGTTATTTTTTGTTCCAGCCATTTATAGTAAAAGGAGAATCAATGGCGCCCAATTTTGAAACAGGAGATTATTTAATTGTAGATGAAATAACTTACAGATTTTCTGAACCCCAAAGAGGAGATGTTGTTGTATTTAAATATCCAAAAGACACTACGCAAAGATTTATTAAAAGAGTAATAGGAATTCCAGGAGAAACAGTGATTGTAAAAGACGGCCAGGTTTCAATAACCAAAGATAGCGAAATAATAATTTTAGACGAAAGCTATTTGCCAGACGATTTAAAAACAATGGGAGATGCAAACATTACGCTTGGTGCTGAAGAATATTTTGTTTTAGGAGACAACAGGCAATATTCTTTTGATTCTAGGGCATGGGGAGTTGTGCCTAGAAAAAATATAATCGGTAAGGCATTTTTAAGGATTTTTCCCTTAACTACTTTGTCTGCGATTTCTCAACCGTCATATTAAATTATGAGCAAAGCCAAATATCAAAATTTAACAGGAATGCACGATGTTTTGCCCGAAGACCAGCTTTATATGAAAAAACTTAATAAAGCTGTTGAAAGCGTGGCAAATTATTATGGATTTTCAAAAATAGAAACCCCTATATTAGAACAGGCGGAGATTTTTTTAAAGGCAGTGGGAGCTGACACAGATATTGTTGGAAAAGAAATGTATAGTTTTAGGACAAAAGGGGGAGATATGGTTTGTTTAAGGCCCGAAGGAACAGCCGGCATAATGAGAAGCTATATAGAACACGGCATGCACAACCTTCCTCAGCCTGTAAAATTATGGTATATAGGCCCATTTTTTAGATATGAAAAACCGCAGGCAGGAAGATTTAGGCAATTTCACCAATTTGGATTTGAGGCCTTAGGAGAAAAAAATCCATCAATAGACGGCCAAATTATTCAAATGAGCTATGACGTATTAAAAGAACTGGGGCTTAAAAATACAACAATTGAAGTTAATTCAATTGGCGACTCAGAATGCAGGCCTTATTTTAAAAAAATTCTGACAAGCTATTTTAGGTCAAGAAAATCATCTTTGTGTTCTGATTGCCAAAGAAGATTAAAAGAAAACCCATTAAGAATTTTAGATTGCAAAGAAGAAAAATGCCAAAGGGTAAAAGCGGGCGCTCCGCAAATAATTGACCACCTTTGTGAAAATTGCCACACCCATTTTAAGCAAGTGCTTGAATTTTTAGACGAGCTGGAGCTTCCTTATGCATTAAATCCATATTTGGTAAGGGGGCTGGATTATTATACAAAAACAGTGTTTGAAATTGTTGAAAAAACAGAAGACGGCCAAAATCAGGGCACTTTGATTGGCGGAGGCAGATATGATAATTTGGCAAAAGTATTTGGCGGAAGAGACACCCCTTCGTGCGGGTCAGCGGGAGGAATAGAAAGAATTATAGGCATAATGAAAACTAAAGAAGTAAAAAATGTTAAAAATAAAGACGAGCCCCAAATATTTTTGGCCCAGTTAGGCCAGCTTGCCAAAAGAAAAAGCTTAAAGCTTTTTGAAGAATTCAGGTCAGCTAAAATACCAGTGGCAGAATCTTTTTCAAAAGATTCATTAAAAACCCAGTTAAGAACAGCCGATAAAATGGGAATAAGATGGGTTTTAATTTTCGGGCAAAAAGAAGCATTAGAAGATTTTATTACTTTAAGGGACATGGATTCGGGCGTCCAAAAAGAAATAAAACTTGACAAGGTCGTAGAAGAAATGAAAGATAAAATAAAAAAATAAAAAATTAGTTGCGAAAAAAGGTGTATCCTTCGCCATCGGGCTCAGGATGATTTATTCGCTTCACTCATAAATCACATGGCATTAGAAGTAAAAAGAAAAGATAAAGAAACTTCCCAGAGCTTGGCTCACCGCTTTACAAAAGTTGTGCGCCAATCAGGCGTTTTGCTTCAAATTAGGGGAAATCAGTTTCACAAAAGAGCCAAATCAGATTTGGCAAAAAAGAGGTCAGCTTTAAGAAGAGAAGAATTAAGGGGAGAAAGAAGAAAAGCAGACAAATTAGCAAAACCAAAGTAATATGCTAAAACAGCAAATTCAAAAAGATACCACAGAAGCCCTAAAAGCAGGAGACAGTTTTGTTTTATCAACTCTTCGCATGCTTTTGGCCGGTGTGGCAACAAAAGAAAAAGAAAAAAGATTTAAAATTTCAAATGACCCAGCCTCCGCCGAGGCTTCGGCGGGCGAAGAAAGCCTGGTAAAGGCATCTCAACTGACTGATGAAGAAATAATTAGCGTTATATCTTCTGAAATTAAAAAAAGAAAAGATGCAATTGCTTTATATGAGCAGGGAAACAGGCAGGAGTTAGCTGACAAAGAAAAAAAAGAAATAGAAATTTTAAAAAAATATCTGCCCGAGCAATTGTCTTATGAAGAAATTAAAAAGCTGGTTGAAGAATCGGTTGCAAAAACAGGAGCCAAAGAAATGAAGGATATGGGAAAAGTAATGGCAGATTTAAATCCAAAAATAAAAGGAAAGGCAGACTCAGGCGAAGTAAGCAGAATTGTAAAAGAGCTATTATCTAAGTAAAAACCGCCCTCACGGGGCGGTTTTTACTTCAAAACATATTGATTGGCGGGGAGTACTGTAATATAATGAAATAATTATAATTAATATAATAATATTATGATTAGCTTTGCACAATTGAAAAAGTTTTTTGTTTTTAGTTTTATTGGAAGCTTAGTGGTGGCGGCACTAGTTGCTGTTGTGACTGTTTTGATAGGACAATTTAACGAAATCACTGGAAAAGTTTTTTTAACTCTTTTTATGGTTGTTTTCCACTCGTTGGTGAGCTTGGCATTTATTTGGGATGATTCAAGGCGTAACACTTTTACTAAATTAGCATTTTTTGTTAATACAGTATTTTTGCTTATAGTAATGAGTTTTATTACTTCATTATTTGGCATTTGGAAGTTATTTTCAGGAGAAATTATCTGGCACCTTTATCAAACATATTTTTTAATAGGATTTGCTTCGCTTCATGCAGATATTTTGTCTAAAGCTTTTCGTAAAGAAAAGTATATGGACATAATTATTTATGCTAATTATGCATTTATTATTATAGTAGTTTTAATGTTTTTGCCAATAATTTTTGTTGATAATGCAACAAAAGTTTTGGGTGAAATGTATTTTAGGTTTTTAGCTGCAGCAGGCATTATAGATGGCACCCTAAGCATCTTAACTATTATTTTTTATAAACTTTATATGCACAATCACCCGGAAATAGAAATGCCCGTCCAAAAGAAAGGATTAAGTATTTGGATTTGGATTTTGATTATCTATTTATTTTTTCAAGTAGTGGGTCCTATTTTTTGGTTATTAGGTGGATCAATTTGGAGGCGTTAATAGTTTAAATTTAACATTTAAAAACCGGGTGAGTGCCCGGTTTTTTGTTTTATTTTGAAAATAGGTTAAAATAGATAAACATAGTATTTATGCTTGAGATAAATAACCTCACTAATTTTGTTTTAGACAAGCGGAGTTTTTCCACAGTTGCAAAAAAAGTATTAAAAGGCGAAAATAGAGAAACAGAAACGTTGTCTCTGGCTTTTGTTGGCAAAGAAGAGATAAAAAAACTAAATAAAAAATTCAGGAAAAAGAACAAAGCTACGGACGTTCTTTCTTTTAAATTAAACGAAGGCAATTCTTTAGGTGAAATTGTAATTTGCCCGGAAGTTGTAAAAGAAAATGCTAAAAAATACGGCGTTGATTTTAAAAAAGAAATAATAAAAGTTTTTGCGCATGGAATTTTGCATTTATTGGGGTACGACCACGAAAAATCAAAAAAAGAGGCCAAAATAATGGAATTAAAACAAGATAAATATTTAAACTAAATGTCTCAAGGAAACATAGTAGCCGGGTTAGACATAGGCACAGGAAGTATTAAAGCTTTAGTTGTCCAAAGAAAAAAGAAAGATTGGGAAGTTTTGTCGTACGCTGAAATTCCTTCTTTTGGTTTGAGAAAGGGAGCTGTGGTTAATGCGGAAGAAACTTCAAAAAATATACAGATGATAATGTCTGGAGTTGAAAAGGATTGCAACAGAAAAATAAATTCTGTTTTTGTTAACATTGGCGGAAGCAGGCTTTATGTAATGCCGTCCGACGGAATAATTTCTGTTTCAAGAGCCGACCAAAGAATTTCTAAAGAAGATGTGGAAAGGGTTTTACAGGCAACCAGAGCCATTAACATGCCCCGCAATGATGAAATTTTAGATGCTATACCAAAAGAATTTATTATTGACGACCAGAGGGGCATAAAAAATCCGGTTGATTTAACGGGCATAAGGTTAGAAGCAAAAGTTCTTTTGCTTTGCATTTTTTCTCCTGATTTTTTAAAGCTTACGCAGTCTGTGTTGGGAGCTAAAATACAAATAGATGATTTAGTGCCTTCTCCTTTAGCTGCTGCAGAAGCTGTATTAACTCCTCAACAAAAAGAATTGGGAGTTGCTTTAATTGATATTGGAGCCAGCGTTACAAGCTTGGCTGTTTTTGAAGAAGGAGATTTAATACATCTTGCTGTAATACCAATAGGTTCGGCTAATATAACAAACGATATTGCCATAGGCCTTAAAACAGACGTGTCTATGGCTGAATCCATAAAAAAACAGCATGGCACCTGTATGATATCTTCAAAAGATAATTTATTACCCACCAAATATGGAACAAGCCCTAAAAAAGAGCAAGGAATTAAAAAAATTGAAATTTTTGAAAAAACATCCTCCCTTTCTTTTACTAAAAAAAATATAGTAGACATTGTTGAGCCGAGAGTTTCAGAAATTCTGGATTTGGTTCAAAAAGAATTAAAAAAAATAAACAAGCAAGAACAGCTTCCCGGCGGAATTGTTTTAACCGGCGGAGGAGCAAAACTTCCAAAAATTAAAGAGCTTGCAAAGCAAACTTTAAAGCTTTCTTGCGAAATAGGAACTCCAAAAGGAATTGCGGGCATTGAAGACGATCCTTCACTTGCCACAGTTGCGGGTTTAGTTTTAGGCGGATTAAAAGATATTGACGGGTCATATAAAGAAGGTATACTGGGTTTACTGGGGAACTTGCCTAAAAAATTCAGAAAAATGTTAAAGGCCTTTCTCCCTTAAGACAAAATCCATGATCCCGCAAATTAAAGTAATTGGAGCTGGAGGCTCCGGTTCAAACACTATTTCACGAATGGCAAGATTTGACACACAGGGAGTTGAATTGATTGCCGTAAATACAGATGCGCAAGCTCTGCATTTTTGTAAATCTCAAAAGAAAATTTTAATAGGCAAAAAAATTACTCAGGGATTGGGCACCGGAATGGATGTTAATTTAGGCAAACTTGCGGCAGAAGAAAACAAAAAAGAGCTTACAGAAAGTTTAAAGGGGGCTGACATGGTTTTTGTAACTTGCGGGTTAGGGGGCGGAACCGGGTCCGGGGCATCTCCGGTTATTGCTGAAATTTCAAAAAATATGGGATGCCTTACAATAGCTGTTGTAACAATGCCATTTTCTTTTGAGGGAGAGCAAAGAAAAAAAATTGCAAAAACAGCTCTGGAAAATTTAAAAGACAAAGTAGATTCTGTTTTAGTTATATCTAACGACAAGCTCTTAAAAATAATTGATGAAAAAACAACAGTATCAAATGCTTTTATTTTATGCGATGAAATTTTAATTCAGGCAGTGCAGAGTATAACAGATTTAATTTTAGTTCCGGGTATTATAAATATAGATTTTGCTTCGGTGGTATCGGTTTTAAAAAATTCAGGATATGCGCTTTTTGGCGTAGGCAAAGCTGTAGGTGAGAATCGCGCTGTTAAGGCCTCGGAAATGGCTATTAATTCTCCCTTGCTTGATTTTGCAATTAAAGGATCAAAAAGTGTTTTATTTTCTGTTTTGGGAAACGATATAACTTTAAATGAAATTTCAGAATCAGCCAAAATTATAACCAAAAACGTTGACCCAAAAGCCAAAATAATTTTTGGAGCAATTAAAGACAATAATTTAAAAAAAGGAGAAATAAAAATTTCTGTAATTGCAACAAATTTTTAAAAAATGCCCTCAAAACGGTATTTTTTATTGCAAGTTGGCATAATGGGGCAAAGTTTGCACTTATCCACAGATTTTATAAGTAAAGTGGGATTTGACACGCTTTTTTGTTGGAGTAAAATATAATAACGAGAAGGTTGTTGCGAATAGAATTTTAAAATAATATTTTTAATTAAGGCATGCGCCCTTTTTTTATCCCTAAATTATATGTCAGAAGAGATACAAATAAAAAATAATATTGAAAAAGTCCGAAAAAGAGACGGAAGAGTTGTTGATTTTAACCAAGAAAAAATAGCTGAGGCTGTTCATAAAGCTATTATTGCCACAAACCAGGGAAACGGACCGGAATCAAAAAAAGTTTCCGATAAAGCCGTACAATTGCTTAATCACAGATTTAAAAAAGGCGAAATTCCAAACATAGAACAGATACAGGACATTGTTGAAGAAGCTTTAATTTTAGAAGACTTAGTTGATACAGCCAAAGCATATATTTTATATAGAGACCAGAGAAGAAGCATTAGGGAAGCGTCAAAAGCAGTTGACGAATCTTCAGAAAAAATAGACAGCTATTTAAAAGAAATTGACTGGCAGGTTAAAGAAAACGCCAATATGACATTTTCTTTGCAGGGCTTAAACCAATATGTTGGTTCTTATATTTCAAAAAAATATTGGATTAATAAAATTTATCCAAAAGAAATTAGAGATGCGGCAGTCAACGAAGATTTTCATATTCATAATTTAGAGTTGCTGGCCCCTTATTGCGCCGGCTGGGATTTATACGATTTTCTTGTAAAAGGTTTTGGAGGAGTGTCTGGTAAAATAGAATGCAGGCCTCCAAAACATTTTAGAACAGCTTTGGGGCAATTGGTAAATGTTTTATTTACTTTGCAGGGCGAAACAGCAGGAGCCAATGCCATTTCAAATTTTGACACATTGCTTGCTCCTTTTATCAGGTACGATAATTTAAATTATAATCAGGTAAAGCAGGCAATGCAGGAATTTTTGTATAATTGCATGGTGCCAACAAGAGTTGGTTTCCAAACTCCATTTTTAAATGTTTCTTTAGACATTAATCCGCCCGCTTTTTTGGCAAAACAGCCGGTTATTATTGGGGGCGAGGCCCAAAACGAAACTTATGGAGAATTTCAGCCGGAAATAGATATGTTTATTAAAGCGTTTTATGAAGGGTTAATGGAGGGAGATGCTTCGGGCAGGCCTTTTACCTTTCCTATTCCAACAGTTTCAATAGGTAAAGATTTTGACTGGGATAACCCAAATTTGGCGCCAATGTGGGAGGCAACTGCAAAATACGGCATAAATTATTTTTCTAATTTTATACATTCTGATATGAGCCCGGATGACGCAAGGTCAATGTGTTGCCGGCTACGTTTAGACAATAGGGAATTATATAAAAGAGGGGGAGGATTATTTGGCTCTTCTCCAAAAACAGGTTCAATAGGCGTTGTTACAATTGATCTGCCCCGCATAGGATATACTTCAAAAACAAAAACAGATTTTTTTGAACGTTTGGGGTATTTAATGAATTTGGCAAAACAAAGCTTGGAAATTAAAAGAAAAGCTCTTGATGATTTTATGGAAAAGGGGCTTTATCCTTATTCAAGGCACTATTTGCACGATGTAAAAACTTTAAGAAATTCATATTTTGGAAACCATTTTTCAACAATTGGCATTTGCGGAATGAACGAAGCCCTGCTTAATTTTTTAAATGAAGACATTACAACTCAAAAAGGAAAAAAGTTTGCATTGGAGGTTCTTGATTTTATGAGAGAAAAAATGATTCATTTTCAGGAAGAAACCGGAAATTTGTATAACTTGGAAGCTACTCCGGCCGAAGGCACAAGCTATAGGCAGGCAAGAACAGATAAAGAAAAATATCCCGATATTATTACTTCGGGCACTCAGGAAGTTCCTTATTACACAAATTCAAGCCAATTGCCTGTTGGATTTACAGAAGATATTTTTGAGGCGCTTGAATTGCAAAATGATTTGCAGGCAAAATATACCGGAGGAACTGTTTTGCACATATTTTTGGGAGAAAAAGTTTCCGACCCAAATATGGCAAAAAATTTGGTAAAAAAGATTTTTGGAAAATACAGCCTGCCTTATATTACTTTAACCCCAACTTTTTCAATTTGCCCAACGCACGGCTACCTTTCAGGAGAACATTTTGAATGCCCCCAATGCACGTTAAAACAGCCATGCGAAGTTTATTCAAGAGTTGTGGGGTATATAAGGCCTGTACAGCAATGGCATAAAGGCAAGCGCCAGGAATATGGCGACAGAAAAGAATTTATCTGCCCAAGCGAAGAATTACCAAAAGTTTTAGAAACAATAGAATCAACAGCCGAAGAAAAAGTCATAGCTTAAAATTAAAAATCCCTCTTTAATAAAGAGGGATTTTTTAGTAGAATAAATTACCATGATAATAGCAGGATTGCAAAAAACAACACTAATAGACTATCCGGGAAAACTGGCTTGCACGGTTTTTTTGGCTGGATGCAATTTTAGGTGCCCATGGTGCTATTCTGCTGAACTTGTTTTGCCTTTAAAAATTGCAAAACAGCCAAGAATATCTGAAAAAGAATTTTTTGATTTTTTAAGGCAAAGGCAGGGCCAGCTAGAGGGAGTTGTGGTTTGCGGGGGAGAACCTACAATAAATAAAGATTTGCCTAAATTCATTGAAAAAATTAAAAATTTAGGATACGGAGTAAAATTAGACACAAACGGCTCAAACCCGGAAATGTTAAAAGATTTAGTGAGTTTAAAATTGGCAGATTATGTTGCTATGGATATAAAGGGACCTGCGGGCCCTAATTTCCAATTTTCAATTTCCAATTTTCAATCAAATTTAAATGGCAAAATTAAAAAAAATGCCTATGAAATGGTTTTTGGAGAAGGAATCACCATAGACAAAATTAAAGAGAGCGTTGAGTTTTTGAAAACAGGAAAAATAGAGTATGAGTTTAGGACAACAGTAATTCCCGGAGAACATTCTAAAGAAGATTTTATAGAAATTGCAAAATGGATAGGCGGGCCTGATGTAAAATATTATTTGCAAAATTTTAGGCCCGAAAAAACCATTGACTCTAATTTTGAAAGTTTAGAGCCGTATAAAGAAGTATATTTAAAAGAAATAGCAAAAGAAATTTCTCCTTATTTTAAATTTTGCGAGCTAAGATAAATGACGAGTTCTAAAATACTTTTTTATTTAAGTATTTCGTTTATTGCAGGAATATTTATAAGCTCAATAGTAAAAATTCCCCAGATTTTTTTGTGGGGCTTTTTATTTTTAGCAGTATTTATGGTGTCTATATCGCTCGCTAATCAAATTTTTTCTCCAGGCATGCCACTTCGTGTGCATGAGTTACGAAAAAATTTATTAGCTCGCTTTTTAGTTTTTGGCTTTTGTTTTTTATTTTTTGTTATTGGGATTTTAAGGATGCAAATTTCCGAATTTAATATTGCAAACGATAAATTAAGCAAATTTAATGGCACAGGCGAAATAACTATGGCAGGAGAAATTTTTAAAGAGCCGGATATAAGGGATAATTCGCAAAAATTAAAAGTAAAAGTTCAAGACAGCATTGTTTTGGTGACAACCAGCAGATATCCGGAATATAATTATTTAGACCAAATAAAAATAACCGGCAAGCTGGAAACCCCAAGCGAAACAGAAGATTTTAGCTATAAAAATTATTTAATGAAAGACGGCATTTATTCTGTTATAAATTTCCCAAAAATTGAGCTAGTTTCAAAAAAACATAATCATAACGTATTTTCTTATTTATATGAAAAGATATTATTTTTAAAGCAAAAATTAAGAGAAAGCATAAGAAACAATTTTTCGCCTCCTGAAAGCTCAATTTTAGAGGGAACAATTTTGGGGGACAATGGAGTTATGTCTCAGGATTTAAAAAACAAATTAAATATTACCGGGCTACGCCACATTATAGCTGTTTCCGGCTCGCATATTGTTATTTTAAGCTCAATTGTTATGTCTTTGCTGCTTTTTTTGGGATTATGGAGGCGCCAGGCATTTTATTTTACTTTAATTATTATATTTATTTATATTATTTTAACCGGTTTGCCGGCTTCCGGGGTAAGAGCCGGAATTATGGGAACAATTTATTTATTGGCGCAAAAAATAGGCAGGCAGTCAGCTGCCTCAAGAATAATTGTTTTGGCCTGCGGATTGATGCTTTTGTTTAATCCCTTGCTTTTATTTTATGATATTGGCTTTCAGCTTTCTTTTCTTGCTGTTTTGGGAATAATTTATTTTGACCCGCTTGTGCGCAAATTTTTTAAATTTTTAATTAAAAAATATTTTAAAAAAGAAATAAAAGAAAAATATGAAAACTTGTCTTCTATGGTTTCTGCAACAATTTCCGCCCAAATTTTTACTTTGCCCATTATAGTTTTTAATTTTGGAAACGTGTCATGGGTTTCCCCAATCACAAACATTTTGGTTTTGCCGGTTGTTTATTATTTAATGATTTTTGGCTTTTTATCATCTGTTGCCGGAGTTTTTTCAGGCATTTTAGGATGGATTTTATCAGTTCCATGCTATATTTTGCTGGAATATTTTTTATGGGTTGTTGATTTATTTTCTAAACAATGGATGTATAAAACCATTGAAAACATTTCTTGGGTTTGGCTAGCCGTCTCTTATTTTTTTATTGTAATTTTGGTAAGATATTTAAATAAATTTAGTAAAAAAGAATTTTAGAGTATAAAAAAACCGAAAAATAAATTTTTTCGGTTATGTTTTTTGTTAATCAACCACTTCTACCGGTTCCCATTGGTCATCTTTAACCCATAAAAGAACAATCTTTATGTTGAAGCCGAAGGACTGAACTGTCTTTTTAGCTTTTTTAAGGTGTTTAATTTGTTCTTCTCTATCTGCTGGGTTGCCGGCACAGTCAAAGTGTCCGACAATAGCAATAATTTTTGCGTTGTGATGATGTACGGAAATGCCAACTCTTTTTTTAATGTTTTCTATTACGGAAAGGTTGGTGCCTTCTGCTAATATCTTGTTTGGTCCCGGCTCTGTTACCATATCAACATAATCAACATCATAAACTGCTATTAGATAATCTTTTACGGGATCTTGAAATCTGCCGTCCATGCAATTAATTGCACAGGCAAATGTGAATTGACCCATTCTAGTCTCCTTTTCTATCTGATTTTTTCTTTGAGTAAATCTCCGAATGGCGATAACGGTCTATTATTATAATAGCAAATAAAACAAGTAATGCTATAGCGCCAATAATTGGCGCCCAAAATAATTCTGTTTTTATTATTTCAGACATTGGGAGATTCCTTTTTGTTAAGGGGCAAATGTGAATGCGTATTTTATATTACCAAAGTATTAAAAATTTTCAAGAAATAAGGTATAATATAAAAATATGGAGAATAATAATTTTAACCATAAAATTTATTCTGCGCCCCGCAAGATAGCATGGGTTGTGGCAGCTGACATGGGCTATGGCCATCAAAGAACAGCCAATCCCTTGCGCGATATTGCTTTTGGCGAAAAAATTATCAATGCCAACCATTATGAAGGCATGCCCCAAAAAGATAAAAATTTTTGGTCGCAAACGCGTACTCTGTATGAATTTATCTCGCGCTTTAAAAGAATACCGCTAATAGGAGAATTTTTGTTTTCTTTTATGGACAAGTTCCAAAAAATTCTTAATTATTATCCTAAAAGAGATTTATCAAAGCCGGTTTTTAGCTTAAAAAATATATTTCATTTAATAAGAGGAGGGTGGGGCAAAGATTTAATTGACCGGCTCAAAAAAAATCCTATGCCTATAGTCACAACATTTTTCACTCCTGCTTTTATGGCAGAAGAAAATGGGTATCCTAACCAGATTTATTGCGTTATATGCGATGCGGATATTAACAGGTCGTGGGTTTCTTTAGAGCCTAAAAAAAGCAAAATAAAATATTTTGCCCCTTGTACATGGGTAAGAGACAGGTTAAAGCTTTACGGGGTAGACCCTAAAAATATTTTTTTGACAGGATATCCTTTGCCAAAAGAAAATATTGGAAATGAAAGCCAGGAAATTTTAAAAGAGGATTTAAAAAATCGTTTGGTTAATCTTGACCCCAAAAGAAGATATAGAAATATTTATAACCCTTTAATAAAAGGCGCGCTGGGAGAACTGCCTGCAAAATCAGACCATCCTTTGACAGTAATGTTTTCTATTGGCGGAGCCGGAGCTCAAAAAGAAATATGCTTAAAAGCCATAGAAAGCTTAAAAGAAGAAATAAAAAATCAAAAATTAAGATTTATTATTTCATTGGGCATAAGGTCTGAACTTGAAAAATATTTTACAGACAAAATTAAGGGTTTAAAATTAGACGGATGGCTCCAAATATTAACAGCCAAAACAATTAACGATTATTTTAAAAAATTTAACGAAATGTTAAGAGAAACAGATGTTTTGTGGACAAAGCCTTCAGAATTGTCTTTTTATGCCGGATTGGGAATTCCTATAATTGTAGCTCCTACCATAGGTTCGCAGGAAGATTTTAATAAAAGATGGCTTTTGCATATTGGTTCGGCAGTTGCGCAGGAAGACCCAAGCTGTACAGAACAATGGTTTTTTGATTTGCTAAACGGCGGAGATTTTGCCGAAATGGCAATGCAGGGATTTATGGAAATAGAAAAAATGGGAGCTTACAATATTGAGCAAATTGTTTTGAACCAAAAGTAAATTTATGAATAAATTTATAAAGATGTTTATTATATTTTTAATAACAGTAATTATAATAATTGTCGCTGTTTTTTGCTATTTTTTTGTCGGTAAAGCTCCAAAAGCAGAAAATATTACCTGGGGAGTTGATTTTTCCCAAATGCAGGCAGAAGCTTTAAAACTTAATTGGCGCAATGTTTATTTGGCAATATTTGACGATTTGGGCGCAAAAAATATAAAATTACATACTCAATGGAGCTGGGTTGAGGGCACAAAAGATGATTATTATTTTGATGATATTGACTGGCAGTTAAGCCAGGCAGAAAAAAGAGACGGAAAAATAATATATGTTGTGGGATTAAAAAGTGGCCGATGGCCGGAATGCCATACTCCAAAATGGATGAGCGCTTTAACAGAAAAAGAACAAAAACAGAAGCTTTTAAATTATATAGAAGAGGTTGTTTTAAGATATAAAGATAATACTGCTGTTGTGGCCTGGCAGGTGGAAAACGAACCGCTTTTTAGATTTGGAGAATGCCCGGCATGGTATTATAATGATGATAAATTTTTAAAAGAAGAAATAGCTTTGGTAAAATCTTTAGACCCTTCAAGACCTGTTATTATTTCTGATTCGGGAGAGCAGTCAAACTGGTTTGAGGCAGCTAAAATAGCAGATGTGGTGGGCATTACAATGTACAGGGTGGTCTGGGCGCACGTGACAAATGATTTTGGATTTAATTTTGATTCGTTTTTGTCACCTGTTACTTATTGGAGAAAAGCATTGCTTATAAAAAAGATATTCGGCAAAGATGTAATATGCATTGAATTACAGGCAGAGCCGTGGACATCAAAACCATTTTATGACGTTCCTCTCTCTGAACAGGAAAAAACAATGGACTTGACATCATTTAAAAAAAATATAGAATATGCAAAAGGAACAGGGCTTAATAAATTTTATTTTTGGGGAGTTGAATGGTGGTATTGGCTAAAAACCGTGAAAAACAAGCCCGAAATATGGAACGAAGCTAAAAATCTGTTTTGATATCTTAAAATTATGCTGTCAATTATAATTCCGTGTTTAAATGAAGAAGAATATCTGCCGTTGCTTTTAGAATCTGTAAAAAATCAGAAGTTTTTAGATTGCGAAATAATTTTAGCTGACGCCGGCTCAAAAGACAAAACTTTGCAAATAGCTAAAAAATATAATTGTAAAATTATCCCGGGCGGACTGCCTTCTAAAGGCAGAAATGAAGGGGCTAAAAAAGCCAAAGGAGAAACACTTCTTTTTTTAGATGCCGACGTTATTTTACCGAATAATTTTTTAAAAGATGCTATAGCTGAGTTTAAAAAGCGGGACCTTGAACTTGCCAGTTTTTGCCTTGTGCCTTTGCCAAAAAATAAAGTTTCTTCTTTTTTTATGGATTTGTTTTACAACCAGCCAATTATTTTGTTGGAAAACGCTTTACCGCACGCTGCTACCGGCATTTTAATTAAAAAAGATCTTTTTGAAAAAATAGGCGGGTTTGACGAAGATGTAAAACTGGCAGAAGACCATTATTTGGCCCGCAGGGCGCAAAAAGTGTTTGGGGCAAAATTGGGAATTATAAAATCCACGGAAATTTTTGTTTCTGACAGAAGGTTTAGGACAGACGGCTGGGTTACAATAAGCTTAAAATATTTGTTTTGCGAACTTCACTTAATCTTTTTAGGGCCCGTAAAATCTGATATATTTAAATATAGGTTTAATCACTATAAAGAGGACCAAAATATAAAAAATAAGTAAAATTAATTTTGTTATGACAATGTATAATCTTCCAAACTTTGATATTGTTGCAACAAAAGAAAAAGTTTTAAAGTTTTTTAAAAACAGAAAATTTAAAACGCCAATTATTTTGTTTGCAGCAGGATGCATTTTAGGGTTTTTAATTACCCTTTTTTCTTATAATTATTTTCCAATTCAGGCAGGACAAATTGCGCAATATTTGAATATACCGTATTTAGAACTGCCAAAAAACAGCGATAACACCCAAAATCCTTATGACTCGGCTGTTTCTTATGAACAGGCGGTAATAAGCGCGGTAAAATCGGCTTCGCCATCTGTTGTGAGTATTGTAATTTCAAAAAATTTGCCGGTATATGAACAGCAATATATAAATCCTTTTGGCGACTTAATGCCAGGTTTTAATTTTCAAATACCACAATATGTGCAAAAAGGAACCAAACTTCAAGAAATAGGGTCCGGATCTGGATTTATTGTTTCTGCCGACGGATTGGTTTTAACAAATAAGCACGTTGTTTCAGACAGCGCAGCAGAATATACTGTTTTTACAAATGACAACCAAAAATATTCGGCTAAAGTGTTGGCTTTAGACCCAATGCAGGATTTAGCTGTAATAAAAATACAATCAGAGCAGACATTTTTGCCCATTAAACTTGGCGATTCTTCACAAATTCAAATTGGCCAGACAGCCATTGCTATTGGAAACGCCTTGGGAGAATTTACTAATACTGTTTCGGTGGGAGTGGTTTCCGGGCTTCAAAGAACAATTTCAGCTTCCGACCGCACAGGTGGCTTTTCAGAAACGCTTGCCGGAATTATACAAACAGATGCGGCAATTAATTCCGGCAATTCGGGCGGGCCTTTATTAAACTTAAAAGGCGAAGTGATTGGCATTAATACAGCAATGGCAGAAAACGCCCAAAGCATTGGTTTTGCAATTCCAATTAATACCGCAAAAAATGCCATTGACCAGGTTATAAAAACCAATAAAATAGTTTATCCTTTTTTGGGAGTAAGATATGTTTTGGTTGACAGTGCAGTTCAGAAAAAATATAATTTGAAAAATGATTACGGAGCATTGGTGTTAAAAGGTGCTAATGGCGAACCTGCTATAACAAAAGATTCTCCGGCTGAAAAAGCTGGCATAAAAGAAAACGACGTGATACTGGAATTAAACGGAGAAAAAATAACAACAAATAATCCGCTGTCGCAAATAATTACAAAATATAAAGTTGAAGACAAAATTAATTTGAAAATTTTAAGAGACGGCCAAGAACAAAATATGGAAGCAACGCTGGCTGAAAGGAAATAAAATTTGACACATTGTTTGTTTTTTGCTAATAATAAAATATAAATGAAAACAATAACCAGCCAGAATTATTTTTACTTTTTTAGCTTCTTTAGAAAAGAGGCTGGTTTTGTAAAAAAATAAAAGATTAAATTTTGCAAAAACTGGCCTCTTTAAAAAGAGGCTTTTTGTTTCGTTCGTTGACAACCTTTACACGGAGGCGAGAGCCATGATTGTTGTAATGAGACCCGATTCAAACAAATTGTTGGTGGAGCCTGTTGCCAGAGCTCTTCGCAGGGCAGGATATGATGTTCATATCAAAAATGGAGGAGGCCCTGTACTTGTGGCTGCTTTGGGCCCTGGTAATATTGATTACGACACGATAAGTGGATTTAGGGGGGTGACAAGAGTGCATATGAAAAATGATTTGTTTAATGCTGTAAATGGAAAAGGTTTTGTGGAGGATTTTGAATTTTTTAGGGGCTGGAACGATTAGCCAAAAACTAAGCGGATTTCAAAATGAAATCCGCATTTTTTTGTTGTTAATACTTGACTATTTGGTTTTTTTTGTTATAATCACAATAGTACATGTCAACCATTTTTTGGAGGGTTTTATGAAAACCTATACAACAGGCCAGGTAGCCAAAATTTGCGGATTAAAGGGGCGCAAAGTGGCACAACTTTTTGACCGTGGCGAAATAAACGGCCACATTCAAGAAAGCAAGTTAAAAAGAAGAAGCCATAGGCGAATTTCTATAAGGTCTTTAATTGATTTTATGGAAAAAGAAAAAATTCCCTTTGACGAGCTTGCAAATGATTCTGCGGCCCAAAAGGTAATTTTGTGCCGTAAGACAGCAGAACTAAGGGCATTTATTATAAGGGCAAAAAAACTGGGGAATATCCTTAAAAAAGTTGGCTTGTCACAGGATACTCTTTTGCAAATTGTTGATATTGATACTTTGGGGTCTTTTGAAAATGTCCATGGAATAACCAGAAATAATGCCTGGGCAAAAGTTTTAAGAAAAATGGCCGAAGTTATTGAGCAACACACAAAAGTTTGCATAGCCAACTCTAAAAAATAATTAAGGCAACGCAGGGCGGGAATTTTTCTCGCCATTTTTTTTACAAAAAAAGAGCGGACTTTATTGTAAAATCCGCTGCGCTGGTTAAAAAACCACTTTGCCTGTTTGCAGGATAATTGCCATAAAATGCCGAAGCATTTTAAGCAAAAAAAATCCAAACAGGCAGGGAATACCCCAAAAGCCCATTTTTTTTGCCTGGAACTCTGAAACTACCAGGCATTGGAGAATAAACAAAAAAAATGTCATTGCGACGAGAAAATACGCAAACTGTAACTCTGCCATAAGATTCTCCTTTCTGAATTCTATTCTCTCAGTTTCGCAGAATTTTCTGCGGAATTAAGAAATAGATCCCTTTGCCAAAGATTTGAGCAAAGAGCCTTGAGGTAAATTGAAATGTTAAGGTGCTTTTTCACCTATATATTTAATTATATCACCTTATTTATTCTGTGTCAAGTATTGACACTTTGAACTGTAGATTTCAGTTGAGATATTGATTTTTAGCTATTTTTAGGCTAAAATAACTATATAATATATATTTATAAAAATTATGAACGGAGGAGCAAATTTTACCAATAAAGCCCAGGATGCAATAATGCAGGCCCAGCAATCAGCTCAAGAAAAGGGCCAGCAGCAAATTGATGCCCTGCATCTTTTGTATTCTTTGCTTTCGCAGGAGGGAAGCATTATTATAACAATTTTGCAAAAACTGGGAGTTGATGTTGAGGGATTAAAGAAAAAAGTTGAATCTCAAATAACAAAAATTCCTGTAATTTCTTCGCCAACAGCATTTGGCCAATTTTATCTTACGCAAGATATGGCAAAAGTTTTAGACAGGGCAAGGCAAGAAGCAATGAAAATGAACGATGAATTTATTTCGGTAGAGCATTTGTTTTTGGCAATTTTAGACGTAAGGTCAAACGCCAAAGATGTTTTGGAAAAAATTTCTTTTTTTAGCGCAGAAGCAGACGGCGGAAAATTTAAAGCTTTAAAATTAGATTACGATGCGGTTTTGAAAGTTTTATCAGAAGTAAGGGGCGGGCAAAGAATTACCGACCCTGAACCAGAATCAAAATATCAGGTGATTGAAAAATATACAAGAAATTTAACTTCTTTGGCTTCGGCAGGAAAAATTGACCCGATTATAGGCAGAGAAAACGAAATAAGAAGATTAATGCAAATAATTTCGCGCAGGACAAAAAATAATCCTGTGTTAATTGGTGAAGCCGGAGTTGGAAAAACCGCAATTGTTGAAGGATTTGCCAGAAAAATTGCCAGGGGAGACGTGCCGGAATTTTTAAGGAATAAAGAAATAATTTCTTTGGATTTAGGAGCTATAATTGCAGGAACCAAATACAGGGGAGAATTTGAAACAAGAATTAAAGCCTTGTTAAAAGAATTAAACAGGGCTTCGGGAAAATATATTTTGTTTATTGACGAGCTTCACACTTTAGTGGGAGCCGGAGCCGCCGAAGGAGCAATTGACGCTTCAAATCTTTTGAAGCCGGCTTTGTCGTGCGGAGAATTGCGGGCAATTGGAGCTACAACATTAAAAGAATACCAAAAATATATTGAAAGAGACCCTGCTTTTGAAAGAAGATTTCAGCCTATTTATGTGCAGGAGCCCACATCTGACGACGCTGTTGCCATATTAAGGGGAATTAAAGAAAAATACGAAGTCCACCACGGAGTAAAAATTAAAGATTCTGCAATTAAGGCAACTGTTGATTTGTCTAACCGTTATATTTCTGACAGATTTTTGCCCGACAAGGCAGTTGACTTAATGGACGAGGCGGCTTCGGCCTTAAGATTGGAAATTGAGTCAGAACCGCAAGAAATTGAAAAATTTAACAAAGAGCTTACCAAACTTGAAATTGAAAAGCAGGCATTAAAAAAAGAAAAGGGATCAGAAAGAAGGTTAAAAGCAATAGCAAGAGAAATAGCTGATTTAAAAGAAAAAACAAAAGGATTAAGGGCAAAGTGGGAAGCAGAAAAAGACCTTATTAATAAAATAAAAGAAATAAAACAAAAATTAGACGGACTTTCGCACCAAATAGATGTTGCCCAAAGAGAAGCCGATTTAGAAAAAGTGGCCGAAATAAAATACGGAAAAATTCCCGAATTATTAAAAGAGCAAAAAGTTACCGAGCAAAAATTAATAAAACTGCAAAAAGAGCATCATTTTCTAAAAGAAGAAGTTACAGAGGAAGATGTTGCCCGCGTTGTTTCGCGCTGGACAGGAATTCCGGTTATGCGTTTAATTACAGAAGAAGCAAAAAAACTGGAAACAATGGAAGCAACTATGAACAGGCGGGTTATTGGCCAGCAAGAGGCAATTTCTGCTATATCAAGGGCAATAAGAAGGGCAAGAGCGGGCATTTCGGAAGAAAGCAAACCATTGGGCTCATTTTTATTTTTAGGACCAACGGGGGTTGGAAAAACAGAAACAGCAAGAGCTTTGGCAGAATTTTTGTTTGACGACGAAAAAGCAATGATAAGAATGGATATGTCAGAATATATGGAACGCCACACAGTTTCTAAAATTATTGGTTCTCCGCCGGGTTATGTGGGGTATGAAGAAGCAGGCCAGCTTACAGAAAAAGTAAGGCGAAGGCCATATTCGGTTGTTTTGCTGGATGAAATTGAAAAGGCACATCCCGACATTTTTAATATTTTGCTTCAAATTTTTGAAGACGGCAGATTAACCGATTCAAAAGGAAGAGTTGTTTCATTTAAAAACACAATTATAATAATGACTTCAAACCAGGGCTCGGACTACATTAACAAAATGTCGTCTATTGGCTTTAATACAGCAGAAGAAATGGCTGAAAGAGAGTCAATGAGGGAGAAAATTTTTGATTCTTTAAAAGATTCTTTCAGGCCCGAGTTTTTAAACAGAATTGATGAAATTGTGATATTTAATTACCTTCAAAAAGAGCAAATTAAAAACATTGTTGATTTGGAGCTTTTAAGAGTTGAAAAACGTTTGGCAACAAAAGAAATAAAAATTCAAATTTCTGAAAAAGCTAAAAATTTGCTTGTAAAAGAAGGCTTTGACCCTAATTTGGGAGCCAGGCCGTTAAAGAGGGTAATTCAAAAATTAATTTTAGATCCCTTATCAATTAAAATTGTTACTAATGAAATTTCAGAAGGAAGCAGAATTATAATTGACGAAAAATTAGGAAAAATAGTTTTTGAAAACCAAACTTTTTTGCCAAAACCAGCCCAAATGCCAAAACTTGTTAAATCAAAAAAATAAAAATCTAAAAACAAAACCCCCGCCTTTGGCGGGGGTTTTGTTTTATCCACAGGTTGTATTTTTTTATTTCTGATAGAATAGAAACAATCATTGTAGCAATATGCCAAAGTTTTTTACAAAAAAACAAATTTTTGCGTTTCTGGCAAGTTTTTTTATTACTTTTGTTGTTGGAATTTTTGGCTGGTTTTTAATTTATAATTCAGAATTTATTTTTAACAAAATAAATTATGCGCTTTTTAAAGCGTCTGTATATTCTAATGTTGAAATTAAAGAAATTTTTCCTGCCGC
>Ga0074195_1001347_pt1 | contig 35326 bp, 19 predicted proteins | sample EPASupsiteHSE623_FD_64525 | JGI IMG/M metagenome (GOLD analysis project Ga0074195, IMG submission 64525) | Bioremediated contaminated groundwater from EPA Superfund site, New Mexico - Sample HSE6-23 | ecosystem: Environmental > Aquatic > Deep subsurface > Groundwater > Contaminated ... | reverse complement strand
GGGTTTATTTCCAGGCTGCAAGATGCGAAATGAATTCAAATCGACACGTGGATTCTTTGCTTTTAATTGACTATATAATAATAACTTACAAAGGTTTTTAAAAAAATCTTTTGGACACTAGTGATGCCTACAAAAAAATACCTGGGAGATGCTTTGCTCGACTCGGTAAAGGCAGGATTGGTTTCTGAAGACATCATCAATCAGCGCGTTCGTGAAATTTTGCGCGTGCGGTTGGCTATTAAGCCAATTCCGGCTGAAAAAGCGAATAAGGAGATCACTTCACAACCGACGCAACAAAAAATTGCGTATGATATCGCTTCTAAATCGATCGTGCTATTGAAGAACGAAGGTGCGCTTCCTCTGGATCTCAGTAAAAAACCGGTTATAGCGGTTATTGGGGCCAATGCAGAACAAACCATGGGGCTGGGCGGAATGGGTGCCGGCGTGAAAACATTATATGAAATCACTCCGCTCGAAGGATTAAAAAACAGAATTGGGAATAAAGCTGAATTTGTTTATGCAAAAGGATATGAACCCGTTACGTTCAGTTTTGCCGATATGTTCAGGAAAAAGACACCCGAAGAAATTGAAAAGGAAGCCCGGGAGAAAGAAGAAGCAGCTAAAAAATTGTCAAAAGAAGCCGTAGAAGTAGCCTCAAAAGCCGATCTGGTTCTTTTTATAGGGGGCAACAACCGGGCGGTGGAGACCGAAGGCAGCGACAGAAAAGACATTAAACTGCCTTCCGGACAGGATGATTTGATCCAGGCAATTGCGGCGGTCAATCCCAATATTGTAACGGTTCTTGTCAGTGGCGCTCCAAACGATCTGAATGTGGTACAGCCCATTTCCAGAGCGCTGCTGATTTCCTGGTTTAACGGTACTGAAGGTGGAAACGCACTGGCCGATGTACTGGTTGGAAATATTTCACCCGGTGGGCGTTTGCCTTTTACGCTTCCCATAAAACTGGAAGATTCACCTGCTTATGCTTTAGGCAATTATCCCCAGAATAAAGAAGGCGCGGATATTTTTGCCGACCTGGTTTCTCAAACAGAAGAAGTAGAAAAATCAAGAGAAAGCAAATCGGAGAAAGCATCAGACAATGATCCAAACAGCGCTGTTTATTCTGAAGAATCACTGGTAGGTTATCGCTGGTTCGATACGAAAAATGTACCGGTGATGTATCCATTTGGCCACGGGCTTACTTACTCGACATTCGAATATGCAGATCTTAAAACCGACAAAGAGAAGTACAGAAAAAATGATGTTATCACTGTTTCTTTCGAGTTGAAAAACACAGGTTTAGTAACAGCCGACGAAGTTGTTCAGGCTTATGTACATCGAATAAATCCTTCGGTGGAATGGCCGTACAAAGAACTCAAAGCGTTTATGCGTGTGCCATTAAATCGGGGTGAAAGCAAGATGGTTTCGTTGGAAATCCCGGTAAAAAATCTTCAGTATTGGGATGAGGCTGCTCATAGCTGGGATAACGACCTTTGCAATATTGAATTACTGGTTGGCGCTTCTGCCGGGGACATTAAACTCAGAAAAGAAGTTATATTGTATTAAAACCGGTTTTTATGCTAAGTAGTTGATCTCATAATAATATAAACACTAGCAGACGTAACTTCTTTCAGACCTTGGGCCTGGGACCGCCTGGTTGGGAATAGCCTCTGTCTTTTCCTTTTTCGGTCGATGCCTGCTGATTTACCATCCCCCATACAGGCTGTTTTGCAGTGCTTCCTGATAGTTTTCTGGCTTAAACTCATAAAGGAAGGGGGCTTTGTACGCGCCGCCTGTTTTTCGTTCCTCCAATCTATTGAGAATATTATACGATAGAATTTTACGTTGAAAATTACGTCTGTCAAGGGTTTTGCCCAGAATGGTTTCATATAGTCTCTGAAGTTCGGGCATAGTGAATTTCTCAGGGAGCAGATTGTAGCCAACCGGCTGATAATTCAGTTGAAGCCGGATGGTTTCCAATGCTTTTTCCAGGATTTCCCGATGGTCCATCATTAAATTGGTTGATTCTTCCAGATTTTTCCATTCGCACAGGTCGGAAAAAAGATCAGGTTTAGGCTCAACTTTTGAAAAATCAACCAGCGCATAAAAACCAACTGAAACAAACCGCTGGTGAAACCAGTTCTGGTTATCAATTAGCCCGGCATCCAGCAGATCATTAACCGCAGGATTGATTTTGGAACGATTGGGATCGCTGAATACTTTAAATTGTTTTAAAAAAATGTTGTTCAATCCGGTCCGTTCCTGAAGTACCCGTTTGGCAGCATTTTCCAAAGTCTCGTCTTTTTTAACAAAGCCTCCGGGCAATGCCCATTCTTTAGAGTACTTCATGCGGAGCAACAACACTTTTAACTGGTTGTCGTGAAAACCAAAAACAACACAGTCAAGTGAAATGTGGTCGAGGAAATTGCCCGGGTTAAATATTGTCATTGGCACGTTCTTTCTCAAAATTTTTCAATGCAAAGAAAATAAATTCCGGACGTTGTTTGAGAAGAAAAATAAATAAACTATTATTGCGTCATACTGACACAATAAGTTTTTTTAAAATCACTTATCGAAATTCTTATGAAAAACAAATGTAACATGATCAAATCAATTTCAACGGGGATTGTATTTCTGATGTTTATTTTGACCTGGAGCCCATTGCTGGCATTTTTCCCCCCTTCAGAAATATCGGAAATAAATAAGGAAAAATTAGTTAGCGGGATCATCGCTTCCATGACACTGGAACAGAAAGCACAGGTGCTCATTGGCACCGGTATGTTTATGGACTTGCCCGATTCTATTCGGGAAAGGTTTGGCGGAAATCAGGAAAAACAGGAAAATGATTATTCGAAAATGGTGGAAAAAATACGTAAATATCTTCCCGGGGCAGCCGGGTTCACCTCAGAATTTCCTGAATCAGGCGTCACCTCACAGGTATTGGCCGATGGTCCTGCGGGGCTCCGTATTTCACCCATACGGAAAGGTGAAGAAAAAACCTATTATTGCACGGCCTTTCCTATCGCCACTGTGATGGCTTCAACCTGGGATACCGAGCTGGTTTATGAAGTGGGGATGGCGATGGGAAACGAAGTGCTTGAATATGGGGCCGATGTTCTTTTGGGGCCGGGAATGAACATCCAACGTGATCCGCTTTGCGGACGTAATTTCGAATATTATTCCGAAGATCCGCTGGTGACCGGGAAAATAGCAGCCGCAATGATTAAAGGGGTCCAGTCGAACGGTGTCGGCACTTCTGCAAAACATTTTGCTGCCAACAACCAGGAAACCAACCGCATGTCAGTGAATACCATCGTCAGCGAACGGGCCCTGCGCGAAATTTACCTGCGCGGTTTCGAAATTGCCGTTACAGAAGCGCAACCTTGGACGGTGATGTCGTCTTACAACAAAATCAACGGTACTTACACTTCTGAAAGTCACGACCTGCTGACCAAGATCCTGCGTGACGATTGGGGATTTGAAGGTTATGTGATGACCGACTGGGGCGGCGGCAGTGATGTGGTTGCCCAGATGAAAGCCGGTAATGACATGATCCAGCCAGGCCAGCCGCAGCAAATTGAAACACTCATTCAGGCAGTCAGAAACGGCGAACTGGATGAAGCAGTCCTTGATAAAAATCTCGCAAGGATTTTTGGCGTGATGATGGAATCACCGAAACAAAAAGGTTATAAAGCTTCTTATTCCCCCGACCTGAAAGCTCACGCAACTGTTACCCGTCAGGCCGCCACCGACGGCATGGTACTCCTGGAAAACAAGAGTAATACGCTGCCTTTCAGCGCTGATATAAAAAAAGTCGCTGCCTTTGGAAATACGTCTTATGACTTTATTTCAGGCGGCACCGGAAGCGGCGATGTAAACGAAGCGTACACAATTTCACTGATTGATGGTTTAAAGAAGGGTGGTTTTGAATCAGATCCCGGACTGGAAACGATTTATGAGAATTATATCAAAGAAGCGCATGCCAAAGCAGGCCCCCCGAAAAACTGGCTTGCAGCCCTAATGGGCGGCAAAGAGCCGGTTGATGAAATGCAACTTTCAAAGGAAATTGCTTCTGAAATGGCCGACAAAGCAGATATCGCCCTGATTACCATTGGGCGGAACTCAGGTGAAGGGGGTGACCGGCAAGCGGTTGGAGGTGATTTTTACTTGTCGCAAATCGAAAAAGCTTTGATCACCAATGTAACAGAAGCTTTTCATGCCAAAAACAAAAAGGCCATTGTAATCCTGAACGTAGGCGGTGTCGTCGAAACAGCAAGCTGGACAAAAATTCCCGACGCGGTGTTGCTCGCCTGGCAACCCGGGCAAGAGGCCGGCAATTCAGTCGTGGATTTGCTCACCGGGAAAGTGAACCCTTCCGGCAAACTGGCAATTTCATTTCCATTGTCGTACGACGACGTTCCTTCAGCAAAAAACTTCCCAGGCCATGAAATTAAATCAGATAAAAAAGATGATGCAGCCGATCTATCCGGCTTTTCATTTATGAAGCGTGTCCCCTGGGAAGTGGTCTATGAGGAAGGCATTTACGTGGGATACCGTTATTACAACACGTTTGATGTGCCCGTGTCCTATGAATTCGGCTACGGCCTTTCCTATACAGATTTTGAATATGGAAAGCTGAAGTTGGGTTCGTTGAAGTTTAACAACAAAATGACGGCATCCGTCGAAATAAAAAACACAGGAAAATTTGCCGGCAGGGAAGTGATCCAGATTTATGCTTCTGCACCCAAAGGAAAGCTCGATAAGCCACAGGAAGAACTGGTGGCTTTTGCCAAAACCAAATTGCTTCAACCTGGAGAAAGTGAAGTTCTATCGTTTACGATCACTGCCAAAGATCTGGCATCGTTTGATGAAGAAGCTTCAGCCTGGATTGCTGAAGCCGGGAAATATACTTTACATGCAGGCGCCTCGTCAAAAAAAATAAAACAATCGGCAGAGTTTGTACTGGCCAAAGAAATGCCGGCCGGGAAAGTGACCAAAGCCCTGGTACCATAACGTTTTTTTTTGAGGACGCAAATTGCGTCCTCAAAAAAAAACGACCTCGCCGCTTACGAATGCTTCAGGATATTACTGCTGCACATAAAAGACTTACACCTTGAAAAAATACACTAAACGAAACTATGTTTAATAAATTTTATTTGTATTTTTACACTTTCCCAACAGCTTTCGACAGGTTATAGACAATACTGAGTACGACACTGAAAGTCATCGTTTAAAACAACCAATTATGAACCCTCATGAAAAAACCAAAGATGAATTAATAAAAGAGCTGCAAGAATTGCAACAAGGATATAATTCCTTAAAAACATTATATGCTAAAGACACCATCAGACAGGCGGAACAAGAGTTAATCATTGCCAACAAGGAACTTGCCTTTCAAAATGATGAAAAAGAAAAACGGGCAGCAGAGTTAATCCTCGCGAATAAAGAACTTGTCTTTCAGAATGAAGAAAAAGAAAAACGGGCGGCTGAACTGGTCGTTGCCAACAAAGAGCTTGCTTTTCAAAATGAAGAAAAAGAAAAACGGGCAGCGGAGTTAATCATTGCCAATAAAGAACTTGCCTTTCAAAATGAATTAAAGGAAAAGCGGGCGGCGGAATTGGTTAATGCCAAAGAACATGCAGAACAAAGCGACCGTCTAAAATCTGCATTTCTAGCTAATATGTCGCATGAAATACGGACTCCGATGAACGGTGTTTTAGGTTTTGCCAGCATATTGAAAGAAGCTGATCTTTCCGGAGAAGAGCGAAGTGAATATCTTGAACTCATGGAGCAAAGCGGAGCCCGTATGCTCAATATTATTAATGATATCGTTGACATTTCGAAGATAGAATCGGGGCTGACGGAGGTCCATTTAAAGGAATCGAATATAAACGAGCAAATAGATTATATCTATACGTTTTTCAAACCGGAAACGGATAAAAAGAGAATCCACTTTTCAACTAAAAAAGCGTTACCTGAGAAAGAAGCTGTCATTAATACAGACCGCGAGAAAATATTTGCAATTCTTACCAATCTTGTTAAAAACGCCATTAAATATACGGATGAAGGATCGATAGAATTCGGCTACAACCTAAAAACGGAGAGTCAGTCTGCTGTATTGGAATTTTTTATTAAAGATACCGGCATTGGGATTCTAAAAGACAGACAGAAAGACATATTCGAACGGTTTATTCAGGCTGATATCACCGATAAAATGGCCCGACAGGGAGCAGGTTTGGGATTATCGATTTCTAAAGCATTTGTGGAGTTACTTGGCGGAAAAATCTGGCTAAGAAGTGAAGAAGGAAAAGGCTCAATATTTTATTTTACCATTCCATACAGATCCCAAACTCATACAAAAAGCGACAATTGCAGAAGACGACAAAATTTCTGATTCGCTCACGTACTAGATCTCAGTAGGCGACTTCCCAAAATGCTTCCTGAATACAGTACTAAAATACCCCAGAGTCGTAAATCCACAAAGCTCGCTTACCTCGGTAACAGTATGTTTGCGGGCCAGCAACAATTCCAGGGCATGATTCATCCTGATCGATTTGATAAAATCGATCGGCGATTGATCTGTAAGCGACTTGATTTTCTTGTAAAGAAGAGAAGAGCTGACATTCATTGCCGAGGCAAATTCGTCTTTGCTGAATGCCGGATTAGCGATATTGTCTTTGACAACTTCAAGCATTTTCTTCACAAATCTGTCGTTCAGTTCGTTTTCCAATATCGGTTCGGCAGAGCTGCCTTTTATCAGCTTCAAAGCTTTTTCCCTGACAACCTCCCGATTATGGGTAATCGTTTTTATCCGTTGAATCAATAGATTCATATCGAAAGGCTTGGTTAAATAATCATCTGCTCCCAATCCCAATCCATGTAATTGCTCTGCCTTTCCGGAAAGAGCTGTTAGCAGAATAATGGGAATATGAGAGGTGTCATAAGTGGATTTGATTAATCGACATAACTCAAATCCATCCATATCGGGCATCATCACGTCTGAGACCACCAAATCAGGCATTTGTTTTGCAATGAATTCCCATGCCTTTGCTCCATCAACAGCGGTATATGTTTCAAATTCACTGCTGAGCGTAGTACACATAAAATTTAGTAAATCGTCATTATCCTCCACAACTAATACCTTCATCTTTGTTAGAGGATGTGTTTCGTCATCAGTTGAACGTTGTGGCAAATGATTAGTTACGGATCTATGAGGCGATTGGGATTCCAAAGTCTTGACTTCTTTTGTGATTGTTTTAAACGGGACAACAATTTGAAATGTTGAGCCAATGCCTTCCTGACTGGTACAACGAATAACCCCATTATGCATTATTACGTAGTTTTTCACCAGCAAGAGTCCAATCCCGGAACCGACGACTTTCGAATTTATAGCATTTTCAGCCCGGTAGAATTCCTTAAAAAGCCGTCGTTGCGCTTTCCTGCTGATACCAATCCCTTCATCTTTTACCTGAAGTACCCATTTTTTTTCATCGCATTTTAACTCAAGCCGGACAGCGGTGTCGTCATGCGAATATTTAATTGCATTCGAGATCAGGTTATCGATAACTTTTTCCATTTTCGACTCGTCAATTGCCGTCATATAGCTCTGACAATCCGGAATAAAAACAAGTTCGATATTCCTGCTTTTTGCCAATGCTTCAAACATTAACCTGCGGGTCGATATCAGCCCGACCAGATCAACCATCGACCATGATATTTCCTCCTTTTTGATATCAACTTTCTGAAAATCCATCAACTGCGTTACAACGGCGGACAATTGCCTTGCCTGTTCGGTTGCTAAATGCAAATAGTGCCGCCCGGGTTCAGACAAATTGACTTCTTTGCTCAATTCCTCTACAGGAGCCTTGATTAAGGTCAATGAAGTCCGGATATCGTGTGCTGTATTGGTGAAAAATCTTATTTTTTCTTCAGTATGCTTTTGCTTTAGCTTATTAATATAATAAAGCAAATAAAGGAACACGATTCCTCCCAGTAAAACAAGCAGCAGCATCCAGAACCAGGCTGTTCTCCAAAAGGGAGGGATCAAACGTATTGTTATCGAACGCTCGCTCAGTAAGTTTGCCAGAGAACTGTCCAACAGTTTTACTCTTAAGGTATATTCTCCGCTCGGAATATTGGTATAGGTAACGATCCTGTTGGCCGAAGGATCCGTCCACTCCTGATCAAATCCTTCCATTTTCCAGGAGAACTTTGCACCCGACGATATGCCAAGGGGTAATAATTCCAGACTGATCGTATTTTGAAAATACTTCAGATTAATCGTTTCCAGACTGTCGACCGGCGTGTTTAAATCAAAAGACGGAATTTCTTTAACCGAACGCCCTGAAACACTCAGATCCTGAAAAAAGATTCTTCCTTTCGCAGGCACTTCGCATAACAAGCCAGGCTCAAAAATCAATGCCCCATTATTGGTTCCCCACACTAATTTCCCGTTTCTTAACTTAACACAGGAACCGGCATTAAAAGAAGTACGCGCTAACGGGAGTATCGAAGTATAGGTAAGTACATTGTTATCTTTCGGATTAAAACGGCACATTCCGTTCTCCGTCCCAAGCCAGAAATAACCGTCATCATAAACAATACTGTTGATGAAATTGGATGGTAAGCCCGACTGGGTGGTAAACTTATCCGTTTTACCATTTTTGTAATCATACCGGAATAAGCCATCGCCGCTTGTCCCAATCCATATCTCATCTTCAGATACCAGGATATCGCGAATCAATATGCCCAACAGGACCCGTTTATGTTCTCCCGTTTGTTTGTTCAGCACCGCTAATCCGTAAGTGCATCCCAAAAGAATTTGATGGTCCGGTAGTTCAGCAAATGAATTGACGGGTTCCTTCGAATACGTCCTGAATTTGTTTTCTTTCGATTGATAACAAAGAAACTCGCCATTTACGCCGCCCAACCAGATATCTCCCTGTCTGTCTTTATAAATATCCAGTATAAAATCACTCAACACAGGAGAACCTCTCTCGGAACGGGAATAATGAGCCAGTTCATTCCCGTTTTTGCCATCGAGAATATATACCCCTGAAGAATAGCTGCCTGCCCAAATCCTCCCTTTATCGTCTTCACAAAGAGAAAGGAATACCTGGGCCTGTTCCTGTTTGTTATGGTAGAACCTCTTCCACCGGTTTAAAGTTATGTCCCAACAACTAATGCCATTGTTTGTAGCAAACCACAATTTGCCCCACTGATCTTCAATCACGCTATTAACATCATTGTTCACCAACGAGTTAACTTCATTCACACGATGAACAACCTGTTTTACGAGGGGAGACGCCTGATCAAAGAAAGATAGCCCCCCACTAAATGTGCAAACCCAAACCCGCTTATTCTGATCGCAAAACAGATCGTAAACACCGTTCCCCCGCAATGAAGAGGGATCGTCTGCGCTCTCTTTGTAGACATTTAACACACGGTGTTCATGCTTATTTAACTCCCAGATACCTTGTCCGTCTATCCCAATTAAAAGAGTAGAATCAGAATTCCCTTCTATGGCAAGAACAGGTTGCCTTGGGAATGTTGGTTTAAGGATGGACTTAGGAGTGTTGGAGCCAAAGTCATAACAAAAAAGCCCGTTCGATAAAGTTCCTATCCACAATTCATTTTGAGCTTTATCAAGCAACAGTGACGAAACAGAAAACGGATTTATGTTTCTGTTTTCCCATATTCTTTTGAACTCCAGGGAATGAATATTAAAAAGCCAGATACCGTCTGTTTTAGCAATGATTAAATGCTGTTTATCAAACCAGGTTGTTGCATATTTTTCCGCGGATATCTCACTTATTAGCGACAGTTTCCCTGATTGATATTTAAATAATCCTGAAGAAGAAGTAATCCATAGCGTTCCGGAATCGTCCTTAAAAAGGGAATGTACAACCAGATAATTGTTATTTAGTGACCTACTTAGGTTAAGTACTAAATCAAACCGGTCATAGACAGGATCGTAAACAAATATCTGTCCATTATTGGTATATGCAATCAAGTCCGGATAATGATATATCAATTCAACAGTAATGACATTTGCTGATTCATAAGGAAGACGATAAATACGGTAATCATCTTCAGTTAACCTAAGAATGCCTGTTTTGGATGAGGTCCATATAAAACCGTTACTGTCTTGACAAACCGAATTAGTTTCCCGCATCGGAATCCTAAATAAGGAATTGATGCTGTAAAATTCAACAGCAAATGCACTCTTTGAAAACGCAATATAACTTAACAGAAAAATTAAGGACAGACGGGTTAGCCTTTTAAAAAAATCCATAAGTTTAAAAATTCCTGACCTCACATACTGTCGTTAAAAGACATTTATAAAATTATCAAATTTAAACAAATTATTCCAACACATGGCAACTTTTTCATGGGCTGACTTATCTCTAATATAGGTTCGGTTTTTCTTTTTCAAATTAGTCGCTCATTTCTTCAATAAACAGTCCTCTTTCTTCAATTTTCCCGGAACATTGAAGAAATCAACATGATCATCTGACACACAGCGCCGTTGCTTGATCATATTTTTCAAAATAAGCGACTAATCCAATTTTTGCATTCGACATAAATAGCTTAGCTTTACAGTTAAACATATAAAAGATGAATGATGAGATACAATAATTTTATTATCCGAGGCATGGTCCTCGTCATTTTGTTTGTTTCATGCAAAAATAAACAAGCTGAATCAGACCAATCAGCAAAAGCGGCATCTTATCAGGTAATCACCTTATTACCGCAGGTAATTGAGCTCCAATCCGTCTTTCCCGCTGTATTGAGAGGACAGGAAGATATCGACATCAAGCCAAGGGTAGATGGATTTATTGAGGCCGTCTATGTAGACGAAGGAGCCAGAGTTCGTAAAGGGCAGGCGCTCTTTAAAATAAATTCACCATCATCGGTCAAAGGTCTCGAAGAAGCGCAAGCCGATTACAATACCGCAAAACTGGATGTAGAACGCCTGCGCCCGCTGGCGGAGAAAAACATTATCAGTCATGTGCAAATCGAATCGTATGAAAACGCACTTACTACCGCAGAAGCAGCGCTGAGACAAGCCAAAGCAACAATGAGTTGGGTAACTGTAACCAGTCCTGTTGACGGCGTAACAGGAACCATATCATACAGGCTGGGAAGTTTAGTGAATAATTCCAGCGTATTGACCACGGTAGCCAATACGACCAATGTTTTCGCCTATTTCTCTATGAACGAAAAAGAACTGTATAAATTTCTAAGAGACCGGGAAGGAGAAACAAAAGACGAAAAGATCAGGAACATGCCGGATATCAGGTTTCTCCTGTCGGATGGGGCTGAGTATGAAGAACCAGGTCGGATAGAAACAATCTCCGGTGTAGTTGATCAAACTTCGGGGACAGTCAGTTTCCGGGCTGTGTTTCCCAACAGAAACGGGTTGTTACTTAGTGGTTCAAGCGGAAAAGTGGTTATCCCCACGCATCTGAATGAGGCCCTGGTTATTCCGCAGAATGCGACATTCACCCAACAGGATAAAGTTTTGGCATACAAAGTTCAGGGAGATTCCGTGATCCAGGAGGCCATTACAGTTACGTCTACACCGGATGGGAAAAGTTACGTCATACTCAGCGGGCTTGAGCGTGGTGACAAAATTGTTTCAGAAGACATTATGAGTCTGTCGAATGGCAAAAAAATCAAAATTGAGGAACTTTAAAGACACGTGAAATGCTCAAATTATTTATAGAACGACCGGTACTCTCAACGGTGATTTCCATCTTTTTTGTTGTTTTGGGGGTTATCGGCATTTATATGTTGCCGGTGGAACAGTATCCCAATATTGCCCCGCCAACGGTACAGGTTTCTGCTACGTATAGCGGAGCAAATGCAGATGCCGTACTGACCAGTGTGATCGTACCGTTGGAAGAGCAGATCAACGGTGTTGAAGGTATGACCTATATGACCTCTTCTGCATATAACGGAGGTTCTGCTTCTATCGATGTTTATTTCGAACAAGGTATTGATCCGGATATTGCGACAGTAAATGTGCAGAACCGCGTGTCTCAGGCTTCGTCTATTCTGCCCCAGGAAGTAACCCGGAGCGGAGTAACCGTTGAAAAAACGCAAAGTGGAAACATCCTGATGATCCGGATTAAATCAGAAAACCCCGATTACGATGCCAAATTTCTTCAGAATTATGCTCAAATCAATATTGTTCCCCAGTTGAAGCGGGTAACCGGTGTGGGCGGGGTAAACGCTTTTGGGGCCGGTAATTATTCCATGCGGATCTGGCTCAAGCCCGATGTCATGAGGGCTTACAAGATTACATCTGCAGAAGTGGTTTCTGCACTGGAAGACCAGAATATCGAAGCGGCCCCCGGTGAATTGGGAGAAAGCGGAGACCAATCGTTTCAATATGCCTTTAAATATTCCGGCAAATTAAAAACTGCCGAAGAATTCGGGAATATTATTATTCGTTCCGAAAATGCCCGTATTTTGAGGGTAAAAGACGTGGCAGGCATAGAATTGGGAGCCGAGTCATACGACATGGTTACCCAAGGAAATGGTTCTCCGGCGGTTATGATAGCTGTCAGCCAGACGGCAGGCTCCAATGCCCAGGATATTATTACGGAAATAAAAGCGCAAATTAAAAACGCAGCCAAAAGTTTCCCTCCTGGTGTAGATTATACTTATCAAATGGACGCAAGCGACTTCCTGAATGTCTCCATCAATAAGGTCATCACCACCTTGTTCGAAGTGTTCGTATTAGTATTCCTGATCATCCTGGTATTCCTCCAAAATTTCAGGGCTACCTTTATTCCTGCCATTGCTGTTCCTGTGTCGGTGATCGGAACGTTTTTCTTTCTCTATCTGTTTGGATTTTCCATCAACCTGCTGACCTTGTTCGCGCTGGTTCTGGCCATCGGTATGGTGGTTGATGATGCGATCGTGGTGGTAGAGGCGGTCTATGCAGAACTGGACGCGGGAGAAAAAGATGTGAAAGCCGCCACGCTGAAGACGCTGAAGGAAATTGCGCCTGCCATCATTTCCATGACCCTGGTGTCTGTTTCAGTATTTGTGCCGGTCAGTTTCATTGGTGGAACCAGCGGCGTATTCTTTAAACAATTCGGGTTAACCCTTGCCATTGCCATCTTAATTTCAGGAGTCAATGCCCTGACATTGAGCCCGGCGCTTTCATCCCTTTTTCTTCGGGCTCATGAGCAACCGAAAACACACGACAAAAATCCCTTACATGTGTTTTATCGTTTATTCAACCGGATGTTTGGCGCAGCCACAAACAAATACAAAAGCCTGCTTAAATTCCTGGCAAAAAAGAACCACCGGTGGATATCTGCGGCCACTGTCGTTGGATTTTCTTTTTTGCTATACGAACTGATCACTGTTTTACCTCCAGGCTTTGTCCCGCAGGAAGACAGCGGGGCCATTATGGGATCAGTTTCACTCGCTCCCGGCACCTCCCGCGAAACCACCGACAGCATACTGGCGCAAGCAACAAAAATTATTCAATCAATCCCTTCCGTAAAAGAAATAACGACCATTTCGGGGTTTAGTTTTATGAGCGGTAACGGAAGCTCCTATGGCTCTGCCTTCGTGAAACTGATACCCTGGGATGACCGGGATATAACCTCCGATGAAATTGTATCGCTGTTGCAGGAAAAAACCGCTTCTGTAAAAGGTGCATCATTCATGTTTTTTGGTTTACCAACGCTGATGGGTTTTGGTTTGAGCAGCGGTGTGGAACTAAAACTGCAGGACCGCACCGGCGGAGACATCAATGCGTTTTACAAAGTGGCCACCGAATTTTTGGGCAAACTTCAGGCGAGAGAAGAAGTGCTGGTTGCCATGAATTCTTTTGACCCGCGGTTCCCGCAAAAGCAAATTGATGCGAATGTTCCTAAAATTAAAGATGCCGGATTAACATTGAGCGAAGTGATGACCTCCTTTCAACAAAATATAGGAAGTTCTTACATCTCCAATTTCAATGCTTACGGCAAACAATACCGGGTCATTGTACAGGCAGCGCCTGAATTCCGGTCCGGCTTAGAAGATTTACACGGGATATACCTTAAAACATCAAATGGAGAAATGGCCCCGGTTTCCGAATTCGTTACGGTTAAAGATGTTACCGGACCGCAAGGCTTAACACGATTTAACCTGTACACCTCGATGGATGTGACCATCGTACCAAACTCTTCAAAAGGTTATACCTCTGGAGATGTTTTTAAACTGATTGATGAAATTGGCCTGCCTACCGGTTACAGTTATGATTATTCCGGGATGAGCCGGGAGGAATCCGGAAGCAGCAGTAACACCGGTGTGATCTTCCTGCTGTGTTTCATATTTGTTTACCTGCTTCTGGCAGCTTTGTACGAAAGTTATATCCTGCCGCTGGCTGTTCTGTGTTCTCTGCCGATCGGTCTGGCCGGAATCTATTTATTTATCTTCCTTTCCATGACAAACGGCAGTGGTATTGTAAACAATATCTACGTTCAGATATCACTGGTTATGATCATCGGCCTTTTGGCTAAAACAGCGATTCTTATTGTTGAATTTGCCCTGCAACGACGCAGACAGGGGATGAGTATTGTAAAAGCGGCCATTACCGGAGCAGTAGTCCGGCTTCGTCCGGTAATGATGACTGCTTTGACCTGCATTATCGGACTCGTTCCGCTTGCCGTTGCCGATGGCGCCGGGGCTATCGGCAACAAATCCATCGGGATCAGTGCCGTCGGAGGTATGTTGTTCGGAACTTTTATTGGCGTGTTAGTGATACCGATCCTCTTCATCCTTTTCCAAAGCCTGCATGAACGGATGAGCAAGCATAAAATTGAGACTACGGATGATTCTGATTTCTAACAAAAAAGATAATTTTATGTACAAAAACCAATACAAAAGTAAAAGACTGTGGATATTGCTTGCAGCCCTTTCATTCGCAGGCTTAACATCCTGCCAATCTTATAAAAACCTTCATGAAATCCCTCCGGTTGATACTCACGGAATGATCCGGGATGGTGATAAAAACAAGGAAGATACGACAAGGATAGCTGATATTCCCTGGCAGGAATATATTAAAGACATAAAGCTGCAGGTTTTAATTTCTGAAGGCATTGAAAATAATTTCGACCTGCGAATTGCCCTTTCACGGATCAAACAGTCCGAAGCTAACCTGTCCATGGCCAAAGGCGCTTTAGCACCCAGCCTGTCGGCCGGCGCAGGGATTGACCATACCCGGACCAGTTCAGAAGATGACAAGGGGAAGGACATATTGGGTTATACGACAAATCAAAATACGCTGGGTTTCTCTGCTTCGTGGGAAATTGACCTGTGGGGTAAACTCAACAGCCAATCAAAGGCCAGCTATGCCAACCTTCTAAACAGCTACCAATACCGGAAGCTGGTTCAGACTGAACTCGTTGCCGGTATCGCAAATGCTTATTATAATTTACTGGCACTTGACAGGCAGCTTCAAATTACCAAAGAAACGGCGGTGCTACTCCAGGAAAACGCAGAAACAATGCTTGCTTTAAAAGAAGCAGGACAGCAAAATGCTGCCGCAGTCGAACAGAGCAATGCCCTGCTGTACAGTACCCAACTGTCGATCCCTGGGATCGAGATCCGGATACGGGAACAGGAGAATGCCTTATGTATTTTACTCGGGCGCAACCCCGGCCCCATTGAGCGGACAACTATCGACGGCCAAAAAGTACCTGCCAGCTTCGATTCCGGTGTACCGGTCCAACAGCTTTCCGGACGTCCGGATGTAAAACAGGCGGAACTTGATGTGCTTGCAGCTTATGCCACGACAGACGCTGCAAAGGCCGGCTTTTATCCCTCGCTAACCATCAGTTCAGCAAGCATTGGATGGGCTTCCGGTTATTTTGCTGATTTTTTTAAACCTGAAAATATCGCTGCCAATCTGGTAGCTGGTCTCACGCAGCCCATTTTCAATAAGAAAGAGATCAAAGGTAACCTGCAAATTGCCACGGCCCGGCAGGAGGAAGCGCTGTTGACCTTTCAATATACGCTGTTATCCGCAGGACAGGAAGTCTCCGACATTTTCTTCGGATATCATGCCTCTTTGAGCAAGAACGATTATCGGGTAAAACAAATTACATCTTTAAAAAATGCAGTTGATTATACCCGTGATTTGCTTATTGCAGGGGAGGCTAATTACACAGAAGTGCTGTCGGCGCAACAGGATTTGCTGTCGGCGCAACTGGGTCAGGTGGATGATAAGCTGGAACAATTACAGTATGGGATTAACCTGTACAAGGCGTTGGGAGGCGGAACCGATTAAACAGACAATGAAGACGTCAATTCCATTTTTCTTGTTCTATCTGTCTCTATCTTTATCCTTATTGGGCCAAAACACGAAGGAGCATATCATTTTCTTCAGAGGTTATGTGTTCGATCAAGATTGAGTACCTGTAAGGGATGCCCACCTGATTAATTATCGTACTCTAAAAATTAATATTACTACCGGGTATTTCGCAACATATCTTTAAGAGGGAGACTCGCTGATGATCAATCATCTTTCTCTTTAATTGGTATTGCGGCGCAGAGCGGGCGGTTAACAAAAGTACTGCCAACAGGCTTAAATTACTTCCTTTGCGTTTCATTTGTTATTTTGATTTTTAGATATTATCCGGGCCCCAATTTCTGCAAAAAACAGGCAAAGGGGTCTTTTGTCTCAAAGAGCGTATGGCGATGTATTAACTCGGACGTACTCCGGGGGGGCCTAAGTCAGTTCCGAAAGTATGATCCAATCTCATTCCTGGTTCTTCCGCCAAAAAATCGAGGACCACCTTGCTTCGGAAACAACGGCCAAATAAATAATTGGAATTATGGATAATTCGCTGGCGAGTTACCCATAATTCCAACAAAATATTCTTCTTTTCTAAGAAATCGAACTATAACCCGGATTTTGTTCTAAAACAGCATTCTTATTTGCCTCAATCGCTAATTGAGGTATTGGGCACAAAATATATCGAATTATTTGCCCCCGTGATGAAGCCAACTTCATCAGCAGATGACGCCGGAGAAGTGTAATATGCCTTGAGCCACCGAAATATGAGTGGCCCAAGGCTTGTCTGGAAAATTTTAATGTGAATCATAATAAGCCTTTGTTATATAATTGTAAATTAACCAGGTATCGGCATCTCTAACAACTACAAGTTGCATTGCATCGGCAGTAAGGGATTTGATAGTCAGTTTTGTAGTCCAATTGTCAACTTGCCCTCCCTGGGTACTATCATGCAATACTTCAGCCCCGAAAGTACTTAACTGTTTTTTATCTGTATACAACATGAATGTCCCGGTAGCAGAAGTCCCTAACATCGGATTGTTTGAGCTAAAATTGGCATTATCCTTTAAATCGAAAGTCATTGTTCCGTAATTTCCTTTAGCCATGATCCAATCGGCCCAGCCTGCATCCCATTCCCAACTGAAATCAGGACCGGCAAAGTAAATGGCCCCGCCAAAATATTTACTGACACCGTTGGCGTCAAGATCGAGCACCCATGTTTTGGATTGGTTGTAACCGCCGGTAAGATTTATCCACATTTCTGAGCTGACATAATCTTCATCGATAGTAGATATGGTTATTGGGTACGGATCGGCTTTCACAATGCCTCCGGCACTTTCCACACTATAGTAAATAGTCTCTGTTGAAGGGAAAGGTATAATGATCGTATCTTTCAAATTGGTAGAGTATCCTGACGGCGTTTCCCAAAAAGGAGTTGCATTTGGTGTAAGGCTTTCAAGAAAAATTCTGTTCGGATTTTCCTGATCTACTGTCACCTTGAAACTTAAATCACTTTTATCCAAAACGGAACCCATTTCGAATTCTTCAGGGGTACATGCAAACAAGAGCAGAGCTAACCCGAAGAATGGAAGCAATATTTTTATTTTATTTTTCATGTTCATGGATTTTAATCTGTTAAGAATTCAATTACCATCCGGTATTTTGCTTTAACACATAATCTGAAAGGGTAATCTGATTATTAGGAATTTGAGACAGTCCCTCTGTCTCTTTCACTTTACTGGCAGTAATAGTTACTGTTCCTGCGTTCCCCCCGTTCAATACGCTATAGTTACTTATTGCAATGGCATTGGCGGCCACATCAATTCCCTGACGGAGCAGGTCCCAGTAACGCTGGCCTTCAAAGGCAAATTCCAGCATACGTTCTTTCAGTATATTTTCTTTGGTAGCTTCAATTTCAGAATAACTGGAAGACAGGTTCCCCTCTGCATCGGTGTATGCACGCCTGCGTACATCATTTAAATATTTTTTTGCGTTTGAACTTCCCAATTCTGCTGCCATCAGAAGCACATCGGCATAACGCATCACCACAAAATTCTGGTATTGTGATGTTTGAAAGTCACCTTCTCCCAATCCGACAACGGCATTAACCTGACTCCAGTTACCATCGTCATCTTTTCTCCATTCAGCCATCGGGGTATATTTCTTTACGGTATATCCGGTATATTCCCGTTGTTGCAATTTGCTATTCTTATCAAAACCGTCCATTGCAGTAATGCCTTCACCTTCCAAATCAACAACAGAAGCAGATTCACGTGTATCTCCGGTTCCAAAATTTTTCAGGATTTCCGGATTAACCGTGCACGCCCCCCAACCATATCCGTAAGGGACAGCAACAAAACTACGGATTCCCATCATAACCAGCCATTCATTTCCATCATTGTTCCCGTTATAGTCTTGTGTATAGTTGAATTTTTGTGCCAGGACTGTTTCGGCATTGCCGTCACCGGCATAAGTATTGGTCTGGACATAGCCCGATCCTTCCTTTGACCAGGAAGAAGAAGCTGCCGGCCACAGGTTCTTAAATTGCGGGATCAAAGAATATTCCCCGAAAGCAATCACATCCTCCAGTCCCTGTAATACGCCGGCTTTGGAAACGCCTTCCGGTTCTTCTCCGTAGTAGCCGGTGTAATAGAGGTAAGCACGGGCCATTAAAGCTTTTGCGGCAGCTTGTGTGATATGCCCGTCGTTATTGGCTGCATCTGATTTGGGATAAGCGTCGGACGGGATACTGTCAACAGCATATTGTAAATCATCGAAAATTACCTTATACACCTCTTTCGGATCAGATTGTTCTTTATTTTCGTTTACCGGCTCGGTAAATAAAGGGATATTCCCCCAAAAGCGGACCATATCGAAATAAAGGATGGCGCGGATGGCGCGGCATTCACCCATATACAAGGCATGGCTGCTTTCCCATTCTACTTGTTCTTCATGGGCTATTAGCTCATTGCAGCGGTAAACTCCGGCATAGTAGCTGCTCCATGTTGTTTCAAACATATTCAAATCGGATGGGGAGATTGAAATATCAAAACGGTCAACAGCCTGATAACCATAACCATCAGCATGACCTACTCCTCCAAAACATTCATCGGACATTACTTCGGATGCAACGTAAAATGCAAAACCGCCATTGGAAACAGTGCATTGCCATCCGTCATAACAGCCAATCAAAGCACGCCATGCGTCTTTCTCTGTTTTATAGAATGTTTCGGTATTCGATTCCGTTTTCGATTCCACATCGAGGAAATTTTCCGAGCAGGAAAACAACAAAAGAACGGAAAGTCCCAATGTCAATATATTTTTTAGTTTATTCATGTCTTTCGGTTTTATATTATTCATTACAATTCAATATTTACACCAAATAAAATAGTATGCGGACGAGGATAGTAGCCTACATCTACTCCTGACACCCAACTATCTGTCCCGTAACCAATTTCAGGATCCATGCCATCGTATTTTGTAAAGGTAAAGGCATTCTGTACCTGTGCATATAAACGGGCTTTGCCAATAACTCTACAATTAATCAGTTTGACAAAATCATAGCCAAGGGTGATTGTCGATATTCTCAAAAAATCGGCATCATGAATAAACAAATCGGAAAACTGCCAGTTATAGTTCGTCCGGGTAACACGGGGCATACGGTTTGAAGTCCCTTCGCCATGCCAACGTTCCAAAATAGCTGTTGTGTAATTTGAATAAATATTGGTTTGGGCACGATAAGACTGGACGATTTTGTTGCCGGCCATGCCATTTGCGTTCAAAGAAAAATCGAACCCCTTATAATCCACAGAAATATTAAACCCATAAGTAAAGTCAGGCATACCGTTTCCCAGGTCAATTTTGTCATTATCGTCAATTGTGCCATTGTGGTCCTGATCGACATAAATCACATCGCCCGGTTGTGCATCGGCCTGAAGAATACCATGTTTATCATCTGCATTCCAACTGGCAACCTGCTCTTTATTTTGGAAAATACCATCTGTCTGATACCCCCAGAAATAACCGATAGGATGACCATTTTCTGCACGGTAAAACTCAGTGCTGTTATCATATAATTGATTGGTGGATCCGTGAATAATCCCGTCGTCCGTAGGGATTTCCCCCACTTTGTTTTTATTGTATGCACCATTGACACCGATACTGTAACTGAAGTCTTTCCCAATATTATCATTCCAGTCCAATGCAAGCTCAAAACCTGTGTTCTTCACGCTCCCGCCATTTATATAAGGGGCACCTGTGCCTGCTGTAGCCAGTATCGGGGCCTTCACTAACCAATCTTTTGTTTCTTTGATGTAAAAATCGGCATTCAGGCCCAAACGTCCATGGAGTAGACGGGCATCAAGGCCTATATCTGTTTGTTCTGAAGTTTCCCATGAAACGTCTTCATTGGCCAAACGGCTTGGATAAGCGCCCCAATAAGAAGATTGTGCATCTGAACCTGACGTAGTTCCGAAAAGATAGTATGTGGTTGAATTTTTGATAGGTGCCAAATACTGATAGTTATCAATATTTTGATTACCTACCTGTCCCCAACTTGCACGGATTTTCAGGAAACTAAGCCAGTTCCGGGTGTTCTTCATAAAATTTTCATTGGATATGTTCCACCCGGCAGATACGGAAGGGAAATACCCGAAACGATTCTCCCTGGCAAATTTTGACGAACCATCGGCACGCAATGTTGCATTGACCATGTATGTTTCTTTCCAGTTCCAGCCCAAACGCCCGAAATAGGATACGCTACGCCCCTTATCGTATGGGTAGCCACTTGCCCCAAGGCCGTCATCGGTTGAACTGACTGTCCCGTTGTTTACCCAGGCATGTTCCCAATCATCAAAACCCTCTTTTAAGTCGGCCTGGCTGGCACTTACATACGTTCCACTGTAACGATAAGCTTCCATCCCGATCAATGCATTAAAAACATGGTCGTTCAAAGTATAGTCGTAAGATGCCGTATTTGTCCATGTCATGCTGAGGCTGTGGCTCATGTTTTGGGAGACACTGGTACGTGTATCGTTATAACTGTATATGGAAAAATGATACAAGGGTGTGAAACTGCGGTATTCGGAAGAACCATATACACTTCCAAAAACCGTCTTGATCTTTAAATTTCTAAGTGGCTGTAATTCAGCATACACATTCCCCGAAAAGGTCGCATTTTTATTTTCATTATTGTTATTTGTCATCATGAGACCGTAGGGGTTACCTTCCGTATTATTCCAATCCGAATTGGAAGTATCGTTGTACGGGGTACCATAAGGGTTGTTGTCGCTGTAAACAGGGGTTAATGGAGAAGAATTGAAAGCAGAACGTAATGAATTATTATACTGGTTTCCAACTTGAATCCCATTGTTTTGTTTATATACGAAACTTACCTGTTCCCCTGTTTTCAATATATCTTTAAACAGTGTTTGGTCTGCATTGGTACGGAAGTTATAACGTTCATAATAAGAAACATCCTTTCCCCCGACAACACCTTCCTGATTCATATAACCCAACGAAACAGCATAAGTAGAAACTGAAGAACCACCGGAGACACCGAATGCGTAACTTTCAGTGGCAGCATTATCATCGAGCATGGTATCTATCCAGTCGGTATTATTCAAGTTGCCATCCTTGTCGTAAATACTTGTTAAACTGCCCCAGTCGTAAGGAGCATTGCCGCTGTTTACTTCCTGTTCATCCATAATTACTTTGTATTGCTCTGCATCAAGTAATTTAACCGTATGGGCAACACTCTGTACCCCGTAATATGCATCAAAAGAAATCTTTGCCTTACCTTCTTTTCCTTTTTTTGTGGTTATTAAAACAACCCCGTTGGCAGCCTGTGCCCCGTAAATGGCAGCAGATGCCGCATCTTTCAGTACGTCGATAGATTCAATGTCGGCGGGGTTTAAAGTGGAAATGTCTCCGCCAATACCATCGATAAGATAAAGAGGAGATGAACTGCCAACGGTTCCCAAACCACGAATGGTAACTTTCATGTCAGAGCCTGGCTGTCCGGAAGTGGAAGAGATACTTACCCCCGGGGTTTGTCCCTGCATTGCCTGTAACGGATTGGTCGTGTTCATTTTGACAATGTCGTCGCCTTTTACCTGGCCAGTCGCACCGGTTACCAGCTTTTTCTTTTGAACACCGTATCCGATCGCGACAACTTCTTCAATCCCGATGGTTTCTTCAGCCAGTTTTACATCAATCCTACTTCTATTCAAGACGGGAACCTCCTGGTTTTTCATTCCTATAAAAGAGAACTGCAGCGTGGCATCGGACGGAACATTCGTTAGCAAATACTCCCCGTTAGCGCCAGTAATAGTTCCTTGAACAGCAATACCTTTTACAACCACGGTAACGCCGGGAAGTACCTGACCTGAGGAATCGGTCACACGACCGGAGACGGAGAGCGACTGCTGAAAAACCGATACTCCTTCTATGTCCGTCTTCTTACTCTTTATTACGATAATGTTGTTATTAACCATCTCATAGGTTAAGCTTGACCCCAAAACCTGATCAAGTATCTCTTTCAGATCGGAATTCTGAGAATTGACACTTACAGTCGTTGATAAATCGACCGCCCGGCTGTCATAAAAGAACCTGTAATCACTTGATTTTTCAATGTCATCCAGCAAAACAGAAAGCCTTACGTTATGATAATTCAGTTTCAATTTTGTCATTTGCGAATAACTTTTCGCAGAAACCTGAACAAACGCAATCAAGAGAAGAAAAGCTGTAATCTTCATAACTCTAATAATTTTTCCCACATATAGAAGTTTAAACTTCCTGTGGTGCACATTAGTTTTTTTCATAAATTTACTGTGTTAAAAATTGATGAATAAAGCGTGATGGCTTTTATTGATTTTTAATTCGGAAACAGAGATTGTTTCCCTAATAAGCGGGGATGCTGGCAGGCATACCCCGTTTTCAGTTTTTAGTTTTTTGTTACATAAGCTCTTTTTTAATGAATTAGTCTGGTTAATCTTCCTTTTTAATATAAATATGGTTCCTTTCCCGCGTATAGGTAAAAGGTTCTTTAGCCGCTCGTTTAAATACCTCCATCAGCGTATATATATTGTCGTTAACATTAAAAGTACCACTGAATAAACGCTTTTTCAAAGTTTCTTCTTCGAATGTAACTTCAACATTATAAATTCGTTCTATTTTTTTAGCGAGTTCTTCAAATGTTTCGTCTTTAAACTGGTACAGCCCATTTAACCAATAATCATAGAAATTGTCCTTTATGCCCGATTTCATAACTTTTCCTGAAGACTTGTCCAAAACCAGACTTTGTAATGGATTCATCAAATATGAATGAAATCTATCCGGATGATCTTTTTCTTTGACATCCAACTGAATCTGTCCCGATACAAGGTCAGCTTTTATTACTTTATCATTTGAATATGCAAGTACTGCAAACTTTGTTCCCAGTACTTTAATCCGGTTTTGTCCAATTTTCACAATGAACGGGTGGGTTTTGTCATGAAGAACATCAAAAAAGCCTTCTCCCTCCAATTCAACAATGCGGTTTTTGCCATTAAATTTTTCAGGATAGACGAGTTTGGTTCCATTATTAATCCAAACTTTTGAGCCATCGGGCAACACAACCGACGATCTGTTTCCGTTCGGAACGAAAACCTCATTCATCGCTATTTCATCTCCATACTCTTTTGTACCAACCAAATATCCACCTAAAACTGCAAATACAACAAGAGCTGCGTACTTCATATAATTCCATAATCTGAAGGAGTACTTTTTTTGATTCGATTTTCTCCTTATCCCTGAAAGGGCATTCTTAATTTCAGCCTCAGGCATCTCATTGCCAAGTTGCATAATTGCCCATAAATTTTTATAGCGGATATATTCTTCTTTATTTTCGCCGGTCATATTTACCCACTCAATAACTTCAGCATGATCATTGAAGTATTTATTTGAAGTGATAAATGATATGAGTTTGTCCGTTTCCATCTTTTTGATTTCTGATTGTAGAATGTTTATGTACCCCTTATACCCTATCTCTGCTTTTAAGGAAAAATCAGTTCAAATTGCATTTTTATAAAGGAAGTTACATTAACATATTGATTATGCTCTTTTTAAATCATGAAAAAATTCAAAGACGGGAGGTGTTTTTTTTCGAATCACGTTCTGTTCGGTAGAACGTCAAAACATAAAAACGGCCAGAACAAGGTAATCTTCCAGCGCAATTTTAAAAACTTTCAGCGCTTTTGTTATTTGCGCTTCAACAGCCTTTTCCGAGATATTAAATATCGTTGCTACATCAGCATTTTTCTTGCCTTCCATGCGACTTAGAATGAATATTTCGCGACACCGTGGAGGCAATTTTTCAAGCGTGTCGTTTATAATCTGCTCAACTTCCATAAACGTTATTGGAGAAGTGTCAAGTCTTTCCAGCGCATCTAAATTCAAACGAGCTGATGCATCAGCTCCGGTTTTGAGGTCCGAGTATTTCTTTTTTACTTTTTCATGGCGTAGAAACATCAGACAGTTATTCTTAACAGTGGTGTACAGATAACTTTGCAACTGATTTTCGCTTTCAAAGGCCGGATCTTTATCGAGAAGTGCAATAAACGCATCCTGAACAAAATTGAAGGCATCTTCTTCCGGCACATATTCTTTTGCGAAGGCGACCAACCGCGGATAATATACCGTAAAAGCAATATCGAAGGCAGCCTCATTCTTCCTGTTTAAGAGAGCTATAATATCGCTGGAAAGTACCTTCATAGAAAACACGAAAAGTTTCACAATGATAACAAATAACTCGATAAAAAAAATGTTTCAATGATGATAAATGCTACCACTGTTAAACAGAAACAAGAAAATTCGATTGGAACACCATTCCAGATTTAATCCCTTCTGAAAAATTTTTCCTGTTCCGTATAAAATTTCAAAAAAACCAACTGACCACTAACCCGTTTTATCCATTCCCGTGCCATCAGTTCGTCCCCAAATGCGATTGGGCGTACACATCCAATAGTCAATTGGGACCCCTTTCTGTGCAAATTTACTCAGTTGTCAGCCTTGTTATTGCCACAGGAAGGGCTCCGCTCCTGGCGGTAATGGTTATTTCACCCTCCTCATCTGTTGATTGCACAATAGCCACGCATTTTCCCAGCCAGGCTTCAATTTGGCTGCCTTTCAACGGCGTATGGCTTTGCTGGTTGCCGTTGCCCACCGCCAACAGCTTGCCTGCGCCGTCCACTTCAAAGTTGATCATGTTGCCGGCAAACGGCACAGGCAGATCGTTGGCATCCAGCACCTGGACTGTAATATAGCTCAAATCCTGCCGGTTTGCCTTCAATGTTTTGCGGTCGGGCAAAAGCACAATTTTGGCGGGTTCACCTGCGGTTTGTACAGCGAACGATACTGTCTTTCCATCCGTTGTTTTTCCTATAGCTTCCAGTTTGCCCCGCTCATAAGGAACTTCCCAAAACAAAAAGGCTTCATTCCTAAGATCCCATTTGCGGGTTCCCAAAGACTTCCCATTCAATTTCAGTTCTACATCCGGCACATTGGTATATACATGAACGGCCAGCGTGTCACCCGTCTTGTCATGGTTCCAGTGGGTTTCAACCTTTGGCCAATTCCAGAACGAACAGACGTCCCTGTTCCTTGCCGATTCATCGGTTTGCACGGCTATATATACCATAGGCTCATTGTTCCACAATGCTTTTCGGAACCAATACCCGGGTTTTGGCAAGCCGCACATATCGGTCACGCCGCAATCGGCACCACGCCATGGCCAGGTTGGCCATGTTTTCCAAAATTCGCATCCGGTACCCACATCGCCTATGCCCGCTTCACCCAGGTAGTCAAATCCCGTCCAAAGGAATTCTCCGGCCACATAATCTTCCAACTGGCCTTCCAGCCATTGCTCATAAGATCGTAATTGCCAGCAACTGCCCGGATGGTACGGGTACATCACTGTTTCGGAGCCATAAATCACGCGGTTCTGGTATTTTTCATGGTCGGTTTTGTAGAATGCCTCCTGATAGTTGTAGCCGACCAGATCAAGCAGCCCTCCCATCCCGGATGAATTGACATTAAGGATTTCGTTGCAAGCTGCGGTAAAAGGGCGCGTATCGTCGTGCCGAAGCGAAGCATCAATCAGCGTTTGGGTTATTTTCAGCGCATTTTCTTTGTTGTACTGCTCCCTTAATTCGTTGCCAATACTCCAGGCTATAACCGAAGGATGGTTACGGTCGCGGCGGATCCAGTTTTCCACATCCCTTTCGTACCATTCCATAAAATGGGGCGAGTATCCTTTCGGTGTCTTCCCGTCCATCCATTCATCGAAAATCTCGTCAATCACCACAAACCCCATGCTATCGGCATATGCAAGCAATTCGGGCGATGGAGGGTTATGGCTCATCCTGATGGCATTGCAGCCCATTTCCTTTAAAATACCCAATTGTCGTTTGTGTGTATAATTAAAAACCGCGGCGCCCAGAGGCCCGCCATCGTGGTGATTGTTTACCCCTTTCAGTTTTATGTGTTTCCCGTTAAGTGAAAAGCCTTTATCAGGATCAAACCGGAAAGTCCTCACGCCAAAAGACGTAACATAGCTATCAATCAGTGATCCACCCGATTTTACTTCAACCTGCAAACGATACAGGTTTGGTTCTTCCACCGACCAAAGTTTAGGGTTACTTATCTTGATGTTCTGCTCTATCATTAACAACTGACCGGGATTAACATCCTCTTGCGATTCAGTCGTCCCTGCAAGTTTGCCAGTTGTATCCAGTAAACTTGTAATTATGGTGCAAGGCTCATCAGAATCGCTTTCATTGCTCAACTCGATGGAAACGTCGACGCTTGCCTGGTTGTCGTTTGCATTTACCGTACGGGCAAATACTCCCCATTGATTAATATGCAGTTTATTTTTGGCAATGAGCCACACGTGTCGATAAATGCCCGAGCCGGTATACCACCGTGAATTGGGCTGTTCGGTGGTATTCACCTTCACAGCGATGACATTTTCCTCTCCCACCGGGTTTAAATATGACGTAAGGTCGTAATAAAAGGAAGAATACCCATAAGGCCGGATACCCAGGTATTGCCCATTGATCCATACTTCGCTGTTACGATAAACCCCGTCGAACAGCACGGCAATTTTCTTCCCTGAGAATTCCTTTTCGGTCATAAAACTTTTTCTGTACCAGCCAATGCCGCTATAGGCGTAACCACCTCCGGCTCCTGTAACATGTGCAGAGTCAAAAGGATGTTCAATACTGAAATCGTGCGGGACATCGAGCAAACTCCAATCTGAGTCATCAAAGCCGGCTTGTTCAGCGCCCGGATGCTCGTTTAGGGCAAACCTCCAGTCGAAATCGAAAGGAATCCGGGTATCGGCTGTTGGCTGAATGTTTTTACAGGACAAAAACACCATCAGGCACAACAAAAGAGTAATTAATGATATTGTTTTCATTCGTGACAAAATTGGTACCGTTTGATTCTTAGTATTTAATCAAAAAGATATTCAGTCAGTTATCAGGTCAATTTCGGCATATCCCGCCACATGATTCTCTGCCGTGTTTTTCAACGCCCTAAGTTTAAAATATCGGGCCATCTCAGGCTTAAAAACCTTGATTTGCCATACGGGATTATTTTTAATATTTGGGAATTCGCCCTGATCAACCAGTTTCCATTTCTTATTGTCATCAGATACATAAAACTGGTATGTGCTTATGATTCCGGAACTCCATCGACTCTGATCGGGAAGATATTTAAAGCCGGATACCTGATAAGTTGCCCCTAAATCGACAACCAAATCAATGGGCATTTTTATCTCACCTCTTTGATGCCAAACGGAAAACTCATAGCCGTCCAAGATTGCAACAGCCTTTTCATCACTTATTCCGACAATTTGCCAGTCCTTCTTTGAGATATCAAAGCTTTCGTGACTCACAGGGCTGCTATTGCCCGAGGCGGGATCACAGGCAATAGCCTTAACCTCTGTCTTGCCATCCGCGGTAAACGGCCCGGAATATCTTGTTGATTCGGGAGTTGGTTCGGTACCATCCAGGGTGTAATAAAAAATCGGGCCGATATCATTGGTGTTGATCGTTACTTCGCCGGACTGATCGCGGGCAATAGACGGGGCATTCAGGAGTACTGGTGCATTATAAACCCCAATATTGGAAATCACCGGGCAACTTTTCGACCCGGTAATATTGAAACGGACCTTTGTTGCTTCAATACCCGGGAAACGCAGGATGCGTTTGTATCCAATAGTTGTTGCTTTTGCGACTTCCTTCCAGTCACCGTCTACAAAGGCTTCAACAGAGAAGTCCTTCACACGTTGCCCCAAACGGATGTATTCCTGCACCAGGAATCGGTTGAATAATGTTGGCCTACCAAAATCAATAGTTAAGGATGCAGTTGTAACACTATCGTCGGTCGCCCAATAGGTTTCGTTATCGCCATCAATAGCCTTTCCTGCATTAAATTCACCGGCATTGCCACGTACGCCCGAGGCTTCCGCTTTAGCTTTTTCCGCCAGATTTACGGCAAACGATTCCCGCACGGCTTTGCCAAATTCCAGCGCCATTTTTTCGTCGGTTTGATGGATCAACCCGTTGGGCATGATTGGGAAGTTGAGAAGCAATGTGGCATTGCGCCCAATGGAATGATAATACGTATCCAGCAATTGAGGCACTGTTTTAACCTTTGAGTCTTCGTTTGGATGGTAGAACCACTCCGGACGAATGGAGGTATTTACCTCCGCCGGCACCCAAGAATCTCCATCTTCAACGCCGTAGTGTAACATTTCCCAGGGAACATCTCCTATGGCATTTAATAAACTCCAGTTAGTTTCGCCAACATAGCCATCTTCGGTCCCGACCCATCGAAGATCGGCCCGGTCTCCCCCATCGTTCCAGATTACAATGTTTGGCTGCAACCCGCGAACGAGCTTATATGTATTCTGCCAGTCGTAATAGCTTGTGCGGTCAATTCTGCGCGTTTCATTGGCGCCTCCGTAATATCCGTCGCCTCCATTGGCCCCGTCAAACCATACTTCAAAAACATCTCCATAGTTGGTGAGCAGTTCGGTAAGCTGGTTCCGGAAATAGGTGATGTACTCAGGCTTTCCATAATCAGGGTGATTCCTGTCCCATGGAGATAGGTATATGCCCAGCTTCAAACCGTATTCCTCGCAGGCATCGGCCAATTCGCGAATCACATCACCTTTTCCTTCTTTCCAGGGGGCATTTTTTACTGAATACTCCGTGTATTCTGAAGGCCAGAGACAAAATCCACAGTGATGCTTTGCCGTAACAATGATCCCTTTCATCCCGGCTTCCTTGCAAATCCGGGCCCACTGACGGGCATCCAATTCTGCGGGATTAAACAGGTTGATGTCTTCATTGCCAAATCCCCACGATTGATCGGTATAAGTATTTAATGAAAAATGGATAAAAGCATAGTACTCCATTTCCTGCCAGCGCATCTGGGTTTCCGACGGAACCGGCCCGAAAGGTTCCGGAGATTCTGTGTTGGCGCAGCTAAAGTTTAGGAAGCTTATAAATGCAAGAATTCCAAGAAATAACGATCTATTCATTGTGCTCATATTTAGTTGACTATCGATTTAATAATTATTTCAGCATCAGCCGAACCAAAAGTTAAAAATATTTCGTCACTTATCAAATGTATCCGAAGTGGCTTTTAGCTTCACCTGACCGGCTTTCCGCAAATTACTTTATTTCTATGAATTCAGGCTCGTATGGGGCAATGGTGAAATTGCCCGTGTGATCCTTATCGAACAGGATGCTACGCGATTTTCCGTTTACTTCGATCTCTTTTGGATCACCGCTTACGTTCAGATACAAAAAGTGCTTTTCGTCGATTTGCCTGGCCATAACGCCCGCTGGCACATTTGGGCCTTTCTTTATACCAAGTTCGGCAATAATATCATCAGTCAGGCCGCCAAGCGCTTCGCCTTTTGCGGGCAAGCCAACATAAATTGCCCGGCCTTTGCCGTATTTGTTCGAAGTCATTATCGGGTAATCCTTATCAAGGCTGGTAAGTCTGCCAATAACTTCGGCACCGTTGGGTTCTACCAGGTCGAACCTTGCCGATTCAGTATCAATGGCTTTGTCTTTATAGGTAAATTCCAGTTTTTTGCCCTTATAACCTTTTCTCGAAATTTCGTTCATGGCTTCGGTTTCTTCGAAACTGCTAACCCGAATGCCAAATACATCGTCTAACATGCCCGGATGGGTGGTCGCAAAAACTTGTCCGGTTGTGTCAACAATGGCCGAATTGGAGGTCATAATAACGGTTCCGCCGTTATTCACAAAGTCGCGGATTTTAGTCGCCGTGGCCTCGTCCATAACGGCAACTCCCGGAACTACCAACAACTTATAATTCAATGTACTCTTGCTTATTTCAAGGATGCGGGCATCCATGTTTCGGTAGTAAAACAGGTCCCAACAGGCTTGCAGTTGGTTATCGTGCTGTTCAGGGAAGGATGCACTTGCAATTTGGCTTGGGAATGAAAATGCCAGACCAGCTTCTGCTTGTAGTCGGTACGGGAAATATTTCGCAATTTTTCCGAATTCTGCGGCTATTTGCTTGTACTCATCGTATTTGCGGTTTGGGATGCCGTCCCAGTCGAGCATACCTTCCAGATACTGCTCTTCGCCCGCCCACATACTCTGCCAGGTCCAGCCGCAAACCATTTGGTTGCCATACATTAATGTAAGATAAGCTGATTTCCGTATTGAATTTGGCACCGATGTCATGGTGTTGAATTCGTTACACCAGAACGGGTTTTGGCTTTCGAACTGAATCCTTGATATTCCAAAGGCTGAATTCATAACCCCCCAATTGGTGATGAGCGAATTCCCGGGATAGAAACCGCAACCATGACGGGTCATTTTACCCGAATAAGCAATTTCCGAATAATCGAAATACTTCATCCAACTATAATACCAGGCATTGGTATTGGTCAAGGTATTGGGGGCATTTTTGTTAACTACATCTAATACTTTAAACAGGATTTGATTTACCTCATCGGAAACAAAACGGCGAAAATCCAATATCTTTTCGGGTGCGCCATTTTTAGAACCGGACGAAGGCAAGCCTATTTCATCAAAATTGTTAATCCGCCTGGACCAACGATGGGTTGCCCAAGCTCTATTTAAATTGTAAAGGTTTGAATATTTGCTTTTCAACCAGGTAATAAACCTCTGCCTTACAGTTTCGGAATACGAAATTGGCCCGTCGCCCGATTCGTTATCAATACCAAAGGCGAGCAGTGCGGGATGATTTGCATATCGTTTAGACAACACGTCGGTAAAGCGTAAAGAATATTTCCGGTAATTCGGATCGCCCACATCGTCCATGTAGCGATGGTTCGGGTACTGAACGTTCCCTTTATCATCAACAACATTGATTGACGGATACTTATGGTGCAGCCAGACAGGCGCGGGACGAATGGCAATATCGAGGATAACCTTAATACCAGCCTTGTTCATTTCGTCCATCACTGCATCGAACCATTCAAAATCGAAAACCCCATCAGATGGCTCGTAACTGTCCCAGGCCAAGTGCCCCATCCGAACAACATTGAATCCGGCAGCTTTCATCAATTCAATGTCCTCTTTTATTTTTTCGGGATTTTTGTCGTCGTGGGGGTGATAATTAGTTCCGACATAAAGTTGTGCATTCCCGTTTGTCACAGAGAAAGAAAAGCATGCAATTATTAGAGCTAAACATCTGATTTTATGATTCATTTGACTTTCATTAATTTAGGTGTTAAAAGAACTATCCGGGCCACTAATTTCAATAAAAAATAAGGGGCATAAGGGGCTTTATGTGTCGAAGAGGGTATTACAATGTGTTATTAGGGGCCGACTTACATCATTTAACAATATAACAAATTGATTTTCGGTAAATGATTATCGAGACCCATTGACGATTTCCTGTGAATAGGTGTCGATATAGTCTCGCTTATTTTGCGAATTCATGCATATTTTGGTGTCTCCCGCAAAACAAAAAAGCGCTTAAACCTTTCAATTTAAGCGCTTTTTGTATTTTTTACGGTCTTAATATGTGACTCAGCTGGGGATTTAACCGCCAAGGATACTTATTTCAATATCAATATATTACCATTTTTATTCCCTAAAAGGGGTACGATCTGGACACTTTGCTAATCTAATTCTGTCTTCCTCTGACAAACGCGTGTCTGCATCAATCTCAGGTTCAAATTTACAATTTATTTCTGGACAAACAAACATATTGAACATCAGTTTTTTATCTCAAGTGCAAGGTGCAAGTATCTATATATAGATAAGCTTGCACCTTGCACTTGATTTTTACAAATCCGCTACCATTTAAATTAAGCTACTTCTAAGCTTTAGAAAACATCACTATCTTTGCAAATAACAATAAGAATTCACGCGGTCTAGTTACCGCTAATATATAGACATAACGTTCGCTGAACGTCTCGATGTAGAAAACTGGTAATTTTCAAATAAAGAAGAGAGACTGACGCGCAATGTTCATGCTATACGAAAGTATGGCGTGGGCTTGCCTGTTCTCTTCTTTGGGTATACCAGTACCTCTACGTTGGATCAGTGTGAGTTCCACGCTTTTTTATGAGGCTTTGGCGGATCACAAAACCGATTGTTGAACGAACAAAAGTCTGATGAATATGAAAAAAGTAAAGTTCTTTATCATTGCGTCAATTGACGGTTATATTGCCTGCCCCTGGGATGATGATAACAAATGGTTTGTCGAATTTCCCAACCCTTCCAAAAATGACTACGGCTACAAAGCTTTTTTCGATTCTGCTGATACAATTATCATGGACGAACTGGTGTACAATGAGATTTTGAATCTCGACGTTATTTGGCCATACCAAGACAAAATCACCTATGTAATTTCCCTTTTTGAACGAAAATCAGAAGAGAATATCAGGTTTGTAACTGATAATATTTCAAAGACTGTTTCCCTTTTAAAACTACAACCCGGAAAAGATATCTGGCTGATTGGAGGAGAAGCTATTGCACAATTATTCGACCAAGCTAATGAGATGCAATTGGTTTATATTCCTGTAATTCATGGCAACGACAAACCATTGCTCCCCAAAAATCTAAGTTTCTCCCAATGGACATTATATAAAAACAATATGTATGACAATGGAATAATACGGCTGACATATCAACGAAAGTAAAACCGAAAATGCCTTTGTTTTGTTTCCAGACTAAATGATTGACTTAAAAAATATCTTTCTTTTCGACGTCTCAAACATTCTTATTTCTCGGTTGTCAGGCAATCTTTGCCAATTGGAAGTCAACCTCTGCCAAAGGAATATAAAACCCCAGACCGCAAGCCTGTTCATGTACTTTTGAGTTGCATCAATCGTGATGTAATAATTAAAATCAAAAGAATCATGGACGAAAAATTGAATAAACAGGACGTTCTGCTTGTCAAAGAAAAAGACAGCGATAAATTGAAAGTCGTTTCGGGTATTGAAAAAGATGGCAAGCCAAAATCAGTTGAACCCCAAAAGGAAAATGAGACGCAATTCCTGAGAATCGACAAATATGGCAATGCTTTGGATAATTTCATGTCGAATTTTCAGAGGCAATACAAAGACCCAACACATTTTCAGTTCTTTAAAGTACCAATTGAGAAGGCCAGTGAAATCGCCATCAAACTTCAAGAGGCTTTTAAAAAGCCAGATGAACTTGCCAACAAAGCAACCATTGACACACATAAAGTGGAATCTACTGCACATGAGAAAAAGCAATCGAATAATAGCATTGACGAAAATCGTGTCGATTGGTCTCAATTGGAACGCCTTGGCGTTACTCGTGAAACCCTTGAACGGACCCAAAGTCTGAATGCGATGCTGAACTGGCAGAAATCACCCGTTCTGATCCCCATTACAGCCAAATTTGATGATACCACACTTCGAACCGATGCCCGGTTATCCTTCAGGGAAATGCCAGATGGGAAACTAGCTTTGGCAATTCACGCCATTCGCAAAGAACCCGAATTAGATCGGCCATATTTTGGTGTCAGATTTACCGATGAAGACAAGAAAAATCTTCAAACAACTGGAAATCTTGGCCGGATTGTCAATGCAGAATTCAAGCAAGGGGAAAAGACACCAGTATATATTTCGGTGGATAGATTAACTTATGAACTGGTCGCTGTTAGAACCGATAAACTGAGAATTCCTGAGAACATCAAAGGAGTTACCCTCGATGATGCGCAGAAGCAACAACTGGCTGAAGGCAAATCAGTTTATCTGGAAGGAATGACCTCAAAAGGCGGGAAAGAATTTTCATCGTATGTTCAGGTCAATGCCGATAAAAAAGGCATTGAATTTCGCTTCGACCATCAACCCAATCAAAGCCAACAGAATGAGCAACGTCAAGAGCAACAGCAAAACGGCGAAGTCCGTATTCCAAAAACATTGCTTGGGGTTGAGTTATCGGAGAAACAACGATCCAAATTGCAGGAAGGGCAAACCATCTATGTAAGTGGAATGAAAGATGGGCAGGGCCAGGATTTTAATGCTTACGTTAAAGTTGATAACGAAAACTCGAAACTGGCTTTCTTCAAATGGAACCCAGATAAGTCAAAGGCTAAAGAAGTTACTCCCGATAATGCCAGCAAAACTCAGGTAGATGTTAATTCAGAGGGTAAAACCAACGAAGCCACGAAAAAGGTTGATGAGCCTTTGAAAAAGGATCAAACGCACCCGACCGAAAAGCAGGCAGAAAAACAGGAAAAGAAAGAGGCGGAAGAGAACAAACAAGAACCTGAAAAACAAGAAAAATCAAAGGGAAGAAAAATGTAAGTTTTTCTCCCCTGAATTTTTGAGAATAAGCAACCAAAGAGTTTTTCTGATGTAAAAAAGCCCCGAAGGGCCTTAAAAATCAAACAACAGTTGCTGTACAGGTTGTTTTGATATTGGTGATATTTCAACAGAATCAAAAACTGGCAGCTCTTGTTGTTTGACCTTTGGCTGTTCCT